>Ga0180222_1002455_pt1 | contig 14837 bp, 14 predicted proteins | sample eDN5th37CKraftOP_FD_151336 | JGI IMG/M metagenome (GOLD analysis project Ga0180222, IMG submission 151336) | Enriched Organic Plus compost microbial communities from Emeryville, California, USA - eDNA 5th pass 37_C Kraft OP (version 2) (version 2) ... | reverse complement strand
CTTGCCATCGCGCGCCGTCCAGGAAATTGACTGGCCAGGTGCAAGCCCAATCAATGCGGTGCCGATTGGCGTCAGTATGGAAATCTTGCCCTGCGCAATATCCGCTTCTCCTGGATATACGAGCGTAACCCGGCGTTCCTGCCCGTCATTGGAGCGAAACTCGACAGTAGAGCCCATATGAATCACATCCTGCGGCAAGCGCTTTGCTGGCACGACTTTTGCTCGATCGAGCTCGGCCATCAGTTCCTCCGCAATCTCCTCAAGACGTTCCGCAACATTGGTGGCCAGCCCCATCAGGCGTTCGTAGTCAGTTTCGCTGACAACGATATTGGGCTTCTTGCGATTCTTTCCGCTCATGGCGAGTGCTCACTGCTGTTGAAAGGTAATAAATCCCCGTGCTGTTTCGGCACGAAGCTGTTCAGATTGATTTTGGCGAAAGCGCTTGTTTGAAATCCGCTTTTGGACAAGCGGCGTACCGTCCCCCGGAGTTCCCCTGCGCCAGGCAGAACTCGAGGGTAGCTATCCCGTGATCGGATGAACCCGATGGAGTATGGATGCAAAACGGTTGTTCATGCCATTAAACTTGGTGATATTCCCCGCAATGTCAAGTGGAAGACCCGGCAGGTCACATATCCCGATGGCACTCCCGCCTTTCGATGATATAAAAGGATGTTCCTTTTATGTTCATCAGACGGTCCGTCCTTATGGCTGACACCACTGCCCCCAACAGTCCGGAAAAAGGTGTATGCCGCGATTGCCTTGCGCCGCAAAAGACGGACACAGGCAGGCGTTGCCATGCATGCGGCAGCCCGCGCCTTCTTCGTCACGGCGAGCTTTATAGGCTCTCCCTCGCCCATGTCGATTGCGATGCATTTTACGCCTCGGTCGAAAAGCGCGACAATCCAGAGCTACGGGACAAACCGCTCATCATCGGCGGCGGGAAGCGTGGCGTCGTGTCGACCGCCTGCTATCTCGCCCGTATTCACGGCGTACGTTCCGCCATGCCCATGTTCAAGGCGCTGGAAGCCTGTCCGGACGCGGTCGTTGTCAAACCGGATATGGAAAAATATGTTCGCGTGGGTCGCCAAGTGCGGCAGATGATGCGCGACCTGACGCCGCTCGTCGAGCCGCTCTCCATCGATGAGGCGTTCCTGGATCTGAGGGGCACCGAGCGACTGCATAAAGCGCCGCCTGCCATTGTTCTGGCGCGCTTCGCCAAGCGGGTCGAGGATGAGATAGGCATTTCCGCGTCGATAGGACTTTCCTACTGCAAATTTCTGGCCAAGGTTGCATCAGACATTGAAAAACCACGCGGTTTTTCTGTTATCGGCGAAGCGGAGGCATTGGCCTTTCTGCGGGACCGCCCCGTCAGCACGATCTGGGGAGTAGGCAAAGCCTTTGCAGCCAAACTGGAAAGTGACGGAATCCGTTCAATCGGCCAACTCCAAACGATGGAGGAAGGAACGCTCATGAAGGCCTATGGAAGCATGGGTCAGCGTCTTTACCGCCTCTCCCGAGGACAGGATAGCCGCAAGGTGGAGCCTGACCACGACATGAAAAGCATCTCAGCCGAGACAACCTTCAACAGCGACCTGTCGGAAGCAAATGATCTCGTTCCGGTCCTTCGCGCGCTTGCAGAAAAAGTATCGCGGCGGCTGAAAGCGGGCGATATAGCCGGACGCACCGTCGTCTTGAAGCTGAAAACCCGCGATTTCAAATTGCGTACCCGCAACCGTCAGCTTTCCGACCCCACCCAACTTGCGGATCGGATCTTTCGCCACGGGTTACAGCTTCTTGAAAAAGAATTGGATGGAACGAAATTTCGCCTTCTTGGAATTGGTGTTAGCGAACTTTGTTCAAGTGACCGGGCCGATCCGCCCGACCTCATAGACACCCAGGCCGCAAAGCGCGCGGTCGCCGAGAATGCCATGGATCGACTGAGAAACAAATTCGGGTCAGGTGTGGTCGAAACCGGCTATACGTTCTCCAAGGGCAATCTCGCACGCCCGCAAATGCCACCCGACCGGGACGAACAACTTTGATTCCTCTGGACGCGGAAACCTTTGGAGAAATTTTCCAGATTTGCCTCTTACAGCTTGACGAGATCGGTCTGTATCAATATTGGAACGGCCAAGGCAGCGCCGAATGATTTGGTACTGCTTGACGGAAGGCCTCGTGGCGGAGTGGTTACGCAGAGGACTGCAAATCCTTGCACCCCGGTTCGATTCCGGGCGAGGCCTCCAATTCTTTCCCTGAATAAAATCAATAAGCTATAAATAAATCAGAGGTTGTTGTGGTTCGCCTTGTAGCACCTGCTGCAAACCGACACCCATGAATTACGAAGGGCTGCGCAAAGCCGAGCGAACGCAGTTCTCAACTATAAGTCCCCGACAATGGGTCCTTTTCCGCAGTCCCCTCACACTAAAGCCATCTCACGATTTCTGTTGATTGAAATCAAATCTATCCCCCGATCCGTTATGATAGGGTAGAGTTTCTCTATCATAACGGGAAATCAACGTGGCCCATCCTCTTCTCATTGATAAAGTAGTCACAGCAATTGAACAGTGTGGCTGGGAAACTGTCGACATTCTGCAAATGAATAACGTGATGGCACAAGCAACCATCGCCGCCATTTATGACGCTCTTGTCGATCACGCACAACAAGCGAACAGAGAAGATGTTCTCGAGTGGCTTATTGCGAGCCCAATCGGAAACAAGAATTCGCAACGATAGCCGGAATCGTTACGAGGTGTTCGCCGGCATCACTGAAGAGACATATCCTGCTTGCCCATTTGTCGGAAGGCGCTAGAATTCGTGTAGCCTATCCCCCTCCCCACCGACAGAGTTATCTGGCTGAAGTAAGAGCACGTTCATTACCGCCTATCCAAATACGAGCGTTATTTACGACCGCGCTGCTGCTCAACACACTTCCTTGCGTCCTGCCCCGGAGTACATGCATCCTTTTCAGATTTTTGAGCCCGGTCCTGTTTCTGCGATTCGGCGGGCTTAGGAACACGAACGCTATCAGGATCAGACGGCGGTTGCCCCGGCGCCGACGGCGGATTGCCCGGAACTTCGGGTTCCTGCGTGCCTGATTGTGTCGGCATCCCCGACTCCTGCGCGAATGCGACACTTGAAAAGCCTAATATTAGCGCCACAAGGACTGAACGTTCCATCTCCTCACTCCGAAAATTCGCCCAACGGTGGTTTCAACGGAATTCGGAGTGAAAATGTTCCCTCCCTTGAAACGGTTGGAGTGTCTTCTGAACCGTTATGCCTAGAGGGCGCGCTCGGCATCACGGCTGAAAACCTGGCAATCGATTTCGCCAAAAAGCTTGAATGGAAGGACGGCATCGTCAACCGTCTCAACAGCGGCGTGGCTGGTCTCCTGAAAAGGTCGCGTGTGCGCATGTTCCATGGGCAGGCACGTTTTCTCGACGGGAAGACCGTTCTCGTTGAAACCGATACGGGCCGCCAGACGATCCACGCCGAAAACATCGTGATCGCGACCGGCTCGGTTCCTGTGGAAATTCAGAGCTTACAACTATTGATTTTGGAAATTATAGAATGTGAAGTGGCTCCCCGGGCCGGATTCGAACCAGCGACCAACCGGTTAACAGCCGGTTGCTCTACCGCTGAGCTACCGGGGAACAGGTGCTCGTTGCGTCAGCGAGGTGGCGTATAGCAAAAGGATTTCGCCTTTGCAAAGGGCTAAATCCATTTTTTTTCATCTTTTTGCATTATGCCCTCGAAACCCTATATTCTCTGGGAGATTTTCTGCCTGTGAATTGTAACCATATCAGTCTGAGAGATGCCCTGTGAGCGATCAGTACGCCGAAACACCCCGTAAAAAGGCCATTGTGATTCTTGGCCGACGAATCCCCATGCCGCAATCGGTCATGATGCGTCGCATGCTTGGCGGTACACTCGTTGTCGGCGGATCTCTGGGCTTTCTTCCGATTCTGGGTTTCTGGATGCTTCCTCTCGGACTTATCGTTCTCTCGCATGATTCTCATCGCGTCCGTCGCTTACGCCGCCGAAGTGAAATTCATATCTGGCGCAAATGGTTGAAGCGGAAGCCGACCGACACGCCAACTGCTCCATGAAACGGCATGGACATGAAACAAACACCAAGAATCGATGCCCGAGGAAACTATTGCGCGTCTATTTGCGCAGCTCACCTGGAGTGAGCTGCCGGTGTTTGCGTAGCGCTGTGGTTAGGTGGCTCTGGCTGGAAAAACTCAAATGGCGGGCAATATCTCTTATCGATATAGACGTTTTCCTAAGCAGACGCTCGGCTTCATCAAGCCTTAGCCCCATCAAGTACTGATGCGGTGTCTGTCCGAAACTATTGCGAAAGGACGTTGAAAAGTGGCCCGCTGAAATTCCGAGCAACTCGGCCATATCCGGGACGGAAAGAGGCCGATGAAAATTTTGAGTGAGGTACGTTTCGATACGATGGCACGCTAATTTGCTGAGTCCAACTTTGCTATCCGTGGGAATACGATTGCCTGGTGCATTGCGAGCTATTATATGCATCAGGACTAAACCAAGAGCGCGCAGGTAAGGTTCGTCCTGCTCGCCCCGTAGACGGATTTCATCCCAGATCATATTTGATATCGGCAAGCATTCTTTACATAAGAACTTTGCTGAGTTACCAAAGTGCTCGATATCACGATTACAAATATTCGGGAAAAAAGCATCTCGAAGAAAAAGCCTATCTGGTTGTCCTATCAATACTTCTGTAGACTCGGGCCAGACGATTGACAATTTGGCGGAAGCCGGAATGATAAACACGGTACCGGTCGGGCAATTGGAAATCTCGCCATCCTGCGCAGAAAAATACCACCTTAGATTGCGAACCTGTTCTCGCAAGACAAGGAAAGTCGTTCCGGTTGCGCGATAATTGATCCGCCCGATCTGGGTAGTGGCACAGGTCAAGCCCCATTTCGTCCTGCTCATTCGTGGTTTATGCGCACCCATTTCCTTAGCCTGCCCCCCTTCTGTTAATCAACAAGCTCATGATCATCTCGTTCATCCAATCCAAGCATCGAGAATAAACGAGTTTACCGGGTGCACGCCCCTCTTCCGCAATGAAGACACATCTCAACGACACAACCCGTCACAGGATTTGCAATTTATACGTGCAGAAGCATTTTGCAATCAGAATCTTGAACCGCCGCCGCCATGATGCAAATAGGTCGCAAAAGCACTTGCTATTCAAACATCAACCATTTATGCAATTGCAAATTATTAGCAACAAGGATGTGGTATGCGGTGTCGGAATTTTCAAATAACTAAGCTCGGCTTTCTGAGTATGGCTCTCGTCTGGTTAAGCACAAGCGGTGCGCTGGCGGAGAAATTCAAGGCCGTGACGACTTTTACTGTTATTGCAGATATCGCGCAGAATGTTGCCGGAGACGCAGCAATCGTTGAATCAATTACGAAGCCAGGCGCTGAGATTCACAATTACCAGCCCACACCTGGAGACATGGTCAAAGTACAGGATGCGAAGTTGGTGCTCTGGAACGGGCTGGAACTGGAACTTTGGTTCGAAAAATTCTTTTCGCGCCTCAAGAATGTCCCAAGCGCGATTGTGTCTGATGGGGTACAGCCTATCGATATCTCCGATGGCCCATATAGCGGCAAACCAAATCCACATGCTTGGATGTCCCCGAATGCCGCGTTAATCTATGTCGATAATATTCGCGACGCCTTTGTCAAAAACGATCCAGCCCATGCAGATATCTACAAATCAAACGCCGAGGCCTATAAGGCAAAGATCAAAGCCGCCATCGATCCGATCCGGGCGGAGATGGAGGCGATCCCCCAGGACAAGCGCTGGTTGGTTTCGAGTGAAGGCGCATTTTCCTATCTCGCGCGGGATTTTGGCCTGAAGGAACTCTATCTCTGGCCAATCAATGCGGACCAGCAGGGCACGCCCCAGCAGGTACGCAAGGTAATTGATGCGGTGCGTATAAACGGCATTTCTGCCGTGTTCTCAGAGAGCACGGTATCCTCAGCCCCCGCCCAGCAAGTAGCCCGAGAAACGGGCGCAAAATATGCCGGGGTTCTTTATGTCGATTCACTTTCTGAGCCGGATGGCCCTGTGCCGACATATATCGATCTGCTGAAAGTCACCTCGCGCACGATTGCTGATGGACTTAAGCAATGAGTTCGCCCGTAGATATTCGGAAAACCCTTCACTCTGCTCCGGAGAAAGGAATCCACGTAGTAGACGCGACAGTCACTTACCGGAATGGTCATACGGCTTTGCATAATGCAAGCTTTGCAATCCCGACCGGAACCATCACGGCACTCGTCGGCGTTAACGGCTCTGGAAAATCGACCTTGTTCAAGGCGATCATGGGGTTTGTTAAACTCGCCAAGGGCAAAATATCCATACTTGGCATGCCCGTCGAAGCGGCATTGAAGCATAATCTGGTGGCTTATGTTCCGCAGAGCGAAGATGTCGACTGGAACTTCCCCGTTCTCGTCGAAGATGTCGTCATGATGGGACGCTACGGCCATATGGGCATGCTGCGCATCCCGCGCCGCGCCGTCAAGGAAGCCGTAGAGAATGCGCTTGCCCGCGTGAGCATGCTCGAGTTTCGTCATCGGCAGATCGGCGAGCTTTCCGGCGGACAAAAGAAACGGGTATTTCTCGCGCGAGCGCTCGCACAGGATGGGCGCGTTATTCTTCTGGACGAACCCTTTACCGGCGTGGACGTCAAGACCGAAGAAGCGATCATCCTTCTTCTTCGCAGCCTCAGGGAGGAAGGACGCGTCATGCTGGTCTCCACGCATAATCTCGGCAGCGTTCCCGAATTCTGTGACCGCACTGTGTTGTTGAAACGAACGGTTCTGGATTACGGGCGGACTGCGGAAGTGTTCACGCAGTCAAATCTCGAAAAGACTTTCGACGGCGTGTTGCGCCATCTCGTATTTGGCGAGACTGAACGCTTCGGACGAGCACCAGTCAGCGTCATAACAGACGATGAACGACCGTTCGTTGTTTATGAGAAGGGAGACCCCGTGGCCCACAACAGGAGCGGAAACCATGACGCTACTGCTTGAGCCGTTCAGCTATAACTACATGTTGAACGCGATGTGGATTTCCGCACTGGTTGGTGGCGTGTGTGCATTTCTTTCAGCTTTTTTGATGCTGAAAGGCTGGTCGCTGATTGGCGACGCCCTGTCCCATTCAATCGTGCCGGGTGTTGCGGGCGCTTACATGCTTGGCCTGCCCTTCTCCATTGGTGCGTTCTTCTCGGGCGGTCTTGCAGCGGCAGCGATGCTCTTCCTCAATCAAAGGACAAAGCTGAAGGAAGACGCAATCATAGGCCTGATCTTCTCCTCGTTCTTCGGGCTCGGCCTTTTCATGATCTCACTCAAGCCGACGGCAGTCAGCGTTCAAACCATTGTATTGGGCAATATTCTCGCCATTACGCCGGAGGATACATTGCAGTTGGCGATTATCGGCTTCGTTTCCCTGTCGCTGCTTCTTTTGAAATGGAAAGACCTCGTGGTGGTGTTCTTTGATGAAAACCATGCGCGTTCAATAGGCCTCAGTCCCAATCTGTTGAAGATCATGTTTTTCACATTGCTGTCGGCCTCCACGGTCGCCGCGATGCAAACAGTCGGTGCCTTCCTCGTCATCTGTATGGTCGTGACGCCCGGTGCAACCGCGTATCTACTGACGGACCGCTTTTTGCGGCTGCTCTGGATCGCTGTCGCGATCGGCTCCATCACGAGCTTTGTCGGGACCTATGCGAGCTATTTTCTAGATGGTGCGACGGGAGGTATCATCGTTGTGCTCCAGACGGTGGTTTTCCTCAGCATATTTCTCCTTGCTCCGAAGCACGGACTACTGGCCGCACGTCGCAAGACTTCAATAGCCCTCAGGGAGTTCCGACAATGAACATTTTTGAAATGCTGGCCTCCCCATTTCAGTTCGAGTTCATGCGCTATGCGCTGGCCATTTCAGTGCTCATCGCGATCCCGACCGCGTTGCTGTCGTGCTTTCTGGTTCTCAAGGGATGGTCCTTGATGGGTGACGCGATCAGCCATGCCGTTCTGCCGGGCGTGGTTGTCGCCTATATCATCGGAATACCCTTCGGCATCGGAGCATTTGTAGCGGGCATGTCCTGCGCCCTTGCAACTGGCTACCTCTCCGAGAACAGCCGTATCAAGCAGGACACGGTGATGGGGGTCGTATTCTCCGGCATGTTCGGCCTCGGCCTGGTTCTTTATGTTGCAATCCGCTCGACGGTACATCTCGACCACATTTTATTTGGCGACATGCTCGGCATAACATTGTCTGACCTGATCGAAACGGCCATGATCGCGGCACTGACCGCTGGCATTCTTCTCGCCAAATGGCGCGACTTCCTGCTCCATGCGTTCGATCCGGCACAAGCCCGAGCGGTCGGCCTCCCGGTCCGTCTGCTACATTATGGGCTGCTTTGCCTGATCTCGTTGACGATTGTCGGCGTCCTGAAAGCGGTGGGCATCATTCTGGCCATCGCCATGTTAATTGCGCCCGGTGCAATTGCATTTCTGCTCACAGGCAAGTTCAGCATCATGATGCTACTCGCCGTGGGGATTGCAATCGGTGCATCCTTCTTCGGCGTCTATCTCTCCTACTTCATCGACAGTGCCCCCGCCCCTACTATCGTTCTGCTGATGACAGCGATGTTCCTCGCCGCGTTCATCTATGTCTCCCGGAGGACTGCCAAATTCGAAGTGCACGCAAAAGAAAGCTGACCGCGAGCTCGGGGCCACCGCCGCGCCAGCCCCGCTTGCGTGCGACGTGGACAGTTTTGCAAAGCTGTCCACGTCTTCGTTTTTGCGTCATACAGCTGTTATGAAGTCCCGCTAAACAGCCTCTACACGGCGTTCCATGATGGAACCTGAGACACTTTTCCCTCGCAATTTCATTTTTGCGGCTTGTCGAGGTTACTTAAAGATGCTTCAATCCATTTTGCACGGCTGTGCAGAAACAATAAGACCAGCCGGCGATCCTGGGGAGGAGGCGCTTATGCCAGCGTTTTTGGAGGTGGCGGACGCGCGCGTTCGCTATGGCAATAACGAAGTTCTCAAGGGCGTGAATCTATCCGTCAGGAAAGGCGAGTTCGTCGCGCTTCTGGGCTCCTCCGGCTGCGGCAAGACGACTCTGTTGCGAGCTATTGCGGGGTTCAACACGCCATCCGACGGCGCAATCCGCGTAGATGGTAGAGATGTCACTCGGCTGCCTCCAGACAAGCGCGGCATGGCGCTTGTCTTCCAGTCATATGCGCTCTGGCCGCATATGACTGTCGCCCAGAACATGGGTTATGGTCTACGCATTCGCGGCGTCGCGAAACAAACCATCAAACAGAAGGTCGAGGACGTTGCGCGCCTATTGGGGCTTGATGGATTGCTGGACCGCAAACCTGCCGCCCTTTCCGGTGGGCAGCGTCAGCGTGTCGCCCTCGGGCGCGCACTGGCCGTTCAGCCTGACATCCTCCTTCTTGACGAACCACTTTCCAATCTCGATGCACGGATCAGACTTTCAGTTCGTCACGAAATCAGCGCCTTGCAGCGCCGTCTCGGCATCACCGCAGTTCATGTAACGCACGATCGGGAAGAAGCCATGGTTATGGCCGACCGCATCGTCATTCTCAATAATGGTGAAATTGCTCAGGCCGGCACACCTGAAGAGCTTTATAATCATCCGGCGTCGGATTTCGTCGCAGCGTTCATGGGCGCGGAAAACCTGATCGAAGTACCGGTTAAGATACAGGCCAATCGCATAGAGATCGCAGCGGGCGCCAACAACAAGGCCAGCACCATTTCCGCAGGCCGTCGCAATCTTTCCGACGGCTTGGCATCGGCACGTTTCCGCAGCGAAGCAGCGCGTCTCACCGAGCCAGGGGCCGACCCGAACTCCCGAGCGGCCGAGTTGATCCTCAACGGCACGGTCGAACAAACGAGTTATCCCGGTGGCCTTTGGAGACATATGATCCGTGTTGGGGACAGGCATATCATGGTCGACGCTCAAAAGAGCCACCAGCCCGGAGAAAATGTAGATATCCGCATACCGGAGCAAGCCCTGTTTCTGTTCGACAGATAGTCAGTGGGCTGTAGAGCCGGCGCCTGCGCCTATCGTTGAGTTAAGGAGATCCGCGATCAATGAACCACGGAATCTTTAGTGAATCTTGCAATGCACGGCTGTGCATTCTGGCCGCGATGCCCATACCAGACCGATGCGAGGGAGACTCGTTTCGAGCTCGATTTCATGGGCGAGACCGCTCATGAATCTCACCATTCCCGATCAACAACGTCACCGGATGCGCTGCATCTAATCCAATCATAAGACCGGAATCCCGGTTTCAGACAGGAGCCCTTTCATGAGAACTATCCTGAACGCGGCAATGGCAATCGGCCTCACCGTTGCACCGGCTGCCGCCGACGAACTTACCGTCATCACGGCGGGCGACCAGAACATGGTCGACTATATCAATCAGTATCTCGGACCGTTGTTCGAGAAGGAAAATCCCGGCACAACCGTTCGCGTGGTTGGAACCGGCCCTGGCGATGCGGGTTCACAGAAGATTCTGGAACGCTTCGAAGCCCAGTCGAAAGCTGGCGTGGAAAAGTGGGATACGGACGTCGCCGTCGTCCACGAGAAATTCGTCGGACCGATGGTGACGGCGAAATTTCTCGAAAACTATCGCGGCAAAATTGACAGCGGCAAGCTAGTGACACGCGATAATGCAAAAATGGCGCTCGGCACTGATGTCGATGGCTACGTCATGCCGATGTTCAACAGCCAGACCGCGCTTGCATACAACCCGGCGCTCGTCGCTAATCCGCCGAAGAGCTATGACGAACTTGTGGCATGGGCTAAGGAAAGCCCGAAGCAGTTCGGCTATAACGGAATCAAGGGCGGCGCGTCTGGCGTGAGTTTCGTCATGGGCTGGATTTACGCCTATGGCGGCGACGCAGACAAATTGATGAAGGGTCCTTTCGAAGAAGGCGAAGCAAAGAACTGGGACAAGGCGTTTGCTTCCCTCAAGGACTTTACAAAGAATGCCACTCTCACGCCCGGCAACGCTGGTACGCTGGACATGTTGAGCCGCGGCGAAATCGCGATGGGACCGGTCTGGGTAGATATGTTTTATTCGTGGAAGGCAAATGGACAACTGCCACCGGAAATGAAACTTGTCCTTCCGGCGCCCGGCATGCCCGGACAGCCGATGCACTATGTGATCCCGGAAAAGAGTGTGCACAAGGAACTGGCCGAAAAATTCGTCGCGTTGGCGACAAGCCCAAAGGTGCAGGCCGAAGGCATCGTCAAGCGCTTCAACTGGTATCCGGGTATTGATGCCGATCACGTCAAGGCAGAGTTGGACGGCGACACCTGGAACAAGCTTTTCACCGATATTTCGCCGGACGACCTCGCGAAATACGGAAAGCCTTTCCCGATCGCTCCCTATAACACTGCTATTCTGGAAGCGTATGAACGTCAGGTAGGCAACTAAACCCTACCCTCGATTGGAGCGCTCAGCTGATCAAGATTTTGAGTCTGAGCGCTCCCGCACTCACTTGCATGAGGTTTCGAATGCCGCATCGACTGACAGGTATTCTTCTTGTCGTGCCCGCGTTGGCGATCGTCCTGCTATTGTTCGTCGTACCGCTTTTCGGGGCGATTACCGGAGCTTTCCAGGTTTCCGGCGGATGGGGAACCGGCAACTTCACCAAAGCATTCGAACTTTATTCCAGCGACATCGTCTTCACTTTTGTCATTGTCACACTGTCGTCTCTGCTGATCGCGTTGTTCTCTATCGCGATCGGTGGCTATTTGACACTCGGCTCCAATGCGCGTGCTGTCACCGTTCTGCGCTGGCTTTATCGATGGCCGCTTTTCATTCCCTTTATCGTCGTCGGCCAGATACTTCGCACCTTCCTTGCCAAGAACGGCTTGATGAACAGCCTGCTCATCGAAACCGGAGTCCTCACACCACTGCAGGCAATGAGCTTTCTGGACTGGCGCGGCATCGTCATCGCATTCGTCTGGAAACAGACACCATTCGTCACGCTGCTGCTCGCGGGCGCCATGGCATCCCTTGATCGCAGCACAATCGAATCCGCTCGTAATCTTGGCGCCGGACGGCTGCGAATTCTCATCGAGATCGTCCTCCCCCAAGTTCGCCAGACACTGCTTGTCGGGCTTATCCTGAGCTTTGTCACCATGATGTCTGTTTTGTCCGTGCCCCTGATGATCAATGCGCAATCACCAACGATGATTACGGCGAACATGGCGTTCCGCATTAATGCTTATGGGGATTACGGCGTCGCGAATGCGCTGGGTACGATCTCACTTCTCATGACCAGTCTTGTCGCCTGGGTTTATCTCCGCCAGACCATGAAGGAGCACCGCTCATGAGCAACACCTTTGACTGGCGCTGGATACCCCGAGGCATATTGCTTGGCCTGCTCGCTTTCGCGATTTTCGGGCCGCTCGCCAACCTGCTGCTGTGGGCTGTCGCTGAGCGCTGGTATTTCCCGCACACATTGCCGCTTCAATATGGGTTTTCATTCTGGACGAATGTGTTTTCACCTCGCGGGAATGCGCTCTCATCGCTTGGCACCAGCGTCCTTATTGCAGCCCTCACCGTGATCGTATCGCTAGGCCTTGCCATTCCCGCCGGCTATGCTCTCGCACGATTGAAACTGCCATTTCGCGGCCTGATCCTTTTGACGCTGCTCATCCCGCAAGCTTTCCCCAACCTTCCCGTTTACGTGAACATTGCACAAATGTTCTATTCGTTTGGCTTGAATGGCACGATCACCGGAGTCGTTCTGGTGCACGTCACCCATGGTCTGGTCTATGCAGTCTGGATCGCCACGGCAGCGTTTTCCGCAATCGATCGCGAGATAGAAGAAGCGGCTCGTTCAATGGGCGCTTCCGCCCTCAGGACATTCGTCGACATCACCCTGCCGATCGCCGCGCCCGGTCTCCTTGCAAGCGCGATCTTTGTCTTTCTTGAATCGCTCGACGAGTTCACGGGCACGTACTTCGTGGGCGCTCCTGATATTTCCACCCTGCCCCTGCTGCTTTATACAGCAAGTTCCGGAGGCAATTATCAAATCGCATCGATCAGCGCATTGATATTGCTGGTGCCATCAATTGCCTTCATGTTCGTGGTCGAGCGTTTCCTCCGAGCCGATGTCCTTTCAAAAGTAGGGCGATAAGATGCCAGATAAAGAACTGCCTCAAGAGCAGGACATCGTGGATAACCAGCCGCGCTTCATCAGTGCACATGAAGTCGCGCTTGAGGCAGGTGTGTCCCGTTCTGCGGTGTCCCGGACCTTTACGCCCGGCGCCAGCGTTTCGCCCGCAACACGCGAAAAGGTACTGAAAGCGGCTGAAAAACTTGGCTATCAAGTCAATGATCTTGCGCGAGGCCTCCTTGCCAATCGCAGCCGTATCGTTGGCATGATTGCCGCAGACCCAGACAGCCCTTTTCGCTCCCGCCAGATCGCAGCACTTTCCCGACGGCTTGCCGCACGTGGCAGCGTGCCGGTATTGATCCCGACCGGCCAGCACGGCGAAAATCTCTCTGCGGCTCACGAAACGCTGCTTCGTTATCGAGCCGAAGCAACGGTGGTTCTTTCCGGCATGCCCTCCTCATCATTTGTCGAGCTCGCCCAACGAAACGGCCAGACCCTCATTCTGGTCGGGCGAGCCGAAGAAGGAGCCGATCACATTCACATCAATAATCGGCTTGCCGCCGAAACGGCGGTCGATATTTTTGCCGCACGTGGCATGAAAAGGCTCGGCCTCATAACGTCGAATGTCGGCAGTCTCAATCTCGTCGAGCGCGAGAACGCTTTCATTGAAAAATCGCGAAGCCTTGGATTAAGCGTCAGCGTGCAGCGTGGCGAACTGACAGATTATGATGGCGGTTACGGCGCGGCATCTCTGCTATTAGGCGAAAAAGAGCGGGCCGAAGGCATTTTCTGCGTCAACGATCTTATGGCTTTTGGCATGATGGACTGCGCACGCGATGTCTTCAATCTCTCCATTCCCGACGATATTTCGGTCATCGGCTTCGACAACGTTACGGAAGCGCGCTGGGGTGCCTATCGCCTGACAACTTTCGATCAAAACGCGGAACGTCTTTCAGCCGAAATCGTCCGGCTGCTGGACGAGCGACATGCGGCGCCAAACGCGCCGCCACAAACTGTCGTGCTTGAACTGCCGCTCATTCTCCGCAGCAGCGTCAGGCCCATTAAAAACGAACGTGGCATTCGGGGGATGTCAGATCAATGAGTTTCCATTCCATATGGTTGCGTCCCGCACGTGACGATCTCCTATTTCTCGAATCTATCGTGACGGAACTGGCGAGCCGCTTCGCTTCGCCGATATTCGAGCCGCATGCGACGCTCGTGCCCGATATGAAACGTTCGGCAGATGAACTGCTGCCGCTGGTGCTCACCCTTGCAGTTGGCCGCAAACCGCTGGAAATTACGATTGAGGACGTGGCAGGAACAGACGCTTATTTCCGCTCCTTCTACGCTGCGCTGCAGAAGACATCCCCATTGATGACATTAAAGCGGGATTCCCTCGATATTTCTGGAGAAAAAGATATTTCGGTCTTTCTTCCGCATGTCTCGCTTGCCTATGGCGTCGCAGACCATGCCTTGCGCGAAACAGAGATCGAACGCATGGCACACTTGCTCGTTGGTCGCAGCATTCGCTTCGACCGGATGGTGATTGTCAGTTCTTCGAGTGAAACGCCTATCGATCAATGGATCGTCAAGCACGAGGTTTATCTCGCCGGATAGAA
>Ga0180222_1002453_pt1 | contig 14841 bp, 14 predicted proteins | sample eDN5th37CKraftOP_FD_151336 | JGI IMG/M metagenome (GOLD analysis project Ga0180222, IMG submission 151336) | Enriched Organic Plus compost microbial communities from Emeryville, California, USA - eDNA 5th pass 37_C Kraft OP (version 2) (version 2) ... | reverse complement strand
GCCTGCGCCGCAAGACCTGGTGGAAGGCTCCCTTTGCCGCCGCCATGTTCGGCTCGGTGCTCGATACGATTCTGTTCTTCTCGATTGCCTTCGCAGCCGGATTTGCGTGGATCGACACGCTCACGGGAATGCCCGATTCGTCGCTTGTCGAACCGGCGTCCTTCCTCGGCCTCGGCGTGCCGCTCTGGGCTTCGCTCGCCTTCGGCGACTTTTTCGTGAAGGTCATCATGGGAACGCTGATGCTCATTCCCTATGGAGCAATCCTCGCCGTCTTCGCCCCGGCGCTTTACGCCCCAAATCGGATTACAGCGGAGAAGCCATAAGAAATGGGCCCGCTGGCCCCTTCAGGCTGCTGACAAACCTCCGGCAGGGTCAAAATGACCTCAGATTCACGGAACGTCACAGATTCAAAACGTGAACAAATTGGAATCAAGCCCCTCATTTTTGACTGCCGCCAAAATCGAGGGGTTTGTAATCAATCTGAAGGGGTCCGGCGGCCCCTTTTATTTTATCGCCGACCAGCGCGCCGTCTGCCCTCGCCCGAAGCCGCAGCACCCTGCTCCTCGAACAGCGAGGCAAGCTGCTCGGTCATGGCGCCCGCCAGTTCCTCCGCATCGACGATGGTGACGGCGCGCTGATAATAACGCGTGACGTCATGGCCGATGCCGATGGCGATCAGTTCCACCGGCGAACGCGTCTCGATTTCCTCGATCACAGCGCGCAGGTGCCGCTCCAGATAGTTGCCGGGATTAACGGAGAGCGTCGAGTCGTCGACCGGCGCACCATCCGAAATCATCATCAGAATTTTGCGCTGCTCAGGCCGGCCCAGCAACCGCTGATGCGCCCAGATCAGCGCCTCGCCATCGATGTTTTCCTTCAACAGCCCTTCGCGCATCATCAGGCCGAGATTGCGCCGCGAACGCCGCCACGGCGCATCGGCGCTCTTGTAGACGATATGGCGCAGATCGTTAAGGCGGCCCGGATTGGCGGGCTTGCCGCGTCCAAGCCACGCTTCGCGCGACTGGCCACCCTTCCATGCCTTGGTGGTGAAGCCCAGAATTTCTACCTTCACGCCGCAGCGTTCTAGCGTACGGGCGAGAATATCGGCACAGGTCGCGGCAACCGTGATCGGGCGGCCGCGCATGGAGCCGGAATTGTCCAGCACCAGCGTCACGACCGTATCGCGGAAATCCGTATCGCGCTCCTGCTTGTAGGAAAGGGGCTGCGTCGGATCAATGACAATGCGCACTAGACGCGCCGAATCGAGATAGCCCTCTTCCAGATCGAAATCCCACGAGCGGTTCTGCTGCGCCATCAGGCGGCGCTGCAAGCGGTTGGCGAGACGCCCCACCACGCCCTGCAGATTGGCCAGTTGCTTGTCGAGGAAGCCGCGCAGACGATCGAGTTCCGCCTCATCGCAAAGATCGGTGGCTTCGACCTCTTCATCGAACTCGCGCGTGAAGACCTTGTAGTCGACATGCTCGGCAAAATTGGCGAAAGGCTGGTTCGGACGGCGCGTATCGCCCGGCGTTTCCGCGTCAATATCCTCGCTGTCGTCCATGTCGTCAGCGGAAGCATCGGCGGCATCCATTTCGCCCTGCTCGCCTTCGTCGCTCGAATCGTCGGATTCCTCGCTTTCAGCAGAATCGGAACCTTCCTGGCTCTCGTCGCCGCCTTCCTCGTTCTCGTCGGAATCCGGCGTCTGCTCGTCGTTCTGTTCTTCCTCGTCGCTCGGTTCTTCCTGCGACAGCTCTTCCGCCATATCCATGGAGGCCAGCATGTCACGAACCGTGCGCGCAAAAGCCTGCTGATCTTCGAGATTATCGCCAAGCCGTGCAATGTCGGCGGCGGCCTTCTGCTCAATCCAGTCGCGCCACAGTTCCAGCACTTGGCCTGCTTCCGCAGGAGCGGCCCGACCGGTCAGCTTTTCCCGCAGCAGAAGCGACACGGCCTCCTCAAGCGGCGCGTCCTCCTTGGCGGTGACGGCAGAGAAATTGGCTTTCGAATATTTGTCGGCCAGCATGGTGGAGAGGTTATCCGCCATGCCTGCCATGGCGCGCGCGCCGATGGCTTCGACACGCGCCTGCTCAACCGCGTCGTAGATCGCACGCGCCTGCTTGCCTTCCGGGGCAAGGCTGGCGTGAATGCGCGGATTGTGGCGCGCCTGGCGCAGCGCCATGGAATCGCCAAGACCGCGCGTGACGGCGATATCATGCGCGGTCGGACGCTTCGGCAGGTCGGGAAGGCGGGCGCGATTGGCGCTCAAGGCCGGGCGATCATTGGTGAACGCCACTTCCAGCTCATGCTCGCCGGAAATGGCGCGGACGCAAGCCGTTAGAGCGCGCTTGAACGGTTCGGAATCCACCGGTCCCGGTTTCCGCTCGCGCGAATTATCGCCTATTGCTGATTTCTGGCCCGACATATGCCCATCCTGACTTCGCTTTCAAGCAAGGGCGAAACCTATCGCCCCCGCATCAGACAGTGCGCTGCCGCCGGACCTGATCAGGCGGCAGGCTTCTTCCGCATCAAGCGAGAACGATATTGGCTGCCGATTCCGGCAGTTCCACGCCGAAAGCGCGCTGATAGAATTCAGCCACCGTCGCGCGTTCCAGTTCGTCGCACTTGTTGAGGAAGGTCAGGCGGAAGGCAAAGCCGATATCATTGCCGAAAATGGCAGCATTTTCAGCCCAGGTAATGACGGTACGCGGGCTCATGACGGTCGAAAGATCGCCGTTGATGAAAGCCTGGCGGGTCATGTCGGCAACGCGCACCATCTTGTTCACGGTCTCGCGGCCTTCGGCATTCTGATAATGCTTGGCCTTGGCCAGAACGATGGCCACCTCGTTATCGTGCGGCAGATAGTTCAGCGTCGTCACGATGGACCAGCGGTCCATCTGGGCCTGGTTGATCTGCTGAGTGCCGTGATAGAGGCCGGTCGTATCGCCCAGACCGACGGTGTTGGCGGTCGCGAACAGGCGGAAGGCCGGATGCGGGCGGATAACGCGGCTCTGGTCGAGGAGCGTCAGGCGGCCCGAGGATTCCAGAACGCGCTGAATGACGAACATCACGTCCGGGCGGCCGGCGTCGTATTCGTCGAACACCAGCGCCACATTGTGCTGATAGGCCCAGGGCAGGATGCCGTCCTTGAACTCGGTAACCTGCACGCCTTCCTTGACCACGATGGCGTCCTTGCCGACGAGATCGATACGGCTGACATGGCTGTCGAGGTTGACGCGCACGCAAGGCCAGTTGAGGCGGGCCGCGACCTGCTCGATATGGGTCGATTTGCCGGTGCCGTGATAGCCCGAAACCATCACGCGGCGGTTGTAGGCAAAGCCTGCGAGAATCGCGAGCGTCGTCTGACGGTCGAAAAGATAATCCGGATCAAGCTCCGGCACATAGGAATCGCCCGCCGCATAGGCCGGCACCGTCATGTCGGAGTCGATCCCGAACACTTCGCGTACCGAAACCGTCGTATCCGGCAAATTGGCTATATCCCGCTCAACCTTGTTCATCATGCCTCCAGAGCGGCAGGCAGCGACCGGCCGCGTATTGATACCGGCAAGCTGCCGACCGGCAACTTTCATCCGCGGGCATGTTTTTCCGGCGAGCCGGACGGTATGCCCCTTCCGTAATTCGTTGCGGGCATCCGTGCTTGCATCCACGCATCGGCGCGGCAGAAGAATGTCCGTCGGAGCCGTCGGCGACAACTCCATAGCCAGCCTTTCAGTCCCAAACAGGCTTTAGCAAAAACCTGCCTGCTTGAGCAATTGATAAGCCTGAATAACATCGCGAAATCTCTCTTCCGATCCGCGATCACCACCGTTCGCATCCGGGTGGTGCTGTTTTACCAGTTCTTTATAGCGCGCCTTGATCTTATCGCCAGTCGAATTTGGTTCAAGACCGAGTGTGGCGAGCGCCTTGATCTCCAGCGTGCGCGGTTTGCGCTGCGCCTTCTGGCCCGGCGCATGACCCTTGGCTTCCTTGAAAAGGTTGAAGGGGTCGCGAATGCGGTTGTGATAGGAGGCCGAACCGGAACGCATCTTCGCCATGTCGGGCGAGGTGCGTGCATTGGCCGTCGAATTTGCCGCCGTCGACCAGGTCGGGCGATGACCGGTTATCGCATCCTTCTGGAATTTCGCGATATCGCCATCGGAAAGTCCGGAGAAATAATTGAAATTCTTATTATATTCCCGCACATGGTCGATGCAGAAGCGGAAATATTCGCCTTCACGCATCCGCCCCACCGGCGCGCGATGCGTGCCCGGTTTGTCGCAACCGTCCCACTGGCAGCAGGGTGCCGAAGACTTCGCTTCAGCGGTCTTCTTGGGCTTGATGCGGATACTGTCGAAAAATTTTGAGTTCGTTGTCATCGAATCGAATTATGCGGATTATCAGTTGCTGAACAAGAATTGACATTTCGTCCGGTCGGGCTTTTGGCCATTTCAACTGGGCGAAATTTTGAAGCAGAGCGCTTTCCTGTGCGGATTTGCCCCACCTTTTGCCACCGAAGCAACGTTATATGAGGCACAGCGTCTATATGGGGAGAAGTGGCTCAAATGTCCATTCACAATAGCAAACAAAGCGCGATGGAAGCGAAACTGACCAAGGCTTTTGCTCCCGAACGGCTTGAAGTCATCAATGAAAGCCATCTCCACGCCGGGCATCACCATGAAGATCGCGGTCATCACGAAGTCTATGACGGCACCGGCGAAACGCATTTCCGCATCCGCATCGTTGCCGAGGCTTTTGCCGGAATGAGCCGCATCGAGCGTCACCGCTCCATCAATGCACTGCTGAAGGAAGAGCTGGAGAGCGGTGTCCACGCGCTGGCGATTGAGCCTTCGGCTCCCGGCGAAGCCACGCGTCGCTGAATTATCCTGTCAGCGGGGCAGCGCCGCAACAATCGGGGCCGGTTTCCCGTCGGCGTCGAGCGGCACGATGCGCAAGCGCGTCAGGCGGTTCTTTTCCTTCTTGAGCACGGAAAACCGTTTCCCGTAAAAGGTGAAAGCCTGCTTTACTTCTGGGATCGTCTGGGTCTCATGAATGACCAGACCGGCAATAGTGGTCGCTTCTTCATCCGGCAAATGCCAGTCGAGCGCGCGATTGATATCGCGAATCGGCAATGAACCGTCGACAATCACCGAGCCGTCCGGCTGCAGGCGAACGCCCTGCATGTCGATATCGTGCTCGTCGGCAATATCGCCGACGATCTCTTCGAGAATGTCCTCCAGCGTCACCAGTCCCTGCACGTCGCCATATTCATCGACGACGATGGCGATATGTGCCTTGCGACGGAGGAAGGCGTCGAGCTGATCCTGCAACGTCGTCGTGTCGGGCACGAACCACGGCTTGCGCGCGACCTTCATGATGTCGATGCGGGTGAAATCATTGTCGACATCGTAGAGCGCGCGCAGCAGGTCCTTGGTGTGGATGATCCCGACAATATTGTCGATATCGTCGCGCCAGAGCGGCATGCGCGTGTGCGGGCTCGCCAGGATATCGCGCACGATCTCTTCCGCCGCGGCATCGGCATTGACAGTGCCCATCGAGGTCCGGTGCACCATCACGTCGCTGACTTCCAGTTCCTTGAGGTCAAGGAGGCCGCCCAGCTGGTCGCGGTCTTCCTTGATGAGCGACTTGTCGCGATGCAGCACCTCCACCGCGCCGCGCAGTTCCTCCTGCGGGCTCAGCATGGAACGGCCTGCCGCCAGATTGACGCCGCAGAGCTTGAGAATCGCGCGCACGATCCAGTTCACGGCACTGGAAATCGGACCGAGGATCAGGACTACAAGCGATACGCCGCGCGCAACCGCCAGCGAAAAACGGTCGGGACCGGAAATCGCCCAGGATTTCGGCAGCACTTCAGCGAAGATGACAAGAATGATCGTCATCGCCAGCGTGGCATAGGCGACGCCCGCATCGCCGAACAGGTTCAAAAAGATGCTGGTGGCAATCGAGGAGGCCAGAATATTGGCGAGGTTGTTGCCGATCAGAAGCGCGCCGATCAGCCGGTCGCGACGGCTGATAAGGCGCTGGACCAGCCCCGCCCGCTCGTCGCCATTATGTTCGAGCGTAAGCATGCGGGCCCGCGACGCGGCGGTCAGCGCCGTTTCGGAGCCTGAGAAAAACGCCGAGAGAATGACGCAGAGCAGGATGATGCCGCACATGACCCAGAGCCCAAAAGCCATTCGCCTTGTCCTCTTATTTGGTATCTAGTGGATTTTTCGAATTTGACGTTTGAAACAGCATCTAATTCAGTCGGAATTCAAACGTCAATTCAATCCACTAGACGGTCTTTCAGAAATTCCAGCACGGCCGTCGGCGGGACATCCTTTGCAATGAAGGACTGGCCAATGCCGCGCGTCAGGATGAAGGTCAGCGCGCCGCGCGCCACTTTCTTGTCCTGCGCAATATAATCCATCAGTTTTTCTGCCGGTGGCAATCCGCCCGGCACATCCGACAACCGATGGGGCAGGCCGACAGCCTTCAGATGCGCTTCGACGCGCTCCGCCTCCTCGATGCCGCAGAGGTTCATCTTGACCGAGAAGCGATGCGCCAGCGCCATGCCGATGGCGACGCCCTCGCCATGCACGAGGCGGGTCGAATCGTAACCGGTTGCCGTTTCTAGCGCATGGCCGAACGTATGGCCGAGATTGAGAAGCGCACGGTCGCCGGTTTCGCGCTCGTCACGGGCCACGACCGCCGCCTTGCAACGGCAGGATTCGGCGATAGCTTCTGTCCGCGCCGCGCCGCCTGAAAAAACTTCCTGCCAGTTCTTTTCCAGCCATCCGAAGAAGTCCGGGCGGTCGATCAGGCCATATTTCGCAACTTCGGCATAACCGGCGCGAAACTCACGTGGGCTCAGCGTATCGAGCACATCCGTATCGGCCAGCACAAGTTGCGGCTGATAGAAAACGCCGACGAGGTTCTTGCCGTGGGCGGTGTTGATGCCGGTCTTGCCCCCGACGGAGGAATCCACCTGCGACAGCAGCGAGGTCGGCATCTGTACGAAATTCATGCCGCGCCGCACGATCCCGGCAACGAAGCCCGAAAGATCGCCGACCACGCCGCCGCCAAATGCCACCACCGCATCGCCGCGTTCCAGTCGCGCCGCCAGGACGGCATTAGTTACGGTTTCCAGCGTGGAAAAGGATTTTGATTTCTCTCCCGCCGCAACAATCACCGGCGTCACATCGATACCGGCCCTGACGAAGCTTTCGGTCAGGCGCTCAAGATGGGCCTTGGCGACATTTTCGTCTGTCACCACAGCCACGCGCACGCCTCTGAGGCGCTTCGCTATTTCCTCGCCCGCACGGTCAACCAGTCCCTTGCCGATTAGGATGTCGTAGGAGCGGTCACCGAGCGACACGGGAACGGTGGTAACACCGGCGATGGAAGGCGCGTTCATGCGTAGTCTCCAATACGTATACGAGGCGACCAGCCGGTCGTTCGGGGCAAGCTGATTTAAGCCTCTGATCTTTCGAGATACCCGGCCAGAACATCGAGCAGTTCGGCGGCGATCACTTCCTTCTTGTCGTCACGCGTCATTAGCTGGAGATCGGCCAGCGCATAGACGGGATAACGCTCATTCATCAGTCGCAGCATGACACCCCGCGGATCGCTGTTTTTCAAAAGCGGGCGGTTCTGGCGGCGCGAGACCCGCTCCATCAGAATATCGATTTCCGCATTGAGCCAGATAGAAACGCCGGCACGCGCAATTGCGGCGCGCGTTTCGGCGTTCATATAGGCTCCGCCGCCGGTTGCCAGAACCATCGGCCCGTCTTCAAGCAGTCGCATGATGACGCGGCGTTCAAGATCACGGAACTCGACCTCGCCATAGGCTTCGAACAGTTCGGGAATGGTCATGCGCGAAACCGCTTCGATCTCCGTATCGGCATCGCGAAACGGCAATCCGAGAAGGCTTGCCGCCTTGCGCCCGACTGTGGATTTTCCCGCGCCCATCAGCCCCACAAGCACCACAACTTTTGAACCGAGCAGATCGCGGATCAGCGCCGCTTTCTCATGTAGATTGTTTTGTTTTGCCGTACTGCCCATTGTCCTCGTCCATTTGCTCCGGTTCCACATGAAAAACGGGACGACGTCAATTGCTTTGATCGTTTTGAAGGCGTGCAGAACCGGAAGTGCGGCTTTTTTTGCGGGATTGGACAGTTGTTCCCTCTTTCGTCGGCCTCCTTGCTTTCGTCCAAATGCCACAGCATAAGGGATGAATGCCAACGCTGACGCGCCTCGTCACCTTTCTCGCCCTTGCCGCCGCCATCGTCTATGGCGCGATGTATGCGCTTGCCAATTTCGTGGAGCCCGACACGCGCGAGATTACCGTCGAAATTCCGTCCTCGAAACTGAAGCCGGTCATGATCACGCGCCCCACAGCCGAGCCTGCCCAGGCGGAAACCGCCGGTACGGACACTCAATCGTCACAGACACCGCAGGAGTGACGATGCGCGCATCGCTGGCGATCGAGAATTTTCTGGAAATGATGAGCGCCGAACGCGGAGCGGCGGAAAACACGCTTGAATCCTACCGGCGCGATCTTGAAGCGGTGGCGGATGTGCTGGCAGCCCGCGGCGTCAATCTCGCCGAGGCCGGGCCGGACCATATTCGCAGCGCCATTGATGCCATGGCGACGGAAGGCTTCGCTGCCACCTCGCAGGCCCGGCGCCTGTCAGCGCTGCGCCAGTTCTTCCGCTTTCTCTATTCGGAAGGCTATCGGCGGGACGACCCCACCGGCACTGTCGACGCGCCCAAAAAGCAAAAGCCGCTGCCTAAGATCATGAGCGTCGAAAACGTCACTCGGCTCCTCGACCGCGCGGTGCGCGAAGCCGATGAAACAACGGAGCCAGCCGAGCGCATCAAGGCGCTGCGCCTTCATGCGCTTCTCGAAACACTTTATGCCACTGGGCTTCGCGTCTCGGAACTTGTGGGCCTGCCCGTCACCGTCGCGCGCACTGACCATCGTTTTCTGCTGGTGCGGGGCAAGGGTTCCAAGGAACGCATGGTTCCGCTTTCGCCCAAGGCGTGCGAAGCGCTACAGCGCTTTCTGACTTTGCGGGATTCCTTGCCCGGCAGCGACGATAATCCATGGCTGTTTCCGGCTTTTTCGGAAAGCGGCCATCTGGCGCGCCAGGTTTTCGCCCGCGAGTTGAAGGGGCTTGCTGCGCGAGCAGGCTTGTCGGCAGCCGCCATCTCGCCGCACGTACTTCGTCATGCCTTTGCCAGCCACCTGCTGCAGAACGGCGCCGATCTGCGCACCGTGCAGCAATTGCTCGGCCATGCCGACATTTCCACCACCCAGATTTATACGCATGTGCTTGAGGAAAGACTGCATAAGCTTGTCAGCGAGCATCATCCGCTTGCCGATTAGCCGTTGTGCGGTTATGAGAAAATCGAAAATTTGCAAGATGAGCCCGCAGTGAATATGTAAGGCGCCGTAAATCAGCCTTTTTGAGGCTGCCTTTAAAGCGGCACATCCCTTTGTAAAACGCACGAACAGTCAGGCCCGATGTACAACTATCTCGACTTTGAAAAACCCGTCGCCGACCTTGAAGGCCAGATTCTTGAGCTGAAAAAGCTCGCGCAGGAACAGGGCAGCGTCGAGATGAGCGACGAGATTCGTCGCCTCGAGAAGCGTTCAGCCGACGCGCTGAAGGACATCTACCGCAAGCTGACACCATGGCAGAAGGCGCTGATCGCCCGCCATCCGGACCGTCCGCACTGCTTGGAATATATCGACCGGCTATTCACCGAATTCACCCCGCTTGCCGGTGACCGCAAATTCGCCAATGATGAAGCCATTCAGGCCGGTTTCGGCCGTTTCAACGGTCAGGCAGTCGCGATCATCGGACAGGAAAAGGGTTCCGATACCAAGACGCGCCTCAAGCACAATTTCGGCTCGGCCCGTCCGGAAGGCTACCGCAAGGCCGTCCGCATCATGGAAATGGCCGACCGCTTCCAACTGCCGCTCATCACCTTTGTCGATACGGCAGGCGCCTATCCGGGCGTCAGCGCCGAAGAACGCGGCCAGGCAGAAGCCATCGCCCGCTCGACGGCAGAGTGCCTCAAGCTGCGCGTCCCGGTCATCTCGATCATCATCGGTGAAGGCGGCTCTGGCGGTGCGATTGCAATCGCCGTTGCAAACCGCGTCTACATGCTTGAGCATTCGATCTATTCGGTGATCTCCCCCGAGGGCGCTGCCTCCATCCTCTGGCATGATTCGACCCGCGCCAAGGATGCTGCCTCCAACATGCGCATCACCGCGCAGGACCTCTTCGATCTCAAGATCATCGACGGCATCATTCCCGAACCGATGGGCGGCGCGCATCGCGGCAAGGAAGCCGTGATCGACGCCACCGGCGACATCATCGCTGCATCACTGCGTTCAATGAAGGATATTGACGGCGAAACGCTGAAGCAGGAACGCCGCCAGAAGTTCCTCGAGATCGGTCGCAACATCTGATTCTCCCCGTCAACTGATCGATAATTCATCCAGAAAGCCTTGCGTTTTCCGGATTTGCATCATGCTGCAAATTCGGCCATATTGCCGACGCGCCGGGTTTTAGCTATCTGAGCAAGGATTTATAAACGATACCGTAAGGTTTCGTTTATAGGATCGGACCTTCAGGAAATCGACTTTTGCTCATAAAGTCTCTGGCGTAGCTCTAACAGACTTGATGCGACATGAAGATCAGAACCGCAATTCTAGGCTCCTTACTGGCAACCGCGCTCCTCGCCGGCTGTCAGGGTTCGTCCGTATCCGACCTGAGCCTCAGGGCTGAAAAACCGCTTCCGGAAAAGATCGTAGCCAAGATGAAGGCGAAGGGCATGACCCGCACCTCGCCGATCATGGTACGCATCTTTAAAGAGGAAGGCGTTCTCGAAGTCTGGAAGCAGAAGAACAACGGCAAATACGACCAGATCGCTTCCTATGAAATCTGCAAATGGTCGGGCAAGCTCGGTCCCAAATATATCGAGGGCGACCGTCAGGCGCCGGAAGGTTTCTACACCGTCCGTCCGTCCCAGATGAACCCCAACTCGAATTATTATCTTGCTTTCAACATCGGCTTTCCGAATGCCTATGACCGCGCCAATGGCCGCACGGGCCAGCACCTGATGGTGCATGGCGCATGTTCGTCATCGGGATGTTATTCGATGACCGACGAACAGGTCGCCGAGATTTACGCCTTCGGACGCGACGCCTTCAAGGGCGGCCAGCGCGACTTCCAGATTCAGGCATTCCCGTTCCGCATGACCGCCGCCAACATGGCGCGCTACAGGAACGATCCGAATTATTCGTTCTGGAAGATGCTGAAGCAGGGCTACGACGCGTTTGAGACCACCAAGGTTCCACCCAAGGTCGATGTCTGCGAGAAGCGTTACGTCTTCAACGTATCCACGCCCGACGGTCAGCCGCTTTCGCCGACCGATGCCTGCCCGCCCTCTGTTGGCGGCGAGGCCATGTCCTATGCGTCTTACGAAAAGACCTATCAGTCCGCTTTCAGCGCTGCGCAGAAGGCACCGGCACCGTCCATTCAGGGCATTGCCGAAGCCCAGCTCGTCTCTGCCTGGTCTGCCGCCCGCGCGCGCGGCGAAAAGGTGACGCGCGAGCCGCCATCGCTTTCCCCGGCTTCCGCTGAAAAGGCGGGCGCGCCGGACATTCGCCCGGCAACGCCGTCCGTACAGCCGACAGCCATTGCTGCAACGCCGCAGCCATCTGCCGTTCCGGCTCAGCAGACAACACAGACCGCAGCCGTGCCCGCACCGCAGCCAAACCCGGCAGCGTCTGCACAAGCCGCCGCTCCGCAAGTCTCCCCAATGACGACCGCCAGTACAATGACGCAGAATGCCGAACAAACGGCACCTGTCGCGGCCGCGGAACCGAAAAAGCCGTGGTGGAAGATCATCGGGAATTGATAGCCCGGCAGGAGGACATTCCTGTCTACGACCTGAGGGGGCTTAAATGCCCCCTTCCGGTTTTGAAAACCCGCAATCGTCTGGAAAAAATGCCGAGCGGAGCGCTTCTCTGGGTGGAAGCGACCGATCCGCTGTCAGGCATAGACGTGCCGCATTTCTGCACGCAGGAAGGCCACGCCCTCATCGCGCAGCAGCGAGAGGGCACGCTGCAACGCTTTCTCATTCGCAAGAAGTAAGTATCAATTCCGGGGCGAAAAACCGGGAATAGCCAGTGGATTTTCGGTCAGCGCGGCACGGTCCGGCCTGTCCAGCGCCGGGCGTCCCAAAAACGCGTCGAAAAGTTCACGCACATAGGTCTCCCGCAGATCCTTTACGATCATTACCAGAAGCGTCTCATGCTTGTCCTGGGGCCACCGCGGCAGGCGTGCGGGCGGGTGGAAAATCTTCTGCACCCCGTGGATGACCACCGGACGGTCCGGGTCTTCCTCGATCTGCACAATGCCCTTCACCCGCAGAAGCTTCTCGCCATGCGTTGAACGCAGAAGATCGAGGAACATCTCGAAGGTCGACAGCGGGATCGGCGCGTCATGGCGCAGCGAGAAGGAGCGGATCGCATCGTCATGGTGATGATGATGCGCGTGGCCCTGATTGTGACGGTGCTCATGGTGATGATGGTCGTGATCGCAATCCGGCCCGCACACATGGTCATGACCATGATGCTCATCCTCATAGGCTTCCGCCCTCAGCCAGCGCTGAACATCCGCCGATTTCGTTTCCGGGTTATAAAGCCCGCATTCGAAAAGCGCGGCGTAGCCTGTGCGTTGCTCAGACGCCTCCAGAATATCCGCGCCAGGATTGAGCACATGGAGACGCGCCTTCAACGCCGCCAATCCTGCCTGCGCTTCCGGCAGATCGGTTTTGGTCAGCACGATGCGGTCGGCCATAGCTGCCTGCTTGACGGCTTCCTCGTGGTTGTCGAGCGTCGCCATGCCGTTGACGGCGTCCACCGTGGCCAGAACCCCATCAAGCCTGAAAGCCTGCATGAGCACCGGATGCCCCATGATCGAATGCAGCACGGGTGCCGGGTCAGCAAGACCGGTGGTTTCGATGATGACGCGCTTCAGCGCCTTGATGCGTCCGGTCTGGAGACGGTCAATGAGGTCGGCCAGCGTATCGACCAGCTCGCCGCGCACCGTGCAGCACAAGCAGCCGTCGGCAAGCTCGATCACGCCCTCGCTCGCCTGCTCGACCAGCAGATGATCGATGCTGACCTCGCCGAATTCATTGATGATGACCGCCGTATCGCTTAGCGCCGGATCTTTCAAAAGCCGGTTGAGAAGCGTGGTCTTGCCTGAACCGAGAAAGCCGGTCAGCACGGAAACGGGAACGGGATTTCGCATGTCAGTTGACGGCCGTTGTCACACCCGCTGCCCGCTGCGGACGCGGCATCGGCACGGGAATCTGCGAAATATCGAGCTGGCTCGCCCGGGTGATCGGCCCCGGCTCCGACACCAGACCGACGCGAACCGGAACCGGATCACGATCCATCGCATGGATATAGGGCGAATTGATTTTCAGCTTGCCCTCGACATCGCGGCCATCCCAACGGTCGGCCATCGCTTCCTGGCTGCAGATCGCCTTGCGCATATCGGTGGCCTGGTTGAGATTGGCGCCTGCCGTCGGACGCAGCGTCGCCAGCGTCACGCCGCCGCCCGCACTAGCGCGGAAAGCATCGCTCATCAGTTGCGCGGCCTGAACCGCACGCGCTTCCTGTCGGTCGGCGCCAAGCACGATTGCCAGCACGGTCCGGCCGTTTCGGGTGGCCGAGCTTGCAAGATTGAAGCCGGATGCGCAGACGAAGCCGGTCTTCATTCCGTCCGCACCGTCATAACGGCCAAGCAGGATGTTATAATTGGCCTGCACCTTCTTGCCTGCGCCCGGATCGATCGCCTCGGTCGCGAAATAATGTGCATATTGCGGAAATTCACGGCGAAGCTGCACGGCGAGAACCGCCAGATCGCGTGCCGTCGTGTAATTGTTCGGATCGTGCAGCCCGTTCGGATTGGCGAAATGCGAGCCGACCATTCCGATACGCTGGGCTTCCGTATTCATGCGCTGCACGAAGGCCGATTCCGTTCCGCCCACGGCTTCGGCAACCGCAACCGCAACGTCATTTGCCGACTTCACCAGCATGATCTTCAGCGCCGTATCGAGCGTCATGACCGATCCGGGCTTGTAGCCCATCTTGCTCGGCGGCTCCTTGGCGGCGTTGACCGTCATGCGCACCGGCGATCCCAGCGTCATCTGGCCCGACTGAAGCGCACGGAATGCCACATAGGCCGTCATCATCTTGGTCAGCGAAGCTGGATACCAGCGCTGGAATGCCTCCTGCTGCGCATAGACCTTACCGGTCGCCACATCCACTGCAATCGATGGATTGGCCTCAGCGGATGCCAGTGCGGCAGCGGACAGGCCAGCAACTGCAAACCAGATTTTCAATGATTTCGACATCATTCCGTAGTTCCAATCGAAATAGCCTGCAACTTTTGCGGGTCCGAAGCGCGACATAATGGGGAGATTAACGCTTTCTTTATCTATGCCATGTGGCGATGAAAAGGCAAACAGGGATTGCCCGCTTTCACCGAAACGTCATATCCTGTTTCCTTCAAATCATGCCCAATCCGGGGAGCCCTCAGAAAATGCCAGTGTTGAATCGTGCCGTTGAAATGCAAGCGGAAATAGCCGCATGGCGGCGAAAACTGCACCAGAATCCTGAACTGCTCTATGACGTGCACGAAACTGCAAAATTTGTCGAAGACAAGCTGAAATCCTTCGGTTGCGATCTTGTGGAAACCGGCGTCGGCCGTACCGGCGTGGTCGGCATCATCAAGGGCCGCCACGGCGACGGCC
>Ga0180222_1002452_pt1 | contig 14848 bp, 12 predicted proteins | sample eDN5th37CKraftOP_FD_151336 | JGI IMG/M metagenome (GOLD analysis project Ga0180222, IMG submission 151336) | Enriched Organic Plus compost microbial communities from Emeryville, California, USA - eDNA 5th pass 37_C Kraft OP (version 2) (version 2) ... | reverse complement strand
GTCGGCTGCAATGTCCTCGATGGGCCGGCCTTCGTTGACCAGGGCTAGGAACGCTTCGAACTGGTCGGCCGGGTGCATGTCCTGGCGCTGGACGTTCTCGGTCAGACTCACAACGGTGGCGCTGTCATCGGGCACGACGAGGCATGGAATGGTCTGGTCGCGGGCGATGCGCTTTTTCTTGGCCAGCAGCCGCAGGGCGGCCCAGCGCCGCCCGCCCGCCACGATGTCAAAAGACTCGCCATCGGCACCGGGCACGACGATCAGGTTTTGCAGCAGCCCTACGCGCTCGATGCTGTCGGCCAGGGCATCGACCGGCATGGCGGTCTTGCGTACGTTTCGCTTGGACAGGCGCAGGCGCGGCAGCGCAATAAAGCGCAATTCGGCGGCGGGGGCTTGCGCTGTTTCTGGCGCGGCCACTTCGCCCGCCAGGGCGGCGGCCTGGGCGTGTTCCAGGGCGGCTTGCGCCTGCTGCGCGGCATCGTGCGCTGCCTTGTCGCTGGCGGCTTGGACGGCGGCGGTTTCGGAAATGGTGGTGGTGTTCATGATGCGCTCCTTGCGTGAGAGAAGCCAGGGGGTGAGTTCCCACCTGGGCACGAAGGGCCGGGGTGGCCCTTCGTGCCCATGGCCACCACGCGGCATGTCCAGGGAGCGCCACCGTCAAGGGGAAAAAGCGACCGGCCCTGGCGCGGCCCGCAGCGCAGCGAGGACACGGGGGCCGGACGCGACCCTTGACGGTGGCGCCCCAGACATGCCAGGCAAGCGCCGCCCGGCGCGCGCAGGCGCCAATGTCGACCAGTTCGCCAACCGGAAACGACCAGACCGTCACAATGAGAGAAAGAGAAAAATGAGCAAGGCGGGCATCGCCCGCCTTCGGCGCGAGGCCTACAGCAGCCCGCGCTGCGCCATCGACACCACCTCGGCGCCGGCGACGATGAGGTGATCGAGCAGCCGCACGTCGATGAGGGCCAAGGCCTGCTGAACAGCCTTCGTCAAATGACGATCCGCCTGGCTGGCTTCGGCCTGGCCGGAGGGATGATTGTGGGCCATGATGAGCGCAGCCGCGTTGTGTTGCAGGGCCAGCTTGAGGATTTCGCGGGGATAGACCGCCGCTTGGCTCAACGTGCCGCGAAACGGCTCCAGGTAGGTGATGAGGTGATACCGGACATCGAGCAGCATCAGGCCGCAGATTTCATGCTCCAGGCCCGTCATGCGCAGTTTCAGGAACGACATGGCTTTGTCCGGTGCGCTCAAGTCCTTTCGGCGCAGTTCGCTGGTCGTGACCAGCTCGCGCGCAACAGCGAGGATCTCGGCCCGCTTGGCGGGGCGCGTCGCGCCATCGGTCTCACGCACCAGCAGTGTGTTGTTCGTGTTGCCATCAACGAAAAGGGAATATTGCGACATGACAGCCTCCAGTCCGGAATCGGGCGGAATTGCCCGGAAACCGGAGGGGCACGGCGCAGCGCAAGCCGTCACAGGGTCGCAGACGGCCGCCAGGCCGCAAGCGTGCCAAGCACGCGCCGCCCTTGACGCGCGAGAACGGCGTGACACGATGACCGGAAAGCAAGGCCGCCATCCCTCAACAGCAGATGACGCATGGGGTTGGCCAGCGCTGCGCGCCGGTATCGACAGGACGCAGCAAAAAAAGCGCGCCGCGCCCACGATGACGGGCCGGCGCGCAAGACGAACTCAGCGCTTTAATCCGAAGCCGGTTCGACCATTGCCTGCAAGTGGTCGATCACCTCGGGTTCGACGAAGACGCAAGGCTGTTCGGTCGAGAGCGGCACATTGAACACTTTGGCGAAAGCCTCGCGCGTCAGGTGCGCCAGCCGGCCGGTGCGGTACGCCTGCTCGGGCTTTATGCTGCCCGACGACGGCGCGCCGCCGCTGCGCTGCGGATCGCATTCGACCAACGCAACATAGCCTTCTTGGAACAGGCGCTCATGGTCAGGGCACAGGCCCCAGCCGGTGACAGTGTGATGTGCCATGCTTTGGCGCAGGCGCTTGTCCAGCAGGATGGCGCCGGTATCGAAAGAGGTGCCGCACACCAGGCATACGCGCTGCTCCAGCGAAACGTGGGATTTGTCGTTCATGACCTTCTCCGGTAACTGGGCGGAATTGCCCGGAAACCGAAGGGGCACGGCGCAGCGCAGCCGTCACAGGGGCGAAGACGGCCGCCAGGCCGCAAGCGTGCATGGCACGCGCCGCCCTTGACGCGCGAGACCGACGTGGCATCGTGACCAACACGCAAGGCCGTCCATTCCCCAACAGCAGACGGTGCGGGTGGGGTTAGCAAGCGCAGCGCGCAGGCGTCAGCGATACGCAAGGCGGGTATAGCCCGTCCCGGCCGGGATGAGCGGACAGCGAACCTGAAGGAGCGCGGCCCGACCTAGCCGGGAGACGCGCAAACGATGTCGCCGGCGTTACTCGCAATAGCAGAATCGGTTAACCGAGGACGAGTTTCAATGGATAGTTTGCCTACCCGTGGCACTTAATCAGGCACGGTGCGTCGTTGCCGAGCCGATCTGCGTACAGTCCAGCCATGCACAGGAGAACATGCACTAGGCCATGGCCACATCATCAAGGACAAGCTATTCTTAATGTTACTTTATGTATATTTTAATATACACCTCGGTCTCGTAGCAGTTATGAGCCCGGAACGGGGGATAGCAGACAGGATGCACGCTGCCTATTCTATTTTTCAACATACAAAATCGTAGGAGAGAGGCAATGTGGCTAAAAGCTGTGACACTCAGGAACTTTCGTTGTTATGAAAATGAGGTCAACGTCGGCTTCGGCGATCTCACTACCTTTGTAGGCCGCAACGACATCGGTAAATCTTCCGTGCTGGAAGCACTGGAGATTTTTTTCAACAATAGTGTAGTTTCAATCGAATCAGGCGACGCGAATGTACATAGCGAGGCTAGAAAGGTTGAGATTACATGCGAGTTTATAGATCTACCCGCATCGCTCACTCTTGATGCCGGCGCAGAAACATCGCTTGCAGATGAATTTCTGCTGACAGATGCTGGCACCCTGAAAATCCAGAAGCTCTATGACTGCGGCAACAAGAAGCCGTCGGTTGAAGTTTTCGTGATCGCCAATCATCCCTCCTCGCCAGGCTTTGAAAATCTCCTGGAACTCAAAGAGAAAGACCTGCAAACCAGGGTGAAGGAGCTCAATTTACAAGTGCCGTTGAAGGGCAATCCAGGAATGCGCCAAGCGATCTGGGCGGCTGCCGAAGATTTGCAGCTCTCAGAGACCGCGATTCCCGTCGGCAAGGCCAAAGAAGATGCAAAGAGAATTTGGGACCAGATTGAAAGTCATCTTCCTATGTTCGCGCTTTTCCAAAGCGACAGAAGCAGCAAGGATTCAGATGACGAGGTGCAAAGCCCGATGAAAGCAGCAGTCGCGGCTGCGCTCGCCGAAGTCCAAGAGGATATCGCCAGGATTCAGCAGCGTGTCCGGGAGAAAGCTGAGGAAATCGCTCGAAACACCCATATGGCGCTCAAGACAATCGATCCAGGATTGGCCAGCGAATTGACGCCCGAATTCACACCACCCACAGCCGCCAGATGGCAGGGACTGTTTTCGGTGGGGCTTAACACCGACGCGGGCATCCCCCTCAATAAGCGTGGCAGCGGCGTTCGTAGACTTGTTCTTGTCAGCTTCTTCAAAGCGGAAGCGGAGCGTCGGCTCAAGACCAGCAATCGCCGCAGCATCATCTATGCAATTGAAGAACCGGAAACCGCGCAACACCCCAACAATCAGCGGATACTGATAGAGTCTTTCAAGTCGCTTGCCTCGGAAGCCGGGTGCCAAGTTATTCTCACGACGCATAGCCCTGGATTCGCCTCCGACCTTCCCAACGACAGCATTCGTTTCATCTCCCGAGATCCGACCACTGGAAGTCCGGTTGTTCAAGCGGGTGCTGATGTGTTCGGCGCGGTCGCGGACACCCTCGGAGTGACGCCGGATAGCCGCGTCAAGGTATTGCTGTGCGTCGAAGGCCCCACTGATGTTGTTGCCGTCAAGGCTCTCAGCAAGGCACTGCATGCGGAGGACAACTCTCTGCCGAACTTGGACAACGACGACCGGATCGCATTTGTCGTGTTAGGAGGCGGCACGTTGAAGCACTGGGTAGACGAGTATTACCTGCGTGCTCTTAACCGTAGGGAGGTCCATATCTATGATCGTGACGTTGCCAGTTATGCGGAGGCGGCCGCGAAAGTAAATGCTCGGGGCGACGGCTCCTGGGCCGTGCAAACAACGAAACATGAAATCGAAAGCTACCTTCACGCCGACGCGATTCATGAGGCTTTCCATGTTGTAGTTGAGGTTACCGACCATCCTGTGGAGGGGAAAGCAACACCAAAACGATTTGCAGAGGCTTACTCCATCGCACAGGGTTACGACGGCACCATGAACGACACGAAGGCAAAGCTTCGTCTTGCCGAGCGGGCGTTTCCGCTAATGACCGCAGCAAGAATTAATGAACGTGACCCCGATGGTGAAGTTCGCAATTGGATGGCCAGAATTCGTGACATGATCCAATAACCAACACTTTCTCACTCTGCCCGCCGCATAAATCTCTGCCGCTGGCTAGAACATCACGCAATGATGCACGGAGCATCTTGCGAGCTAGAACTTATGAACATACCCCCCACTCCTCAAGACGACACGGGCTCCAAACATCAAAAGAACCGACCAGTGGGAAAAGATACCCTCGGACGACTTCAAACCGCGGTGAGCCAGATCACAAATTAGTCTGGCTTAGACCCTACCGTTGCAGGACGTCGTTTACTGCACTCTACACTATCCATAAGTATGTTTTTAAAATATCTGTAGACGCTGTAGTCCAAGGAGAATTTCCTTCATAACATCAGACAGGACGAAAAAGGCGAGTCACGGTCGGGGCCCCACCGTCTATTGTTAGTTCGTAATCGCTTCGCATGGCCCGGTCGCTGAGCCGATGGTTGCCACTTGAGATCGCTAATTCAAAACCAGCAGGATCGAGCCACGCGATACTGTCCTTACGGGGCACAGGAATGACAGCATAACGGCCTTGCGATCCATTCGTGCCTGTCAGGTTCACTTTGACTTTAACGGCGGTGGTAGCCGCGCGTTCATACCTTGGGAGACTCTTTTGCCAGCGAAGGAACCACTGCGGATCGATGAGGTCTTCACTGGTGACATTGTCAAGTTCTCCGTCTAACCACCTATCGTATTCTTGGCGGCGGATTGATGCGGCTTCACGGGTTTGGGCAAGCCCTTGGGATAGGCAAAATGCTACAAATGGATCATGTGTACCCCAACGCAACAGTTCCCTAGCCCAAAAGCCGAACCAAGGTAAACCGGTCGTTTGTTTCCATTCGGAAAGACTAGGCACGGCAAACGCGGTCTGGGTGCCTTCAGCCCAAGCTCGCGCGACCACCGCGCCGATAGCTGTGCCTAGGCGAAACTCAAGGTTATCCGTTACGAATCGCTGCCATGCGCGTAAGCTTTCCGGTGCTGGCCCGTCGACATCAGGTTCGTTTAGCCACCACCCAAGCACGTCGAACCATCGCCCCAAAAGTGCTTCATCGCTATCTGTCCGTCGTACCCTAAACCCGAATCCACGATCTTGGATAAGTAATTCACCGATAGCTTGAAATACATCAACGCGAGTGGTGGCGTCCGCAACACCATATTCATCGGCTTCGGCAAGCGCCTCGCGTATTCGCTCTGCTACCACTTCGAATCGACGTCCGACCAGAGGTGTAAAGCCATAGTGGTAGAGTCGGCGCCGTTCGTCGGGGTCGACATAGAGATGTTCGACAATTCCGGCACCACGTCGAATAAATGCCTGTTCCAACCAGGCCTCTTGCTGTGCTGCCACTGCTGAAAAGGTAGCGCGCCATAGTTGCGCCAAATGCTGTTCTGCGCGAGACCTGACCATATTCACACCATCGGCTTTTGCAACCTCTTCGAGGGAACTCAATAATAGGCCATCAAGCTCGTCCATAGCATCTGCAAGCCTGGAATGGTCATCATTAGCCCCTGCTCCCGCATCACTGCTGATTTCGGTTGGTGCTGTCATTTCTAGCCAACTGAAAAAAGCATCTGGCGCAATGTGAAGTAGATTCGCAGCTCTCTCCCAAATTCGCTGCAACAGAGTCGCGATGGGGCTCGACACAGTATCGCTTTCTTGCTCTTCAATTAAGAGGGCGGTTCTCAGCTTCTCGTAATCGTCCTGCAACTGTTGTTTTTGTTGAGTCTGGGTGGCACGTTGACCCTGCGCCGTAGTAGAAATATGCGTGGGTAGGGCTACGAGCGTCATGCCTTCGATACCCCGCGCGGTACCAGGTCTTCCGGCACGTCCGGCAAGATTTCTAAATTCGGAAGTGCTGATCGGTGTCACTTCCTGTTTTTCCGTGACTGGATCCCAACTTCGCCGTTTTAACGAGGTAAGAAAAATCAAGTCGAAAGGCAGGTTTACGCCTTCGGTCAACGTGGCAGTCGCCACGGTGATGGGACATATTCTCTTTTCGATCATCTCCACCATGAGACGGCGCAGTCGCTGAGGCATCTGTCCATGACTTGTAGCAATGCCGCAGTCGAGAAGGAAAAGCTCAAAAGAGTCCGACCCACAATAGTCGATGCACGCCGCACGCGCCTCATCAAATCGAGCACGCAGAGGTTCGTCTGGGATTGAAAATCTGGCAGTGCCTTGCCAATCTTCATGTTCGAGAGCTTCCTTGAACCAGCGCATGGTCTGCTCTGGCTCCTGCATCACTGAGATGAGGATTCGTTGATCCTCTTCTGCGAGGTGCAACGCCGTCCACAGCACATTCAAGCAGTTGAAACGGTTAAGGCTATTGCGCCAGGACGCCGGCAAGCTTGGCATTGCTCCGATGCGAAGGGGCAGATAAACGGGATCCTCTTCGCCTCTAAGATAAAGCGGAAGACCGTTCATGAGGTCGAGCAATATACGGCCTTGGCCATTGGGAACGGTTTCAAGTACGCCTATAAGTTGCCTTGTACTCCGATAACGAGTACCAACCGCCTGTGCGTCAGCACGCCCTTCAGTCCATCTTGCCACAGGGCCCGACGCTCCGCCTGCGACCGCCGTCAACGCCACGCGGACCACATCTGGGCAATAGGCAAGTATTCTCGAAATCAAGCTCTCTAGTCGGATGGATCGATTGGCGTGATCAGAAAAGCTGACCAACTTGACTTCATTGCCAGTTGGCACGACTTGGTGGGCTTCATCAATGATGAGCAATTTCAACCGCGCAAGAAGAAGAGGGCCTAGATAGCGCAGCAGCGCGTCAGCCTTTTCCACTGTTGCAATCAAAGTAACTGGCTTATCAGACAGAAGCCAATTGTCTGTGATGCCCCAATCGGCACCACCGTATAGACCGGTAATCGTAATTTCTTTGCCAAGCTCTGAGTTAAGCTTGGCTTCCACCTCACCAGCAAGCGCGCGTGAAGGAACCAGGTAAAGCGCAAGCGGCGCTATTAGCTCTTCATCCCCTCTCAACAACAGTTCCTTGATTAAAGCGATGTTCGCCACCAGCGTTTTTCCTGACCCCGTCGGCGTGCATAATGCAAACGAACTTCCGGTCAGAAGCCGCTCCAACCCATGCAACTGTGATGACCATAGAATGCCCCGGCCGCGGCTGTATTGATCTCTTGCATAATTAAGTAGTTTGTCGGTACCTTGAGGCCGAGTCTCAGCGAGCGCTCGTAGTGGTCGATAGATCGTCGATCTGGAAAATCCTTCGGCAACCTCCCGAACAATTGAAATTACCAGTGCGGCATCATCACTGAACGAGCGGGTTGCCATCAGATCAAGTGCATGCAATTTTTTGATGGCTATGCTCAGGCGACTATCGTCCCCTCTACGCAATGAATCCGCAGTCAGCCCCAGTGCCCTGACAAGTTCGACGGTAAACAGCCAGGCGACAATTCCATCTTGTTCAGTATCCGCTTGGCGTTGTAGCAATACCGCAGTGGCATTGACCGTAGTCAAGTCTGGATGCTCATTCCAGAATTCAGTTGATTTCAAGATGACCTGATCAAGATCAGCTCGAAGGAATGCTGCATACAGTTCGACCCCCATGTGCTCCAACTGTGCCTGCGCAATTAATCCTGCAGCCATGGCAGGCAATCCTCCCATCTGGTAGGCGCCTGCAGCGAGCAACTCAATAGGAATAATTGTCCGGATGTCGTCGTATGCTCGTGAGAGCCACTCAAGAACCTCGCCAGTCCGCCGAAAGCATTCGAGTGCGCGAATCGATGTCGGACCTTCTATTGAACGGAAGATATGACCAGCTTGAAGTAAACGGCGGGCATCATTCAATTGCCGGGCCGAGTCCTTGTCGCCCCACTGAATGACCGGAACCTGCCATGTGGTTTGAAGACAACGGACATAAGCCTTCGCTTGCGGCCGGCTGAGCTGGTTTTCTAGTGCCAGCTCTCTACGAGTCTGCTCGGCTGCGGCCAATCGATCCTGATCATCTATTGCCATTAGATGTTCTGCCAAAGCGAAGTGTAGAGCGCGTCGATAAGAGATTCGCCGTCTTTAAGAACAACCTCTGCAACCTGCAGATCATGCGACGCAGTATATTCAGGGGGAGGCGCTTCGTAAGGAACTAGGCAAGTTAGCTCTTCTCGCTTGCTTGAACCATTGCCGATGATTAAGACTAGATTTGTCCGAGCGGGTTGGGGCCCTTTCCCGAGGACTGCACGATCAATTGAGACAATCGTGGAGGAATAGCCGCCAGGGTCGGTCGCTTCAAGGATTCGCTGGAGTTGCCTCAGGCCATGCGGTATGGGCGTATCTCGGTTCAGCTCGAACCATATGCCGCGGCCATTATGGACGCTTTCCCCCGTCTCGGAATTTTTTTGTTTAGGCCCATTCAGCAGCGCATCCACGACAGATTGGCTCAATTTTGCACGCCACTTCGCTTCTCCGACAATGACGCGAACGACCTCGTTCTCTGAATTAAGTGCAATTCCAATGAAATCACTGCCGTGCCTGCCGTAGACTTCACGTGTACGGTCCTGGTCAAAGCGGAGTGTCCATAGATATTTTTCAACGTCCTCGTGTGCACGGAAAAGAAAGACTGGTACTTTCCAGTCATGAGCACCGACAAACTCGTGTTTGTACCCTTCAGTGATCAGGCCCGCCATGACCTCGCCGAATAAACCTCGACGAGTGATCATAGGTAGACACGCAGGATATTGAATCTCTGTGCCTCGCCCTTCATCGTCGGGATGAAGGGATATTCCTATTTGCTCATGAAAGTGGCGTCGTGCGTCCAGGTGGGCAGATTCAAAATAGGGCCGCAGTGCATCTACCAAAGGTTTCCCAACAGCAGTTTTCTGCTCTAGAAGAAGATGCCCATAGTTACCTTCAACGGTACCGTTTGGATTTAACCATCGATTTAGTGCATCGGTTGGTGGTGGGCAGGTATGCATATGAAGGCCGGCTGTTTTTACATTCGTGTTATGAAAATCCAAGCCTAGTGAACCTGTAATCAAGCTAGCGCTTCGCGTCTCCAATCTCACCAGGCATGAAGCAAGGAATCCTTGCCAGACATAGACAAGTACCTTCACCAACGCATCCACGGTTCAGTGCACAAGGTCTATAGCCATGTTTTGTAACACATCACGACCTATCTGGCACTTACCTGGAGAACCGTGGCCCAGCCTAGTCGGGAGACGTACGCAAGCCGGCCACCGCCGCATCACGGCGGCCGAAGTGGAACATATTCAGCAGGGCATGCAAACGTCACGTCGCGCCGCACTGGCCCAACTGAACGAGCTCACGTCCGACTTAGTGTTGCGGCCCGCACAGCAGCTAAACGCCGCAGGGACCAAAGCGCATGATGGTAGGAAGCTAATGGCGGCGGCATTCGTACCATCCCGCCAATAATGCGATGCGCGTGGGTCAACGTAACTTTGGGGCTGCTATTCAATCACCAAAATCATCCGGCCATTGTTGCGCCCCATGCAGCACGCGCAGGATGCGCACGACATCCCCATAGATGCGATAAGGCGCGATATAGGGCGTCTGACCGATGACCAGTTCGCGGGTGTCCTCAACTCGGCCTGGCCGGGTACTGTGCAAGCCGATTGACCTGTTCTTCGATACGGCTGTCAACCAATACCGCTGCTTTGGGGCTTTCCGATTCGATGTAATCGAAAATCCTGTCCCGGTCTTCCATCGCAAACGCCGACCACTCGACCTTCACGCCTTGCCCTCGGCTTTGCGCATGGCGGCGGCGCGGCGTTTGGCGAAATGGGCAGAGACCTCTTCGTTGGACACGGCAGGACGCGGGTCGCTCAAGGCCTCTTGAACCTTGGCGCGGAACCAAGCGTCGTGCACCGCCGGATCAACGGCAAAGTTGAACGGCAGCGCCCCTTCATTGGCCACACGGGTCAATAGAATACGCACAGCATCCGACACTGTGAGGCCCATGTTGTTGAGCACTTCCGTGGCCCGCTCTTTCAGAACGGGGTCGATGCGGGTTTGAACCAATGCACTGGCGGACATGGCGAGCCTCCTGTGAGATAGGCTTGAGACATCATGATTGTAATTCAATTGCATTACATCCTCAAGGGAATCTGCATAAGCTCATCCAGTCTGCACAGTCGTGTTCATCACTTCCCCAACTTTCCATCTTGCTGTGCAAGCGTTGCTCTGGCCCTCGTACGCCCTAGCTCCTCCGTCCGAAAAACATATACAAATATCGGACAGGAGTGCCCTATGAACGATATCAAAGCCCAACTCAGGCCCACATCGACGCGGCCGCTCCCGGTCGAGTGTGGGTGCCGGCCGATTTTTCTCACCTTGGTGGTCGTGATGCCGTGGACAAGGCGCTCCAACGCTTGGTCGCGGCTGGCCAGCTTCGCCGCATCGACCGCGGCCTGTACGACCGGCCCAGGGTGAACAGCCTGACCGAGAAGACAGCGGCCCCGGACTACCGCGCCCTGGTGGATACGATCGCACGCCGCGACCAACTGCGCCTACTGGTCGATGGCATGACCGCTGCCAACGACCTGGGCCTGACGGACGCGGTGCCCGCCATGTCACCATCCATACCGACGCACGCCGGCGCACCATCCAGCTCGATAATCTGACCATCACTTCAAGCTCACCGCTCCGAACCGCCTGCATTGGGCGGATCGCCCCGCCATGCGCGTCGTGCAAGCACTGCACTGGCTCAAGGACACCCTGCCTGCGGACAAACCCCGTATCGTCAAGCGATTGACTCAACTGCTTGCCGATACACAAGGCGATGCCATCCGCCAGGACTTAATGGCAGATAAAATCACCTCCCGCCCTGATGTTTTGAAAGCCGTAGCATTAACCTACTTGCGAACGGCAACCACCATTCCCTAGAATGTTCCCTCGGCATTAACCACTTTTGAAAAGGTCCTTTGTCCATGCTGGTTTACGATCATTTTTCGATCGTGCCCCAGCACCACGAATTCGATGCCCAGCTTTTGCAGCTGGGCATTTCCTTTGGGCTCGACCCCATTCAGTCGCGAACTGTCCGACGCTGCTCTTGCGAAGCTTGGCGGCATTGCGTCCAGCCGGCAAACCAAATTCTGCTTTCGCGAAACTCTACTGACGATACCGCTCGATCAACTCTGCGATCCGCTCTGCAGCCTGTACCGCGGCGGCGTGATTCTGCGAGAAATTCAGACGCACGCTGTCGGTGGCGGTAGGGCTGAATTCTGTACCCGGCGTCACTGTCACACCCGCCTGCAAGCGCAGGGCATGCACGAATGTATGCAACGGCACGCGCATCGCCGGCAACCGAGGAAACAGATAGCTGCCCGCTTCCGACGGCCGTACCCGCATGTCCGGCACTTGCTGAAAAACGGCAATCAAGTCGTCCCGGATGCGTTCATGGGCCGCGATGCGATCCCGCATCCAGCCCGCCGGCTCGGCAAACCATGTACGCAACACCGCCTGGCAATAACCCGGCGCTCGCAGCGCCACGATGGCCTGCACTTTTTCCATGCGATCGATCAAGTGTCTGGCGCCGAAAGCCACCCCCAGGCGATAGCCGCTGAGCGATTCGGTCTTGGACGGCCCCATGATGGTCACCACGTTCTGCGGATCGATGTCGCGGGCGCGCAGGTGCACGTAGTCGCTGCCGGCATACAGCAACCGTGAATAAAGCTGATCGACGATCACAGTGGCGCCATAGCGATTCGCCAGGGCTGCGATGCGATCGATTTCAGCCTGTGAATAAATCACGCCGGCGGGATTGTTCGGGTTCGAGAACAGGAAGGTCTTGGCGCCCGCCCCAAACGCCTCTTCCAACTGATCCAGCCGCAGGCCAGCCTGGCCACGCGAATCCAGGTAATCCATTTGCACGGACACGATCTCGCCGCCCATGAACTCCACCAGCTTGCGATTTGCAAAATAATCCGGGCGCACGATGGCCACTTTATCGCCGGCGGCCACCGTGGCCGCAATCGACAGGAACAGCGCGCACTGCGTGCCTGGCGTGACGATCAACTCGTCCTGGCCCGACACGGCGCGGCCGGTGAAGTCAGCCAGCCTAGCCGCCAACATATTGCGCAAGTCAGCGCTGCCACGATATTCGGTGTAGGCCTGTTCGCCCCCGCGCTCCACGCCCTGCACGAATACCTCGAGCGAGCCAGGTGTCGGAGCGAAGGCACTGGTATTGACGTCGCCATGCGAGAAATCCACGGGGATACCAGGCAGGACATCGCCCTGCAAATCGCCAGCCAGCGCGTGTGGCGCATAGCGGGCTTCTTGCCCAGGGGCATGGTCTGTCAACAGGTTCTCAAAGCGGCGCGCAATCGTAGTCATGAGTTTGATGTCCAATGAATGGCCCAATGGGGAACGGCCATTCTCTGGGCTGCACCTATGCCTGGCAAATGCTTTATCCCGACATCCCTATTCTGTATGGGAATGGATTGCCGCCAAGGCCTTAGTCGTCGAATGACGATTGCAGCGACTGGCGCAGCGTCTGCATGAAGGCTTCGGCCAGGCGCGAACTGGGAACGTCCTTGGGTGTCAGGATCACCAGTTCGACCGGCACGCGGGGAAAGAACGGCTTGACGACCAGGCCCAGTTTCTGCAGATCGGGCACCACGAACGGACTGACCACACCGACTCCCACGCCGTGCAGCGCCAACATACAGGTGGTCAGCGCGTACGTGGTCTCGGACAGCATCTTGGGACGCACGCCATGCTTCTGGAACAGGGCGTCCATCAGAGCATGCATGTCGTCGTGGCGGCTGGAGGCCAGATAGCCGCAGCCATCCAGATCCTCGACGTGGACTTTGCGCTTTTTGGCCAGCGGATGCGTCTTGGCCATGACCGCCACGGCGCTGACATTGGCCAGCGGCACGGCGTCCGTCCCGGCGATATCGATACGCTTGGACGTAATGCCCAAGTCGAGCCGGCCCGACGCCACGCCTTCTTTGACCAGCGGCGACAACACAGTCTCGATCACGACCTCGACGCCCGGATGTTCGGCCATGAACGCCTTGACGATCTTGGGCAGAGTGCCCATGCCTACCGAGGGCAGGCAACCGACCTGGATGCGGCCACTGTGCGTGCCACGCAGCTCGGAGATGGTCTGACCGATCTGCTCCAGGCCCACATAACTGCGTTCGATGGCATTGAACAGCACGCGGGCCTCGGGCGTGGGCACCAGCCGCCCCTTGTGCAATTCGAACAGCTTCAAGCCGCTAGTGGCCTGGAAGCGCGCGATCAGTTTGCTGACCACGGGTTGCGAAGTATGCAGCAACAACGCGGCCTCAGTGGTGGTGCCGCGGATCATGACGGCTCGGAACGCCTCGATGTGGCGGTGCTTCAGCGCGGGCGAAAAGAAAGTCGTGTCGTCATCATCCATGGAGCAGCCTTTCCGGTGGCAGGTAAGCGTCAACAGGCATGCGGTCCCGCAGACATAGAGCATGCCATTTCGGAATAGTGTATCCCGGAGAAAATATTATGCAGGCATGGGTTGGACCAACACAATCGGACTTACCCAACCACAAGGTTTTTCCTGTCGCCATGAATTCCTCCTCTCTTGATGCCATCACGCTGGAGCTGCTGTGGACGCAGCTCATCTCCATCGCCGACGAGGCCGCAGTCGCGATGGTCAGGACGTCGTTCTCGATCAATGTCCGCGAATCCAACGACTATGCCTGCGTCATTACCGACAGCCGCGGCCACTCGGTAGCGCAGGCTACCCATAGCATTCCGTCCTTTCTGAACACCGCGCCGCAGACCATCCGCCATTTCATCGCCGCCACGCCGCAAGCCGACCTGCATCCCGGTGATGTGCTGATCACCAACGACATTTGGGAAGGCACCGGGCATCTGCCGGACATCACGGTGGCCACGCCCATCTTCCTGCACGGCCGCATCGTGGCGTGGGCGGGCTCGGTGGCGCATGCCCCGGACATCGGCGGCCGGATCCGTTCCGCCGACGCCCGCTCGGTATTCGAGGAAGGCCTGCAGATCCCGATCATGAAAATAATGCGCAAAGGCGAGATGGACAGTACCTTCGAACGAATCCTGCGCAAGAACGTGCGGGAACCAGAAATGGTCATGGGCGACCTGTACGCCCAGCTCAATGCGCTAAAGCTGATGGAAAAACGCGTGTTGGCCTTGCTCGAGGGCCAGTGCCTGGCAACGCTGGACGATGTCGCGCGCGAGATCCAATCGCGTTCCGAGAAAGCCATGCGCGATGCGATCCACACCATTCCCGAAGGCGTCTATCAAAGCAGCGCTATCACCGATGGGCTGGCCCAGCCCATCCGCCTCGAAATGACCATGACGGTCAAGGACGGCGCCATCTCGGTGGAC
>Ga0180222_1002450_pt1 | contig 14854 bp, 8 predicted proteins | sample eDN5th37CKraftOP_FD_151336 | JGI IMG/M metagenome (GOLD analysis project Ga0180222, IMG submission 151336) | Enriched Organic Plus compost microbial communities from Emeryville, California, USA - eDNA 5th pass 37_C Kraft OP (version 2) (version 2) ... | reverse complement strand
CGCCCGCATGGAAGACATTGGCGACGGCGAGGCCATAATGCTTTGAGAGCCGCTCCAGCTCCTCCAGCACCTCTGGCAGGCGGCGGCGCGGGATGGTGCCGTCCATGCAATAATAGTCGGGCGCGAGCCGGCCGACCGCCGGGAAGGCGGCCTTGCGCCCGGCCCAGAAGGCCGCGCGCTCCGCCTCGTCCCGGGACATGCGCACGCTCGATGCCTTGTTGCGGCGGGCAATGGCCTCGACCTCCGCGATCAGATGGTCGCACTCGGCCATCGGCCCATCCAGCTCGACGATCAGCAACGCCTCGACATCGAGCGGGTAGCCGGCCTGCACGAAGGCCTCGGCGGCGTGGATGGCGGGCCGGTCCATCATCTCCATGCCCGCCGGGATGATGCCCGCGGCGATCGTATCCGCCACGCATTGCCCGGCGCTCTCGGCATCGGGGAAGCCGATCAGCAGCGCGCGCGCCGTCTCCGGCTGGGGCAGGATGCGGACCGTCACTTCGGTGACGACGCCCAGCAGACCCTCGGACCCGACCAGCACGCCCAGCAGGTCCAGCCCCGCAGGGTCCAGATGGCGCCCGCCGACGCGCACTATCTCGCCGTCCATCAGGACGATCTCGCAACCCAGCACATTGTTCGTCGTCAGGCCATATTTGAGGCAATGCACCCCGCCGCTATTCTCGGCGAAGTTGCCGCCGATCGAGCAGGCGATCTGGCTGGAGGGATCGGGCGCATAGTAGAAGCCGCGCCCCTCGACCGCCCTCGTGATCGCCAGATTGGTGACGCCGGGCTGCGCGACGACCAGCCGGTCGTCATAGTCGATGTCGAGGATGCGGTTGAACTTGCCGAGCCCGAGCAGCACCGCGTCGGCCAGCGGCAAGGCGCCGCCGGACAGGGAAGTGCCCGAGCCGCGCGGCACGACCTTGACGCCATGCGCATGGCACCAGGCGAGGATGCGCGAGACCTGCTGCGTCGTCTCGGGCAGCACCACCATGAGCGGGTGCTGGCGATAGGCGGTCAGGCCGTCGGATTCATAGGGGGCCAGACGCGCATCATCGGTGATGACGCCTTCGCCCGGCACGATGGCGCGGAGCGCCGCGGCGATCTCGGCGCGCCGGGACAGTATGTCTTGCGCTGGCGGGGGCATGGATAGCGACATGACTTCCTCTCGGGGCTGCTTAGCCTCTCTCCGGCCCCTTCGGAACAGGATAAAGCGCCGGCGGAAGGGCACAAAAGACCCAGCTGAATCGCCCAACCCATATCCCATGCAGGCACCTGCTCCCACGGACCATCATTTATATGATGATTGAAAATATATTTTCGGACACCGCCCGGGCAAGACCGACGCGGATGACTATCCTTCAAACCCCGAAAATACAAGATATATTGCTTGATTTGCTAATGATCGCCTGGCTTTGGATAAGTGCCTCACTCCGGATTTCACGCTGTATTTCGAGAAACATTTAATTTCTTTACAGGCCCGTCCCTTTCCTATAGGCGGATGACGGAACCAGCGTCGCAAAGCGGCCCGCAGAGGCCGCGTCGGCATGGGAGGGGAATGATGGAAGGCTCGCTCGCATGGATCGCGAGAAAGCCGGCATGCCACCGAGCATAGCCCAGCGGCGGTCGTGTCACCGCCGCATGGCCCGCAAGCTGGCATCGCAGACAATCCGCGCACGCTCCTCCCGACTTGATGATTGCCGCTCGCCCATAAGCGACGGCCGTGCAGCAATAGTCGAGGGAGAGGATCGCTATGAGATGGACCGAAGGCGAGCGGCGCGGCATCGCTGAACTGCGCCACATTCTGGCAACACCCGCAGCGTTCGCGATCGCGGCGACGCTCGCATCACCGGCATGGGGACAGGAGGAAGCCGAGGCGGACCCGGCCGAGGCCGAGACGCGGGAGAATGACGAGATGATCGTCATCACCGGCTCGCGCATCAAGCGCAACGGCTTCGAGCAGGAAGTGCCCGCGACCGTGATATCGGCCGAGCAGATCGCGCGGCTCGGCCAGGTCAATATCGGCGAGGTGCTGACCGCCATCCCGCAGAACACGGCGTTCCAGTCGGACACCAATGCCGGCCCGGGCGTCGGCAGCCGCGCCAGTTCCAATATCGGCGCCACCTATGCGAACCTGCGCGGCCTCAATCCCTTCTATGGCACGCGCACGCTGACGCTGGTGGATTCCCGCCGCTTCGTGCCCACCTCGGACAGCGGCGCCGTCGACGTGAACCTGATCCCCTCGACGCTCATCTCGCGCGTCGAGACCGTCACCGGCGGCGCGTCGGCGGCCTATGGCTCGGACGCGATCGCCGGCGTCGTCAACATCATCCTCGACCGCAAGTTCAGCGGCATCAAGGGTCAGATCGACGCGGGCATCACCGACCGTGGCGATGGCCGGACGTTCCACGCCGCCCTTGCCGGCGGCACCGGCTTCGCCGGCGGCCGCGGCCATATCGTCCTCAGCGGCGAATATCAGGACAATGAGATCGTCGGCGGCTGCTCGCGGGTGCGCGACTGGTGCGCCGAAAGCTGGGACGTGTTCCTCAACAGCAATGTGATCGTCGACGGCGTGCCCTCGGGCTTCAACCGGCCCGGCACGCCCACTTACGGCCAGCCCAACTATATATTGGGCCCGAACTCCAAGCTCGCCTACATGAGCACCAACAGCGTCATCCGCAACGCCGCGCCCGCCTCGCCGGAAGCGCGCAACATGCAGTGGAACGACGCCGGGACCGCCCTCGTCCCGTTCGATCCCGGCCTCTATTCGCAGGCCAGTGCCCTCGGTCCCCGTATGGGCGGCGACGGCCCCTCGGTCTATGACGAAGCCGCGCTGCGCACGCCGATCGAGCGCTTCGCCTTCTTCGGCGCCGCCAGCTACGACCTGACGGACAGCCTGCATGCGACGCTGGAAGCATCCTATGGCGAGCGCAAGGCGACCTCCATCGGCATCACCGCGGGCCCCGCCTCGACCTATATCTTCCAGCCGGACAATGCCTTCCTGACGCCGGCGGTCCAGGCCCTCGTGGGAAGCAATCCCTTCACCGTCGGCACCGATCTCGACAACCAGATCCGGAGCCTCAACAGCGCCAAGGCCCAGACTTTCCGCATCGTCGCCGGCCTGAACGGCGACATCGGGATCGGCAACTGGACCTGGGACATCTATTATCAGTATGGCAAGAACAAGCGGCACCAGTCGCTGAGCAACGTCCGCATCAACAGCTTCTTCCAATACGCCATCGACGCCGTGATCGATCCCGACACCGGCAACATCGTCTGCCGGCAAGTGCTGCTGGGCAATCCAGATGCCGACGGCTGCGTGCCGATCAACATCTTCGGCGCGCATAATGTGACCGGGGAGGCGGCCGCCTATTCCTATCGCACCGCGATCGAGGATTTCAGCTACGACCAGCATGTCGCGGCGGCCACTTTGCAGGGCAATCTGTTCGACGGCATCGGCGCGGGGCCCTTCGCCGCCGCGTTCGGCGCCGAATATCGCGCCGACACGGGCGATGTGACGCATGGCGACGTGCCCTATTACAACCAGTATCAGAGCAGCTTCGGCCTCGACTATTCGGGCAAGCTCAGGGTCGTCGAGGGTTTCCTGGAACTCAACGCGCCGCTGCTGCGCGACGTGCCGCTGGGCCGGCTGCTCGAGATCAACGGTGCCGTCCGTCACACGCGGACCAAGAGCACCGACGGAGAGACCGGCGACTCCAAATCCATCGGCATGACGAGCTGGAAGATCAGCGGCGTGTATGAGCCGGTCGATTTCCTCCGCTTCCGCGCGACCCGGTCGCGCGACATCCGCGCGGCGGGTTTCCGCGAGCTGTTCGAGAAGCAGATCCCGACCGACCCCACCACGACGCGCGGCCGCGTCAACAATCCGTTCAACGGCAATGCGGCCGATTCCACGCCGATCCTCTCCGGCGGCAATTTCGCGCTGACGCCGGAGAAGGCCGACACATGGACGGCGGGCGTGGTCGTGTCGCCGCTGCGCAACCTGCGCTTCTCGGTCGACTGGTATCAGATCCGGATCAACGATGCGGTGACGACGCCGGCCGGACAGCAGCTCGTCAACAGCTGCTTCGACTTCCAGGCCTTCTGCGACCGCATCACCTTCAATCCGAACGTGCCGGGCAATGCGGACATCACCTTCGTCGACGCGCGGCAGATCAATGTCGGCTCCTTCACCTCGCGCGGCATCGATTTCGAGCTGGATTACACGGCGACCTTCGCGACCGACTCCAGCCTCAACTTCCGGCTGCTGGGCACTTATCTCTACGACCTCATCATCCGCGCAGCACCCGGATCGACGCCGGTCAATTTCGCCGGCCAGAGCGGCCCCGCCGCGCCCCTGGGCGATTTCAATCCCTCGCCCAAATGGATCATGAACGGCACGCTGACCTACAATCAGGGACCGTTCACCGGGACGCTGCAGGGGCGCTATATCGGGCCGGGCGCGCTCAACAAGACCTTCATCGGTCCCGACGATTCCCGTTACGACCCGACCCTGCCCAATTCGATCAACTACAACAAGGTGCCCTCGCGCTTCTATCTGACCCTGGGCCTCAATGCCCGCGTGAAGATGGATGGCGACCGCAGGGAGATGGAGGTCTTCGGCATCGTCGAGAATCTGCTGGACAAGGATCCGCCCGTCGCGCCCGGCTCGACGGCCAGCGTGGTCCAGTCGAGCTATCCCACCAATCCGGCCTTCTTCGATACGCTCGGGCGGCGTTACCGCGTGGGCGTCCGCGTCAGATATTGAGGATCGACCAGACCGACATGAGGAGAGATGTGATGCGCAGACGGGACGGATATCTCATGGCAAGCCGACGCTCGACCATCGGATTGCTGGCGGGTGGCGCCATGCTGGCCGTCAGGCCCGCACTCGCGCAGGTCGCGACCTCGCAGGCCGATGCGCCGCTGCGCATCGGCGGCCTGACCCAGGCGGTCGAGCTGGGTCCCGTCTATGTGGCGCTCGAGAAATTCTATCCAGGCCACCTCACCGTCGAATATGGCGGCATCCCCAATCTCTTCCCCGAGCATTGGGGCGGGCCGATCAAGGCGATCGACGTGGCCGGGCATGCCGAGACCCAGGCGCTGCGCAATTCGGTGGCGCATCCCAATGTGCGCATCATCTTCACGGTGGCGCAGGGCCATTACCGCATCCTGGCACGCCGCTCGTCGGGCATCTCCAGGCTGGAGGACCTGCGCGGCAAGAAGATCGTGACGATGTATATGACTTCGGCCGGCTTCTACCTCAGCAACATGCTCGCGCTCGCGGGCCTGACGCCGGATGACGTGACCATCCTCTCCTCATGGCGGCAGGGCGGCATCGCCGAACCGCTGCTCAAGGGCGAGGCCGACGCCTTCACGCTCTGGGAACCGGAGATGGAGATGGCCACCCGGGCGCTCGGCGACAATGCGATCGTCTTCGACCAGGACCCGGGCATGTACGAGAACTACAATCTCAACACGACGGCCGAGAATCTGACCGACCCGGCGATGCGCCGGAAGATCGTCGAATTCGTGGCGGCGATGATCCTGGCCGTCGAGGATGTGAAGAAGGACCCCAGCCTGGCGATCACCAAGGCTGCGGAAATGTCCAAATATCCGCGTGAACCGATCGAAGCCGCCTATGGCCATCACAGCTTCCCCGGCAAGGTCGCGGACGGCCTTCTGGACACGCTGGTGAAGGAGGAGGCCTGGCTGGCGCCCCAAGCTGGCAGGACGCCGCGAGGACGCGAGGAACTGGCGCCGCTGATCGATTACAGCGTCGTGGAGGAAGCGCGGGCGCTCCTTGCCGCGCAGGGAAAGCTGCCATGATGGTTCCGGGCGATGGAAAGCGCGGCCCTTTCCGCGCCTTTGGTGGCTATCATCCGCGCAAATGATTCAAGAAGCTCAATCAGTCCGTCGAAGCTGATTGCCGCCAGCGGCAGAAGTCGTCCGCCGACCGATAACCGGCCACACGGACCCTGGGACGGATATGCACGCCGCAAACCGAACGACCGACCGACCCGGAATGCTTGTCAGCGCATCGCAAAGGCGTATAGCCCGCCCCGATTCCAATCCTCGCCACAGTCCGGGAGCCGCCGCGCGCCATGACCGTCGTCATCAAGACCGCCGATCTCATCGAGAGCGTCGCCGACGCGCTCCAGTTCATCAGCTACTATCACCCGATGGATTATATCCGCGCGTTGGGCGCGGCCTATGAAGCCGAGCAGTCGCCCGCCGCCAGGGACGCCATCGCGCAGATCCTCACCAACAGCCGCATGTGCGCCGAGGGGCATCGGCCGATCTGCCAGGATACCGGCATCGTCAATGTGTTCGTGAAATGGGGCATGGACTGCCGGCTGGACGACACCAGCCGCTCGCTCCAGGCGGTCGTCGACGAGGGTGTGCGCCGCGCCTATCTCCACCCGGAGAACAAGCTGCGCGCTTCCGTCCTCGCCGATCCCGCCTTCACGCGCCGCAACACGAAGGACAACACGCCCTGCGTGCTGCATGTCGACATGGTGCCGGGCGCCACCGTCTCCATCGACGTCGCGGCCAAGGGCGGCGGCAGCGAGAACAAGAGCAAGTTCAAGATGATGAACCCCAGCGACAATATCGTCGACTGGGTGCTGGAGATGCTCCCGCAGATGGGCGCGGGCTGGTGCCCGCCGGGCATGCTCGGCATCGGCATAGGCGGCACGGCGGAGCATTGCGTGCTGCTCGCCAAGCAGGCGCTGATGGAACAGATCGACATGAGCACGCTCAAGGCGCGCGGGCCGCAGACCGACATCGAGGCGCTGCGCATCGAGATTTTCGACAAGGTGAACGCGCTCGGCATCGGCGCGCAGGGACTGGGCGGCCTCGCGACCATCCTCGACGTCAAGATCATGGACGCGCCCTGCCATGCGGCGGGCAAGCCGGTCGCGATGATCCCCAATTGCGCCGCCACCCGCCACGCGCATTTCACGCTGGACGGCGCCGGCCCCGCCTATCTGGAAGCGCCGAAGCTGGACGAATGGCCCAAGGTCGACTGGCAGCCGGACAGTGCGGCGATCCGGGTCGATCTCGACGCGCTGACGCCGGAGATGGTGCAGGGCTGGAAGCAGGGCGACCGCCTTCTCCTCAACGGCAAGATGCTCACCGGCCGCGACGCCGCGCACAAGCGCATCCAGGACATGCTGGCCAAGGGGGAACCGCTGCCGGTCGAGTTCAAGGGCCGCGTCATCTATTATGTCGGCCCGGTCGATCCGGTCGGCGAGGAGATTGTCGGCCCGGCCGGCCCCACCACGGCCACGCGCATGGACAAGTTCACGCGGATGATGCTGGAGCAGGGCCTGCTGGCAATGGTCGGCAAGGCCGAGCGCGGCCCGGCGGCGGTGGATGCGATCCGCGACCACAAGAGCGCCTATCTGATGGCGGTCGGCGGCGCGGCCTATCTGGTCGCCCGCGCCATCAAGGGCAGCAAGGTGGTCGGCTTCGCGGACCTCGGCATGGAAGCCATCTACGAGTTCGAGGTGCAGGACTTCCCCGTCACCGTCGCGGTCGATGCGCAGGGCAACAATGTCCACGAGCTCGCGCCGCTGGTGTGGAAGGAGAAGATCGCCCGGGAAGGGCTGCTGGAGAAAGTCTGAGCATCGGGGACCTGAAGACCGCCCGCCGGCTTTCCGATCCGATATCCACCTGAATAGCGCGCCCCGCGGCGGCGCGCGAGAGGCGCAATGGGCGTCCCCATCGGCTGCACAGGATGCACGTGCAGAAACAATCGCTTGTTAACCGCGTGCGGTTAACAGCAGCCCGAATGTCCGCCATCGGGATTGGGGAAGTGGTGCTGCCAGAACGCGATATCCAGGCGACGGTTGTCACGGCGGCCGAGCGGGTCGGCGATCTCGGCATGCGCACGCTCGACCTGCAGGCGGACATCGCCGAGCTGGCCGATCGCGTCACCGATCAGGCAGCGATGCTGGAAACGCTGGAAGAGGCGGCGATCAACCTCGCCCAGTCCAGCGACCAGGTCGAGAAGAAGGTGGAGGACGCCCGCGCCCAAGCCGGCACGGCGCGCTCGGTCGTCGAGACGTCCAGCCAGCAGCTCAGCGCCGCCTCGGACAATGTGCTCGGCCTCATCGAACAGGTATCGCGCATCCATCACGGCCTCGGCAGCTTCAATGATGCGCTGGCCAGCGTGGGCAGGACCAGCAAGCTGATCGGCGCCATCGCCGCGCAGACCAATCTGCTGGCGCTCAACGCGACGATCGAGGCGGCGCGGGCCGGCGATGCCGGCCGCGGCTTCGCGGTCGTCGCCAGCGAGGTGAAGAAGCTCGCCCAGGAAACCGCGCTCGCCACCCAGCAGATCGAGGGCTCGATCCGCGAGCTGACCAGCGAGGCCGGGACCATGCTCGCGCGCATCGCGAGCGGCGCGGAGAAGGCCAATGACGCGCATCGCGCCTCCGGCCAGATCGGCGAGCTGGTCGCGCGGCTGCGCGAGCTGATCCTCGGCCTCTCCGACAACAGCGAGACCGTCTCGGGCAAGGTGCAGGGCATATTGGGCTCGATCGGCGAGATCCGCTCGGGCCTCTCCGAGCTGGCCGACACGTCGGTGGACAATGCCATCGGCCTGCAGCGCATGTCCGCGCGCGTATCGACGGTCAGCGAGGATACCAACCGGCTGCTGCAGAGCCTCGCCGAGAGCGGCGTGGACATTCCGGACTCGCCCTATATCCGCTTCGGGCTGGAGACCGCCCGGTCGATCGTCGCGGCGCTGGAAGGGGCGATCGACGCGGGCGAGATCGACCTGGCGACGATGTTCGACGAGACCTACACGCCGGTGGCGGGCAGCAATCCGCCGCTGTTCACCCATCCGGTCCAGCCCTTCATCACCGCCGCCGCCCGCCCCTGGCAGGAGAAGGCCCGGGCCCTTCCCGGCTTCTTCGGCATGACCTGCACGGACCGCAACGCCTTCGGCGCGGTCGCCATGCCCGAGCGCTCGCTTCCCCAGCGGCCGGGCGAGATCGAATGGAATCTCGAATATGCGCGGGCCGGGCAGATGTTCAACTTCCCCGACACGCGCGAGCAGTGCCGCACCACCCAGCCTTTCTGCCTCAAGGCCTATCGCCGCCCGATCGCGACCGGCGGCGTGATGCTGCTCAAGCAGGTGATCGCCTCGATCATCGTGCGCGGGCGCCCCTGGGGCGTGCTCCAGCTCGCCTATGAGGACCAGGCCAAGCGGATCTCGGAGGCGGAGCAGGACTGATCGCCGGTTCCCCGACGCAGCGCGACAGGAGACCCGAACCTCGGTTCGTCATGTCCGCACCTCGCCGGCCTTCCGGATGCACCCCCAGGCGATGACTCCCGCCATCACCGCGCAGAAAGCCATGCCCAGCGCCAGGGAGAAAGGGCTGCCGTCCGCCAGCCGCGCGAACAGCGCGACGATGACGCCCGCGATCGCGAGCTGGCCGAAGCCCAGCACCGCCGAGGCCTGGCCGATCGCGCGCGGATGGAGCGAGAGCGCGCCGGCCTGCATCTGCGGCTGCACCAGCCCCCAGCCGAATGTGTAGAGGATCTCCGGGAAGATCAGCGACGCCCAGCTATGCGGCGCGGCCCAGGTGGCGCCCGCCATCAGCAGCGTGCCGGCGATCTGGAACAGCGTGCCGATGCGCAGCGTCGCCTCGATCCCGCGATGATGCACCATGCGGCTGGAGGCGAAGCTGCCGACGATGAAGCCGCCGGTGGAAAGCGCCAGCATCATCGCGAATTGCGCGGCGCTATGCCCGAGATGCCCGACGATCACCTGCGGCCCGGCGGCCGAGAACAGCAGGATGCCGGTATAGGCGAAGGCATTGCCGAACATATAGGCAAGCAGCGGCCGCGACCGCCCGACGCCCGCCAGCGAGCGCGTCACGCCGCGCGGATCGAGCGGCAGGCGATGCTCGGGCCGCAGCGTCTCGGGCAGCACGCGCAGGCTCGCCAGCAGGACGAGCGCGCAGACGAGGCCCATGCCGAGCAGCGGCGCGCGCCAGCCGAACGCCGTCACCAGCGCCCCGCTCGTGAGCGGCACCAGGATCGGCACCGGCCCGTAGATGGCGCCGACCAGCGCCAGCGTCCGCGCCGCCGCCACCCGATCGAGCAGGTCGCGCACGATGGTCCGCGCGAGCAGCACCACGGCGGCGCAGCCCAGCCCCTGCAGCACGCGCGCGACGATCACCATCGGGAAGTCGCGCGCGGCAGCGCCGAGCAGGCTGGCCGCGATATAGAGGATCAGCCCGCCATAGATGACCGGCCGCCGCCCCAGCGCATCGGCCAGCATCCCGCAGACCAGCTGCACCGCCGCGAAGGCGATGACGAACGCGCTCATCACCGCCGCCACATCGGCGGTCGAGACATGCAGGCCGGCGCCCAGCGCGGGCAGCGCCGGCGACATGCCGTCATTGGACATGGGCAGGATGGCGGTCAGCGCCGCGACCAGCAGCAGCAGCGGGCGCGGCAGCTGCGCGGGCGCGGCGGTGCCGGCGGGAGAGGTCGTGCTGTTCACGCGGCGCGTCGGTTGGGGCGGCTCAGCCCTGCGGTCCGCTCAGATTGCCGAACTTCGCAGCAAAACCGGCCGTGTCGCCGCGCGCCAGGAGTCCGGCCTGCTCGACCCAGTTGTCACGCACGATGCGCCCCTGGAAGGTGCCGAGATGCGCATCGACCTTGGCGATGTCCGCCGCGCTCCATGCCGCGATCTGGTCGTAGCGGGTGATGCCCAGCTCGGCCAGCAGCGCATTGAGCTTGGGACCGATGCCCTTGATCCGGCGCAGATCGTCCGGCTCGCCCTGCGCGGCCGGCACGCCGATATGGGTGAGCCCCACCGCGCCGGTCAGCGCCCCGCTCGCCATGATCGCGGCGGCATTGCTCGCCGCGGCATCGGCGTCCTGCGAGTCCGCGCCGCTTGCCGCCACGTCGCTGTCGATCGCGCGCTCGACCGTATCGGCGACCTGCTCGGCCATGTTGCGCGCCGTCTCGCTGGCCAGGCCCACCGCCGTCGCGCTGGCATCGACATGACGCCCCGCCTGGCTCGCGCGCGAGCGCAGCAACCAGATGATGACGAGGGCGGCAAGCAGCGCGCCGATAAACACAAGCAGGCTGGTCGTGGACATCGCGGTCTCCCAATTGACGAACGGCCGGACAGGAACGCGCATCCATAGGGCGGACGGACGGCATTTTCCAGCCGCCGATCGGGCCGGTCAGAAAGGAATGGCGCGCTTGCGCAACTCGTCCAGGACCGCGACCTGGAGCGGCGTCATCTGCTCCTCCGCCATGCCGTCATGCGCGACGACCTTGCGGATGATGGCGAGAAGCTCGGCATCGAGCATGTCCGCCGCCATGGCGGCGCAGCGTTCCTCCAATTCGCGCATGAGGGATCTCCCGCGCCCTGCGGCGCCGAGGCGGGCCAGCATCGATGTCACGGGGATGCGACAGAGATTCATGGCGGGTTGCGGCATTGGCACCGCCTGTCGCGATCCTAGCACGAAAAGCCCGCGGGCCCGCCCTGTTTCCGAGGCCCGCCGAACGCTTCGTCCGGTCCTCGTCTCGCCATGGCCGAGGCGATCATATCGTTTGCGAACCCAGGTGCCGAAGGGCCTCCAGGAGGGGCGTTGCCATACCCATACCGTTCGCCCTGAGCGGAGCGAAGTGGCTTCGCCTGCGGCTCAGCTCCGCCCTTCGACTTCGCTCAGGGCGAACGGTATGGGGAGCGGATTGCACCATTGCTGTTCGGTTCGCGTCGGAGCGGCACATGATTCGTTCCACCATCGGGCGTGTCGACATGGCTGTCGAGAGCGCCTGTCCGACTGTGTAGGGCACAACTTCCACAACTTCTCCGTGAGACCGGCGCGAGGGCAGGAACCGGATCGCAGGCCGACACGCAATGAAGCGTCGGATTTGCAAACGGCATAGTCGCCAAAAATATTTTCGTTCCCGCTTTGCCCTCTTGCGCGCGGCAAAAGCATTGGAAAGTCCATGCGTCGCTGCATTGCAGCATGGATTTTCATGCCGTGAACCGAGTCTTTTCAGCGACCAGCCGAATCGTTAGGAACTGCGAAACGCCCTTGCATCGCATTTCCATTCTGGCACTATCACTAGTGGTTCGACGCAGGGGGCCACGCAACAGATTGTGCCTTTTGGCTGCGGCATCGCACCGGAGCCTGGCCCTTTTCGCGCCGTGGGCGGAGCACCATATCAGGAGGTCAGGGGCATCTTGACCGAATCGAACGAAGAGAGAACATTGGGGGTCTTGAGCATGGAGTTTCGTGATTTGCAGTCGGAAGGATCGACCGAGGTTTCGGCCAGCATGGCCCTGGCCGACGAGGCCATGGCGGCCCTGGCGAAAAGCGCCGAGCGCCCGGCCGCCAAGCGCAAGCCGAGCGCGACCAACAGCGTCGACGCGCGCCGCTTCCCCGTGACCACGGACGCGTCGCGCGATGCCCTCCTCACCGAGTTCGGCAAGGAGACGCTCAAGGACCGCTATCTGCTGCCCGGCGAATCCTATCAGGATCTGTTCGCCCGCGTCGCGGCCGCCTATGCCGACGATGCCGAGCATGCCCAGCGGCTCTATGATTATATCTCGCGCCTGTGGTTCATGCCGGCGACGCCCGTGCTCTCCAATGGCGGCACCGGGCGCGGCCTGCCGATCAGCTGCTATCTGAACAGCGTGGACGACAGCCTGGAAGGCATCGTCAACACCTGGAACGAGAATGTCTGGCTGGCGGCGCGCGGCGGCGGCATCGGCACCTATTGGGGCGCGGTGCGCGGCATCGGCGAGCCGGTCGGCCTCAACGGCAAGACCAGCGGCATCATCCCCTTCGTGCGGGTGATGGATTCGCTCACCCTCGCCATCTCGCAGGGCTCGCTGCGGCGCGGCTCGGCGGCCTGCTATCTCGACGTCTCGCACCCGGAGATCGAGGAGTTCCTCGAGATCCGGAAGGCGAGCGGCGACTTCAACCGCAAGGCGCTCAACCTCCACCATGGCGTGCTGCTCACCGACGCGTTCATGGAAGCGGTGCGCGACGGCGCGGAGTTCGAGCTCAAGTCGCCCAAGGACGGCAGCGTGCGCGGCAAGGTCGATGCGCGCAGCCTGTTCCAGAAGCTGGTCGAGACGCGCCTCGCCACGGGCGAGCCCTATATCGTCTTCTCGGACACGGTGAACCGCATGATGCCCAAGCATCATCGCGACCTGGGGCTCAAGGTCTCGACCTCGAACCTCTGCTCGGAGATCACCCTGCCGACCGGCCGCGACCATCTCGGCAATGATCGCACGGCGGTCTGCTGCCTCTCCTCGCTCAACCTGGAGAGCTGGGACGAGTGGAACGGCGACAAGCGCTTCATCGAGGATGTCATGCGCTTCCTCGACAATGTGCTGCAGGACTATATCGACCGCGCGCCGGACGAGATGGCGCGGGCCAAGTATAGCGCCAGCCGCGAGCGCTCGGTGGGCCTCGGCGTCATGGGTTTCCACAGCTTCCTGCAGGCGCGCGGCATCCCGTTCGAGAGCGCCATGGCCAAGAGCTGGAACCTGCGCATCTTCAAGCATATCAACGGCAAGGCCAATGAGGCCTCGATGATGCTCGCCCATGAACGCGGCCCCTGCCCGGACGCCGCCGACCAGGGCGTGATGGAGCGCTTCTCCTGCAAGATGGCGATCGCGCCGACCGCCTCGATCAGCATCATCTGCGGCGGCACCTCGGCCTGCATCGAGCCGATCCCGGCGAACATATACACGCACAAGACGCTGTCCGGCAATTTCGCGGTGAAGAACCCCTATCTGGAGAAGCTGCTGGCGGAGAAGTCCAAGGATTCGACCAATGTGTGGAACTCGATCCTGGAGAAGGGCGGCAGCGTCCAGCATCTCGACTTCCTGACGCAGGACGAGAAGGACACCTTCAAGACCAGCTTCGAGATCGACCAGCGCTGGCTGCTCGAGCTGGCCGCCGACCGCGCGCCCTATATCGACCAGGCGCAGTCCTTGAACCTGTTCATCCCCGCGGACGTGGAGAAGTGGGACCTGCTCATGCTCCACTATCGCGCCTGGGAGCTGGGCGTGAAATCGCTCTACTATCTGCGCTCCAAGTCCATCCAGCGCGCCGGCTTCGCCGGCGGAGTGGAAGCGGACAACACGCCGGAACTGCGCAGGATCGAGGCGGAAGCCACCGATTATGACGAGTGCCTTGCCTGTCAGTGATCCGGTGGATGTGCGCAGTGTCGGCTTGCCGATGAGGTAAGCCGGCATTTTCGAGGCGTGGGAAAAAGGGCATGGGAACCCCTTTTCGTTGCGATCATGGCCAAGGCGCTTGCAAAGCCGGCGTCTCGTTGATGCCTCTTGCGAGCTGATTGCTGCCTTCATTCCCGTTCGCCCTGAGCGAAGTCGAAGGGCTTGGCTGAGCCGCAGGCGAAGCCCCCTTCGCTCCGCTCAGTAGAGCCCTTCGACTTCGCTCAGGGCGAACGGAGATTGTCGTGATGGTAGGCACGAATGAGTAGCCCGACCGTTTGTCCTGACGCGACATGAACGAAAAAGCCCGACCTCCCCGCATATCCAGGGAGGTCGGGCCTTTTCTCGGACCGCCAAACGGTGAGTGGGAGGGCACCGTTCGACGGTCCTCTTCCCCCTTTTCGGCGCGGCGCGGATGGGGGCACGCGCCGCGCGAATGCGCGGATCGGCGAGCCCGGGTCGTGCCCGGGCCGCCGGCCGGGAAGGCGGCGGACCGCGCCCGGCTCCCGCGAACCTATTCGTCCGGCTGCCGCTCCGCCGCGGCCTGCTGCGCGCGCGCGATGCCGGGCAGCGGCACGCCAGGCTTCAGCCAGGCACGATTCTCGTCGATCCGATCCACCG
>Ga0180222_1002449_pt1 | contig 14879 bp, 9 predicted proteins | sample eDN5th37CKraftOP_FD_151336 | JGI IMG/M metagenome (GOLD analysis project Ga0180222, IMG submission 151336) | Enriched Organic Plus compost microbial communities from Emeryville, California, USA - eDNA 5th pass 37_C Kraft OP (version 2) (version 2) ... | reverse complement strand
GATGCAGCCCGGCGACGGGTTGAAGGCCACGCAGATCCGGCTCGGGCCCGCGCGCCTGACCCATTGCATGCGCTGGCTCGGCTGGTCGAAGCGCTGCCTGGAGATCGCGCAGGCCTATGTCTCCGAGCGCACCGGCTTCGGCGTGCGTCTCGCCGACCGCGAGAGCGTGCAGATGAAACTCGGCGACGTCGCGCACCAGATCGCGATCGGCCGCCTGCTGGTGATGCACGCCGCCTGGAAGCTCGACCAGGGCGATCGCGCGCGCAAGGAAATCTCCATGGCCAAGGTGCATTGTGCGGACACGCTGCACAACGCGGCCGACGTCGGCATCCAGCTCAACGGCGCGCGCGGCTATTCGAAGGACACGATCCTGGAATGGATCTATCGCGCGGCGCGCGCGGCGCGTCTGGTCGACGGGGCGTCCGAGGTGCATCAGATGGTGCTGGCGCGATTCCTGCGCGAGGAGGGCCGCGACTTCTGGAGCTGGAGCGCGGGCGACCGGGTCTGAGGGGGCGACGGTGCACGGCTCCCGCGATCGTGATGCCGCGTTGCGCCAAATTTCGTGCCGAGCGCTGCAGGCGGCAATTTCGTTTCCCCGGTCGCAGGCATGCCGCAACGGCGGTTCTCCCGCGTGCAACGACCGCCTTCCGGCGGCTCCGAACCGCAGCTATAAGCATTATATGTGAGGTCACACGCCTCGGCCGCGGAGAAATACGGCAATGTCGCTGCCCAACGTCCTGAGGGACGTCACGCTCGCGGACAAGTACGACCTCGCGCAGGCGCGCGTCTTCGTCACCGGCTATCAGGCGCTGGTGCGCATGTGCCTGATGCAGAAGGAGCGCGACCGGCGCGCCGGCCTCAATACGGCGGGCTACGTCACCGGGTACCGCGGCTCCCCGCTCGGCGGGCTCGATCATCAGTTCCAGCGCGCCGAAAGCATCCTCAGGCCCCACGACATCGTGTTCCACCCGGGTCTCAACGAGGACCTCGCGGCCACCGCGCTGTGGGGCTCGCAACAGGCCGAGTTGCGCGGCGAGGGCAGATACGACGGCGTATTCGGCATCTGGTACGGCAAGGGCCCTGGCGTGGACCGTTCCGGCGACGTGCTGCGGCACGCCAATTTCGCCGGCACCTCGCCCCACGGCGGCGTGCTCGCGCTGATGGGCGACGATCACACCGCCGAATCATCCACCACGGCGCACCAGTCCGAATTCAATTTCGTCGACGTGATGATCCCGATCCTCAACCCCGCCGGGGTGCAGGAGATCATCGACTACGGCATTTACGGCTGGGCCATGTCGCGCTTCTGCGGCACCTGGGTCGGCCTCAAGTGCATGCACGAGACGGTCGAATCGACCGCCGTCATCGAGGGCCACCCCGAGCGCATCGAGATCGTGCGGCCGACGGACTTCGTCATGCCCGAGGGCGGGCTCAACATCCGCCTGCACGACACCATCCTCGGCATGGAAGCGCGCCTGCACGACTACAAGCGCGACGCCATGCTCGCCTTCGTGCGCGCCAACAAGCTCAACCGCGTGATCACCAGCGGCGGCCGCAACCCGAAGATCGGCGTGATCACCACCGGCAAGGCCTACCTCGACGTGCGCCAGGCGCTCGACGAACTCGGCATCGACGAGGTGAAGGCCAACGATCTCGGCCTGCGCATCCACAAGATCGCCTGCCCGTGGCCGATCAGCCGTCAGGAGCTGATGGAGTTCGCGCGCGGACTCGAGCTGATCATCGTCGTGGAGGAGAAGCGCTCGCTGATCGAGGTGCAGGTGCGCGAGGAACTCTACGGCACGGCCAACCAGCCCGTCTGCATCGGCAAGAAGGACGAGCAGGGCAACTGGCTGTTTCCGGTCAAGGGCGCGCTCGATCCGAACGAGGTCGCGATCTGCATCGGCGAGCGGCTGCTCAGATACGTCGGCAACTCCGATCTCGGCGCGCGCGTCGCGCAGCTCAAGGAGGCCCAGCGCGTCCTCGCCGAGACGCAGGACGTTGCGATCCGCTCACCCTATTTCTGCTCGGGCTGCCCGCACAATACATCGACCGTCGTGCCCGACGGCATGCGCGCCTACGCCGGTATCGGCTGCCATTTCATGGTGCAGTGGATGGACCGCTCGACCCTCGGCTTCACGCAGATGGGCGGCGAGGGCGCCAACTGGATCGGCGAGGCGCCGTTCTCGAACCGTGAGCACGTATTCCAGAACCTCGGAGACGGCACCTACAATCACTCCGGCTACATGGCGATCCGCGCGGCGATCGCGGCCGGCACCAACATCACCTACAAGATCCTGTTCAACGACGCGGTCGCCATGACCGGCGGCCAGAAGAACGACGGCGGCCTGACGGTGCCGCAGATCGCGCGGCAGGTCGAGGCGGAAGGCGCCAAGCGCGTCGTCGTCGTCACCGACGAGCCGTGGAAATATCCCGCCGGCACCGAGTGGCCCAAGGGCCTCACGGTCCATCCGCGCGAGGAACTCGATGCCGTGCAGCGCGAGCTTGCCGGCATCGAAGGCTGCACCGTCCTGATCTACGACCAGACCTGCGCCGCCGAGAAGCGCCGCCGCCGCAAGCGCGGGCAGTTCCCCGACCCGGCAAAGCGCGTCATCATCAACGAACTGGTGTGCGAAGGCTGCGGCGACTGCGGCGTGAAGTCGAACTGCGTGTCGGTGCAGCCGCTCGAGACCGAGTTCGGGCGCAAGCGCACCATCGACCAGTCGAGCTGCAACAAGGACTTCTCCTGCGTCAACGGCTTCTGCCCCTCGTTCGTGACGGTGGAAGGCGCGCAGCTTCGCAAGCCAAAGGCCGCGACGCCGGCCGATGTTCCGCCTGCTCCGCCGCCGGCGTTCCCCGCCGTCGACCACACCTTCAACATCATCGTGACCGGCGTCGGCGGCACCGGCATCGTGACCGTCGGCGCCATCATCGGCATGGCGGCCCACCTGGAGAACAAGGGCGTCGGCGTGCTCGACATGGCGGGCCTCGCCCAGAAGGGCGGCGCGGTGCAGAGCCATATCCGCATCGCCAACAGTCCCGACGACATCCACGCCATCCGCGTGGCGGCGCGGCGCGCCGACCTCGTGCTCGGCGGCGACATCGTCGTAGCCGGCAACAAGAAGGTGCTGGCGGCGGTCAAACCCGGTGTCACCCGCATGGTGATCAACACCGCGGAGACGCTGCCCGGCGAATTCACCCGCAACACCGAATTCTCGCTGCCGACCGAACGGCTCAAGCGCGCCATCACGGGCGCGGCCGGAGGCGGGCAGAGCCATTTCATCGACGCCTCGCGCATCGCCAACGCGCTGCTCGGCCAGTCGATGGGCGCGAACATGTTCCTGCTCGGCTACGCCTACCAGATCGGCGCGCTGCCCCTGTCAGCGGAGGCGATCGAGCGGGCGCTCGAACTCAATGGCGAAGCAGTGGCGATGAACGTCGCGGCGTTCCGCTGGGGCCGCCGCGCCGCGGTCGATCGCGCGGCGGTGGAAGCGGCGGTCGGCGCCGCTCCCGAGACCGACATCCCGTCGCGCAAGCTGTCGCGAACCTTCGATGAGGTCGTCGCGCGTCGCGTGGCGTTCCTGACCGACTACCAGGACGCCGCCTATGCCGAGCGCTATCGCGCGCTGGTCGAACGGACGAGGGCCGTCGAGGCGGCGAAGACGCCGGGCAAGTCCGGCCTTGCCGACGCCGTCGCGCGCTACCTGTTCAAGCTGATGGCCTACAAGGACGAGTACGAGGTCGCGCGCCTCTATTCGAGCGAGCATTTCCGCAATCAGGTCGTGAACGAGCTTTCCGGCGAGAACCTGCGGTTCAACGTGCATCTCGCGCCGCCGCTCTTGGCGCGGCGCGATCCGCGCACGGGCGAGCCGCGCAAGACGACGTTCGGCCCGTGGATTTTCGGCGCGTTCCGGCTGCTGGCGCGGATGAAGTTCCTGCGCGGAACCGCGTTCGATCCGTTCGGGCGCAGCGAGGAACGCAAGACCGAGCGGCGGTTGGTGAGGGATTACGAGGCGCTGCTCGACGAGATCATCGCGAAGCTGACGCCGGAAAACCATGCTCTCGCCGTGGGCCTTGCCGCCATCCCCGAGAAGATCCGCGGCTTCGGCCACGTGAAGCTGCGCAATCTGACGGCGGCGAAAGCCGAGGAAGCGGCCCTGCTGGAACAGTTCCGCAGCCATCCCGCGCCGCTGCTCAAGGCGGCGGAGTAGCGCGCCCGCTCGCCATCGCATGGTGCGGCAGCGAACAACGCCATCTGCGACGATTTATTGAGGCGGCCCTCACTTGACCCGAGGTGGGGCCGTGTCTTCAAATCGCGTGGCCCACCGCAAAACACCTGAACAAAGCGTGGGTTCACCTGTCGCCGGCAGTGCTCCTGCCGGCCGAGGAGGAGGCGGATGCAGCCGGCCGCGCGCGCGGAGACGACCGCCATGATGCAGGTGCCGCCCGGGTCACCGGATACGTTTCCCAAGCTTCTCCTCCACAACGCCGACGCGCTGCACGACCGCCCGGCCATCCGGCACAAGGACCTCGGCATCTGGCAGACCTGGACCTGGGGCGATGTGCTCGAGGAGGTCCGCGCCTTTTCGGTCGGGCTCGCGCAGCTCGGTCTCAAGCGCGACGACAAGGTCGCCGTCATCGGGGCCAACCGCCCGCGGCTGTACTGGTCGATGTGCGCGGCGCAGGCGCTCGGCGCCGTGCCGGTGCCGATCTACGCCGACTCCGTCGCCGAAGAGATGGCCTATGTGCTCGAGCACGCCGAGGTGACGGTCGCCGTGGTCGAGGACCAGGAGCAGGTCGACAAGGTGCTCTCGATCTCCGACCGCCTGCCGAAGCTCACCTACGTGATCTATGACGAGCCGCGCGGCATGCGCGACTACGACCACGCGCGCCTCAAATGGTTCGCCGACGTGCAGGCCGCCGGCCGCAAGCAGCTTGCCGGGGACCCGCTGGCCGGCACGCGCTGGCTCGCGGCGGTGGAACAAGGCAAGGGCTCGGACCTTTCGGTGATCCTCTACACCTCCGGCACCACCGGCCGTCCCAAGGGCGTGATGCTGTCGTTCAGCAACCTCATCGTCTCGGTGCACAACGGCAACGCCTTCGACCGCATCGGCGAGGGCGAAGAGGTGATCGCCTATCTGCCGCTCGCCTGGGTCGGCGACCACGTGTTCTCCTACGCGCAGTCCTACGCCGCAGGCTATTGCGTGAACTGCCCCGAGACCGGCGAAACGGTGGTGGCGGATCGCCGCGAAATCGGCACGACCTATGCGTTCGCGCCGCCGCGCGTCTATGAAAACCTCATTACGCTGACCATGGTGCGGATGGAGGACGCGGGCCGCGTGAAGCGCGCGATGTTCCATTATTTCATCGGCGTGGCGCGGCGCTGGGGCGAGAAGATTCTCAACAGGGAGCCGGTGCCGCTGCACGCGCGGCTGCTCTATGCGATCGGGAACGTGCTGGTCTATGGGCCGCTGAAGAACCGCTACGGGCTCTCGCGCATCCGCGTCGGCTATACCGCGGGCGAGGCGATCGGCCCGGAGATCTTCCGTTTCTATCGCGCGCTCGGGATCAATCTCAAGCAGCTCTACGGTCAGACCGAGGCATCGGTCTACATCACGGCGCAGCCGGACGGGGAGATCTTCGCCGACACTGTCGGCAAGCCGAATTACGGCGTCGAGGTGAAGATCGCGGAAACCGGCGAGGTGCTGTTCCGCTCGCCCGGCGTGTTCGTGGGCTATTACAAGGATCCCGACCGCACAGCCGAAACCAAGACGCCCGACGGCTGGGTGCGCACCGGGGATGCCGGCTTCTTCGACGAGGCGAGCGGCCACCTCAAGATCATCGACCGCGCCAAGGACGTCGGCCGCCTGGCCGACGGCTCGCTGTTCGCGCCGAAATACATCGAGAACAAGCTCAAGTTCTATCCCAACATCAAGGAGGCCGTGGCAATCGGCGACGGGCGCGGTTTCGTCTCCGTCATGCTCAACATCGATCTCACCGCGGTCGGAAGCTGGGCCGAGCGCAACAACATCGTCTATGGCACGTACCAGGAGCTGGCCGCACATCCGCTCGTTTACGCCATGCTGGCAGAGCACGTCGCCGAGGTGAACCGCTCGCTGGCGCAGGAGAAGGCCATGGCGGGCGCGCAGATCCGCCGCTTCCTGGTGCTGCCGAAGGAGCTCGACGCCGACGACGGCGAACTCACCCGCACCATGAAGGTGCGGCGAGGCTTCATCGCCGAGCGCTACGCGGCGCTGCTGGCCGCGCTCTACGACGGCTCGAGGGATGCGACGATCTCGATCGACATGACCTTCGAGGACGGCCGCAAGGGGACGGTCACTGCGAAGGTCGCGATCCGCGACATGCCCGCCCCGGGCGCGGCGGCGCTGGGGAAGGCCGCATGAGAGCGCGCGGCTCGGCCGACGTCGCCGCGGGCGAGGTCATCCTGTCGGTCGAGGACGTGTCGCTGGCGTTCGGGGGCGTGCGCGCGCTCACCGATGTGTCGTTCGACATCCGCAAGGGCGAGATCCGCGCGATCATCGGACCGAACGGCGCGGGCAAGACCTCGATGCTGAACGTGATTAATGGCTTCTATCACCCGCAGCGGGGGCGCATCACGTTCCAGGGCAGGGCGCGCACCCACATGCGGCCCTACGAGGCCGCGCGCGGCGGCATCGCCCGCACGTTCCAGAACGTCGCGCTGTTCCGCGGCATGAGCGCGCTCGACAACATCATGGCAGGACGCACGCTCACGATGCACGCCAACCTCGTCTTCCAGCTCGTGCGCTTCGGTCCTGCGCTCAACGAGGAGGTCGCGCACCGCCGGCGCGTGGAGGAGATCATCGACTTCCTGGAGATCCCGCACATCCGCAAGGTGCCGGTCGGGCGGCTGCCCTACGGGCTGCAGAAGCGGGTCGAGCTCGGGCGCGCGCTCGCCATGGAGCCGCAGCTCCTGCTGCTCGACGAGCCGATGGCCGGCATGAACCTCGAGGAGAAGGAGGACATGTCGCGGTTCATCCTCGACGTGAACAACATTTTCGGCACGACGATCGCGCTGATCGAGCACGACATGGGGGTGGTCATGGACCTCTCCGACCGCGTGGTCGTGCTCGAATACGGCCGCAAGATCGCCGACGGCACTCCCGACCAGATCAAGACGGACCAGAAGGTGATCGACGCCTATCTGGGCGTGGCGCACTGAGCGATGGACATCCTCTACAAGATCTTCCTCGATCCGTTCGTGCAGATGGGCGCGGCGCCCGACCTGCTGGTGCAGACGCTGTGGGACGGGCTCGTCGCCGGCGTGCTCTACGCGCTGATCGCGCTCGGCTTCGTGCTGATCTTCAAGGCGTCGGGCGTGTTCAACTTCGCGCAGGGCATCATGGTCGTGTTCGCGGCGCTCACGCTCGTCGGCCTCTACGAGCATGGCGTGCCGGCATTCCTGGCGCTCGCGCTCACGATCGCGGTGATGTACGGGCTCGCCTTCGCGGTCGAGCGCGTGGTGCTGCGGCCGCTGATCAACCAGCCCGACATCATCCTGTTCATGGCGACGTTCGGGCTCACCTATTTCCTGATCGGGCTGGGCGAGCTGGTGTTCGGGGGCGACCCCAAGGTGATGATCTCCGACCAGCTGCTGCTGCCGCGCGGCGCCTACGAGATCAAGATGTTCGGCGGCTTCGTGCAACTGCAGAAGATCGACATCGCCGCGGCGGTGATCGCCTCGGTGATGGTGCTCGCGCTCGGCGTCTTCTTCCAGAAGACGCGCATCGGGCGCGCGCTACGCGCCGTCGCCGACAGCCACAAGGCGGCGCTCTCGGTCGGCATCTCGCTCGAGTACATCTGGGTCGTGGTGTGGTTCGCCGCCGGCATCGTGGCGCTCGCCACCGGCATCATGTGGGGCGCGCGCTCGAACGTGTCCTTCGCACTTGAGATCATCGCGCTCAAGGCTCTGCCGGTGCTGATCCTGGGCGGCTTCACGTCGATCCCCGGCGCCATCGTCGGCGGGGTCATCATCGGGGTCGGCGAGAAGATCGGCGAGTTCTACTGGGGGCCGCTGCTCGGCTCCGGCATCGAAAGCTGGCTCGCCTACGTCATCGCGCTCATCTTCCTGCTGTTCCGGCCGCAGGGCCTGTTCGGCGAGCGCATCATCGAGCGGATCTGACGCATGTTCTACCGCGAGGCCGGCCAGTTCAAGACGAGCTACGCGGCGGACGAGGCGCTGTTTCCAATCCTGCAGGATCGGATCGGCATCGGCGTCATCCTCGCGATGGCCTTCGTCGTCATCCCCGTGTTCGGCGACGCGTTCCTGCTCAACGCGGTCATGATCCCCTTCCTGATCTTCTCGCTCGCCGCCATCGGGCTCAACATTCTGATCGGCTACACGGGGCTGCTCTCGCTCGGCACCGGCGGCTTCATGGGGGTGGGCGCCTATGCCTGCTACAAGCTGACGACGATCTTCCCCGACGTGAACGTGCTGGTGTGGGTGATCGCGTCGGGGTTCTTCTCGGCCGGCGTCGGCCTTGCGTTCGGCCTGCCGTCGCTGCGCATCAAGGGCTTCTATCTCGCGGTGGCGACGCTGGCGGCGCAGTTCTTCCTCTCCTGGTGCTTCATCCGCGTGCCGTGGCTCTACAATTATAACGTCTCCGGCGCGATCGAGGTGCCGCTGCGCACGCTGTTCGGCGTGCCCGTCACCGGCGCCACCGCCACGCCGCTCACGCGCTACCTGATCGTGCTGACGATCGTCGTGCTGATGACGCTCGCCGCCTCGAACCTCGTGCGCGGCCGCATCGGGCGCATGTTCATGGCGGTGCGCGACATGGACATCGCCGCCGAGCTCGTCGGCATCCGGCTGCTGCCGACCAAGCTCCTGGCCTTTGCGGTGTCCTCGTTCTACTGCGGCGTCGCCGGCGCGATGATGGTGTTCCTGTGGTACGGGGGCGCGGAGGCCGACGTCTTCAACGTCAACCAGAGTTTTTTCGTGCTGTTCATGGTGATCATCGGCGGCCTCGGCAGCCTGCTGGGTTCCTATCTCGGCGCCGCGCTGATCTTCATCCTGCCGATTCTGCTGCGGACCATCCCGCCCAAGTTCGGCCTCTCCATCCACGCCGCGACGGTCGAGCACCTGTCTTTCATGGTCGTCGGCGCGCTGATCATCTTCTTCCTGATCGTGGAGCCGGCCGGGCTCGCACGATTGTGGCAGCTGGCGAAACAGAAGCTGCGGGTCTGGCCGTTCCCCTATTGATGGGGCAGACTCCCGCCAACTCCTGTGCCGCCTGCCGCGGGCCCAAACTGGTCCCAAGGCCGCAGGTTGGATGAGCGGGACCACAACAGAAATGCCGCGATGCACTCGCGGACACAAAGGGAGGTTTGGTGATGACGCGATTGACGCAGCTTGCGCTCGGGGCGGCGGTTGCCGCGCTCGTGGGCGCGCCCGCGCTCATGCAGAGCGCGCAGGCGCAGCAGGGCATCTATGTTCCACTGTTCAGCTATCGCACCGGCCCGTTCGCCGGCTCGGGCCTGCCGATCGCCAACGGCATGTCGGACTATCTCAACATGCTCAACGAGCGCGACGGCGGCATCGGCGGCGTGCGGCTGATCGTGGAGGAATGCGAGACCGGCTACGACACCAAGAAGGGGATCGAGTGCTACGAAACGGTCAAGGGCAAGCACCCGGTCGTGACCAATCCGTACTCGACCGGCATCACGCTGCAGCTCATCCCGAAGGCGTCGGTCGACAAGATCCCGGTGCTGTCGATGGCCTACGGCCTCTCGGCCTCGGCGGACGGCACGACTTTCCCGTGGGTGTTCAACATGCCCGCGACCTACTGGGACGGCGCGTCGGTGTTCGTGAAGTACGCCGCGCAGGTCGAGGGCGGTACCGACAAGCTCAAGGGCAAGAAGCTCGGCCTCGTCTATCTCGACGCGCCCTACGGCAAGGAGCCGATCCCGCTGCTCGAGGCGCTCGCCAAGGACTACGGTTTCGAGCTCAAGCTCTATCCGGTGCCGGCCACCGAGATGCAGAACCAGTCGTCGCTCTGGCTCAACGTGCGCCGCGACCGGCCCGACTGGATCTACCTGCAGGGCTGGGGCGCGATGAACCCCACCGCGATCAAGGAAGCGGCCAAGATCAACTTCCCCATGAACCGGCTGGTCGGTGTGTGGTGGTCGGGCGGCGACGACGACGCGCGGCCCTCGGGCGCGCAGGCCAAGGGCTACAAGTCGCTCGACTTCAACATGGTCGGCACCAACTTCCCGGTCATCCAGGACATCGTCAAGCACGTGGTCGACAAGGGCAAGAGCCAGACGCCGAAGGAGAAGGTCGGCGAGAATCTCTATAATCGCGGCGTCCTCAACTCGATGATCATCGCCGAGGCGATCCGCACCGCGCAGCAGGTCACCGGCAAGAAGCAGATTACCGGCGAGGACATGCGGCGCGGGCTCGAAAACCTCGACATCACCGCGCAACGCCTTAAGGAGATGGGCGCCGACGGGTTCGCGGCGCCGATCAAGGTCTCCTGCGCGGACCACAACGGCCACCACAGCATCTACCTTGCGGAATGGGACGGCACGAAGTGGACCAAGGCCTCGGACTGGATCTCGCCGATCAAGGACAAGGTGCGTCCGCTCATCGACGCCGCGGCCAAGGACTACGCGGCGGCGAACGCCGGCTGGCCCAAGCGCAGCGAGCCTTGCGACAAGTCGTCCTGAGTCGTGACGCGCGGGCCCCTCTCCGGCCGGGGAGGGGCCCGTCGCGGCGTAAAGGTGCACGCGCATGAGCATGCCGACCGCCGAGGCGGGACGCGAGGCCGCCGCAGCGCCGGTGGACCGCATCCTCGCGCTCAACAATATCGAGGTCGTCTACGACCACGTCATCCTCGTGCTCAAGGGCGTCTCGCTCGAGGTGCCGCGCGGCGGCATCGTCGCGCTGCTCGGCGCCAACGGGGCGGGCAAGACCACGACCCTGAAGGCGATCTCCAACCTGCTGCACGCCGAACGCGGCGAGGTCACCAAGGGCTCGATCGTGTTCGACGGGAACGAGGTGCAAGCGTTGTCGCCCGACACGCTCGTCAAGCGCGGCTGCATCCAGGTGATGGAGGGCCGCCACTGCTTCGCGCATCTCACGGTCGAGGAGAACCTGCTCACCGGCGCCTTCACCCGGCGCGACGGCAAGGCCGCGATCGCGGCCGACATCGAGCGCGTCTATGGCTACTTCCCGCGCCTGCGCGAGCGCCGCGGCGCGATCGCGGGCTACACCTCGGGCGGCGAGCAGCAGATGTGCGCCATCGGCCGCGCGCTGATGTCGCGCCCGAAGATGATCCTGCTCGACGAGCCTTCGATGGGCCTCGCGCCGCAGATCGTCGAGGAGATCTTCTCGATCGTCGCCGACCTCAACGCGCGCGAGGGCGTGTCCTTCCTGCTCGCCGAGCAGAACACGTTCATGGCGCTCAAGTACGCCCGCCACGGCTATATCCTCGAGAACGGCCGCGTGGTGATGGACGGAGAGGCGAAGGCGCTGGCCGACAACGAGGACGTCAAGGAGTTCTACCTCGGCATCGCCGAGGGCAAGCGCAAGTCGTTCCGCGACATCAAGCATTACAAGCGCAGGAAACGGTGGCTGGCGTGAGCATGGCGGCGGACCATTACGACCCGCGCGAGACCCGCGATCCCTCGGCGCGCGAGCGCGACCTGTTCACGCGCCTGCCCGGGCAGATCGCGCATGCGCTGCAGGCGCCGGGCTGGAAGCGGCACCTCGCCGGTGTCGAGCCGCGCGCCGTCGCCGACCGCAAGGCGCTGGCGGGCCTGCCGCTGCTGCGCAAGTCCGATCTGCTGGTGCTGCAGAAGGAGCACGCGCCGTTCGGCGGCTTCAACGTCACCGCGCCGGGCAAGGCGCTGCGGCTCTACATGTCGCCGGGACCGATCTTCGAGCCGCAGGGCGCGGGCGAGGATTTCGCCGGTGCGGCGCGCGCGCTGTTCGCCGCGGGCTTCCGCGCCGGCGACGTCGTGCACAACGCGTTCTCCTATCATCTCACGCCCGGCGGCTTCATGCTGGAGGGCGGCGCGCATGTGCTCGGCTGCGCGGTCATTCCGGGCGGCGTCGGGAACACCGAGGCGCAGGTCGACGCGATCGCGCAGCTTGCGCCCTCGGGCTACGTCGGCACGCCCGACTTCCTCAAGATCCTGCTCGACATCGCGCAGGCGCGCGGCAAGGACGCAAGCTCGCTCCGGCGCGGCCTCGTATCGGGCGCGGCGCTGCCGCCCTCGCTGCGCGCGGAGCTCGCCGGGCGCGGCGTCGCCGTGCTGCAGTGCTACGCCGTCGCCGAGGCCGGCGTGATCGCCTACGAGTCCGGGGTGCGCGCGCATGGTCCCGCGAAGTGGGAGCCGGTTCGCGGAGGAGACCATGCGCCAAAAGTGGACGGCATGATCGTGAACGAGGACATGATCGTGGAGATCGTGCGGCCCGGAACCGGCGAGCCCGTGCCCGACGGCGACGTCGGCGAGGTGGTGGTCACGACCTTCAATCCGCACTACCCGATGATCCGCCTCGCCACCGGCGACCTCTCCGCCGTGATGGCCGGAGCCTCGCCGTGCGGGCGCACCAACATGCGCATCGCCGGCTGGATGGGCCGCGCCGACCAGACCGCGAAGGTGAAGGGCATGTTCGTGCGGCCGGAGCAGATCGCCGAGATCGCGCGCCGCCACCCGCAGCTTGGCCGGCTGCGGCTGGTGATCACGCGCGAGCACGAGCAGGACGCGATGACGTTGCGGGCGGAACATGCAAGCGATGGCGGGGGATTGGCGGACGCGCTCGCGCAGGCGCTGCAGGCGGTGACGAAGGTGCGCGGGACGGTGATGCTGGTCGCGCCCGGCAGTCTGCCGAACGACGGCAAGGTGATCGCCGACGAGCGGCCGGTCGGTTGATCACGGCGGCGGCACGGCCGTGCCGCTATCTGATGACGATGCGGCCGTCGACGCCCGTGCGCACCGTGCCGAGCTTGCGCAGATGGACCATGACCTCGTTGGCGAGCAGCGGCGCGTCGTCGTCGGGCAGCACGCGTTCGGCGTCGCGGAACTGCACGTAGCCGTCGCGGCCGCTCGCGAGGAAATCGTTGGTGGCGAGCGTGTAGGTGCGCGCATCATCGAGCGGGGCGCCCGCGACCCTCATCGCGACGATGCGGCTGCCGGCTGGCCGCGACCCGTCGACCTCCACCGTGAGGCCCGACACCTGCGGGAAGCGGCCGCCGCCCTGCGGGAGCACGCCAAATCCGTTCTCCAGCGCGGCGCGCAGGTCGCGGCCGCTCACGCGCAGGAGCGCGGTGCGGTTGCCGAACGGAAGCTCGGCCAGCACGTCGCGCCGCGTGATCGGCGTGCCCGGCGGATAGACCTTGCCGGACCGGATGCCGCCGCCGTTCATGATGGCGACCTCGGCGCCGGTCGCCGCGCGCATGGCGTCGGCGATCAGGTCGCCGATGGCGGCTTCCCGGCTGCGCACCGTCATGTTGCGGCTGTCGAGCTCGACGGCGGTGGTGGCGAGCGGGACGTCCATCTCCCGCGTGAGCTCCTGCTCGTAGCCGCGCACGGCGGCGGCGACTTCGGAATCGGGAGCGACGGTCGCGGTATCGATCACGCGGAAGTTCGGCCACCAGACGACCTCGCGCCGGCCGGCCTGCTGGCGGATCTCGATGTCGACGTCGATGGCGACGACATATTGCGCGTCGTAGCTCGACTCGACGTGCGCGTTGCGTCCGTCGTAGGTGATGACGAGGTCGTGTTCGTGCCCGGTCAGCAGCAGATCGACGCTGCGCGCGGCGATGATGTCGCGGTCCTGCGCGCGGGTCGCGTGCGCCACCGCCACGATGACGTCGGCGCCCTCCCGCTTGAGGGCGGCGGCGCGCTCCTTGATGGTTTCGACGGTCGGCAGCAGCTTGAGGTCCTCGGGGTTGGACGCGCGCGCGGAGTCGTCATAGGTCGCGCCGACCAGCCCGATCTTGATTCCCTCGATCGTGACGATGTCCTCGTCTTTGAAGCCGGGCAGCGGCCGGCCGTCGGGGCCGCGCAGGTTGGCGGCGTAGAGCGGGAACCTCGCCTCGGCCATGCGCTGCAGGAACACGGCTTTGCCGAAGTCGAACTCGTGGTTGCCCGGCACGAAGATGTCGGGACGGATCATGTTGGTGAGCGCGATGATGTGCGCGCCGCGGTCGAGCCCCGACATCAGCGAGGGCGAGAGCGTGTCGCCGGCATGAGCGAAGATCACCGGGTTGCCCCTGGCGCGTTCGGCCTTGACCACCGCCGCCAGCCGCGCGAAGCCGCCCCGCGCCTTGCCGTCGGCGCCCGGCGCGTCGCTCATCTGGTAGATGTCGTTGACGAGCACGAATGTGATGCGCGCGGCGCCCGCGGGCATGGTCAGGCTGATCGACAAGGCCAGTGCGGCAAGGAGGCGTATCAACATGTTGCGATCTGCTGGCTTGCGGCAATGTGAGCCGCGGTTTTTGCTAGCACGCGTTGGCGGGCCGGGCTATCGCTTACCGCCTCGATCGACTGCGGGATGACCATGACCGAAGCCGCCCCCCGTCAGATCGGTGTGCTGATCGTCAATCTCGGCACGCCGGAGGCGCCGACCCCCGAAGCGGTGCGCGTCTATCTGCGCGAGTTCCTGACCGATCGCCGGGTGATTGAGAACCAGGGGCCGTTGTGGCGCTTCGTGCTCAACACCATCATCCTGCCGTTCCGCCCCCGCTCCAAGGCGCGCGCCTACGCCTCGATCTGGAATCGCGAGGCCGACGAATCGCCGCTCAAGACGATCACGCGCGCGCAGGCGAGCAAGCTGAGCATGGCGCTCCAGCCCGATCACCCGACCGTGCTGGTCGACTGGGCGATGCGCTACG
>Ga0180222_1002442_pt1 | contig 14899 bp, 14 predicted proteins | sample eDN5th37CKraftOP_FD_151336 | JGI IMG/M metagenome (GOLD analysis project Ga0180222, IMG submission 151336) | Enriched Organic Plus compost microbial communities from Emeryville, California, USA - eDNA 5th pass 37_C Kraft OP (version 2) (version 2) ... | reverse complement strand
TGGTCGCCGGCATCTTGAAGCAGCTTTCGGCGCGCGCGATCAGCTTTTCGGCATAGGCGCCGTATTCGACCTGGGCGGCGACCCGGTCGCCGACCGCAAGATCGCTGACGCCGGCGCCCACCGCCGCCACCCGGCCGGCCGCCGCCTTGCCGGGCGAGAACGGCAGCGGCGGCTTGATCTGATATTGCCCGGTGATGACGAGGATGTCGGGATAATTGACGTCGGCGGCCACCACGTCGATTGCGACCTCGCCCGGGCCGGGTTGCGGATCGGGCACGTCCTCGACGCCGACGGTTTCGAACGGCGCGAAGGCACGAACATGGACCGCTCTCATTTAATGTAGTCCGCGTTGTGGGCACCGAGCGCCGGCGCCGCTACGGGCGTGTCGGCCGGCGCCCGGAAACCGGCATTCACCGGCACGGGAAGCGCCGGAATGACGGCGCCTTGCGCATTGGCGAGCTTGTGCGCGAACAGGCCGCGCGCGGCGAAATGCGGATCGGCGATCGCCTCGCGCGCGGTTTTCACGATCGAGCAGCAGCAGTCCTGCCCGCGAAAGCGTTCTTCCCAAGAGGCGGCATCCTGGGCGCGGACGATTTCGGCGACGCGCGCGGCGGTCTTGGGCGAGAACCGGTCGGCGGCGAATTCCGGCTCGAGGGCGATGATCGCGCAGAAATTGTCCCAGAATTTCTGCTCGATCGGCGCCGCCGCCAGCACGTGTCCGTCGCGGGTCGGATAGAGCCGGTAGCAGGCGGTGCCGCCCGTCACCAGGCTCTCGCTATTGCGCGGCCATGCGCCGGCCGCCATGCCTTCGCCCAGCGCCCAATACATGAAGGGGAAAAGATTGTCGGTCATGGCCACGTCGAGATAGCGGCCCTTGCCGGTGCGCGCGCGCTCGGTGAGCGCGAGCAGGATGTTCATCACCGCCGGATAGGCGCCGCCGGCGATATCGGCAATCAGTGCCGGCGGCACGACGGGCGTATCGCCCCGGCCCATCGACAGCGCGAGCAGGCCGGCATCGCCGATGTAATTGAGATCGTGGCCGGCGGTGTCCCGCTTCGGGCCGTTTTGACCGTAGCCGGTGATCGAGCAATAGACGATGCGCGGGTTCACCTTGGCGAGGCTGTCGTAGTCGAGGCCGAGCCGCGCCATCACGCCCGGCCGGAACTGCTCGACGACGACGTCCGCGCGCGCGATCAAGGGGTCGAGCTTGGCGCGCTGCGCGGCGTCCTTGAGGTCGAGCGCGACGCTCTTCTTGCCGCGATTGAGCATGGCGAAGTTGACGCTGTCGGCGCCCCAGCGCGGGGCGTAAGCGCGCATGTCCTCGCCGGTGCCCGGCCGTTCGATCTTGACCACCTCGGCGCCGGCCTCGGCCAGGAGCAAGGTCGCCATTGGCCCCGGCAGCAAAGTGGAGAAGTCGAGAACGAAGATGCCTTCGAGAGGTCGCATGGCCCGCCTCATTTCTCGATGAAACTGCGGCCGATCAGCTGGCGATGCACCTGATTGGTCCCCTCCCAGATCTGGGTCACCTTGGCATCGCGCATCAGCCGCTCGACCCGGTAGTCGCGGATATAACCGTAGCCGCCGTGCATCTGCACCGCTTCGGTGGCCATGCGCATGGCGAGATCGCTCGCGCGCAATTTGGCGATCGAGGCCTCCAGCCCGAAGTCGGTGGCGCCACCGTCGACCAGGCCGGCGACGTAGTCGAGCCAGGACTCGGTCATCGCGAGTTCGGTGGCGAGATCGGCGATGAGGAACTGGTTGGCCTGGAAATCGAGCACGCGGCGATGCGCCACCGAGCGCGTGTTCATATAGGCGACCATATCCTTGAAAGCGGCGCTCGCGATGCCGAGCGCATGCGCGGCAATGCTCGGCCGCGACTTGTTGAGCGAGGCGAGCAGAAGACTCAATCCTTCGCCCGGCTGCCCGAGCAGGTTGGCGCGCGGCACCCGGCATTTGTCGAAGGCGAGCGCGGCGGTGGAGGAGGCGCGGTGGCCGAGCTTCTTCTCGACGCGCTCGACCGAAAAGCCGGGCGCGCCTTTCTCGACGACGAGCGCCGAGATGGCGCGCTTCGGATCGTCGATCTCGCTCCATTTGCCGAACACGAGCAGAAGGTCGGCGACGTCGCCGCTGGTGATGAACAGCTTGTTGCCGTCGATGAGGATGTCGTCGCCGTCCGGGGTGAACCGGGTCGTCATGGCGGTGGCGTCGGAGCCGGCCGCCGCCTCGGTGATGGCGAGGGAGGCGAGTGCGCCTTCCGCGAGCCGCGGCAGCAGGCGCTTCTTCTGTTCTTCGCTGCCGAAATCGATCAGTGGCTTCATGCCATGGAAATTGGTGGCATAGATGATGCCGGTCGAGGCACAGGCCTCCGAGATCGTCTGCACCACGGCGAGATAGAGCCGATACGACATCGGCGCGCCGCCGTAAGCCTCGGGCACGAAGATGGCGTTGAGGCCGAGCGCGCGGACCGCATCGACGCTTTCCTGCGGGAACGTTTCCTCGCGGTCGTAACGCGCGGCGTTCGGCGCGATGACCGTGTCGGCCACGCGCCGCACCTGATCGAGCAGGATGCGCTCGTCCTCCGCCCACTGCCGGCGCTGTTCGAGCTGCTTGAGGATTTTCATCAGAGCCTTTCTTCCATCATTGTTTGCATGGCTCGGACTTGTCGTGAACTCTCTTATCCCGCCCCTGCAAGGGGAGGGTCGAACGCGCGGAACGCGCGATCGGGCCGGGGTTTACTCCCGATCGCGAACGCCCCCACCCGCCCGTCTTCGCCCTGCGGGCTTCCCCGGGCACCCTCTCCCGCAAGCGGGGGAGGGACAAACCGCAGCGATCCGCTTGATATTACTCATCCCTAAACTTCGGTTTCCGCTTCTCGGCGAAGGCCGCCATGCCTTCCTCGGCGTCAGCGGTGCGATAGGCAAGGGTCGACAGTTCCGCTTCCGCCTTGAGCCCTTCGGCAAGCGACAGATCGGCGGCGCGGCGCACGGCGGCGCGGGCGAATTCGAGCGTGCGCAGGCTGTAGCCGGTGAACGCGCGCGCGAAGGCGATCCCGGCTTCGAGCGGGTCGCCGTCGATCAGCCGGCTGACGAGGCCGATGCGGAACGCCTCCTCGGCCTCGACCGTCCGTCCGCTCATGATGATTTCGAGCGCGCGCGCTTCGCCGACGAGCCGCGGCAGGCGTTGGGTGCCGCCATAGCCGGGAATGAGCCCGAGCTTGACTTCCGGCAGGCCCATCTTCGCGGCCCGCGCGGCGAGGCGGAAGGTGCAGGCCATCGCGAGTTCGAGCCCGCCGCCGAAGGCATGCCCGTTGATGACGGCGACGGAGGGAATCGCGAGCGCGTCGAGCCTGGCGAACACGGCTTGCCCAAGCTCGGCGCCGCGCTTCTGCTCGATCAGGCTGCGCCCGCGCAATTCCTTGATGTCGGCGCCGGCGCAGAACGCCTTCGGCCCGGCGCCGGTGACGATCAGCGCGCGCGCGTCCGATTGCGCGACGGTGTCGAAGGCATCGCCGATCTCGCGCAGCATGGCGAAGGTGAGCGCGTTGAGCGCCTCCTGCCGGTCGAGCGTGAGGATCGCCACTTCGTCATGGCGGGTAAGATGCACGGGCATCAGGCGGTTTCCTTGGTCCGTGTGAAACGCACCGGCTGCGGCGCGAGTTCGCCGCGTTTGACCATCTGCACCAGCTCGCGCTTGAGGATCTTGCCGCTGGCGGTCAGCGGGAAGGCGTCCACGCGCAAAAAGAATTCGGGCATGTCGTAGATCGACAGGCCCTCGGCATGCAGGTGCGCGAGCATGGTGTCGGCGTCGAGCGCGCCGATGACCGCGAGGCAGACGCGCTCGCCCAGCCGCTCGTCGGCGACCGGGAACGCCGCCGCCTTGCCGACTTGCGGGTGGCGCAGCGCCAGCGCCTCGATGGTGGCGGGATAGATGTTGTGGCCGCCGCGGATGATGAGGTCCTTCAGCCGCCCTTCGATTCTGAGATTGCCGCGCTTGTCGAGGCGGCCGAGATCGCCCGACAGGAACCAGCCTTCGGCATTGAAGCTCTGTTCGGTGGCGGTCTGATTGTCGAGATAGCCGAGCATCAGCGCGGCGCCGCGTCCGCCGATCTGCCCGACGGTGCCGACCGGCACCTCGCGGTCGGAATCGGCGGGATCGAACAGGCGTATTTCATAGGCCGGCCCGCCGCGCCCGCAGGTATTGACGATCGTTTCCTCGTCGTCGCCGGGATGCGTGTATTGGTGCGAGGAGTTTTCGGTCATGCCGTAGATGTTCTGCGGCTTGATGCCCTGCCGCACGAACGCTTCGCATACCGAGGGCGGGATCGCCGCGCCGGCCATGTAGAACAGTTTCACCGCGCCCATGCGCGCGATGTCGCGCTGGCGCTGCTCGGCGAGCACGTCGATGGCATGGGTCGGCACGCCCATGACATAAGTCGCGCCGGTTTCGATGATCCAATCCAGGCGGGTCATGCCGGCGGGCGGATCGTCGGTCACCAGTTCGCAGCCCGCCACCAGCCATTGCGCCACCGCGACCCAGGCGATGTGGTGCGACAAGGGCGAGAGGCTCAATAGAACCGTGTCCGGCCCGTGCCCCCAGTCGCGCACCAGGTCGCGCGCATTGGCGAGCAGGGTGTTGTCCGAATGCATGACGCATTTCGGCGTGCCGGTGGTGCCCGAGGTGAAGGCGAGATAGCTCACTTTGTCGGGATCGGTCACCGGCGGCGTGCTGGCCGCGCCGGGCGCCGGAAATGTTTCGCGGCTGTAGACCTTGCGCAGCGAGGCGACGCCCTTCAGGATCGCGTCGAAGTCCGCGCTCGCGCGGTCGGCGCCCCAGCCCGGTTCCGTCAGCAGGGCCTTGGCCTGCAGGCGCTCGAGCAGCGCCGCGATTTCCGCGCAGGTGTAGGTGCGATGGAGCGACGGATTGCAGGCGAAGCCCTCGCGCGCGCAGGCCAGGAAGGTGACGACCGCCTCGACCTTGTTCGACATCCAGATCGACACGCGATCGCCGCCGACAAGGCCTTGGCTGCGCAAATCGGCGGCGACGCCGTCGACCCAGGCCAAGAGCGCGCGCCAGGTCAGCCGGCGCGCGCCGTCGCGCAGTGCGAGCGCGTCGGGGCGCGTTTCGGCGTGCTGCGCGAGCAGGCTGTAGAACGTATCGGTCCGCCACGTGCCCTCCGCGTAATAGCGGCGGGCGCGCAGCGGATGATGCAGGGTCAGGAACGGCCGCACCCGTCAGCTCCCGAATTTGGACGGATCGGGCTTGCGCCGTTCGGCGAACGAAGCGCCCAGCTCGTGGCTCTCGTCGCTTTCGAGATAGGCGCGCAGCAGCAAGTCGTGCGACAGCCGCGCCAGGCCGTTGACGCCGCCGTGCCGTGCGTTGAATGCCGCCTTGACCGAGGCCAGCGCGAACGGTCCGCGCTCGCAAAGCGCGAGAGCCATGTTGCGCGTCTCTTCCTTGAGCTTGTCGTCCGGCACGACCTTGTTGATGAGGCCGAGCGCCAAGGCCTCCTGCGCCGTCATTTTCGGATTGAGATACCAGATTTCCTTGGCTTTCTTCTTGCCGACCAGGTCTTCGAGATACCAGGTGCCGTAACCGGCATCGAACGAACCCATCATCGGTCCGACCTGGCGGAACACCGCGCTCTCCTTGGCGATGGTGAGGTCGCAGACCATTTGCAGCACATTGCCGCCGCCGACCGCGAAACCGTTGACGCTGGCGATCACCGGCTTTTGCAGCTTGTCGATGGCCTCGTACATCTCCAGCGTCGGCAGCGTTCCGGCGTAGAGGATCGTCTCTTCCATGCCGCTCTTGCGCCCGCCGATGCAGAAGAAGCGGTCGCCGGCGCCGGTGATCACCAGCACGCGGGTGCGCGTCTCGCGCCGCACGCGTTCGATGCAGTCGCGGATTTCGTGGCACATCACATGCGTGAACATGTTGCCGTCGTCGGGGCGGTTGAGAGTCAGCGTCCCGATCGGGCCGTCCTCCTCGTACAGAATGGTCTCGAACGCCAACGCTTCCTCCTTTTTGCGGTCTTCTTGAACGATCGCTTCGGACGATCTCTTTAGACGATCTTTTGGCGCCGCAGCGTCCCGATCTTGTCGTCATCGTAGCCTAAAAGCTCGCGCAGAATTTCCTCGCTGTGCTCGCCCAGCAAGGGCGGCCGGCGGCGAGGCTGCGATGCCGCGCCGTCGATGCGGATGCCGAGCCCCACCTGTGGGACCGCCCGCGCGCCATCGTCAAGGGTATAAAGCAGGCCGCGCTGCAGCAGGGTCGAGTCCGCGGCGACCTCGTCCACCCGGTTGATCGGCCCGGACGGGATGCGGGCCTCCCGAAAGAGCGACAGCCAGTGCACGCGCGGTTTCGTTTTGATGAGCGCGGCGATATCGGCGGCGATTTCGGCGCGCCGCGCGCGGCGGTCCTTGTTGGTGGCGGTCGAGGCATCCTCGGCCCGTTCCGGCCGGCCGACCGCGACCCAGAAGCGTTTCCAGATCGCGTCGTTGCCGAGGCCAAGCGTGATCGGGTCGTCGGCGGTATCGAACGCCTGGTAGATCGCGATGACGCTGTCCTTGGCGCCGGTGCGGCGCGGGACTTCGCCGGAACCGAGATAGGGCACGATGCGGCAGGCCAGGAAGCGCGTCATCGAATCGACCAGCGCGATATCGACGACGCGGCCGGTGCCGGAGCGCGCGCGTTCGTACAGCGCGGCGAGCGCCGCCATCGCGGCGTCCTGTCCGGCCAACATATCGGCGGCCGGCGCGCCGATCTTCTGCGGCTCGCGGCCGGCCTCGCCGGTGAGGTCCATGACGCCGGAATAGCCTTCGGCGATGAGATCGTAGCAGGGCCAATCCGAGCGCTCGCCGTCGAGCCCGAAGCCGGTGATCGACACATAGATAATGTCGGGACGCAGCTGGCGGACGCTTTCCGCATCGAGACCGAACTTGGCGGCGACGCGCGGCGGCTGGTTGAGCACGAGCACGTCGCTTTTCGCAATGAGCTCGCGCAGCACGGCCGCGCCGTCCGGCTTGGTGTAGTCGAGCGCGAGGCTGCGCTTGTTGCGATTGACCGACAGAAACCACAGCGACTCGCCGTCGAGAAACGGCGGTCCCCAGGCGCGCGCATCGTCGCCGGTGCCCGGGCGTTCGACCTTGACGATGTCCGCGCCGAAGTCGGCGAGAAGCTGGGTGGCGAAAGGTCCCGCGATCGACGTGGTCAGGTCGAGGACATTCACGCCGCCGAGCATGTTGAAGCCCGCGCTCGGCGCGATCCGCGGCAGCCGCTCCATCGGAAGCGCGGCTTGGGGACCGGACGGGGCGTGTTCGTCGGACATCGCGGTTTCCATCAATGCAGCGACCGCATCGTATTTATCATCCCTCCGCGGCGCTAGGCTGCGACAGGAGATCGCGTTGCGGCCGGTGCCGATGCGCATGTGCTTGGTGATCGCCGGCGGCTTCACTACCATGCGCCGCTCCGACTCTTCATCCGCAGGAAAGAGGTGCATGTCCCAAGACGCGGTACAGAACACGGCCAAGCGCAAACTGGCCGCCGGCGGGCTCGTTTTGTGCATGGGCCTGCGGCAGGCGCGCACGCCCGATATCGCGATGATCGCGGCCGCCTGCGGTTTCGACGCGGTCTATGTCGATATGGAACACAGCCCGATTTCGGCCGAAACGACGGCGACGATCTGCACGGCGGCGCTCGGGTTCGGCATTACGCCGCTTGTCCGCGTTCCCGGCCATGACGTGCATCTGGCCACGCGCGTGCTCGATGGCGGGGCGCTCGGTGTCATTTTTCCCCATGTGAACAATGCCGCCGAAGCCGAGGCGATGGTCGCGGGCTGCCGCTACCCGCCGCTCGGCCACCGCTCGGTGATGGGGCCGGGGCCGGCGCTCGGCTACCGTGCGACGCCGCTCGGCGAGGTCAACGAGCGCATGAATGCGGAAACCCTGCTGATTGCCATGCTGGAAACGCCGGAAGGCATCGCCAATGCCGGCGCCATCGCCGCGACGCCGGGGATCGACATGCTCCTCATCGGCTCCAACGATCTGTCGACGGAAATGGGCATCCCGGGCCAGCTTCGGCACGCGCGCGTGCGCGAGGCCTTCGCGACCACGGCCGCCGCCTGCCAGGCGCATGGCAAGATACTCGGCATCGGCGGTGTCCGTGGCGACCTGGAACTGCAATCCGAACTGTTCGCCCTCGGCGGCCGCTTCATCATCGCCGGCAGCGACGTGACCTATCTGACGGCCGGCGCGGCGGCCGACGCCAAACGCCTGCGCGAGGCGATGAAAGCCGGGTAATCGCCGCCGGGCCGGCGCGCCGGCCGCATCGGCTCGATGTCCGAGGACGCCCTCCCGTCGGGGCATAGGTTGTGTTCGTGACAAAATACATCTTTACGTTGCATCGCAGGAATGCAATCATGTCTCCCGTAAGGAGACACCAGGCCAATGCCCATCGTGAGCAATCCGCTCGATCTTTTGTTTCGTGATCTGTTCTTCGAGCTGGAGGGATTGACCGAAAAGGGGCGGCTGCTTCTCAAGCTCGAAGGCCACAACGTCACCGGTTCGATCAAGATCAAGCCGGCCTTGTTCATGATTGCCGACCTGGAGCGGCGCGGGCTCATCGAGCCGCACCGCTCGACGCTGGTCGAGTCGTCGTCCGGCAATCTCGGCATCGCGCTCGCGCTGATTTGTGGCCTGCGCGGCTACGGCTTCATCTGCGTCACCGATCCCAACATTTCCGCCATCAACCGGCGCAGCATCGAAGCCTATGGCGGGCAGGTGATCGTGGTCGACCGCCGGGACGCCAATGGCGGCTATCTGGAAACGCGCATCGACCTGATCCGTTCGCTGCTGCAGGAGAACGCCAATTACGTCTGGCTCAACCAGTATGCCAACCCGTTCAACATGCGCGCGCACGAGGAATGGACCGCGCTCGAAATCCTCGATGAGGTTCCGCAGGTCAGCTACCTCTATGTCGGCTCGGGGACGACCGGAACGATCATGGGTCTGGCGCGGCGCTTCGCCCAACTGTCGCCCGCCACTAAGGTGATCGCGGTCGAGCCCGAGCATTCGGTGACCTTCGACCAATCCCGGATCGGGCGGCGTCTCATTCCCGGCATCGGCACCAGCCGCCGGCCCGAGCTTGCCGATCCCACGCTGCTCGACCGCGTCGTCTATGTGCCCGAATCCGACGCCATCCGCATGTGCCGTTGGCTGGCGCGCCGGCACGGGCTTCTGCTCGGCGGCTCTTCCGGCTCGGTGCTGGCCGCCGTCGCCGCCGATGCGGCGCTGTTCGACGCGGGCAGCACCGTGGTCGCGATATCTCCCGATCTCGGCGATAAGTACATGGACACCATCTATGCGCCGGAATGGGTGCGCGCGAATTTCGGCCATCTCGCCAACGGGCACGACGGAGATGCGACGGCACCGAAGCCGGTTTGCGAGCCGCTGAGCGAGGTGATCGCGCGTCACAGCGGTCGCCTCGGCCTGCGGATCGGCGGTCGCAACGGCTCCGTGGATCACATGCGCCGGTCGGCCAACGGACACGCGCGAGGATTATGACGGCCATGCCGGATGCGCAGCGCTTCGATGTGATCGGCGGCACGGCGGTTCGCGCCATTCTGGCCGAGAGCCGGCCGAAGATCGTGGAGATCGTGCGCGACGCCTACCGCCTGCATCATGCGGGCGCGACCATCAATCCGGACAGCTATTTTCTGCGTTTTCCCGATCGGCCGGATGCGCGCATCATCGCGCTTCCGGCGCGGCTCGCCGACGGCGCCGACATTGCCGGTATCAAGTGGATCTCCAGTTTTCCCGGCAATCACGGCATCGCATTGCCGCGTGCTTCGGCCGTCGTCGTCCTCAACGACATGGCGACCGGATTTCCCTATGCCTGTCTCGAGGGTTCCCATATCAGCGCGGCGCGCACCGCGGCTTCCGCGGCGCTCGCGGCCGAGCTGCTGCATGGGCGCAAGCAGGCGGACCGCATGGCCGTGATCGGCGCCGGGCCGATCGCCGCCACCGTCATCGACTATCTGCTCGCCGCCGGATGGAAGATCGGTGCGTTTCGGGTGCACGATCTCATCGCGGGCCGCGCGGCCGAGTTTTGCCACGGGTTGAACGCGCAAGACAGCCGCGCCGCGCCCGCGCCAAGTGCCGCCGCGGCGATCGACGGCGCCGAGCTCGTCCTGTTTGCGACCACGGCCGCGAAGCCGCATCTCGACAATCCCGCGCTCTTCGCGCCCGAGCAGACGGTGCTGCATGTCTCGCTGCGCGATCTCGGCGTCGGCGTGATCCTGTCGGCGCAGAACATCGCGGACGACGTGGAGCATTGCCTGAAGGCGCAGACCTCCCTGCATCTGGCCGAGCAGGCGACCGGCGGGCGCAAGTTCGTCGCCGGCGCGATCGGCGATCTGATCGCCGGCCGGGTGCAACCCGACCGGACGCGCGTGCGGATCTTCTCGCCGTTCGGCCTCGGCGTGCTCGATCTCGCGGTGGCCCGCTTTGTCCATGAGCAGGCGACGGCGTCCGGGCGCGCTGCCACGATCGAGGACTTCTTTGTTACGGCGTGATTTTGAACAGCCGCCGATCCACGGCGCCGCCGCCGGCCAGCACCGCGAGTGCGGCGTAAGTATCCGGCCAGGGCGCAAACGTGAAGAAGCGCCAGTCGCGCGCGCCCGGATCGTCCGCCGGCGCGTCGCTGAGGGCCCACGATCCCTTGCTTTCGGCAAAGCCGACGCTGGCGAAATCGAGCTTGAGACCGAGCCCGCGCGCCTTCGCATAGGCTTCCTTCAGCGTCCAACGGGTGAGCGCGAAACGCGCGGCCTGCTGCGGATCGGGCTGTTGTTGCCACAACGCCCGTTCGGCCGGGCTCAGGATGCGCGGGGCGACGTCGCCCATGCGGCCGAGGCTCGCGTCGGCTTCGAGGTCGACGCCGACGGCCTGATCGCGCGTGATCGCGACGAGGGCGCGTCCGTCCGCATGGCTGAGGCTGAAGCGCAAGCCGTGCGGTTTGCGCGCGGCATCGGCAATGACCGGCCGGCCGTCGCGCTCGGTGGCGAAGCGCCAGGCGGCCGGCGCCCGTCCGTCGTAATGCGAGAGCGCGCGACGCAGGAGCCAATGCGCGGCGACGTATTCGCGCCGATGCCGCTCGAAGCGGAAGCGCGCGGCGCGATCCAGTTCCTCGGCATCGAGAACCGCGAGAAATTGTGCCGGATCGATGCTGCGCGCGGCGACCGCCCAAACATGCACGCCGCCGGTTTCGAGCATGTCGTCCGTGCCCGGCCGGAACAAAGCCGGCGCCGCTTTCATGCCAGGCATCGGCGGGCCCCGGCATGATCTGCGTGTCGCGCCCGCCGCCGGTCAATCGCGCTACCTGCATCGGGTGCGGACGGCCGCACGAGGTCCGGCCGGGCATTTATCATTGCGGCTGCGAACGGCAGGAGAACCTGGCGATCGGTTACGATCTCGGACCGGCGGCGCGCACGGCGCTTCTCCAAAGCATTGCCGCGAACGAGGCCTCGCTCTGGCGCTATGCGCCGCTGTTGCCGGTCGCTCGCCGGTATGGTTCGCCGCTCAGCGTCGGTTGGACGCCGCTTTACGATTTCGGCGATTATGGCGGCACGCATCTTTTTCTGAAGGACGAGACGCGCAATCCGAGCGGCACGCTCAAGGACCGCGCCAGCGAAGTCGTGGTTGCCGCCGCGGCCGCTCATGGCCTTGCCGATGTCATCGTCGCTTCCACCGGAAATGCGGCGGCCTCGCTCGCCTGCATCGGCGCGGCGGCCCGCATGCGCGTGATCATCCTGGTCCCGCACAGCGTGCCCGACGCCAAGCTCGCACAAATCCTGGCTTATGGCGCCCGTGTTTACAAAGTCGACGGCACCTACGACGACGCCTACGCCTTGGCGCAGCAAGTCTCCGCCGCGAAAGGCATTTTCAATCGCAGCACCGGACTCAATCCATACACGCGCGAGGGCAAGAAGACCTGCGCCTTCGAGATCGCCGAGCAATTGGGATGGCAGGCGCCGGAATGGGTCGTCGTTCCGGCGGGCGACGGCAATATTCTGAGCGCGCTCTGGAAGGGTTTCGAGGAACTGGCCGCACTCGGTCTTCTGCCGGCGCTGCCGCGCATGGTGGCGGCACAGGCGGCGGCCGCGAGCGCCATCGCGCGCGCTTTCGATCCCGAATGGGGCGCGACGCCGATCGATCCCGCAGCGCGCACCATGGCCGACAGCATCACGGTCGGGCAGCCCTGCGACATGACCGCGGCGCTCGAGGCGCTGTCGGCGTCCCGCGGCACGGCGGTCGCCGTCGAGGAAGGTGAGATCGTCGCGGCGGTGCGCGCGCTGGCATCGCTTTTCGGCGTCTTCGTCGAACCGTCGAGCGCGGCCGCCTTTGCCGCTTTCGAGCGGCTGCGGCGGCGCGGCGTCATCGAAAGGGGCGCGCGGGTGGTGTGCCTGGCGACGGGGAGCGGTCTCAAGGATTTGCGGCCGATCCTCGCACCGGGAGGCTCTGACGAGGTGCGGGTGATCGGCCGCCACGCTTCGGAGGCAATAGAGACCATATGAAGCGAAAACCGCCGTCATGAAGCGAAAGCCGCCGTCCCATTCGCCAATCGTGACGGGTGTGCCCGCGCTTCATCAAGACCGCCAGAGCGCCGCTTTCCAGGCTGTCGCGCACCGCACGGCATCAGGAATTCGCCACTCTGGCCGGGTCCGTACGGGAATTGCCTGGTGCGGCAACGCGGAACGGCCGCACCGTTCTTGCCGCCGGGTCTAGCGCGCCAGCGCTTCGCGCTGCGCTTTTTCCTTGTTGACCATCTTGTGCTCGGCCTTCGAGGCGAGCTTGTACTGGGCCTTGGCCTTTTCCTTGTGCTCGGCCTTGGCGCTGAGCTTGGCCTTTTCCTTGTGCTCGGCCTTCGCCTTGGCCTTCTGCTCTTCAAGCTGGGCCTTCACGTCTGCCTTTGGGTCTTTGGACACGTCAAACCTCCGATCGAATGAGTTCGGACGAACGGCGTGAGGCTAGCACTAAACCTATGCGTGTCAAGAATAGAAAATACAACCAAAGGATAGAATTCCCGCTATAATGGCTGGCCGGCCGCGCGCGCGGCCCGGGGGCCGGCAACGCGTTCGCCGCGCGGTGGGGGATATCGTGAAGTTCTCGCTCTTTTTCGAAATGCAGATCGCCGATCCGACACCGGAAAAGGAAGCCGTTCTGTTCCACCAATGCGTCGAGCAGGCCAAGCTTGCCGACGAACTGGGCTTTCACTGTATCTGGGAAGTCGAGCATCATGGCCTGTACGAATATTCGCATTCGTCGGCGCCGGAGGTGTTTCTCGCCTACATAGCCGCACAGACCAAGCGCATCCGCATCGGGCACGGATGCACGCTGCTGCCGCACCGCTATAACCATCCCATCCGCATCGCGGAGCGGATCGCCACGCTCGACATCCTGTCCAACGGCCGCGTGAACTGGGGCACCGCCAAGTCCGGCACGCGCGTCGAGCGCGAGGCCTTCGAGGTGGATACGAGCACCATTCATGAACAATGGCGCGAGGCGATCGCGATGATCCCGCGCATGTGGGAGCAGGAGGTCTACAGCTACAAGGGCCGCTTTTTCGATATCCCGCCGACCAGCGTCGTGCCCAAGCCGGTGCAGCGGCCGCATCCGCCGATCTTCGCGGCCTGCTCGAAGCCGGAACAGGCGGTCGAGGTCGGCCAGCTCGGATTGGGCGCTTTGAACCTCGCGATCTATCAGGACGAGATGCTGGCCGACCGCATCCGCAACTATCGGGCGGCGATCGCGCAGGCCAAGCCCTTGGGGCAGTTCGTCAACAATCACTTCGCCTGCAATCCGGCGACGCTCGTTCTGAAAGACGACCGCCGCGCCTGCCGCTACGGCTTTCGCGGCGCCATGTTTTTCCTGAAGGCGATGGTCCACTATTACAGCGGCACCCGGCCGGTCGGCCGGATCGACATTTCCCGCGATTTTCTGCCCGAGGATCAGATCGATCGCTTCATGGGGCTGCGCAATACGCCGCATTCCCAACTATCCGCGATCATCGGCGATCCGGCCTGCGCGCGCGAAACGGTGCAGCGTTTCGTCAATGTCGGTGTCGACGAACTGATCCTGGTCATGCAGACCGGCACCACCCCGCACGAGGTGACGATGGAATCGATCCGTACCTTCGGGGAGGAGGTTCTGCCGCATTTCTCGTAGTCCCCGGCCTTCGGCGATAGGTTGTATTTTTTAGCAACACCCTTATAGGTTGATTTTCGCTCCGATCCGGTAGAAGATGACCGCTCGACTTCGGGCCGGGCCCAAGACCTGACCCAAGACCTGACCGAAGACCCCGGACGGCAACGGGAAATTCCGGAGGCGCGCGTGGCTGACACTCAATCGGATTGGCAGGACGGCCGTTTGAAGGTCGTCGTCAACGACGAAGAGCAGTACTCGATCTGGCCGGCAGAGCGAAAACCGCCGCCGGGCTGGCGTGAGATCGGCAAGACCGGCCGCAAGGACGAGTGCCTCGCCGCCATCGCCGAGCTTTGGCGCGACATGCGCCCGCTGAGCATCCGCCGCTGATCCCTCGCCCTGTGAGTATCCGAAAGTTGGACAATCTCGCCACCATCACGTCCATGCTCCGCGCCGCCGCGGCGGAAACACCGCAGCGGCGGGGCTACACGTTCCTGGCCGGCGCCGGCCGGGCCGAAACGTCACTGACTTATGCCGAACTCGACGCACGAGCGCGTGCCGTGGCGGTACTGCTCGGCGGCGCCGGAGCCAGCCGCGTTACCGGCGCGCCCGTGCTGGTCGTATTCCCGGCCGGTCTTGATTTCCTCGTGGGATTCTTCGGCTGCCTCTATGCCGGCGCCATCGCGATTCCCACCCGTTATCCG
>Ga0180222_1002440_pt1 | contig 14921 bp, 16 predicted proteins | sample eDN5th37CKraftOP_FD_151336 | JGI IMG/M metagenome (GOLD analysis project Ga0180222, IMG submission 151336) | Enriched Organic Plus compost microbial communities from Emeryville, California, USA - eDNA 5th pass 37_C Kraft OP (version 2) (version 2) ... | reverse complement strand
GGCACCACGGCGCCGCCATAGTCGTGCTATAAGTGAGGCGCCCATTCGTCAAAAGGGATTGCAATGACCCGCCGCCTTGCCGCCGTCCTCGCCGCCTCGCTCGCTGCTGTCTCCCTCACCGCTTCCGCCGCCTCCGCCGCCCAGTGCGGCGGCGATTTCAGGAGCTTCGTCGCCAGCTTCTCGCGCGAGGCGCAGGCCGCGGGCGTCTCGCCGGCGGTGGTCTCGCAGGCGCTCGGCAGCGTCAGCCAGGACCAGGCGGTGCTGGCCTTCGACCGGCGCCAGCGCGGCACCTTCAACAAGACCTTCGAGCAGTATGTCGCCACCCGCGTCGGCCCCGGCCGCATCAAGATCGGGCGGTCCATGCTGCAGCGTCACGCCTCGCTGCTGTCGCGGATCGAGCGGCAGTTCGGCGTGCCGCCGCAGATCCTCGTCGCGATCTGGGGGCTGGAGACCGACTACGGCAAGGGCGACATGGGCAAGCTGCCGGTGTTTCGCGTGCTCGCCACCATGGCGCATGACTGCCGCCGCACCGAGCTGTTTCAGGGCGAGCTGATGGCGGCGCTGCAGATCCTGCAGCGCGGCGACCTGACGCTGAACGACATGGTGGGCGCCTATGCCGGCGAGATCGGCCAGACCCAGTTTCTGCCGTCGTCCTACATCAAGTACGGCGTCGATTTCGACGGCAACGGCCATGTCGATCTGCGCCACAGCGTGCCGGACGTGCTGGCCTCCACCGCCAACCTGCTGAAGAGCGCGGGCTGGCGGCCGGGCGGCGACTATCACGAGGGCTCGGCCAATTTCGAGGCCATGCGCGAATGGAACAGGGCGGTGATCTACCGCAAGACCATCGGCTATTTCGCCGACAAGCTGACCGGGCCATGACGCGGCACGCGGCCTGCATGGCGGTCCGCGCCGTTAACGGCGCGTTGCCCACGATTGCGTCGCGGCGGTCCGGATCATTCCGCACCGGCGCGGGAGAAGGTGTTCGGATTCATCGAAATGCAACCACACCGTGGATTGTCCCCCGGCGCTCAGACTCCATTAAGCGCCGCCGGGCAGGCTGGCGGCCCTGACGGGGGATGGACATGAGCGGGTGTCTCGCGATGGCAGGGAGGCGGATGAGCGTCGTCCGTGACGCGGCATGCTGAGCGTTCCCACCCTGTGGCTCGTGTTCATGGTCAATTTCCTGGCCCTGGGCATGATCTGGACCTACGTCGCGACAAGCTATCCGAAATTCGTGGCGGCCCGTTTCTGGATGGCCGCGGCGTATCTCGCCTCCGCCGGCGCCGGGCTCTCGATCTTTCGCGGCCCGGACGAGAGCTATGCCTCCGCCGTGCCGCTCATCTTCGGCGGCTCGCTGATGATCATCTGCGCGTCCTGCTCGACCATGGGCGTGCTGCGCTTCTACAACCGTCCGACGAGGTGGCGTGAATTTTCGGCGCTGGCGGCGGCGTGTTTCGCCGGCCTGAGCTTTTTCTTCTTCGTCCACGACAATATGCCGGTCCGCATCCTGATCTTCTCGCTCGGGCTGACGATACCGTTCCTCCTGCCGCTGCCGCTGCTGCTCGGCCGCGGCGGGCGCGGCAATCCCGGCGCGCGGCTGGCGGGCCTGTTGTCGGCGCTCATCATCAGCGTCAACGGGGTGCGGTCCGGGGCGGCGCTGCTGAACATGGGCGGCGACCTGATGGTGATCACCTTCAATCCGCTGCAGGCCGTCACCATCCTGATCCTGGTATTCCTGTCGATGGCGTGGAATTTCGGCCTGGTCCTGATGGCGATCGACCGGCTGCGCAGCGAGGTCGCCGACCTTGCGCTGTCTGATGAACTGACCGGCGCGGCGAACCGGCGCGCGCTGCTGCAGCGGCTGCCGGAGGAATGCACGCAGGCGCGGCGCACCGGCAGGCCGTTCTCGCTGCTGGCGATCGACCTCGACGGCTTCAAGGCGATCAATGACGGCTACGGCCACGCCACCGGCGACGAGTGTCTCCAGCGTTTCGTCGCGGTGGTGAAGTCGCAGCTTCGTCCCGACGATCTGCTGGCGCGCACCGGCGGCGACGAGTTCTGCGTGGTGCTGCCGGGGACCACGTTGCAGGACGGCTCGATGATCGCGCGGCGCATCGTCGAGGCGTGCGGCAGCCTGCTGACGCCGGAAAACGGTGTGCCCTATCACGTCGGCGCCAGCATCGGCGTCGCGCAATGGACGCCGCAGATCGGCGCGCAGGCGGACCGGCTGATCGCGGCGGCGGATCAGGCACTCTATGCGGCGAAGCACGAGGGCAAGAACCGCTACGCGGTCTATGATCCGCCGGCGGCGGCGGAACCGATCACGCTGCGGCGCACGGCTTGAGTCGCTGCGCCGCGCTGGAATGTCCCGGCGGGCGGCTGCGACGGGCCGACGCGCTTGCGAAACCGGGCGCACCTTCCCATCTTGGTCGCCATGCCCGGCACGCAATTCCGATATCATGACAACCCCGCGCGCGATGCGAAGCCGCGTGATGGCCTGATCATCGACCAGGAGGGTCATGTTCTGGGCGAGGTGGGGCCGGACAACGATCCGTTCCGCTCGCCGGACGCCGGGTTTACCGCGTCGATGGCCAATCCGTTCGGTGAACTGACCCGCGAGCAGCGCATCGCGCGGCTGGAGATGCTGGCGAAGCTGCTCGACGTCGCCTTCGTCGTGCCGGGCACCAAGGTCCGCTACGGCCTCGATGGGCTGATCGGTCTCATCCCGGTGGTGGGTGATATCATCACCACGGCGATCTCGCTATGGATCGTGCGCGAGGCGCGGGCGCTCGGCGCGCCGTGGCACATCACGGCGCGCATGCTGGGAAACGTGGCGGTGGACGGCGTCGTCGGCATCGTGCCGCTGGCCGGCGATGCGTTCGACGTCATGTTCCGCGCCAATATGCGCAACCTTCGCCTGCTGCAGCGCTGGCTGGACAAGCACGGCTAGGGTGACGCGCGCCGCCCGCCGGCGCTACCGCGGACGGAATTTCAGCGCTGCCGAATTGATGCAGTAGCGCAGGCCGGTCGGGGCGGGGCCATCGTTGAAGACGTGGCCGAGATGGCCGCTGCATTTCGAGCACAGCACCTCGGTGCGGATCATGCCGTGGCTGAAATCGCTCTCCTCGTCGATGTGGTTTTCGGCCGCCGGTGCGGTGAAGCTCGGCCAGCCGCAGCCGGCGTCGAACTTGGCGTCGGATTCGAACAGCACCTGGCCGCAGCCGGCGCAGACATAGGTGCCGGGCGCGGTGTTATGCTCGTATTCGCCGGAGAACGGGCGCTCGGTCGCCTTCTCCCGCAGCACGGCGTATTGCATCGGCGTCAATTCCTTGCGCCATTCGCTCTCGCTCTTCTGGATTTTCTCCGGCTGGCGCGCGGTGGTCTTGTGTGCGGTGTCGGACATCGGTCCTCCTTGTCGTGCTGGGTCTGCGCCGCGTCAGTTCGCGGCGACATCCCCGACCAGCGTCGGCTTTTCCACGTAATAATCGGCAAACATCTTCTTCAAGTTCCTGACCTTGGGAAGATCGTGGAACACAATATAGGGCTGCTCCGGGTGCCGGACCAGATAGTCCTGATGGTAGGCCTCGGCGGGATAGAACCCCTTCGCCATGTCGACCTGGGTCACGATCGGCTTGCTGTAGACCTTGGCGGCGTTAAGCTCGGTGATGTAGCTGTCCGCGATCTGCTTCTGTTCCTCGGTCTGCGCGAAAACCGCCGAGCGGTACTGGGTTCCGACGTCGGGGCCCTGCCGGTTGAGCTGGGTCGGGTCGTGGACCACGGAAAAATAGATCTGCAGGATCTTGCCGTAGCTGATCCGGCCCGGATCGTAGGTGACCTGCACGGCTTCGGCATGCCCCGTGGCGCCGGTGCTGACGATCTCATACATCGCCGTGCTCTTGTCGCCGCCCGCGTAGCCCGAGACGGCCTTGAGGACTCCCGCAGTGTGCTGGAAGACGCCCTGAACGCCCCAGAAGCAGCCGCCCGCGAGCACCACCGTCTGTGGGCCCGCGGTGGCGGCGATGTCTTTCGCCGGGGCCGGAATGGTCACCGCGTCTTCCGCGGCGCGCGACATGATCGGGAACAGCGAGAGGCCGGCGAGAGCCGCCACGCCGAACGCGGCTGCGGCCCGGACGATGCCATGGGAGCGGGGATGCATGGATAGCCTCATGAGACGGTTGACGGTGCACGGCGAGGGTTGACGCTGTTTCGGCGACCTCCGCCGTCTCGAGACTACGTTGGCACAGCCGGAGTTGTTACGGCAGTCACCAACACGTGTTTGGAGCGGATGGCTCCGGGCGCCAAAACAGAAGCCGCGGGACGATGTCCCGCGGCTCGCGTTCTCAATCAAAGCGAGGCTTATTGGCAGGGATAGCGGTTGCCGTCCCGGGCGAGGAAGGTGTTCGACGCCGGATCGTAGGAGCGGTAGCGCTGCGCGCAATAGGCGGCATGCTGTTGGGCTGCGGCATTGGCCTGGCTGGCGGCGACCGCACCGCCGATGATGGCGCCAGCCGCGAGGCCGCCGATCAGCGCGCCCGCACCACCGCCACCGTGATAGTGGTGACGATGACCGTAATAGCCATGACGATAATACTGCACATTGTCCACCGACGACGGCGCAGCTGCAGTCAGCGAGCCCTGCGCGGCGACGAGCGGCGCAGAATTGGCCGGCATCGCGAATGCCAGTGCAGTCGACGCCACGAGCAAGGCCACACCAGCCGTTTTCGCAAATCGCATATCAAGTTCTCCTGTTGGCTCGATGAATCCTAATCGATACGGAATAGATAGGTTCCGTAACGCGCCATTTCACCCTGCGGCAGATTGGCGCAAGAGGTCCCCATATCTGCTTTTGTCGCTGCTCAGGCGCGATGGTTCAACACCTGGCACGTGAAATCCTGCAATCATCTACAGCACAACGCACAGCCGCTTCGCGGCGCGGGTAATTCCCGTGTAGAGCCAGCGGGCCCGGCTCTCCTGAAAGGCGAAGCTCTCGTCGAACAGGACGACATCGTCCCACTGCGACCCTTGCGATTTATGCACGGTCAGCACATAGCCGTAGTCGAACTCGTCATAGGGCCGCCGCTGCTCCCACGGAATATCGTCGACACCGCCATCGAAACATTCGGCACGCACCGAGACCTTGGTGACCCTGGAGCCGACCTCCTCGTCGGGAGACAGCCGCATGGTGAGGATCGCGGATTTCGACCGCGCGCGTGATTTCACCCGCCACAACCCACCGTTGAACAGCGCCTTCTTGCGGTTGTTGCGCAGACAGACCAGCTTGTCCCCGGCCACCGGCAGCGGGTCCTCGATATTGAGCCGCTGGCGCACGCGCATGTTGTAGGCGCGCCGCGTATTGTTGCGTCCGACCAGCACCTGGTCGGCCTTCATGACCCGATCGGGATCGAGCGCATTGCGCCGGACCACCTGGCTTTCGCCGAACTCTCCGAGCTCGAGCGTGCGCCCCTCGCGCACCGCCATCGACATGCGGACGATGGGATCGTGCTGGGCCTGCCGATGCACTTCAGTCAGCATCGCGTCCGGCTCGCTGTTGGTGAAGAAGCCGCCGCCCTGGATCGGCGGCAGCTGCGCGGGATCGCCCAGCACCAGCAGCGGGCAATCGAAGGACATCAGATCGCGGCCGAGCTCCGCATCGACCATCGAGCATTCGTCGATCACGATCAGCTTGGCCTTCGAGGCGGGCGCATCGTCCCACAATTCGAAGCTCGGCTGCTCCTCGCCGGATTCGCGGGCACGATAGATCAGGGAATGGATCGTCGAGGCGCCGTCGCAGCCTTTGTTGCGCATCACCAGCGCGGCCTTGCCGGTGAAGGCTGCGAACTTCACCTCGCCGTCGACGCCTTCGGCGATATGTTGCGCCAGCGTGGTCTTGCCGGTGCCGGCATAACCGAACAGCCGGAACACCTGCGGCGTCCCATTCCGACCGGGCTTGGCCTTCAGCCAGTCGGCGACGGCTTTGAGCGCGGCGTCCTGATGAGGTGTGAAAGCGGGCATGAAACGACAGAAGCAGGCTGATCCATCAAACTGCCGCCGTCATAACCGACTCGCCATCGCCTGTGCGCACAATTCTTTCATATTCGGCCGATTTCACCCGGCGCGGGAGAAATCGGGATGAAAGCCGTAATTGACCGCAGGTCCGAAAAAGGTCATGCAGGTCGAGGGGATGGAACCGGTCGTCAGCCTGATCGCTGGCCGGTCCGACACAACGTGGTGATAGTTTCACGGCATAACCGGACGGTCACGCCGCCCGCGCGGCGAATCCGTGCCGCCTGCATTCAGGCATGTCTGCGGCTTGTCGAGGCGGCGCGGCGCGCGCCGGTCGGCGAACCTGGAGAAAGAGGCCAATGAGGCGTATCGCGATCTGGATCCTCTGGGTGTTCGGCGCGCTTGCCGTCTGCTATGTCGCGCTCACCCTCTACGCCCGCTTCACCGCGCCGCGGCTTACGCCGGGCGATCCTATCGAGATCTATCGCGATCCCGACGCGCCAAACTATTCGATGAGCGAAACGAACGCTCCAACGTGACGTCACGCCGAGGCGGGCAGGCCGCGATAGTCTCCGGCGCCGAGGCCGGCGGGCGTGATCGGCAGCCCTTCGTCGGCATATTCATTGAGTTTGTTGCGCAGCGTCCTGATCGAGATGCCGAGAATATTGGCGGCATGGGTGCGGTTGCCGAGGCAATGCTTCAGGGTCTCGAGGATAAGCTCGCGCTCGACATCCGCGACGGTCCGCCCCACCAGCGCCCGCGTGACCTGCTCGGCGGCCAGCGTCGCGTGCGCGACCGCGGGCGGGGTTCTGGCCAGATCAAGCCTGTCGCCATCCGGCGTGACGATGGCCTCCAGGCCGATCTCGTGGCCTTGCGCGAGCAGGACGGAGCGGTGGATGGTGTTTTCCAGCTCGCGCACGTTGCCCGGCCAGCGGTTGGAAAGCAGGACCTCGCGGGCCGTCGCCGAAATGGGACGCAACGGAACGCCGTTCGCCTCGGCATATTTCTTGGCGAAGTGCTGGGCGAGCTCCATGATATCCGCCGGGCGCTCGCGCAGCGGCGGGATTTTCAGATTGACGACGTTCAGCCGGAACAGGAGGTCTTCGCGGAACGACCCCTCGCGCACGGCGTCCGCGAGATTGCGGTTCGACGTCGCGATGATGCGGATGTCCACCGGCACCGGGCGGTTGCCGCCGATGCGGTCGATGACGCGCTCCTGAATCGCCCGCAGCAGCTTCGACTGCAGCCGGACATCCATCTCGGAGATTTCGTCGAGCAGCAGGGTGCCGCCGCTCGCCTCCTCGAACTTGCCGATGCGGCGGGCGATCGCTCCGGTGAAGGCACCTTTCTCGTGGCCGAACAGCTCCGACTCCAAAAGGTGCTCGGGGATCGCCGCGCAGTTCACCGAGATGAAGGGCTTGCGAACCCGCTGCGACCGGCTGTGCACATAGCGGGCGAGGACTTCCTTGCCGGTGCCGGACTCTCCGGTGATCATCACCGAGGCATCGGAGCCGGCGATCTGCTGCGCCAGCTTGATGACGCGGCCCATGGCCTCGTCGCGATAGATCAGATCGCGGGAATCGTTGCTGACGGCCGCCAGCACCGCTGCGATCAGCTCCGGGTCGGGCGGAAGCGGGATGTATTCCTTGGCGCCGGCGTGAATGGCCGCGACGGCGGCGCGGGCATCGCTGGCGATTCCGCAGGCGACGATCGGGACATGGATGTGCTCGGATTCGAGCCGCGCGACGAGGTCGCGGATGTCCAGCGCGACATCGACCAGCAGCAGGTCCGCGCCCTTGCCGCTGCGCAGGACGTTCATCGCCTGATCGGTGGTTTCGGCGTGGGTAACCGAAGCGCCATTGTCCATGGCGATCTTGGTTGCCGCGGTGAGTTGGCCCTTGAGGGTTCCGACGATGAGAAGCCGCATGGTTTACTCCTGCTCTTTTCGTCTGCGCAAGATGCGCGTCAGGCGCGATCGGCCTTGATGATTTCCGTCATGGTGACGCCGAGCTTGTCCTCGACCAGGACGACTTCGCCGCGTGCGACCAGGCGATTGTTGACATAGATGTCGATGGCCTCGCCGACGCGGCGGTCGAGCTCGAGCACGGTGCCGGGACCGAGCTTGAGCAGCTCTCCGACATCCATCTTGGAGCGTCCCAGCACGGCGGACACCTGCACCGGGACATCGAACACCGCTTCGAGATCGGATGCGACCCGTGCGGTGTTTTCCTGCTCGCTGCCGGCCGTATCATCCATGATCGGCGGCGCATCGGCGCCGTTGAGGTCCTGTAAGGGAATTTTGCTGTCCTGGTCGTTCATGACATGGCCGTCCCGGCGTTGGAGTGGCGCGAACTGATGTATCGTTCGACAAGCATGCTGATCTTCGCATCGATCGTGGCCTGGTCGCGGACCATGCCGCCGTCCGCCCACTCGATCTTGCAGTCGCCGGCGGCAAGGTCGGGCTCGGCGAGGACGACCAGCCGTCCTTCGAACCCGCTGCGCCGGGCGATGTCCTCGAAGGTGCCGCGGGCCCTGTCGTAAAGGGCATCGTTGATCCGGATCACGAGATGGGGCGTCGAGACCAGATGCCGCAGACAGTCTTCGACCAGCGCGACGATTTCGGTGAGCGGCTCGGCCTCAAGCAGTGTGCCGCACAGCTTGCGGGCGGCGGCAAGGGCGACCGCAAGCGCCTCGCTCTCGAGGCGCTGCTCGATGCGGGCGAACTGCCCGGCGACGGCGGCAATCCCCGCCGCGATCTGTTCGAACGCCGCGGCGATCTGCCGCTCGCTTTGGGCCTGGCTCTCGCGCTGGCCGGCCTCGAAACCATTGCGATAGGCCTGCGCCTCGGCTGCCGTCACCCTGGCGGCAATCTCCGCAGCGGTCGGCGCGCGTTCGCGCGCCCTGTCCGGCGCGGAGAAGTCGACATCGAACAGGAATTTGGCGGGGGCGGCCATCAGTACACCAGCTCGTCGTCGGCGCGGTTCTTGGAGAGCATGATCTCTCCCTTCGCGGCGAGATCCTTGGCAAGGTTGACAAGCGATGCCTGGGCGTCATCAACGTCGCGCAGGCGCACCGGCCCGAGCGCGGCCATGTCGTCCAGCAGCATCTTTCCGGCGCGCGACGACATGTTGCCGAGGAAGAAGGAGCGGACTTCCTCGTTCGCGCTTTTCAGCGCAATGGCCAGCTTGTCCTTGTCGATGTGGCGCATCAGCGTCTGGGCCGATCCGGAATCCAGCTTCACGAGATCGTCGAAGGTGAACATCAGCGCCTTGATGCGTTCGGCGGATTCGCGGTTCTCCTCTTCGAGGGCGGTGATGAAGCGGGTTTCCGTCTGCCGGTCGAAATTGTTGAAGATCTCCGCCATCACCTCATGGGCATCGCGGCGGCGCGTCTGCGACAGATTGGACATGAACTCGGTGCGGAGGGTCTGCTCGACGCGCTCGATCACTTCTTTCTGCACCGCTTCCATCTTCAGCATGCGGCCGACCACGTCGAGCGCCATGTCCTCGGGCAGAATCGCGAGCACGCGGGCGGCGTGCTCCGGCTTGAGCTTCGACAGGACGACGGCGATGGTCTGCGGGTATTCGTTCTTGAGGTAGTTGGCGAGGACCTCTTCCTGAACGTTGGAGAGCTTTTCCCACATGTTGCGGCCGGCGGGGCCGCGGATCTCGTCCATGATGCCGGAGACCCGGTCCGGCGGCAGATATTGCTGCAGCAGACGTTCGGTCGCGTCGAAATTGCCCATCAGCGCGCCCGATGCGGACATCCGCGACACGAATTCCAGCATCAGATCCTCGACCGTTTCCGCCTCGACGGTGCCGAGCGACGACATCACCATCGAAATCTCGCGCACCTCGTCATCGTCGAGCAGCGCCCAGACCTTGCCGCCATACTGCTCGCCGAGCGCGAGCATCAGGATGGCCGCGCGCTGCGGGCCGGTCCGCGGCTTTGTCTTGGGCCGATTGCTTTGGCGCGCCGCGAGGGTGGCGACGACGCTGGCGATCTCACTGTTGGTGCCGGTGACGGTTTGCGGAACGGCCATGATCAAGCGGGCTCCGAGAGCCATTGGCGGATGATGGACACGGTTTCAGAAGGATTGCGGTCGGCGAGCTCGCCGACGCGATGCACGGACTGGGCATGGACCTGGCCCTGAACCTGCGCGACATCGATCATCTGCGAGGTCGCGTTCCCGGCGGGGACCAGAGACTGCCCGTTATTGGGCTGGGCCGAGGAGTCGGCAAGCGTCGGGGCCGGGGCGGGCGTCGGCAGCGCGGCGGCCGCGTCCGGGCTCAGGATGCGCTTGACCAGCGGGCGCACCACCATGAACACCACCACCAGGCCGAGCAGCAGCACCACGACCATCTCGATCAGATTCATGACGTCGTCCTTGGTGAAGGACAGCACGCCGAACAGGCCGGCCGGCTCGTTCACCGGGATCGCCGCCGGGGGATCGGCGAATTTGAGATTGACGACTTCCACCTGGTCGCCGCGCTTCTGGTCGAAGCCGATAGCGGAGCGCACCAGCGCCGCAATCCGGTCGAGCTGCTCCTTGTCGCGCGGCTGATAGACGGTCTCGCCCCGATCGTTCTTGGCATAGATGCCGTCGACCAGCACCGCGACGGAAATGCGGTTGACGCGGCCCGCCTCGGTGACCTCGGTCTTGGACACGCGGGAGATTTCGTAGTTGTTGATCTCTTCGCTCTTCTTGCTCTGGTCGCGGGCCGTCGGCGTCGCATCCTGGCGCTGGTTGCCGGGCAATTCGTTGTTGACCGTCACCTGGCCGTCGCGATTGTCGGCGGACAGCGAGGATTCTTCACGGGACTGGCTCGACCGCAGCACGCGGCCTTCGGGATCGAAGGTGTCCGAGGTCTGCGTGATCTTGTTGTAGTCGAAATCCGCCGAGAGCTGGACCCGCGCGCGGCCGGTCCCGACCACGGAGGATACGATCGACTCGACCTGGCTGCGCAGGCGCTTCTCGAAATTGACCCGGCGCTCGTCACCGGTCAGGCCGCCGTCGCCGGCATCCGCGAGCGCTCCATCGGCAAGCAACTGACCGGCCTCGTCAACGATTGACACCCGCTGCGGCTTGAGCCCGCTGACGGCAGAGGCGACGAGATGGCGGATCGCGCGGACCTGTTGCGGCTCCAGCGCGCCGCGCACCCGAAGCACGATCGACGCGGAAGGTTCGGGCGCTTCGCGCGAGAACAGCGGCCGCTCGGGGAGCACCAGATGAACGCGCGCGGCCTGAATCCGGTCGATGGCGCGGATGGTGCGCGCCAGTTCGCCTTCCAGCGCGCGCAGCCGGTTGATGTTCTGGACGAAGCTGGTCGACCCCAGGGTCTCGGACTTGTCGAAGATCTCGTAGCCGACGCCGCCGCCCTTGGGCAGCCCGCCTTCGGCGAGCTTCATCCGCAGCCGGGTGACCTTGTCCTTGGGCACCATCAGGATGGCGCCGTCGTTCCGCATCTCGAACGGAATGCCCTGACGCTCGAGCTCCTTGATGATACTCGAGGAGTCCTCGACGCTGAGATCAGTGAACAGCGTCGTCATCTGCGGCGATGTTACACGCATGATGACGAAGGCGAAGAAGCCGATCAGCGCCACGGTCACCGCGACCATCGCAGCCAAGCGGGCGGCACCCAAACCTTTGAGGAAACCGGTCAAGCCCTGCACGAACCAACCCCTGAGATTCGGCATGGAACGCCGACTGGGCAAAATTTGCCCATGGGATGGTTTCGATATGGTTAACGGCAGTTAACCGGCATGCAAAAGCTGCAAATATGCGAAAACCGGCCCCCGGTCAGGAGCCGATTTTCGGAATGGACTGCAATCTATGGAGGCTTACTGCCGGTATTGCTGAATGCGGGTTGTGCGGAGCCCCGCGAGACCATGCTGGTCGATCGAAAATTGCCAGGACAGGAACTCATCGACGGTCAATGTGTAGCGGCTGCAGGCCTCTTCGAGGGAGAGCAGGCCGCCGCGCACTGCGGCAACGACTTCGGCTTTACGGCGGATGACCCACCGTTTCGTTCCTGGGGCTGGCAGATCCGCAATCGTTAACGGACTGCCGTCCGGCCCGATGACGTATTTCACCCTCGGGCGATGGGGTTCGGTCATGGCGTACTCACAAACTCTAACCACTGAACTCACAGTCAGAGGCTACCCGCCGCCGCTTAAAATTTGCCTAAGCATAAGCCCGCAATACGAATAGTCTTGGATGCAAACGAAACGGCCCGCCGGGGAGCGGGCCGTTTCGCGACGGGTAGGCGGGATTGTCACTGACTTGGATTGCCACCGGCCCGGATTGTCACTGGCTGCGGCCGACGACCTTCTTGACCTTGTCCACGGTGAAACTCTGGTCGCCGATCCAAAGGACGGGCGGATCCGCGCTGAGGTCGGCGGACTGCACCACACCCTGGACTTCGGTGGTGATCGCCACCGATTGTCCCGACGCGTCTTTCGCCGTCGCCGTCAGCGTATAGGTGCCTTCCGGCCACTGCGAGCCGTCATTGCCGCGTCCGTCCCATTGGAAGGCCTGATGATCGCCGGCATTCATGGAGAAGTTGCCGATATAGGCGGCCTGCCCGGTAGAGTTGCTGATCGTGATCGTCACGGTGGAGGGCTTGCTCACGCCCAGCGCCCAGGTGGCGCTGTTGTTCTTGAGCGTGGTGGTGCTGCCGTCGACCACGGCGGTGGTGCCGACGAAGCTCAGCGCCTGGGTCGACTGCGCGCTCTTCTGCAGCGCGACCAGCGAATTGAGCTGCTCGTTGGTCCGCAGCTGCTGCTCGACGCCGGCAAACTGCACCAGTTGCTGGGTGAACTGGTTGGTGTCGAGGGGATCGAGCGGGTTCTGGTTCTGCAGCTGAGTGGTCAGCAGAGTCAGAAACGTCTGGAAATTGTCCGCGATCCCCGTTGTGGTGGAACTGCTGCTGCTCGCGGAGGAGCCGGACGTTGAATTCGTGGCGGGTGCCGACACGATGGGGGTGGGAAGCGTTGCATCGACCGCCATGGCGGAGATCTCCTAGACCCTGATATCGATTCCGCCGCTCAGGCTCGCGGCGGCGTAAGGATAGACGGTGCGCCCGGATCCGGATGCGGAAGCCGGGGCAGTATCGCTGATGATGAGCCGGTGCGGCTGGCGCTCCGATCCGCCGCTCTGATCGCGGTCCGCGAATGACTGGTCGCGTAGGCTGAACTGCAGACCGTTGCTGCCGGTCTTGAGGCCGGCATCTTCCAGCGCGCGCTGGAGCTGCGGCGCATCCTGGCGCAACAGGGCCAGCGTTTCCGGCTTCTCGACCGTCAGATGCGAGGTCACCTGCCCGTGCCGGTCGACGTCGAGCCGGACGTCGATGCGGCCAAGCTCAGCCGGATCGAGCCTGATCTCGAATCGGCTTCTGCCACCTTGGGCATTGAGGGCGATCTGCACCGCAAGGCCTTCGATCGGAACGGCATGGTTGGCGGCGACCGTCACCATCGGCTGTGCGGCCGCGGTATGCGTGAGGGGCGCCGTCTGCGGCCCGAGCTGGCTGCCGGCGAGCGAGGCGGAGAAGTCCGGCGTGTCTGCGCCCGTCTGCGGTTGGGCCGCGAGATGTGCCGAGGTGTGTCCGGACGCGGTCTTGCTCCCGAGCGAGATGCCGTCGGCGTCGTTTTCACGGGCGTCTTCAGGCGCGACGGAGGCAGAGTGCGTCGGGCCGGATGGCTTGGCGGCATGGGCCGCATCCGCCGCCGGCGAGGCGGCTGAGTCGGTCGGGATCACGGTGCTGGTGTCGTCGGCGGCCCGTCCCGGCTGGAGCGGCCGCTGGGGGGCGCCTGCCGGCCGGCTGATCGCTGCGGCAAGGCTGGGTGCCGCCGAGGCTGCGGTCTCGGCGATCGCCGGTTGCGGCATCACCGGTGTGACGCCGTTGGTCTCGGCCTGCGACAGGGACGGCGAGGTGGCGATGGTTTTGGCGATGGTGAAATTGGTGGAGATCACCTCATTGGCCGCCGCGGTCACTTCCTCCGCCATGGTGGCTCCGCCCTGTGCAGGGTCCTGGCCTGCCGAGCTGTCCGCCGTCGCGGTGGCGATGGCACCGGCGGCGATGGCAAGCGGCGGCGTGTTTCCGCTGTTGTCCGACGCATCCGGCGCGGATGCCGCGGAGGCGTTCGGCGCTGTGATGGCGGTCGCGACCGGATTCGGCGCCAGGGTCCCGGCTGTTGCGGTCGTCGCCGCGCTCCCGTCGGACGTCTCACCCTCTGTCGTTGCACGGCGCGGCGCATTGGCGGAGGACCGGTTGCGATTGGAGCGCGCCGGCGTGTCGGTGCTGCCGGCGTCAGCGGTGGTCGCGGCGTTCTGTTGCCGCCTGGAACTCTTCGGCGCATCTGCTGCCGTATCGCTCGGCTCCGGCGCCGTCCGCGCAGGATCGTGATCGGCGCTCTGATACGCGGGCGAAGGGCGGGCGGGCGCTGGCTGGGAACGGGGCGACCATTCGGAACCCGCTCCGGCGTCGTCTTCGATCAGGGACGCGAAGCTGCTCAGCGGCGCGGAGGAGCCCGATGACGACGATCGCCGCGGTTCCGCCGGAGCGGGCGCAGTTGAGAAGGATTCTGGGGTAACACCGAACACAATGAGGACCTCGCGCTAAGCCGGCGATGAACCTCAGAGCAAACCTCGGGCCATTTGAAGCGCGGAAAAATCTATTTATTTGTCAGCCGGTTGCATCGGTCCAGGACAGGCCGTGCAGACCGCTGAGGCGCCGTTATTTGCCCTGCGGCAAGATTTGCCGATGGCGCTGCATCTGGCGAGGCATCATTGCTTCGCCCGAAAGCGAACTATATTAAAGGAGTATCTGCCTCCATTGGCGGTATGTAGCGCGCCCGTCGATTGTCTCAGATCTGAGGATCGCGAGGGTGCCGGCGTGATCGCGAGCAAGACCGGG
>Ga0180222_1002439_pt1 | contig 14930 bp, 15 predicted proteins | sample eDN5th37CKraftOP_FD_151336 | JGI IMG/M metagenome (GOLD analysis project Ga0180222, IMG submission 151336) | Enriched Organic Plus compost microbial communities from Emeryville, California, USA - eDNA 5th pass 37_C Kraft OP (version 2) (version 2) ... | reverse complement strand
GCCGGGACGGTCAGTGCGTTGACCCCGTCGAGCACTCCGACGGTGCGTCCGCCGAGATCGACGTGTGTCGACCCGTACGGCGGCGCGGTCATCGCGATGGTGGGTGAGATCAACAGATCCGGACCGGAGTCGAACAGGGCGTTCATCCCGGCGATCACCGCACATCGGGCACGACGGGCCTCGAGGTATTCCACACCGGTGTAGGAGGCGCCGAGGCGCAGCGCGTCCCGCACCTCTGGGCTGAATTTCTCGGGTGCCATACCGATCTGCGCGGCGTGCCATGCCGCGGCCTCGACACCGCACACCACGTCGACGACGCGGGGGCACAGGTCGACGTCGGTGAACGTCACCGAGGTGATGGTGGCGCCGCCGCGTTCGAGGGTGTGGATGGCCTCCTCGAACGCCGCGGCGACGTCCGGGGGTGAGCCGGTCGCAGAAATATGGTTCGGCGACGCCGATGGTGAGACCTGCCAAACCCCGGTCGAATTCGGCCCGGAAATCGGGCACGGGCGCCGACGAGCTGTACGGGTCGGCCGGGTCGTGCCCGGCGATGACCTCGAGCAGGGCGACGGTGTCGTCGACCGTGCGCCCCAGCGGCCCGGTGTGGTCGAGCGTGGAACTCAGTGCGCTGACACCGCTGCGGCTCACCAGACCGAACGTCGGTTTGTGGCCCGTGACGCCGCACAATGCGGCCGGGATGCGGATCGAACCGCCGGTGTCGGTGCCCAGGCCGGCCGCGACCACACCTGCCGCGATGGCGGCCCCGGTGCCTCCGCTGGAACCGCCGGGGATGCGGTCCAGCGACCACGGGTTGCGCGTCGGAGGCGTGGTGACGCCGTAGGCGTACTCGTGCGTGGTGGCCTTGCCGAGGATGATCGCCCCCGCGTCGCGCAGCCGCCGGACGGCCTCGGCGTCACGCAGCGCGAGATGCTCTGGTGCACCGAGGGATCCGTTTCCGGTCCGGTATCCGGCCACATCGTAGATGTCCTTGACGGCGACCGGGATGCCCCACAATGGGCCGGCCTGCGGCGCGCTCTCCTGCGCCACCGCGAGCGCCTCGTCGGCGAAGACCGCCGCGAACGCCTGGATCTTGTCCTCGACGTGGGAGATGCGCGCCAGCGCGCGGCGCACCAGGCCGACCGGGGTGATCTCGCCGCAGTCGACCTGGGCCCGCACCTGCGGGATGGTCTGCGCGACGGTGTCGGTCGTCCGTTCGAGTGCCGAGTCGGTCATATCGCGGTCTCCAATTCCGGTTCGAGCACGGCGTCGACGAGCTTGCGGGTGATCTCGGTTCCGGGTTCGGTGAGCAACCGGTCCACCGGGCCGGATTCGACGAGCCTGCCGTGGTCGAGCACCCCGGCGTGCTCACACATGTGCTCGACGAGTGCCAGGTTGTGGGTGATCAACAGCATCGTGAGTTTGCGTTCGAGCTGAAGGTCCTTGAGCAGGTTGAGGATCTGCGCCTGCACCGAGACGTCGAGCGCGGCCGTCGGCTCGTCGAGCACGATGAAGTCCGGGTCGGTGATCAGCGCGCGGGCGATACCGAGTCGCTGGCGCTGACCTCCCGAGAACTCGTGGATGTAACGGTCGTAGTGCGAGGGCAGCATGCCGACGCGCTCGAGCAGCTCGAGGGTCTTCTTGCGGGCCTCTTCCGGTGTCGCGAGACGGAACAGCTTGAGCGGATAGGAGATCTGCGCCCCGACGCTGCGACGCGGGTTGAAGGCCGACCCGGAGTCCTGGAAGACGATCTGGATGTGGCGGCGGTAGCGCCGCATCGCGAGATCGGACAGGCCGACCAGTTCGTTGCCCTCGAACGTGATCGATCCGGATGTCGGCGTCTCCAGGCCCAGCACCATGCGGCCCGTCGTGGTCTTGCCCGAACCGGATTCACCGATCAGCCCGAACGTCTCGCCGCGCTGGATGTCGAAACTCACGCCGTCGACCGCGGTGAACTCGCTGCGCTTGCCGTCCTCACCGCGGACCGTGAACACCTTGGTGAGGCCGGTGACCGAGATGAGCGGTTCCGTTACTTCACGCGACATTTGCGGCCTCCTTGGTGGTGTCGCCGTGGAACTCGAACAACCGCCGGTCCGCGCGCGGGATCGCGCGCGTGGTCGCGTCGAGGTGCAGCCGCGGCACGGCCCGCATGAGTCCCTGCGTGTACGGGTGTTGCGGCTTGTTGAGAACCTGATCGGCGGTACCGGACTCCAGTACGTCGCCGCGGCGCATGACCGTGACGTCGGTGCACACGTGCGCGACGACGCCGAAATCGTGTGTGACCAACAGGATCGACGTACCCAGTTCCTTGTTGATGTCCAGCAGCAGGTCGAGGATCTGCTTCTGCACGGTCGCGTCGAGCGCGGTGGTGGGCTCGTCGGCGAGCAGCAGTTCGGGCCGGCACGACAGCGCGATCGCGATCACGACGCGCTGACGCTGACCGCCAGACAACTCGTGGGGGTAGGACTTCATGCGGCGCCTGGGATCCGGCAGCGCCACGAGGTCGAGTGCCTCCAGCGCCTTGGCCCGCGCGGTGGACTTGTCGACGCCCTGGTGCAACCGGATCACCTCGATGAGCTGTGCACCGATGGTGAACGACGGGTCGAGCGCCGACAACGCGTTCTGCGAGACCATCCCGATGTGTGAGCCGCGGATGGCGCGCATCTGCTTCTCGGTCTTGTCCAGCAGGTTCTCGCCGCGGAACAGGATCTCGCCGCTGGTGATCCGGGCCCGGCCGGCCAGCAGGCGCAGCACCGCCAGTGACGTGACGGATTTCCCGGAGCCGGATTCGCCGACCAGACCGAGGATTCCGCCTTCACGCACACAGATGTCGGCGTTCTTGACCGCGTGGACCACACCGCTGTCGGTGTGGAAGTCCACGGACAGGTTCTTGACCTCAAGGGCGTGTGTCATCAGTTGGTCTGCTTCCGTGGGTCGAGGGCGTCGCGGATGCCGTCGCCGACGAGGTTGAACGCCAGCGAGACGACGAGGATGAGCAGGCCCGGGATGGTCGCGACGTGGTAGATGCCTTCCAGCAGGACGTTCTTGCCGTCGGCGGTCATGATGCCCCAGTCCGGTGTGGGCGGGATGACGCCGACGCCGAGGAAGCTCAGACCCGAGGCCACCACGATCATCAGGCCGCACAACGTGGTCGAGTACACGAGCAGCTGTACGACGACGTTGGGCATGAGTTCGCGGAACATCAGCAGCAGCGGGTTGGCGCCGTAGGCGCGTGCGGCCTCGATGTAGTCCTTGCTCGCCTCGGACACCGTCGCGGTGTAGGCGACACGGGCCATGTAGGGGATGAGCGTGATGCCGATCGCGAGCATCACGTTGCCGAGCCCCGCGCCGAGCACGGCCGACAGCGCGATGGCCAGCAGCACCAGCGGGAACGCGAACAGCACGTCGAGGATGCGCATGAGCACCTCACCTGCGCGGCTGCGCCGGTATCCCGCGAACAGGCCGATCATCAGCGCCAGCGGGAACACCACGAACACCGGCACCACCGCGGTCATGAGCGAGTTGCGCCCGCCGTAGAGCAGCCGGGTCCAGATGTCACGTCCCTGCCCGTCGAGGCCCAGCAGGTGGCCTTCGGTGCCGATGCCTGCGAGCCGGTCCACCGGGTCACCCGCGGTGGGGCTGTAGGGCGTGAGCAACGGCGCGAAAACCGCCGCGAGCGTCACGATCACCAGCACGACGAGCGACACCACGGCCATCCGGTCGCGGCTGAACGCCCGGACGGCCAGGCGCCACTGCGGTTTCGGGGTGTCGGTGTCGACCTGGACGGGTCCGCCGGCCGAGGATCTGCGGACCCACGGGAACGTGCGTCCCGCGACCAGTGTGCTCATGCTCCGACCTTCCTTCTCGTACGCGGATCCAGCAGTCCGACCGCACCGTCGGCGAGCAGGTTGATGATCACGAACGCCAGCGCGATGAACAGCACACCGGCCTGCACCACCGGGATGTCACGCTGGGTGATCGACGTGTAGAGCTGCTGGCCGAGACCTGGCCAGCCGAAGACGACCTCGACGAACACCACACCGCCGAGCAGGTACCCGACCTGCAGGCCGATGATGTTGACGATGGGCGGCAACGCGTTTCGCAGGGCGTGGCGCCACAGCACCGAGTTCGTCGACAGACCCGAGGCGCGCAGCGTGCGGATGTAGTCCTGCTGCAGGATGTCGATCATCACGCTGCGTGTCATCCGCGCGATCACCGCGAGCGGCACGAGCGCCGCGGCGATCGCGGGAAGCACAAGGTGCGCCAGCAGATCCGTGAATCCACCGGGGAAACGCGGGTTGTACATACCCGAGGTGGGCAGCCAGCCCAGCGTGACGGCGAACGCACCGATCAGCAGCAGGCCGAACCAGTACACCGGCACGCTCGCGCCGGCCAGCGAGACCATCATCGAGACGCGGTCGAAAATGCTGTACTGCTTGTGCGCCGCGATGACGCCGAGCGGGACGGCGACCACGATGCACAGGATCAGTGCGGCGACCGTGAGGATGATCGTGTTGGCGAACCGCGGCAGCATGATGTCGGTGACCGGGGCGTTGACGGTCAGCGACCGGCCCAGATCGCCGCGCACGAGGCCGCCGAGGTAGTCGAAGAACTGGATCGGCAGTGCGCGGTCGAGGCCCAACTCGGTGCGCAGGGCGGCGACCGCCTCGGCCGTTGCCCCGGAACCGAGGATGGTGACGGCTGGGTCACCGGGCACCAGCTGCAGCAGCAGGAACACGATGAGGCTGACCCCGAACAGGACGAGAAGTGTTGACAGTAAACGATTTCTGATGGTTGCGGTCATCGGTTGAGCCTCACTGTTCGAGTTTCACTGAGGTGAGGTCGTACCATTCCTCACTCGCCGACACGAACCCCGACACATACGGCGCCAGCACGTACGGCGCCTTGTCGTTGACGATGGGAACCAGCGCGGCCTCGTCGCTGACGATGTTGTTGGCCCGGCGCCACCACTGTTCGGCCTCCTGCGGGTCCAGCGCGATGATGGCGTTGTTCATCGCCTTGTCCAGCGCCGGACTGGAGTAGTACCCGACGTTGGGACCGTTGGGCGCCTGCAGTTCCGACGATGTCACGATGTAGAGCCAGTACGGGCTGGTCATGCCCCAGGACATCTGGGCCATGCCGACGCCGTCCTGCATGCCGCGTGCCCACACACCCAGATACGAGATCCATTCCTGGGTCTGGATGTTCACCTTGATGCCGATCTCGGCGAGATTCTGCTGGATGAACTCGGCCATCTGGGCGGGCATGATCTGCCCGGATCCGTCGGTCGAGGTGATCAGCGTGGTCTGGAACCCGTCGGCCAACCCGACCGACGCCAGCAGTTGACGGGCCTTGTCGAGGTTGCGCTGGTAGATGTCCTTGCGTTCGACGTATCCGCCCGCCGACAGCGCCTGCACGCCCCATGCGGGCGTGACCGAACCGCGCAGCATGTCCTTTGCCATGCCCTCACGGTCCACCGCGAGGTTGATCGCCTGGCGCACCTCGGGAATCGAGGTGTAGCGGTCCTTCATGTTGAACGACAGGTACCACGTGTGCGGCGGGGTGCCCTCCGAGAGTTGGTAGCCCTCGGAGACCAGGTTGTCGATGCTGTCGGGATTGGGTACCGCGATCATGTCGACGTCACCGGAGCGCAGCGCCGCGGTGCGGGCCGACGGATCGGGCAGCGGACGGAACACGACACCGTCGATGTAGGGCACCTTGCCCCAGTAGTCGTCGTTGCGCACCAGGTCGATGCGTTCACCGCGGATGCGTTCTTTGAACTTGAACGGCCCGGTGCCCACCGGATGGTCGGCGACGTCTTCGCCGTAGGTCTGCAGCGCGGTGGGGCTCATGATCGCCGTGGAACCGTTGCCGCCCTGGGCGAGCATCCGCAGGAACTCCGAGAACGGCTGGCTCAGACGCATTTTCAGGGTGTGATCATCGACCGTCTGCACCGAGTCGAGGAACTTCCAGACGAAGCCTGTCTGGCCGGCGGCACGCGCGTTGTACATGGGCGACGACTTGTCCCACATGCGCCGGACGTTGTACTCGACGGCCTGGGCGTCCAGCGGCGTGCCGTCGTGGAACTTCACGTCTTTGCGGATGTGGAAGGTGTACTCGAGACCGTCGTCGCTGATATCCCACGACTCGGCCAGACCGGGCCGCAGCGGCGGCACCGTCGCCTCGCTCGACGGCATCGAAAGATCCTCGTCGACAAGCGGTTCGAAGATCTGCCGGTTGATCCGCCAGCTCACCCAGCCACCGGCGACCTGTGGGTCGAGGATATCGGCCTCGGACTCGATCGCGATGACGAAGACATTGCCGGTCTGCACCGGGCCCCGCGAACAGCCGGCCAGCGCCGCGATCGCGACGATCACGCTCAGCAGCGTGGCGTGAAGACGTGTCACCGACTGCCGCATGTGTACTCGCAGAACTTCATCGTGGGTCCTCCGGATCACTGGAGAAGATCGTCCATCCGCCATCACGCCACGACGAGCGATGACATCAACGAATTCATGTTCGACGTTATGACCCAGCGGGTAGGGAGGGAATACGTCATCCGACGTAATTGATTGCGCTGGTTAACTTTTCATCAGACAGCGGGAACACCGGGCGCCCCTGTCGGGCACCCGGTGCTGGTGGACCGCCGCTACGGCAGCGGCGTCACTGCATCACGTCCGGCGTCGAGGAGTTCGAGTTCGGTGGCCTGCACCGCCGCGGCCACGCGGTTGGCCACGCCGAGCTTGCGCAGCACGCGTTCGACGTGGGTGCTCACGGTTCGCGGCGACAGGTACAGCCGATCGCTGATCTCGGCGTTCGACAGGCCGCTGCGCAGCAGTGCCAGGATCTCCTGCTCGCGCGGTGTCAACCTCGCGCGGGCCCGTGTCCGTAGCTTCGTCACGTACTTGGTGAACAACGGGCGCATGGCTTCCACCGTCGAGCGGTTGCGGGGCGTGAAGTCGGGGCGTTCCATGTTGCCCTGGCACATCCCGACCACGTCGCCCGCACCGTCGTGCAGGACCATGAGGAAGCCGTTGGTGAACCCTTCCGGGCGCAGTACCTCCGCACCGCTGTAGGAGTCGTAGAACTCGGGGACGTCGTCCCAGTCCCAGACCCGCGTCTGGTCGGCGAACTGCTTGGTGAACTCGGGCTTTGCCTGGATGTCGGAGGTCAGATACCGCGCCACGGGTTCGGAGTATCCGACCGAGGTGATCAGGTTGAAACCCTTGGCACCCGGGGTCTTGTACGCGAGCAGGAACGTGTCGCACCGTGCCTCGAGCCGCAGGAAGTCGATGGCGCCACGCACCCGCACCGAGGTGTCGGTCGAGGCCATGTCGGCGGCGATCGAGGCGATGTCACGCATCTCGTTCATCAACGTCATCTGTCCAGCCATCTCGCCCCCCTCCGGTCAAGTGCTTGTGGACAAGTTGACTACGGGTGCGGGTCAACCAGGTTCAGAGCCTGTTTCCATGCCGTAAATCACGCCACGGGTCCGCGTGAGCTCCCCCACACTCGCGCGGCCGCGGCGCCCAACGCACCGCTGCCCTTCGAGTTTGCGAACACGGCCCACGTCATGGTGCTGCGGTATTTGCCCGCGGGCCTGCTGAACACGGCGAGAACGTCGCGGTCGTCGCGGATCACCACGACGTTGGGTGCGATCGTGACCGTGCGGGCCCAGGGGCAGGCGGCGGTGACCTGTTCGGCCGCGCGTGACGGTGCCTGCAGCCAGTTGCCTGCGACGGTGTCCGAGCCGGTGCCGACCAGCGCCACGCCGTCCCACGTCACGTCGGGCACCGGCAGCGGCGGCGGTGTACGCATCGTGACGTTGACGAACAGCAGCGAACCCCACTGCGCCAGAGGGATGTTGACCGTGCGGCGACCGACGAACTCCGAACGTGCGACGCCCCGCGGGTCGGTCCGGTCGTCGAGGACCGGTCCGTCCTCGCTGAAGGCACACGCACGGTGCGGACATCTGACGTTGCGTGTGCTGCCGCAGTGCACGGGCACCGACAGGCATCCGCCGAACGGGCGCGCGTTCAGGGCCGCCACCGGACCGGCCTCGGCCAGTCGCACATGCGCGGCGTGTTGGCCGATGGTCGCGGGCAGGATCGCGCCCACCTCGGTGAGTTGCTCGGCCAGGCCGACGCACACCCACGTGCCGGTCAAGTCGGTGCTGTCCGCCGACGGGTGACGTCCTGAGGACACCGGGGTGAGCAGCAGGTCGCGGCCCGCGGTCATGTGGCCGGCCTGCGTCGCCCGACCGTCACGATCCGACCTCTTCGGGCAGGTGGTAGTTCAACTCGGGGGTCGACTCGAACCGGCCACGCGGCCGCACCGCGTTCGCGGGCGGGGCAGGCAGCGGCCCGTCCTGCATGAAGTGGTCGAGGACGTTCGCGGTGAGCTTCGAGATGTTGTTGTCGTAGTCGTTGTGGGACAGGCTGCCGCAGTACGAGATCGAGCTGAACGACCACACCGCCCCGCCGTTGGGGGTTTCGTGGAACGCCATGTCGGCGCGGATCCGGGGATGCTGTGTGCCGGTCACGCCGGGGGCGTTGGTGAGGATCAGTTCGGTCACCAGCAGATAGGCGTCGGTGTGCAGGCCGGCCGATGTCGCGACCAGCAGTGTGTGCGGAGGCGAGCCCAGCGTGGTGTCGACGGTGTCCAGTTCTGCACCGGCCGCTCCCCCGCCCACCAGACCGAAGTCGCCGAGTCGCTCGTCGTACGAGATGCCCTCGAAAGCCCAGGCCACACGCGGATCTTGGCTCTCGGGTGTGCGCTTGAAGTAGGTCGAGATGTCGAAACCCTGTGCCACCATCGATGTTCCGCTCACCGCGGCCATGTCGCGGCCGAGGAAGCGCCACATGCCGCCGAGTTTGCCGTCGCTCTGGTGGTGGTATTCGCCGGGCTGCGCCTGCCAGGGCCTGATCCCCGATTCGCAGCGGCGCATCTCGGTGACCTCGCCGCGTCCGTAGGCGGGATGGAAGGTGTGCCGCCAGTAGAACCCGTCACCGCCCATGTACATGAGCCGCCCGCCGCGCTCCTTGTAGGCATGGATCGCGTCGAGGTAGTGGCCGTCCTTGTGTTCGGGATGTGAACCCGTGATCAGCACGTTGTAGCCCTCGATCCGCTCCAGACCGTCGTAGCTGATGTCCTCGTCGGTGACGACGTCGAACGTGTAGCCCTTCTCGGTGAGCCAGTCGATCAGGTGCAGGTCGGCGTTGAACTGCCAGGGCGCCTGTGTGAGCCACGAATCGTACTTGGGCCGGAAGTTGAGGATCGGGCGCAGGCGTGAGGAGATGTGCACGCCCGACCCGTCGCTGTGGGTGTCGTACAGCGAGTATCCGTACTCACGGTGCACGCTGAGAAAGATGTTCTGCGGGGCCATGATCGGGGTGCGGTAGATCAGCGCCTCGGCGCTGCCGAAGTTGCTGGCCTGGTGCTCGTTGGCGTAGGCCAGGTAGTCGATGGTCGACATGATGACGGCGATCTTCGCCCCCGGCCGGCCCAGCGGGGTGCGGACGACGAACGGGATGTAGTCCTCGTCGCCCTCGTCGGTGGTGAGCTTCACGGCGTACACCGCGCTGGGCAGATCCCCGGGCACTTCGAGCGTGAAATCGACGGCCCAGCGCGCGTCGTCGACATCGTCGTCGTGGAAGTGGATGGCGCCGTACTCGCGGTGCTCGACGCTCCAGGACGTCACGGCGCCGCTCCAGTTGTGCCCGGTCATCCCCCGCGCGGGCAGGCCGACGAGTTCACCGTCGAGACGGTACGGGCCGCAGTCGACGATGGTGCGCGTCGGGATCTGCAGCGAGAAGTCCCATGCGGCCACCATCACCGCACCCAGCTCCGGGGACGGGCCGCCTGCGCGACGCTCGTCCATGCCCGGAGCGAAACCGAGTTTCATGGTTTCGATCTCGAGGCGGTTCAGCGCGCGTGAGCACAACCGCGGTGCGTCGATCTTGCCGTTGTAGTGGCCCGTCATCACCCATCCGCCGGGCTGACGCGTCTGTTTCCCGGGTTCGGCGCTCGCCGGGTGCGCGGCGAAGGTGAACGGAACACCGGTGTGCGAGATGGGCTGGGCGAACACGGCTTCGACCGCGGCGGGCTGCGGGTCGAGCGCGTACCGCACCTGCGGTTCGCAGAACAGCACGGCGGTTCCCGTGGCGGCGTCGAACGTCGCGGCGACGAAGTGCCAGGCACGGTCACGCACCGGGTGCGGGGCCGTCAGCACCTGATCGTCGATCCGCAGGCACACGCGGCCGTCGAGATCGAGGAACAACCCGTATCCGCGTCCCTGTGCCCACTTGCCCATGATCATCTGCTCACCGGGCGCCCAGTACCCCTCGACCTTGGTGGGCATGGTGGGCCAGATCCAGCACTGCATGGTGAAACTGTCGACGCGCAGGGGGCGGCGGTCGGCGACCATGGCGTAGGACCCGGCGTGGATGCGTTGCGGCCGTCCGGGATAGGTCCCGTTGACCGCGGAGTGGACGAGTTCCTCTTTGAATCCCGGTCCGCTGGGGTGGGTGTCGCCGTGGATGAGCTTGACCAGTTCGGCGCGGTACGTCGCCGGTCCGTCGCAGTTGACGTAGAAGTCGACGCTGTCGCCTTGCTCGACCGACCATTTGCTGCCATAGCCGGTGAGCCGCATCAGTTCCGGGTAGTCGTGGGTGTCAGCCACAGTGCCTGCGTTGCCGTTGGTGTTCATGCGCCCCAGTTCTCCCCTCGCGATTTCCATGCGGGCGTGCAGTGTTCGGGCATCCCGTCCTCGGCGGGGTACTGCGTGAACCGCATCTTGAGGATCTCGGCCTGGGCGGTCTGCTCGTCGGTGAAGACCCGATCGTCGACGAACTGCGGTGCGACGCCGCGGATCCCGGACAGGCGGGCGATACGCCACTGCCGCTCGGGCCTGGTGCAGACGATGACGAGTTTCCCGCCGAACGCCCCGACGGGCTGCATGCGCATGCGGGTCAGGACCCGGTCGAGTTGCACATCGTCCTGGATACCGCCGTGCGCGCCGATCGCGCTGCCAGGACGTTCGGTGCGCAGGACCGAGAAACCTGCCACCCCGCGGAAGTCGGAGACACTCGCCTCGACCTCACGGATCATGCGTTGCCGGCTTGCATCGTCCTGGGGAATCGGGATCATCTGCTCACGCTATGGATGCATCCGGATTCCCACCATCCGGCAGATGACGGATATTTCGTCGAAAAGTGTTGCGAAATACGTCGTTCCGAAACGTCCAGGAAATACTGGCGCCCGTCCGTAACATGGTGGTCATGGTCAAGGCGGTGTTGTTCGACTTTTCGGGGACGTTGTTCCGCCTCGAGGAAGACGAGAGCTGGTTCGAGGGGATGACGGTCGACGAACGGGAGGTCGACGGCCACGTGCAGGCCGAGCTCATGCGCAGGCTCACGGCCCCGACGGGGCGTTCGGTGCAGATGAGCGACGAGCAGTACCACGCCTGGGTGAACCGGGACCTGGCGCCGCATCTGCACCGCGAGGCGTATCTGCATGTGCTGCGCGAGTCCGGGCTTGCCGACCCACACGCCGAGAGCCTCTACGGACGCGTGATCGACCCGGACAGCTGGACGGCCTATCCGGACACCGCCACCGTGCTGAAAAGCCTTAAGCAGCAAGACATCAAGACCGCCGTGGTGTCCAACATCGCCTTCGACGTGCGGCCCGCGTTCACCGCACTGGGTATCGACGCGGACGTCGACGAGTTCGTGCTGTCGTACGAGGTGGGGGCGGTGAAACCGGACGCCGCGATCTTCACGACGACGCTGCAACGGCTGGGTGTCGCACCGCAGGACGCGCTCATGGTCGGCGACAGCGAGGAGGCCGACGGCGGTGCGACCGCGGTGGGATGTGCATTCGCGCTGGTGGATCCGCTGCCGACCACCGAGCGGCCCGACGGTCTGATCGCGGCGGTGTCGTCTGTGGGCATCGCGACCTAACCTGGTGGCATGGGCTCCGAAATGCGCACCGAACGTATCCGGCCGCCGTGGTGGCTCAAGTACGTCAACAAAGTGATGATCGGGTTGTCCAAGGTCGGCGTCGGCGGGGACAAGGGGCCTGTGGTGCTCACGGTGCCGGGCCGCAAGACCGGCAAACCCCGGACCACTCCCGTCACACCGATGACCGTGGACGGCAAGCGGTACGTCGTCGGCGGGCTACCCGGCGCCGACTGGACGGCGAACCTGCGTGCCGCCGAAGAGGCGACGATCCATCAGGGCCGCAAGGCACAACGCGTCCGCGCGGTCGAGATGTCGGTGGAGGAGGCTCGACCGCTGTTGCGGGAGTTCCCCATCCTCGTGCCCACCGGCGTGGGCTTCATGAAGAACGCGGGACTGGTCACCGGGCCCCATCCGGACGAGTTCGAAGCACTCGCCGGACGGTGCCCGGTGTTCCGTCTCGATCCGCTCTGAACTACAGGTGCGGCGCTTCCTTGATCTTGCTGTCCTGCTTGCCCGCCGTCTGGCAGAAGGCCTGCACCGCAACGCGCGTACCGGTGATCTCCAGCTGCGCGGCGTCGGTGCCCTTCTCGTCCTTCAGCATCTTGGCGACCGCGTCGTCCTGCGTCTTCTCGTCTTGGCCCAAGAAGTCCTCGCAGGTGGTGTCACCGCCGGTGACCGCTGGGGAGCAACCGACGATCATGAAGCCGGCCACCAACCCCGAGAACAACACGCCTGCTGTGCGCTTCATCGAAGCCCTTTCTGTCTGCTGATGCGCGATACGCATCATTGCGCCGGTTTCATACCCTTCGTCGGTACGGACGAAACCTCCGCTCTACAGTCGAGCAAATGAGCAGCCAAGCAGCTTCGGACAACCCGTTCGACCCCGCGATGTGGGAACGGGTGCCCGGCTTCGATGATCTGACCGACATCACCTACCACCGCCACGTGCTCGACGGCGCACGTCAGCCCACCGTGCGCGTGGCGTTCGACCGGCCCGAGGTGCGCAACGCGTTCCGGCCCCACACCGTCGACGAGCTGTACCGCGTGCTCGACCACGCGCGGATGTCGTCCGACGTCGGCGTCATCCTGCTCACCGGCAACGGCCCGTCGCCCAAGGACGGCGGCTGGGCGTTCTGTTCCGGCGGCGATCAGCGCATCCGGGGGCGCACGGGCTACCAGTACGCCTCGGGCGAGACGGCCGAGACCGTCGACCCGGCACGCGCGGGCCGACTGCACATTCTCGAGGTGCAGCGGCTCATCCGGTTCATGCCCAAGGTCGTGATCTGCCTGGTCAACGGCTGGGCCGCCGGTGGTGGGCACAGCCTGCACGTCACGTGCGACCTGACGCTGGCCAGCCGTGAGCACGCGCGGTTCAAGCAGACCGACGCCGACGTGGGCAGCTTCGACGGCGGGTTCGGCAGCGCCTACCTGGCGCGCCAGACCGGCCAGAAGTTCGCGCGCGAGATCTTCTTCCTGGGCCGTGCCTACGACGCGCAGACCATGCACCAGATGGGCGCGGTCAACGAGGTCGTCGACCATGCCGATCTGGAGAAGGCCGGGCTGCAGTACGCCGCCGAGATCAACGGCAAGTCGCCGCAGGCGATCCGGATGCTCAAGTTCGCGTTCAACCTCATCGACGACGGCCTGGTGGGCCAGCAGGTGTTCGCCGGTGAGGCAACACGTCTGGCGTACATGACCGACGAGGCCGTCGAAGGCCGCGACGCGTTCTTGGAGAAGCGCGACCCGGACTGGAGCCGCTTCCCGCGCTACTTCTAGGCGTATTTTCCGCCGAAACGTCATTCCGGCAGGCAAAGTGCGAGTGCACGCCTGCTGGAATGCGGTTTCGGCGGAGATCAACGGCGCACCTACACTCCCGACATGAGCAAGCACCCGTTACGACGGCTCACCGACAACCTGTTCCTGGCGAGTATGCGGCCGCCGGTCACCGACCAGTTGATTCAGCTGCGGGCCGCGCGCGACGCGGTGGACCTGACGGGCAAGCGGGTGCTGATCACGGGTGCGTCGTCGGGCATCGGCGCCGCTGCCGCCCGCAAGTTCGCCGAGCGTGGGGCACGGGTGATCGTGGTGGCGCGACGCGCCGAACTGCTCGACGAGGTGGCCGGTGGCATCACCGCATCCGGTGGTGACGCGAAGGCGCGGCCGTGCGATCTGACCGACCTCGACGCGATCGACGCGCTGGTGGCCGAGATCGAGTCCGACCACGGCGGCCTGGACATCCTGGTGAACAACGCGGGGCATTCGATCCGCAGGCCGCTGGCCGACTCCCTGGAGCGCTGGCACGACATCGAGCGCACGATGACGCTCAACTACTACTCGCCGCTGCGGCTGATCCGCGGGTTCGCGCCGGGCATGCGCGAACGCGGCGCGGGCCACATCATCAACGTCTCGACGTGGGGCGTGCTGAGCGAGGCGTCGCCGCTGTTCTCGGTGTACCAGGCGTCGAAGGCCGCGCTGAGCGCCGTCAGCCGCGTCATCGAAACCGAATGGGGCGACGGCGGTGTGCATTCCACCACGCTGTACTACCCGCTGGTGGACACCCCGATGATCAAGCCGACCCGCGCGTTCGACGGGTTGCCCGCGCTCTCGGCCGACGAGGCGGCCGACTGGATGATCACCGCGGCGCGCCACCGCCCCGTGCAGATCGCACCACGAGTCGCGGTGGGCGCCAGGGCACTCAACGCCGTGGCGCCCGGTGTGGTGAACGCCGTGATGAAACGTCAGTCGGCACAACCGGACGGCGTCGGGCGCCGGCCTATTTTCCCGGCTGGGTGATGCTGCGCGGGGTGAGACCCTGCGCGCGGACATGCCGGGCGATGGTGCCCAGATTGGTGGTCCACACGTCGGCGTGCTCGGTGACGTAGCGCATCAGATCGTCGAGTTCGGCCGCGCGCGACGGACGGCCGGTCAGGAACGGGTGGTTGGTCAGCACCCAGCAGCCGCCGACGCGGCGCA
>Ga0180222_1002438_pt1 | contig 14931 bp, 11 predicted proteins | sample eDN5th37CKraftOP_FD_151336 | JGI IMG/M metagenome (GOLD analysis project Ga0180222, IMG submission 151336) | Enriched Organic Plus compost microbial communities from Emeryville, California, USA - eDNA 5th pass 37_C Kraft OP (version 2) (version 2) ... | reverse complement strand
CGCGCAGGCCGCCTACGACTTCACGGTGGCGTATCTTCGCGGCGAAGTGCCGGGCATGCCGCCGGTGAAGCGGCGCATGTTTCCGACCAAGCAGCTTGCTGTCGCCGAGATGAAGCTGATGCTGGAACAGACCAAGGCGATCTGGTTCCAGACCATCAGCGAGGCGCGGCCCAATCCGTCCAAGGACTCCGTGATGCGCGCCTATTGCGCGCAATATACGGTGATGGAAAACGCCAACGCGCTGGCCGTCAAAGCCATCCGCACCTGCGGCGGCCAGGCTATGCTCAAGAGTCTGCCGCTCGAGCGTATCTATCGCGACAGCCGTTGCGGCTCGCTGATGCTGCCCTGGACCGCGGAAATCTGCATGGACCGCCTCGGCAAGGAAACGCTGTACGAGCCGGGCGAGAAGGATGAGTGAGACTTTGCCGCGCACTCCGACGGACTCCCTCCTCCTTGAAGGGGGAGGGTTGTCGGGTCCGCTTTCTCAACCAATCAACCAGAACCCCATCCGGCGAACTTCACTCGCCGACCTCCCCCTTTCAGGGGGAGGGAGCAGTTCCTGCGCGTGATCTAAGACGACGTCATGGACCTCTCTGATCTCATTGCGCGTAATGCCGACTTCACGCCTGACAAGGTCGCGATCCGCTTTGGCGAGCGCATCCTCAGTTACGCCGCGTTTCACGACCGCATCGTGCAGACCGCACGTGCGCTGAAATCCGAACTCGGCGTCGGACGCGGTGATCGCGTCGCCATCCTTGCCGCCAACCACTCCGATTATCTCGTCACGCTCTATGCCTGCGCACGCCTCGGCGCGATGCTGGTGACGCTGAACTGGCGGCTCGCCGTGCCGGAGCAGCTCTACATCCTGTCCGATAGCGGCGCGAAAGTGCTGATCGTGGACAAGGAATTCTGCGCGGTCGTGGAGCAGCTCGCGCAGCACCTGCCGGACCTCAAGGTCATCGGGCTGGACTACACGCCGGACGGCGCGCCCTCGTTCGACGAACTCCTTGCCGCGGGTTCGGGCGACGGCCGCAATCCGCACACCGACACCTCGAACCCTCTCCTTCTCGTCTATACGTCCGGCACCACCGGCCGCCCCAAGGGCGCGGTCCTGCGGCAGGAAGCCCTCCTGTGGAATGCGCTGATGAGCCATCACGCGCACGACATGCGCGCCGACGATCACATCCTCACCTTCCTGCCGATGTTCCATGTCGGCGGGTTGAACATCCAGACAACGCCCGCGGTGCAACTCGGCGCGACCGTCACGATCCACACGCGCTTTGTGCCTGATGCCGCGCTTCAGTCGATCGTGCAGGACAGGCCGAGCCTGATCGTGATGGTCCCCGCAGTGATGCAGGCGCTGATCCAGCACCCGCTCTTTGCCTCGACCGATCTCTCGTCGCTCCGCGCCATCGCCGCAGGCTCGAGCCTGATACCGGTGCCGCTGATCAAGGCGTTCATGGAGCGCGGGGTCCCGGTGATCCAGATCTACGGCTCGACGGAAACCGGACCGGTCGCAGTCTATACCCGTGTCGGCGGCGATCTCTCGCGGCTGACCTCGACCGGGCTGCCGGGTCTCTATTGCGAGGCCAGGATTGTGGACGACGCCGACCACGAGTTGCCGCATGGCGTTGCCGGCGAAGTGGTGGTTCGCGGGCCGAACGTGCTCTACGAATATTGGGGCAATGCCGAAGCGACCGCGGAAGCCCTGCGCGACGGCTGGTATCATACCGGCGACGTCGGCACGCGCGACGCCGACGGCTATTTCTATATCCACGACCGCAAGAAGAACATGATCATCTCCGGCGGCGAGAACATCTATCCCGCCGAAGTGGAGCGTGTGTTGCACGATCATCCCTGCATTTCCGAAGCTGCCGTGATCGGACGTCCCGATCCGAAATGGCAGGAGGTACCGGTCGCCTACATCGTCTGCCACAAGGAGATGACCATCACCGCCGACGAGGTGAAAGCCTTCGTCGGCCAGCATCTCGCGCGCTTCAAGATCCCGCGCGAGATCGTATTCGTGGACTCGCTGCCGCGCACCGCACTCGGCAAGGTGCAGCATTTCATGCTGCGGGAGCAGCAATGACCTCGTGTCCCGGACGCGGTGCAGCATGAAGCGGAGCGAAATGATGCACCGCAGATCCGGGACCCGGATATTTGATTTGAACAGGTCCCGGTTCTGCAGCGCACCGCTTCGCGCTGCGCAGCGCCCGGGACATGAAACCGGAGTTTAAAATGCGGATTGCAGTTCTGGGCGGCGGCAACGGATCATTCGCGGCGGCGGGCGATTTCGCGCTGGCGGGGCATGACACGCGGCTGTGGCGGCGCGACAAGGCCGCGGTCGAGGAGCACAAGGCCACCGGCTCCGCGATCCTCGTCAAGGATTTTTCCGGCCAGCGCGTCGCCAAGCTGTCGCTTGTCACAAACGACATTGCCGCAGCCGTGCGCGATGCCGAACTGATCCTGTGTCCCGCGCCGGCGCATGCGCAGCCTGACATCGCGAAGGCGCTGGCGCCGCATCTCAAGGACGGACAGGTGGTGTTCCTGCCGCCCGGCACTTTCGGCTCGGTGCTGTTTGCAAAAGCTGCGCACGACGCCGGCAACAGGGCGAAGGTGGCGTTCGCCGAAACCGGCACCCTGCCCTGGCTGACGCGCAAGCACGGCCCGTTCGAGGCCGCGATCACCGTGCGCGCGAAGCGCCTGCCGACCGGGGTGTTTCCGCTGACGCTGAAGGACCACGCGCTGTCGGTGATCGGGCAGGCCTTTCCGAACGTGATCGAGGATTGCGGCGATGCCCTATCCGGCGCGCTGATGAATGCCGGACCGATCATCCATCCACCGCTGATCACCATGAATGCCGGCCCGCTCGAGCATTTCGACAAGTGGGACATCCACAAGGAGGGCACGCAGCCCGCAATCCGGCGCGTCACCACCGCGCTCGACAACGAGCGCATCGCGGTGCGCGAGGCCTTCGGCTACGGCGCGCCGCATTTTCCGCTCGCCGATCACTATGCGAAGGAAGGCGACGAGTGGATGTATGGCCGCGGCTCGCACGACCGGCTCACCGACTCGGGCGACTGGCGCGAGAAGATCGTGCTGACGCAGCATCGCTACATGCTGGAAGACGTGCGAACTGGACTTTCTTTCCTGATTTCGGCCGGCGAGATTGCAGGCGTGCCGACGCCGCTCGCCCGTGCCTTCCTGTCGATCGGCGGCGCGGTGGTCGGCGAAGACTTCATGGTCACGGGACGCACGCTCAAGGGCATGGGGCTCGGGCAATACGACAAGCCAGGGCTGCAGGCGTTGCTGCGGGACGGATTCAGGTGAAGCGCAACAACACACCGACCTCGTGTCCCGGACGCGACGCTCCATGGAGCGAAGCGGAATGGTGCGTCGCTGAGCCGGGACCCGTGCGAATGACAGTGTGGGTCCCGGTTCTGCAGCGCACCGTTTCACGCTGCGCTGCGCCCGGGACACGGAACCTTCGTTGGGGCTGGCAATCATGACAGCACCCGACCCCATCGCCTGTCTCGGCGCCGGGCGCATGGGCCGCGGCATTGCGGTCGTGTTCGCCTATGCCGGCCATCCGGTGCAGGTGGTGGACTTCAAGCCGCGCAGCGCGGAGGATTTCGCAAAGCTCGAAGCCGAAACGCTCGGCGAAATCCGCACCGTGCTCGCCTCGCTCGCCGCGTTCGGCATGTTCGATCCGGCGCAGATCGACACCATCCTGAAGCGCATCACCATCGTGCCGGAAAGCGGCGCGCAGGCGGCGTTCTCCTCGGCGGCCGTCATCTTCGAGGGCGTACCGGAAGTGCTCGACCTCAAGCGCGAGGCGCTGGCGCGGGCCTCGAAACTCGCAGGCCCCTCCCCGATCATCGCTTCCACAACCTCGACCATTCTGGTCGACGACATTTCCGGCGCGGTCGAACACCCCGAACGCTTCCTCAATGCGCATTGGCTGAACCCGGCCTATCTCGTGCCGCTTGTCGAGATGTCGCCCGGCAAGGCGACCGATCCCGCGGTCACCGCGCGGCTTAAGGCGCTCCTTGAAGGCATCGGCAAGGTGCCCGTCGTCTGTGCCGCTGCGCCCGGCTATATCGTGCCGCGCATCCAGGCGCTGGCGATGAACGAAGCCGCGCGCATGGTGGAGGAAGGCGTCGCCTCGGCGGAAGACCTCGACAAGGCGATAAAATACGGTTTCGGCTTTCGCTTCGCCGTGCTTGGCATGCTTGAGTTCATCGACTGGGGCGGCGGCGACATTCTCTATTACGCGAGCCGGTACCTGACGAACGCGCTGGGCAACGAGCGCTATGCCTCGCCGGAGATCATCGCGCGCAACATGGAGGCCGGGCATATCGGCCTGAAGACGCAGCGCGGATTTCTGAATTACGAGGGGATGGACGTGGATGCCTATCGAGCCGACCGGCTGCGCGCCTTCGTTGCGATGCTGCGGCACTTCGATCTGGTGAAGCCGCCGGTGGTGTAGCTTCGTTTCTCCCCGAATGCGGTCTGCTCCCTCTCCCCTTGGGGGAGAGGGTTGGGGTGAGGGGTTACAGACTGTCCGTTAAGCCCCCTCACCCGACCTCGCTTCGCTCGGTTGACCTCTCCCCCGAGGGGAGAGGTGAAGAGAGTGCGCGGCTGCCGACCTACCCGAACACGTCCTGCAGCACGCCGCGCTTGACCACCACGGTGTTGTCCACCGTGATCGTAGTCTTCATCACCGGCAGATCGAAATGGCCCGCGGTGTAGCGCCCGGCAAATTCGTTCGCGCCGGTCGAGAACAGGAAATTGCCGGGAACGGCGCGGATCTCGGTGCCGTTGGTGTCGCGCTGGCCGTACATCGCGAGCGCCTCGTAACGCGCGCCGGGATTCATGCCCCACCCGACATGCGACACGGCATAGGCTTCGCGGTCGCCCCAGGCGGAGAGATATTGACGGAACATCTCCGCATCGGTGCCTTCGCCGACGATATCGGTGATGTAGTCATCCTTGAAGTCGAGGCGGATCGGATCGACCATGTAGCGCTTGAAGGTCAGGTTGATGTCGCCGCGGTCGAGCACAAGGCGTCCGTTCACTGACTTCGCCTTGGGGAAGCTGACGACGATGCCGCCCGGCCAATGCGCGAGCGTGCCGGGCTTGTCGGTCCAGCCCCAGACACCGACGGTCTGCGCGCCAGCCATGTCGACGTCGAGATCGGTGCCGGCTTCGGAGGTCACCTTCATGCGCTTTGCTCCGCGCAGCATGCGCGCAGCGTTCCGCACCCGCGTCTCGAGCGCGGGATCGGGGCGCATGCGCTCCAGCGCTTCCGGATGCTCGTTGGAGATCACCTGAATGCGGGCGCCGGCCTTGAGGATGTCCGGCGTCTCCGGCGCATGCATCAGGCCTTCGAGCGTGCAATCCACGACGAAGCCGGCCTGTTGCAAGGCCGACACCACTGGCGTGAGCTTGCCGATAGCAACGCTCGCGCCGGTCGAGCGGATCGGCACCGGATATTCATTGCGTGGTGTCGGCACCACGACATGGAAGGGCCGCGCGCCAAGGCGCAGCAGCGCCAGCTCGGCGAGCTGCACATTGAGCTGACGCGACTGCGTTTCGGACAGGATCGCGGCGGTGTCGCCCTTTTTCACCGCGCATCGTTCGAAGAGTTCGCAGAAGGCGTCGATCCACTTGCCTTCGATCCGGTCCGCAAACATCAGTTTTCCTCCGGGAATCCCCGCAACAGCCAGGCCCGCAGCGCATTGAATCCCGCATTGAGGATCAGGCCGAGCGCGGAGATCGCGATGATGGGAACGAACATGTCCACGGTCTGGAAGTTGCGCGCGGCCCGGACCAAAAGGTGTCCGAGCCCCTCGGTCGAGGATATCATCTCCGACAGGAAGACGACGATGCACGAAATGACAAGGCTGATCCGGCATCCGGTCAGGATCGAGGGGAGCGCGGCGGTCAGAACCACCGTGAACAGGGTTTTGAGGCGGCTCACGCCCATCGCACGGGCCGACCAGACGAGCTTGGGCTCGACCGAAATGGCGCCCTGATAGGTCGCAAGCAGGATCGGAAACAGCGCGTCGGCAAAGACCAGCGCGATCTTGGAGGAATGGTCGAAGCCGAGCGTCAGGATGAAAGCCGGATAAAGCGCGATCTTCGGCAAAGGCGCCAGGATCCGGATCACCGGACGCAGCAGCGCGCCAATCACCGGGCTCCCCGCCGCCGCGATACCGAGCGCCACGCCGACAATGACCGCAAGACCGAAGCCCCAGAACAGCCGGTACAGCGTGGTCGCGGCATGTCCGAGAAACGCCGGATCGCCAAGCAGCTGGAAAACGCGCGCGAAGACTGCGCCGGGCGGCGGCAACAGGCTCGGCGGCGCGACGTTGAAGCTGGTCAGAGATTGCCAGAGCGCGAGCAGGAGCAGGATCGGGATCAGCCCCATCACGAGCTCGGAGATGCGGCGTCCCACGGTCATGCCGAACCAACCGCAATCTCATGCACCGGATCGGCCCATCCGACCACGATCCCGCGCAGCCATTCGAACACGAGATCGAGCACGAAACCGAGCGCCCCCACGATCACGATCGTCGCATAGACCGTGTTGTATTGGGCGAGATCCAGCGAGTTGAACAACAGATTGCCGATGCCGGCCTGCCGCACGATCATTTCGCTGGTCACCATGGTGATCAGCGCCAGCACCAGCCCGGTGCGGCAGCCAACCATGATTTCCGGCAAGGCGGCCGGCAGCACGATGCGGAACAGCCGCTCGCGCGCGGTCATGCCCATCGCGGCGCCGGACCAGAGCAGCTTCTCGCCGACGGCGCGCGCGCCCTGGTAGGTGTGGTAGATCAACGGCAGCGATACGCCGAGGAAGATCACCAGCGTCTTCGAGGCCTCCCCGATTCCGAGCCACAGCATGATGATCGGCATCAGCGCCGCTTTCGGCACCGGATAGATCATCATGAAAAGCGGATTGAAGAAGGCTGCGACCGTCTTGCTGCGCCCCATCATCAGACCGATGGGAACGGCGAACAGGAAAGCCAGGGCGAAGCCGACCGCCATCCGGCGGACCGACGAGAGAATGTCGTAGAGCGATTGCTTGTCGGTGAGGATCGTGGGCAGGTCCCGCAATGTCTCCCAGGCAGTCGGCAGTGATTCAAGCCCGATCAGCCGCGCACCGATTTCCCACGCCAGCAGCAGCGCGAAACACGCGATCAGGGGCGGCACGCCGGGAATGGCGGTGAGATTTTTCACGACGAGGCGGCCTCGTCGGTCGGATTGTCCATCATCTTCTCGATGTCGACGACGTAATCCTGGTATTTGCGATTGACGAGCAGCTCGGCCCGGTGGCGCGGTCGCGGCAGATCGATCGGGATGATCTCCTTGATGCGGCCGGGCGAACGGGTCATCACCATCACCCGGTCGGACAGAAATACCGCCTCTTCGACACTGTGGGTGACGAACATCACGGTCTTGCGGTCACGCTCCCAGATGTCGAGCAGATCGTTCTGCAGCCTCACGCGCGTATGCGCGTCGAGTGCCCCGAACGGTTCGTCCATGAGAAGAATTTTCGGCCGATAAGCGAGCGTACGGCAAATCGCGACGCGCTGCTTCATTCCGCCCGACAATTCTTTCGGATAGAAATCGGCATAGCGGGAGAGATTGACCATCGCGAGCAGCTCGCGGGCGCGGGCTTCCGCGGCCTTGCGGCTCTCGCCCTGCTCGAGGAGGCCATACATCACGTTGCCGAGCACCGTCTTCCATGGAAACAGCGCGAATTCCTGGAACACCGGACCGCGGTCCGGGCCTGGCCCCTCGACCGGCTTGTTATCGACCAGCACGGCACCGGTGGTGGGCGGCACGAAGCCGCCGACGATGTAAAGAAGGGTGGATTTGCCGCAGCCGGATGGCCCGAGGATCGAGACAAATTCGCCGTCCCCCACCTTCAGGTCGATATCGGTGATCGCGAGATGTGGCCGGTTGCGCTGCGTGTCGAAGGATTTTGACAGGCCTTCAATCGAGATCATGTCGCAGCCAAAAATCGGGCATCGGTAGGCATCTCTGCTGTCCTGCTCGCGGAGCGAACCCCGGCAAAGCAAAATCACTTCCGTCGCTGGCGACGGCCACTGTATTTCGCGCGTCACTTGATTGGAAATGACGATATCCGGGCACGATAGCGGGGCGTGGGAGGGGCGGCAAGCACCGGCCTCTCTGCCGCGAAAAACCTGGGCTAAAGGGCCTGATTGAGCCCGCAGATCGAGCGCGCCAGCGCCGGCTGAATGTCGAAGCCACGCCGCTCGAAGACCTTTCCGTTCGGGCACCAGACCCGTGCCTTGTTGTCGGCAAGGGTGCAGGTCGCAAGCTTCGGCGCCAGGATATTCGCCGGCGCTTCGCAGCCGCCACCGAGTATCGTGGGTTTTACCTCCTGGACGACCTGCGCGAAGCAGGCCGAACTTACCGATATCAGGCAGGTCGCGATGACAATGCGAAGCATGATGTCCCCTCAGGCTTGCAAATGGGAAGGCCCCTCCGGCCCCTCATGGCTTGTCGCCCCAAGCGCCTTGAAGGTTCAAAAGAAGGCGGTTTCGGTCCGAAAACGGCGCCTGAGCGCGTCCCGCCATTTGCAGCCCGTATCCTTACGCCGGCTATCACGCCGCGCGGCTGGGCGCCCGTGAACCATTTTTAATGCGGCCGCTACCAATACCCGAGGCCCCGACTGGGGCAGCCGGGGGGACGATCTCCGGAAGTCTGAAAATCGGATTGATGGAGACGGATCGTGACCACGCTTACTCAGCTCGCGCAGCTCGAACTCGAACTGATCAACCGGGCGCGCATGGACCCGCTTGCGGAGATGCAACGCGCCGGTCTCACGACGCTGAACGATTTCATCCTGCCGGGATCGGGCACCATCACGGCAGACCCAAAGCAGGTCCTTGCCGGCAATAATCAGCTCACCGCTGCCGCGGTCGGCCATACCGCGCAGATGATTCTGAAGAACAACGTTCAACACGAAGGGATCGGGGACCTCGATCCGGCGTCGCGCATCAAGAATGCCGGCTACCTCAACAATAACGTCAGCCGGCCAGAGAATATCGGCCGTGCCGGCGAGAATGCCTTCAACTTCAATGCAGCGAATCTTCCGACCGAGCAGGACATCGTAGCGCGGCTGGCCGTGAAGAACCATCTGGGGCTGTTCAACGACAAGCCCGGTCCGGACGTCTTTGGCGAAGCCGGGGGTCACCGCCTCACCATGCTGGACCCGTCCTATAAGGAGGTGGGTATCGGCGCCACGGCGATCACGACCCGTCCGACCTTGAACGGCATGCCTGGCATCGACGTGCAGTTTTTCCAGACCCAGAATTTCGGAAATAACAGCACCAAGTCGTTTGTGACAGGCGCGGTTTACAACGACTTAAACAAGGACAATTTCTACAGCCTGGGCGAAGCGGTCAGCAACGTCACTGTGACATTGCGCAACGCCACCACCGGTGCGGTGATCGGCAGCGATCGGACCGGCGAAGGCGGCGGCTGGTCGGTCGGCGAGGACGGAGGCACGTTCAGGGTTACATTCTCCGGCGCCGGAAAGGGCGACGTCTCGGCGACCATCGAAGCAGGCGCACTGAATGCCAAGATGGATCTGGTCAACGGCAACGAGATCTACGCCAATGCCAACACCACGCTGAATGAAGGCGCGGTGGGCCTGCGCCTGATCGGCATCCAGAATATCAACGGCACCGGCAACAACCTCGCGAACGTCATCACCGGCAATGCCGGTGCGAATATCCTGACGGGCGGCGGCGGCAACGACATCATCGACGGCGGTGCCGGCACCGATACCGTCGTGTTTTCCGGCCAGCAGTCCTACTACAAGATCATCGTCAACGGAAACACCGCGACGATCGAGGACACGCGTGCCGGCTCGCCTGACGGCATCGACACCATCACCAATGTCGAACTCGTCAACTTCGGCGGGACAATCGTGTCCTACAGCTCACTCAGGAACCAGACACCTGCGGCTGCGGTCGCAGGTTCGGTCGTGATCGGCGATCAGAGCATCCAGGAAGGCAATGCCGGGACCAAGGTTCTGACCTTCACGCTCACGCGCTCCGGGGGCACCGCCGCCTTCGACGTGAATTTCGCAACCAGCAACGGCACCGCGACTGCGGGCGAGGATTATGTCGCGACGTCCGGTGTCGTCCACTTCGCGGCCGGTGAAACCCAGAAGACCATTTCGGTCACGATCAATGGTGATACAAAGTTCGAGACCGACGAAACCTTCAACGTCAATCTCTCGAACGCCACGAATGGCGCGACGATCGCCGACGGCCTCGCGGTCGGCAAGATCCTGAATGACGACGTCCAGCCGGTCGCGGGTTCGATCGTGATCGATGATCGGAGCATCCAGGAGGGCGATGCCGGCACCAAGGTTCTCACCTTCACGCTCACGCGTTCCGGCGGCACCGCCGCCTTCGACGTGAATTTCGCGACCAGCAACGGCACCGCGACCGCAGGCGAGGACTATGTCGCGACCTCCGGTGTCGTTCGCTTCGCCGCGGGTGAAACCCAGAAGACCATTTCGGTCACGATCAACGGCGATACCAAGTTCGAGGCGAACGAAACCTTCAACGTCAATCTCTCGAACGCGACCAATGGCGCGACGATCGCGGACAGCGTTGGGGTCGGCACGATCCAGAATGACGACGCCAACCACGCACCGACCGTGACCGGCAACAACTTCAAGCTGGCGGCCGGCGCGTCAGTCGCGGCCTCCTCGGTCTTCTCGGCCCAGGACCTCGACGGCAATTCGACCATCACAAAGTATGCCTTCTGGGATGAAGGCAACGGCGGCGGCTTCCTCACGGTCAAGGGTGTCACGCAGGCCTCGGGGCAGTGGATCATTGTCGACGCGGCCGATCTTGGAACCGTGCGCTATGTCGGCGGCGTGAATGGCGGTGTCGAGACCCTCTGGGCCAGCGCATTCGATGGCAATGTCTGGTCCGCGAACAAGTCGGTTTCCGCGACCACACTGCATCCCGCTCCGTCGGACTTCAATGGCGACGGCAACACCGACGTGCTGTGGCACAACAACAACGGCAACGTGGCGATGTGGCAGATGGATGGCTTCACGACGCTCGCCAATGTCGGCGCGGGGGCGCAAGCTACGGGCTGGCACGCGATGGATGCCTTCGACTTTAACGGCGATGGCAAGGACGACATCCTCTGGCACAACGATAACGGCCAGGTGCAACTCTGGCTGATGAACGGCGCGCAGGCCACCCAGAAGCTCGACCTCGGCGCGATGGCCACCACCTGGAAAATCGGCGGTGTCGACGATTTCACCGGTGACGGCAAGGCCGAGGTGCTGTGGCACAATACAAGCACCGGACAGGTCCAGATGTGGACCATGAACGGTGCTTCGCACACCACGACGAATGTCGGCACCATCGCGGCGGGCTGGACCATCCAGGACACCGCCGACTTCAACGGCGACGGCAAGGCCGATCTTCTGCTGCGCAATGGCAGCAACGTCGCAATGTGGCAGATGGACGGCGCGAAGGTCGGCCAGCAGTCGGACTACACGATGGGTGACGCCTTCCACTTTGCCGGGACCGGCGACTTCAACGGTGACGGCAAGGACGACATCCTCTGGCACAATGATGCAAACGGCCAGCTTGTGCTGTGGCAGATGAATGGCGCCAACATCCTGAGCAACACTAACGCGGGTTTTACGGCAAAGGGTTGGGACGTCGCTCAGGTCGGCGACTTCAACCATGACGGCAAGGCTGACCTGCTGCTGCAGAACGCGGCAACCGGTGCCATCGCGGAATGGCAGATGAACGGCGATCAGATCCTGGCGCAAAAAGACCTGGGCATCGTCTCGACCGACTGGCACATCGTCTGAAGTCCGCATAATAAACGCGGACGACGGTTATCCCGGTTCTCCCCCGGCGTTCAGCTGGGGGCATTTCCGTGGTCTCCAGTCGCGCAGCGTTCAATACGACCGCGGCATGCCCAGCACATTCTGGCCGATATAGGCGAGGATCAGGTTGGTGGAGATCGGCGCGATCAGCGAGATGCGCGCGTCGCGCCACTTGCGCTCGACGTCGAATTCGCGCGCCGCGGCGAACCCGCCATGGGTCTGCATGCAGGCTTCCGCCGCATGCCAGGCCGCTTCGCTCGCGAGGAGCTTCGCCATGTTCGCTTCCTCACCGCAGGGCTTGCCCGCCTCGAACAGCGCGCAGCCGGCCCGGATCATCAGGTCGGCCGCCTTCCACTCGGCATAGCAGCGCGCCAGCGGAAACTGGATGCCCTGGTTCTGGCCGATCGGGCGGCCGAACACCTCGCGCTCCTTGGAATAGGCCACGGCCTTGTTGATGAAGAAGCGGCAATCGCCGGAGGATTGCGAAGCGGCGACGAGGCGCTCGGAATTCATGCCGGTGAGGATGTAGCGAAAGCCCTGCCCTTCCTCGCCGATCAGATTCTCCACCGGCACTTCGAGATTGTCGAAGAACACCGCGTTGGTCTGGTGGTTGATCATGGTGTCGATGCGCTGCATCGACAGGCCCTTGCCGAGCGCATCCTTCACATCGACCAGCAGCACTGACAAGCCTTCGGTGCGCTTCTTGACCTGATCGAGCGGCGTCGTGCGCACAAGCAGAGTCATCAGGTCGGATTTATGCGCGCGTGAGGTCCAGATCTTCTGGCCGTTGATGACGTAGCGGTCGCCCTTCTTCTCGGCTCTGGTCTTCAGCTTCAGCGTGTCGGAGCCCGTGGTCGGCTCGGTGACGCCGAAGGCCTGGTAGCGAATCTTGCCCGCCGCGATGCCCGGAAGATATTTGTTCTTCTGCTCTTCGCTGCCGTGTCGCAGCAGCATGCCCATCATGTACATCTGGGCATGGCCGGCATTGGCCTGGCAGCCATTGGCGTTGATCTCTTCAAGGATCGCGCAGCCTGCGCGCAACGGCAGGCCGGAGCCGCCATATTCCTCCGGGATCTGCGCGGCGAGATAGCCGGCGTCCGTCAGTTCCTGGATGAATTCTTCCGCATAGTCGTCGTTGTCTTCGAGCTTGCGCCAGTATTCACCCGGATATTTTTTGCAGATCGCGCGCACGCCTTCGCGGATCTCCGGATAATCCTCGCCAAGCGGCACTGACACGTCGAGCGCATCGGCGTTGATGGCATCCATGATGCGTTTTCCTTCTTGTTGTTGCGCGGTCAGGCGCGACGTGCGCCTTTGGGCAGCAGCACGTCGTTGTCCTCGGCAAGCGCAGGCGGATTCTTGCGGAATGCCGGCCGCTCGCCATCGAATTGCAACGGCAGGCCCATCAGCTGGAACTTGCCATCGGCACTCGTCTGCAGCATTTCAACCGCCGCGGTCTGCGGGTGGTTCAGCACTTCGTCGAGCGTCTGCAGCGGCGCGCATGGTACCGACACCGCAGCGAGCGTATCGATCCAATACTGACGCGGCTTTGTCCTGATCACGTCGGCGACCAGCGCATTGACCTTCACGCGATTGCGGACACGGTTCGAATTGGTGTTCATGTCAGGATCGTCCGCCCATTCCGGATGGCCCACGGCCTGCGAGAAGCGGCGAAACAGATTGTCGTTCGCCGCTGCGATCACCACCCAGCCGTCCGCCGCCTGATACGCCTTGTAGGGCGCCATCCCGCCATTCTCGGAGCCGACGCGCTTCGGCACGTTGCCGGAAGCGAGATACGCCGCCGTCGCCATGCACATCCACGACAAAGCGGTTTCGAACAGTGAGGTATTGACCTCGCAGCCCTCCCCGCTGTCCTTGCGGCGCAGAAGCGCCGAGAGAATCCCGATCACCGCCCACATGCCAGCCCCCTGATCAATGATCGAGGGGCCCGTGCGCACCGGCTCGGCGCCTTCATGGCCGGTCACGCTCATCAATCCGCCGAACGCCTGCAGCAGCGGGTCGTAGCCCGGCGTGTTCTTCAAAGGCCCCGCGGCGCCGAATGCGGTAAGATTGCAATAGATCAGCTGCGGCTTGTCCCTGCGCAGCGTCGCCGCATCGAGGCCATAGCGCTCCACGAGGCCCGGCCGCATATTCTGCACTACGACATCGGCATGCTGGGCGATGTAGCGCCGCAGCGTTTCGCGCTCGCCGTCATTCTTCAGATCGAGCGCGACCGAATATTTGTTGCGATTGATGGCCTGGAACATGCCGGCCGCGCCATGCAGGAAGGGAGGTCCCCAGTTGCGCGCGTCGTCGCCGCCCTGCGGGTTTTCGACCTTGATCACGGTCGCGCCGAGTTCGGCGAGTACGAGTCCGGCGATCGGCGCGGCGACGCTATGGCCGAGTTCGACGACGATGGTGTTGTCCAGCGGCAGCTGCATTTGGTCCGGTCCGTTATGCGCGGCGACCTAGAGGTCCCACGCGTTGCTATGTCAACAATATGTTTGACTGATCAAACTTGGCGGCGACGGCCTTTCATGGCCCGAAATGCGCGTAGCAAACGTCGAAAACAGATGTGAGCGGCAATCCTCGCGGTTTGACCGACACGCGTTGCGGCGGCCAAGATGCCGCTCAGCCAGGAGATGGCCGGATCAACCGGCCGCCACGGGGAGGAAGAATGACACGCTTTTTCGCATCGTTGATACTGACGGCTGTGCTGGCTGCTTCGGCCGTGCCGGCATCGGCCCAGACCTACCCGTCCGGCACCATTCGCCTCCTGGTCGGTTTCGGCCCCGGCTCGACCGCCGACACGCTGGCGCGGCTCGTCGGGAAGCATATGGAACAGGTTTTCGGCCAGCCGGTCGTGGTCGAAAATCGGCCCGGCAATTCCTCGATGATCGCGGCTGAGACCGTCGCCCGCGCTGCACCCGACGGCTACACCTTGTTCATGGCGACGGTGGCGCAGACGCTCAATCCGGCGCAAACGAAATCCGGCTTCGACCTCGCCAGGCAGATGGTGC
>Ga0180222_1002436_pt1 | contig 14937 bp, 18 predicted proteins | sample eDN5th37CKraftOP_FD_151336 | JGI IMG/M metagenome (GOLD analysis project Ga0180222, IMG submission 151336) | Enriched Organic Plus compost microbial communities from Emeryville, California, USA - eDNA 5th pass 37_C Kraft OP (version 2) (version 2) ... | reverse complement strand
CGGAACGGTGGCCGACCTCTTCACGGCCTACACGGACGCGCTCAAGGATGCCGGCAAGCCCTCGTGGAGCGAAGCGAAGAAGGGGCTCGATAAGATTGCCGATACACTGGGTCGGAACCGACTTGCTCGCGATATCACAACAGCGGACGTGTCGGAAGTCATCCGGCCGATCTACGAACGGGGCGCGCGGTCGATGGCCGATCATGTCCGAAGCTACATACGCTCGGCTTTCTCCTGGGGGCTGAAGTCCGAGCACGACTATCGCAACTCATCGCCACGCAGGTTCAGGCTAGCCTTGAACCCCGCAGCTGACATACCGACCGAACCCAAGGTCGTCGGCACGCGCTGGCTAAACGAAGACGAGTTCGTGCGACTGTATCGGTGGCTCGAATGCCCGGACGTTGAGGTCCATCCTCCCTATCTCCGGGCCATTCAGCTCCTCATGCTGACAGGCCAGCGCGTCCAGGAGATTGCGAAGCTTCATGTCAGCCAATATGATGCGAAAGAGCGCATCCTCGACTGGTCAAAGACGAAAAACACCAGGCCGCATGCGATCCCCCTTCCCTCGATCGCGGCCACTCTTCTCGAAAGCATCGAGCCGAACCGGCATGGGTGGTTCTTTCCCTCCGCGACCGATCCGATGGCACCTGTTCATCATGGGACCCTCTACGCCTTCATGTGGCGTCAGCGGGACCGAGGCATCATTCCCGACGTGACGAACCGCGACCTGCGTCGGACGTGGAAGACCCTCGCCGGCAAGGCCGGAGTGTCCAAGGAGATTCGCGATCGGCTCCAAAACCACACGCTGCAGGACGTGAGCTCCAAGAGCTACGACCGTTGGACTTATATGCCCGAGAAACGAGCCGGCATGCGGAAATGGGACCGGTTCGTCACCGCCCTGCTCGCACGCAAAGACGTCCCGCGGGCTGCCTGATCCTCGTGCAAAGCTTCGCTGTCCTACATGGAACAAAATAAGTACATGATGAGGAAAGGAGTCGCATCATGATCGTATTGGATGCCCCCATTCTTCTCGCCCTTGCAGCCTTGATCGGCAGCATTTCCTCGTTTGTCTGGTCGGTCAGGCGGAAGCGATGATGCCGGTCGCCACGACCGATATTTCGACAACGTTCCCAGAGAGGCACGGGCCCTGCTCGATCGACACCATGCAAAGGGAACCGCAGCGCCAGTCGTCGCTGCATGAGAACATGAACCGTTCCTAGACACAGCGTCGACGGGGGGTATGGGCAGCCGACAGGGCGAACTCTCGCCCCTTCGCAGCAGTTCCGCATCGCATGCCCCTTGAGAAGGAAACGAATGTCAGATCCCAATTTCCTCACGCCGGAGGAGGTTTTCGAACGTTATCGGAAAGTCGTTACGATCAGCACGCTGGAGAATTGGCGAGCGATGCGAATTGGCCCTTCGTTCATGAAGATCGGCAAGGCAGTACTTTACCCGATCGAGGAACTTATTGCATGGGATCGGCAAAATTTGGTGATCTGTCAAAACTCAAAGGTTGTTGGGCGCGCACGAGTTACGGGAAATATCCCTGCAAACTCCGAGTGAGCCTGGCCGACCTCGCGCCGAGCACGCGGCGCTGGAGAGCGCCTTCGCGACCCATATGAGGCCATGCTGTCGCTCCTGGTTCCTGCTCGCTATGCTACCCAACTCGCGACCAGTCCGGTGAGTTGCGGCAATGCACCGGCACAGGAAGGACGGCTCAGGATCTCCAAAAGCGTTCCGGGGCCGCCAGCATAGCCTTCGAGCGGCGTCACCAACATCATCAACTGTTCCCACGGATGGGTGTCGTCAAACGCCTCCAGCACTGCCTTCAGTCCCGGAACCACCCCGCCTCCGACGAACTGCGCGGCAGGATAACGGAACTCCTTTCCATAGGGGACGCCTAAGAGCTGCCGCCGCTTTCGCCGCCTTTCGACAGTCGCGGGAGTGATGCTCAGCAGGTTGGCGACATAGTTCCGATCATACATACCCCCAGCACGGGCAGTCATATCCTCGCGGAACGATGCTGTCCTTTTCCGCGCTGACTCGATGGCAGCTATGTCCGCCGGTGACGGGGACGCAGATTCCTCTACTTGGGTGAGAAAAGTCATTTTGTTACCATCTTGCTCATAGCTCGACGGTGCGGCCACGATCCGGTTCACGAATATGGTCGAGCCCCTCAATCTTCAGCCCCTCCAGGAAGTGGAGTAGAGAGCCTGCTGGCCTTGTAGGAACCAGATTCCTCAGGTTTTCCATGGTGAGGACGGCCATCACATTGCGACCGCAAATACCGATCCGCTGCGGTCCTTCATTCTTTGCAAGCCGGACGATCTCAATGAAGCGCGTCTTGGCCTCCTCGAGTTTCCAATGGCCTCGGGGGCCAGGCTCGGTCTCGTTCTCGTGCGCCACCGCAAAACTCTATCCAACCAGATACACAACTGCGTACGACAATATGGCCTGGATCTGAAGGCAAAGCCATCCGGCATCTTCGCCGCTAACGGAGCGGCACTCATCAAGTGCGAGGTAGCAGGCTCATCCGGCTGTCCTAAGCTGAGTCATCTTCATACGCGGACGCAAGGGCCTCAGGCGCCAGCATTTCGCATATGGTCTTGCGATGCTCGTTGATAATGCGATCAGCCTCATTCTGGCGCGGGCCAGGGACAATGATCGGCACCATCTCCAGCAGCCGGTCAAGCTCGAAGTTGTTTTCGCTGCCCTGAAAGGCCACGACCTCACCGGCTTCATCAGCAATAATAAAATGAACACACAGCTGCCGCTGAAGCTGATCCAGCCCGCGTTGAACGTTTGGATCGCAGGGGTCGAACAGCAAAGTGTGGCTTTCGCTCCAACGGTCGATCTGCGTCTGCAGCGTAATGAAACCAATCCTTGCCTCTGAATAATTGGCGGCGCCCGATGACATCCAGAATGAAGCTGGTGCCGTCCAATCCTGAGCAGGATCCGTCGTCGATCGAGTATTGATGACAATCGCGAGCTCGCTGGGCACTGTCTCCGACAATGAGACCGCCAAAAAACGGGCACCGGGCGGACCATGAGGCATCAGTCCGTGGTCGCTGAGATTGATTTTCTCTCCTCGCCATCGATTATCGATTGGGCCTGCCCGGCGGAGATGGTCGGATCGCCAATCCCTGAGTTCGATCGGCGTTCCGACGACATTGCCGGCCAGGATGCGAAAGCTGCCATCGGCAACATCGGTCCATTCCAGGATGGTGATCAAATTGCGCCCGGAGCTGCGATTGAGGACTGCGACCTCCCGGTCGTGATCCAGTTCGCGCAGTTTGGTTGGGCGATCGACAGCGATTGTTCCAATCATCCCATCGGCATCAAGAAGCAGGCAGGGAAGCCGACCGGCCGGCAGGCGCATCAACAAGTCAGAGATACCGTGCCGAAGTTCGCCTATGTCAAAGTTGACATCCTCGATGAACCTTTGCCTCCGTTGAAGCGGCGGAATCCATAGATCCGCCACGTCGACCAGAAGCTCGAGACGCCTCTTTGGATCGATGATGCTGGATGTTGCGTCGAAAAGGTCTGACGGCCCTGTGACGGTCTTGATCATGTTCGCCTGGAATCCCTTGCGGCGGTAGAGCGCACGGGTGGTGACACCGAGTGCCGCAGCGATCTTCTCCTCGGGGACACCGCGCTCGATCGCCCTATAGATCATGTAGTGCTCCTGCACCGTGGCAAGGCGGTTCACGCGCTTGTTGTAGGTGAAGCTGTCATCATCGTCGGCGACGATGCATTTCGCCTCCGTGATGCCGAGCTCTCGCAGCGCATGGTAGCGCAGATGGCCATCAAGAAGCATTCGTCTGCCGTCGGTCTCCTGCGGCGCGATCGCAAGCGGCTCGATCATGCCGATCGTTCCGATCGAACTCTTGATCCGCGCGTATTTCCTGGATGCGGCGATGTTGGGCGTCATCTTCCGAAGGGGCAGAAGGTCGTCCAGCCGCATGATGAAGACCTGCGCCTGGAAGGCGATCCGGATCTCCTCGATTTCATCCATGAGCGATCCCCAATCTTTCGGCCAGTGGCAGTGGAAGTGTCGCCATCGATTCCGCGCGCAGCAGTGTGACGAAGTGCTCCTCCTCCAGCAGCTTTTTCAGGGCGTTGACGATGAACAGGAGACGTCCTTGGGTCAGCGTAGCCTTCTTCACCATCGCCTTCTGCCGGTTGACCTCCCGCTGGTAAGCACGGACCAGCGAAGCCGCCGTTGGTTTGTGCGCCTTCCTGCTTGCCGGTCCCAGGGAGTGGATGCCCTTGCCGATCAGGTTACGCTCATCGACGATGCGTCGGATCGCGACGACCTGATTGCCCGGCAGTATCTTGGTCTCATAGGCCTCGGTCAGGGCGCGCTGGACATCATGATCGTTGGCGCGGGCGATCGTAGCGGCGATGCTCATGGGAATGACCCCACGCTCCACGGCGTCGAGGAGGCGTTCCTCCCCATTTTCGAGCAACGTGCAGATCAGCCACACATATTCGTCGCTGAACCCCAGCTTTCGGGCGATTTCGGCGCAGCTGTAGCCGCGATCACGGATGGCCCCGACCTCGCGGACGAGTTCGAGCGGCGTCAGATTTCGGCGGGCCATGTTCTCGACGAGGCTCATGACATAGCAGTCGTCGCGGTCGGCATCGATGATGATGGCCGGGATGGCCATCTGACCCAGCTTCTGGAACGCCTCCATCCGGCCCTGTCCGCATACGAGCTCGTATCGCGCGCTATCGGGAACACGGCGGACGGTGATGGGGCGCTTCAGGCCGACCGCGCGGATGCTGTCAACCAGTTCATCGAATATCTTCCTGTTCCGGGCGCGCGGATTGAGGATGTCGATGCTGGCGATCGGGATGGCCTGGATCTCTGAACTGTTGGTCATGAAGCCCTCACAAGCGAATGACGGCGGGTGAGATGGTAGAGTGGGTCGAGAGCGTCAGTCCGATAGGCGTCGATGTCGATGCCATTGTCTTCGGCAAGACGGACGCCCTGGCTTTTGCCGACATCGAGCCAAGGAAGCAGGTAATAGTCGCGCGGCCGCTCGTTACCCGGCGCCAACCGGACGACGACGGTAATGTCGGGCTTCAGTCCGGAATCGAGACGGATCTTCCAACGGAGGGATCCGGCCGGTGTGACCAGGCATCGTGCCAGGACGATGGAGATCGTCAGTTCGCCATTCACGGTGAGCAAGTCCGTCCGCGGGTCGAGTGTGACCGTCCCGCCGAGCCGTTCTATTTCGTTTCGTGTTGCTGACCTTTCCACGCATCGCCTTAATGCCCTGCTCCAGCATTGGCCCATCGTTTAGCGCAAGCAACTGCTCTGAGACATGGATGCGACAGTCCGCATCGATACCGATCAGATTGGCGTCGAACGCGGCGTGATGCACCTTCGAGAGTGGCAGGCCGTTAGAGACGATGGGCTGACCAAGCACTTCGTGACGGTCGTCCATTATGTGCGCTGCATCGAGCAGACGGCGCTCAGGAAGCCGTGAAATCGCGCAGCGTCCCGCATAGGCGGTAAGCACCGCCTCGCGAAATGTCGCTTGATGTAAGCGCTGGCTGACGAGGCGCAGCGCATATCGCCGCTCGGGCGCTGCCGGCAGAAATGTAGCGGAAGCCAGCGGTATGCCAAATCCGATCTTGGCGACCAGTTCGCGCCCTGACCAATCGGCGATGAAGGTCGGGTAAATGACCGTGTAGCGGCCTGGTGCAATGCCAAGGAAATAGAGAATGGGCACCTCAGCTTCCATCGCTTCACGTAACCAGCGATTATCGGCTGCGTCGGGATTGGTGCCCATGAAGGCATAATCGATCAGTTCCTCGCCGCGATGAATCTGCTCGTGCACGCGTCGCTGGTCGTCGTACCAGACCCGCGCACCGGTGCGGGGAAAGACAGTTCGGATGCTGAGCAGGTAACGCATCGTGCGAGGCTTGAAGATACCACGTTGCGGGTTGACAAGCGGGATGCGCTCGCCGCCGAAGGTGAAGCCGGCGGCGAGATCCTCACTCGTGAGCGGTCGCCCGGCCGCAAGCCGCTCCAACTGCGCAACCGCAGCCTGGCGCATCGCTGCATCAAGGGTATCGACGCTGCTCATCCGAGGTAGCGCTGCTCTCGGTGCCAAGCGAGTGCATCCTCCGCTGGCGGCGCATAGCCACGTTGAGGGAGACGCACAGGCGATCCGTGGAGATCATAGTAATGTCGGCCATTGTCGAAATCGGCCTTGAGACGCTGGCTCACCTCGAAGCGGTGGTCGTCGGAAATGGTAACATAGCCAAGATCAAACAACCGATGAATGTCGGTTCGTAACAACAAGCCATTGGCGGGATCATGATCCCCGCCGTCACCATAAGCGCGGATAGCCCACTACTCATTCGCTCGATATGTCCATCTTGGCTCCCGACGGCATCGGGCCGTAAGCCGTCAGACCGCTATCGGCCTCAAACGCCGAAGAATGCCCCCTAAATCGGTGGTGCTGCCACTGACTCGGATACCAATCCTCTCGACGAATGAAGACACCGACGAAAACCTAGAAGGCTTCCGCAAACCAAAATCATGATCGGTCCAACTCGCTCAACAATAATAATCCTCGTCGCCTTCGGGCGTCAGCAGACCGCGCTCGATCGTTTGCAAACCTACCTTATTGCCGGTTCGGAGGAAAAGTGACCTGTAGTCGTCGATCGTCGCTTCGCTTGGCAGGCGAAGACCTGTGTTCTCTTGCATCATGTATTGGCGAAACCGCTGTCGCATCGTGACGTCCAAACGACGCTGATGGCGATCAGCGAGAAGATCCGCGGCAGAGGCGGGAGCTGCCATTGCCAACTCGAGCGGCGCGAAAATGGGCGTGCCACGCTCAGCGAGCCGCGCGATGAGGATCGTACGGACACACCAGACCATGCGCCGCACGACTACATTGGAGTTGAGCGCGCCAGCGTGGCGATCGAGGAACCAACCGAGGTCACGGGCGTGCGCGATTTCGCGGGCATAGCTCGCCCGCAGCTTGAACTGGGATCGCAACTGATCGAGCTGGCCGAGCGGGTCGAACACTGGTTTGGCCTCGCGCACGATGTGACAGACGAAGAGATCTCCGTCGCGCGCGTCGGCCGTCAGCTTCTGCCACGGATAGAAGAACATCGAGAGATGACCGATCGACTTGTGCTGCGGCGTGCCGGGCGGGCTGATGAGCAGGAGATCGGTGTCTGAACCCCGGCTATTGTCCTCGCGGGCACGACTGCCGAAGAGCAGGATCGCGGAAACTCCTTGATCGCCGAGACCCATATTCAACGAGAGGCTCGCTCGATCGCGTCGATCGACAGTTTGCGCGCTGTGGTCCTGGCATTGACGACCTCTTCGCGATTGAGGAGCACTAGCTGCTGTTTGCCTGGCGGCAATGTGTCGGGCGCAACATCGAAATTGTGCTCGGTCATCAGGTAGAAGGTCTGGCTCAGCCGCTTGGTAACGACGAGTCTGCCCCCAACCATTTCGTACTCAGCTTCGAGTGCCGCCTGCTGACTCTCGGACAGCGCCGGGTTGGGCGCCAGAATGAGGTCGATCTCGTGCATCCACTCGAAATCGAGCGTAGGATCAATCGCGGCCGCGGTGATGTCGCCGGCCTGATCGATGCGAAAGAGATTATAGTCGCGGAAATCCGAATGTTCGGTCGACCAGGCCCGGACGTACCAGCGGCCGACGGCATGAAAGAGCGCATGGGGCGCGATGACCCGGCGTGGCTCGGGCGACCCCGTGATCGACTTGTACTGAATCTCCAACTGACCGCGCTGATTGATGGCGTCGAGGATGTGGAGCAGGATTCTCGCGTCCGTGCGCTTGCGCAGCAGCGAAACATTTTCGATCGGCGGCCGGTTGTCGAACCAGGTGTCTTCCTGGCGCATCCACCGATTCTCGATTGCAACGAGTTGCAGCAGGTAGCGTTCGGCCGAGGCGTGCATCAGCTTCGGCTCGTAGGCCGGCGCACGCAGATAGGCCTTCAGGGTCTGGTCGTAAACGAGGTTTCCAGGCGCGCGCGCAGTGTATTGGGCGATGTCGGATGAGGCCTGCTGTGCCGAGATTCCGAAGGTCTCCGCGAGATCGCGGCGATTGAACCGCCCGTCCCAAAACAGCCGGAAATCGATGAATTCGAGTCGCCGCTGCACGCCCCAGCGGACTGTTTCGCCCGACTCTTCCGTCACTAAACCCTCCAACAACTCTACTCGAAAAAAATATCCCATCGCATTTCTTGACTGGTTTGAATGCGATTCCCATATTCAATGGACGCGATGATCAGAGGGATCAACGACGAAGGACAACGAACAGACGCAAAGGGTAGAAAAATGGCGAAAAATACCGGTGATGGGTTTCGGCGCGGCGCGGTAACGGGTCGTACCCAGTTCCAGCGACCCGATGGACTCTGGCAGAAGCGCGATGAGCGCACGGGCCAGCTGATGAGTGTCAAGGACGACGGTGAGCCGTTCAAGGGCGTCGCCCGCGAGCCGGATGGCCGTGACACCCCCAACGCGTGAGGACCGAGGCCGGGCGCCGTCATGTCGCCCAGCGCGGCGCCCGGCCGACGCCGTCTGACCAAAAGGGATTACGATGACTGCCTCGATCACATTTTTCCCCGTCGGTAACGGCGATATGACGCTCATTACGTTCGACAACGACCAGAAGCTCCTCATCGACCTGCACGTGCGCAAGGCGGCGGACGACGCCGACGACGATACGCCGGATGTCATGGCCGATCTGCGTGGTCGGCTGACCCGCGACGAAAAGGGCCGTCTGTTCGTCGATGGTTTTCTGCTCAGCCATCCGGACAAGGACCATATCTGCGGCTTGACAACCCATTTTCACCTCGGCCCGCCCGACGAATGGGATGAAGATGACGACAAGATCCTGATCCGGGAAATGTGGTCGTCGCCGGTCGTCTTCCGCCGCGCCTCCAAGGATCACGTGCTGTGCGATGATGCCAAGGCATGGGCGAAGGAGGCACGGCGGCGTGTCGCTCTCTACCGCGAAAAGGGCACTGCCACGGTCGAGGGAGATCGCATCCAGATCATGGGCGAGGACGAAGACGGCAAGACCGACGATATCCTCGCGATCGTCGTCAAGGCCGACGGCGTTGTCACCAAGCTCAACCGGGTCGCGTCCGGCACCTTCGAGGGGCGTCTGCTCGCGCCGATCCCGCATAGCGACGATGAAGAGCTGGACGAGCTCCTCGGCAAGAATCATTCCTCGGTCGTCTTGCGTTTCTCGATCCGGGGCGGCGGCATCCTCGACAAATGCCGATTCCTCACGGGCGGCGACGCCGAGGTCGCCATCTGGGAGCGCCTGTGGGGCAAGCACGGGACTTATCAGGCCGACTGGCTCAGCTACGACATTCTCCAGGCGCCGCATCACTGCTCGTGGCACAGCCTCAGCTATGACAGCTACTCGACCTATGGTGAGGACGCGGAAGTCTGCGACGATGCGCGCAGCGCGCTGGCTCAAATCCGCAAGGGCGCGATCGTCGTCGCCAGCTCGAAGGCGATCGACCCTGACGAGGCCGACCCGCCCAGCGATCGCGCCAAGCGTGAATATATCTCGATCGTCGACGGCAAAAGCAACCGATTCATCTGCGTCGCCGATGTTTGGGAAGATGAGGATCGCGCGCTGCAATACGAGATCACGTCGAGCGGCATCACTAAGGTCGTGAAGAGCGCCGCCAAGGCGGCGGTTGCCGCGCTGGGGATCGGTGCCACCGCTGCCCAGGCGCGCGCGCACGGCTAAACCGGTGGCGACCGAGACGGAGACCGATCCCGCAAAACATCTCCTGCGGGTGGCATTGACGCACCCCGAATGCGTGGGCGGGGCGGTGCTCGAGCCTGAAGACGGTAGGCCGCGCATCCGGCTCGACATGAATGTCGAGATGCCGCTCGACATGAAGGCAGAGGGCATCAGCCGGAGTGGCGTCCGGATGTGCGAGCCCGTCGTGCTCAAGCTCCCCGCCGCCTTTCCGTGGCGATCGCCGCGCTTCTATCTGCGCGAGGATTTCCCGCGCAACTTCCCCCATCTCATGCCCTTCGCCGCAACGCCACGACCCTGCTTGGTCGAAGGCGATCAGGACGAATATTTTCTTCAGTTCGGCCTGGTCGAATATGGAATCTTCCATCTGGTCGAGCAGCTCGCGATCTGGCTTCGCAAAGCCGCCATCAGCGGTTTGATCGATCCCGCGCAGGGTTGGGAGCCCATGCTCCGACGCGATTTTCGCGACGTCGTCGAGATCGATGCCGACACCGCACGTAAAGTCGTCACCAGGAACGGCGGATGGATTGCATGGAAGGGCAGGTTCTTCCGCCGCGGTTCGGCTGAGGCAGGTCTCAACGTCGCGGCCGAAACATGGGTTTCGAGCAAGGGCGAGACGACGCCGCTCATGCGAAAGCCGGATAATTCGACGTTCACGTCGCGCCGGACCGATCCCGACACGAGCCTGGGCAACACGGTCGTCGGCGTGGTCTGGCCCGACAAAAATCCCGATGGGACACCGCGTATCAGCGCCACCTATCTGCCTGAAAGCGTCGCGACCTTGAGCGATCTTCGCGCCCGCGCGGCTGAACTTGGATGCGGAAGAGGTCTGGAAACTTTCCTTGCCAATGTCGAGCGTAGCTTTGCCGGCATGTTTCTGCTCGTGCCGATCCCGATCGGCATCATTCTGTGCGTGCGACGTCCGATACATCTGATCGACAGTACCTCCGACATCGAGTTGCTGCCCTATGTCGTCGAGATACGCGCCAACAAGAACCGAGCTTCACTGTTTGCTGGCGGCGACGATGAACCCGTCGCGTCGGCGATGCACTATCAGTCGCTCACCGCGGCGCTGCTGCAGACGCTGTCCGGCGTGCCGACGCGTCCCACGCTCGCCATGCTCGGCTGCGGGAGCGTCGGATCGAAGCTCGCCATGCACGCAGCGCGCGCCGGGCAAGCTATTGTCGCGGTAAGCGACGAGTCATTGCTCAGACCGCACAACATGGCCCGGCATGCGCTGGGAGCCGAGCTTGTTGGCACGAACAAGGCCGAAGCGCTCGCAAAGGAACTTTCTGGATTCGACATGGCGCCGGTGGTGCATCGCGGCGACCTCAGCGTCGATCTTCGCGACCCCGAACGCAGCAAGCAGATTATACCCGGGGCGGCGGGAGCGGCCATCAATACGACCGCTTCGCTATCGGTTCGCGAAGCATTGGTGTCTGCCGCAACGCCTCGCCTGCGTCGACGGCTCTTCGAGGCGGCACTCTTTGGCCGCGGCCGCGGCGCGTTTCTGCTCGCCGATGGTAAAGGGCACAATCCGAACCATTGCGACCTGATCGCCGAACTATACGCGACCCTTGACGACGAACGCGCCGCCAAACTGCTCTTCGATCCGGCCGGCGGTCTCGCCGAGATCCAGATCGGACAAGGATGCGGTTCGTTGACAATGACAATGGACGATGCGCGCCTGTCGGCCATGACGGCGTCCCTGTCCCAGGAAATCTCCAAGGCGCTCGATACGCCGGCCCAGGAGGGGTTGATCATCCTCGGCACGGCAGATGACGACAGCCCGTCGACTCGGTGGAGGCGGTATAGTGTTCCCGCCTTTGAAACGGTCGCCATCGCTGGCAGCGACGGGTGGCAATTGCGGCTGTCCCAGCGCGTGGCGGACCGGATCAGGACCGAAGCCAAAGCCTACCCGTCGGTTGAAACCGGCGGGGTGATGATCGGCTTGACCAGCGCCCGGCTCAAGACCGTGACCGTCGTCGACCTGCTCGAAGCGCCCGCCGACAGCTGCCGGACACCTGCAGTGTTCGTGCTCGGGACCGACGGCCTGCAATCGGCCATCCGCAATCGGCACGAGCAAAGCGGGCGAACCCTGTTCGACGTAGGAACCTGGCACAGCCACCTTCGGGATCAGGGTCCGTCTTCGACCGATTGGAAGACCGCAGCCGACCTCGCCGCCGAACGCGCGCCGCCATCGATCCTGCTGATCGCGACGCCTGCGCGCTTTCATGCGCTGGTTTCACCGCGAAAGGACGGCGATGGCTGACGGCAAATCGCTTAAGGAACAGAATGCCGGACTGATCCGGGCCGCGATGATCGGACATATCGTGGCCTTCGCGTGGATCGCGGCCGAGCCGCTCCGCCTCCTTTCGATGAACGGCCGCATGCTCGCAGCGCGGCTTGAGGCGGCGGCCGCGCCAGGCACTGCGGCATTCGGGCTCATCGTGGTCGCATCGCTCTTGCTGCTCGGCTTGATCAATCCGGGCTGGCGCGATCGGATCATACATTGGCGTTGGCACGATCCGCTTCCCGGTTGCCGTGCCTTCACCAGCATCGCGCCGCTCAGCAGCCACGTCAACATGGCGACGCTCGAAACCCAATATGGACCACTGCCTCTAGTGGGCAGGGAGCAGAACCAGCTTTTCTACCGGATCTATCGTGAGTTCAGAGAGGACGTAGGGGTGTTGGACGCGCACGGACGCTATCTCGCCGCCCGTGACATTGGAACCATCACGGCCTTGGTAATGATACCCTTGCCATGGCTCGCCTGGTGGGCCTCGGGCAATGGCGAACGCGCTCTGGTCTATGGCGTGGTGCTGTTTCTTGTCTACGCACTCTGCGTCATTGCAGCGAAGAACTATAGCTGGCGCATGGTCCAGCATGTTTTGGCGCTCGCATCGTCCAAGATATGAGCCAGGGGTGGATAGCTCGACGAATGGTATGACTCTCATTGCGGGGCGGCTGGTCAGTGATCACTTGGCAAACGCGATCACTTTTAGGCTCGTTCCCAACCGCACTGAACGACCGACAATAGGGCGCGAAGCAGAATCGCTAATCCTTCACTATCCGGAATTCACAAGACAGTGGACTCGGCAAATGATCCACCTCAAAGGGGACAAATCGGATCGTAGCCAGCCATCCTACTAACCACCCTAGCAGAGCATTTATCTGCTGGCCCAAGTCACTAGAGAGCGGCTATGCAACGAGAGAGAATACGGTATTTTCAAATACATGAGATGGTGATGATGCCTTGATCGGGAATGTCCGTGGGCTTGCGTGGATGAACGTGGATACGCGGGAATGAAAATGACCCACAACCACCCGAGCGGCACGCCCGAGCCGAGCCGGCAGGACATCGCCATCACCCGCGACATCGTCGAGGCGACACGCCCCCTCGGCATCATCATCCACGATCATCTCATCATCGGCAGCGACGGCCACAGCTCGATGCGCGCCAGCGGGCTGCTTTAGGGTTCGATCTGCTCGGTCTGCGCGCCTTCTCCCTCAGGCCATTTCCGTTCGTGTCGAACGGAGGAGAAGTGCGCACCCATCCGATCAGGACAGGCTGCGGGGTCATGCCTCTCCCTACCCTCTTCCTTCTTTGTCATTCCCGCGAACGCGGGAATCCAGGGGCAATGCAGCATTGGATCCCCGCGTTCGCGGGGATGACGATGGGAAAAGGCGGTGTCGCAAGTCCAACGAGTTACGACTCCAACCTCATGGCTGGAAGCGCAACAGCTCATCCTTCGTCACGCTCCCATCCCCATCGGAGTCGGCTTGCGTGAATGCGTCCGCCGCCCGATCGCTCAGCTGCTCCGCCGGCGCGCCACGCTGTCCCGCCGGGTCCTTGCGCGTCCTGTCGGCGAGCCAGAGCGTGAACTCCTGCCGGTCCAGGCCGCCGGACCCATTGACGTCATAGCGCCCGAAATCGCTGTCGACGGCATCGACGCTCGGGGCCGGTGCGCTCTGCTGTGCGTGCGCCATATCCGGAACAATGAGCAGCGCGGCAGCAAGGAAAGCCCGAGACATCGCAATCCCTCGATCGAGAACGACCTGCCCCGTCCACCCGATCTCGGGCTGAGAAACGCCATTTCAACCCGCTGTCGGGGGAATGCTCCGGCGATCCGTCGCGATTCCATCTCCGGACGGCGAGCCTGCCAAGACGCAAAAAGGTCCGGAGCAGGCGTTGCTCCGGGCCTTCGATGATTCTCCGTCCGTGGACGAACCGCGTTCAGCCGCCGCTGAAGAAGCTCACCAGATCGTCGCGGCTCACCAGCTTGTCGCTGTCCTTGTCCGTCATGGAGAAGGCATTGGTGGCATAGGTGTCCACCTGGGCCTGATCGACCGGCTTGTTCTGGGCCTGCAGCTCGGCAAGCTTCAGCTTGGTGATCCAGGCCTTGAACTCCGCTTCCGACAGCTTGCCGTCGCCATCCGCGTCGGCCTGCGGAAACTCCTGATCGACGAACGCCACGATCTGGGGATTGGCGGCCGGCGCGGCTGTCTCCTGCGCGGGCGCCTCCGATGCGGGAGCCGGCGTTTCGGTCTGCGGGGCTGGCGCCGCTGCTTCCTGCGCGCTCACGGTCTGAGCGAACATGAGCGACGCCACGATCGCGGCGCTCGAAGCGGCGAAAGTCCTGATCATCAAGGCTGTTCCTTTCCATAGCCTGCCAAGGGAACCCCAATGCTAGGCGGAGCGTCGCGGCCCTGTCCGTCCTGCTGAGACGAACCGAGCCGATCATGCTGCCGAGCCGAGCATCGAACCCGATGAATCCCATGTTTTCAATGCGCAACGCGGCACCGCGATCCGCTCGATTGCTCCTGCGGGATCGGCCTGCTAGGGGCACGGCGACTTCCACATCGATCAGGACAGCCCGCCATGGTGCCCCGCTACGCCCGCCCGCAAATGACCGCGATCTGGGAGCCGGAAGCGCGCTTCCGCATCTGGTTCGAGATCGAGGCGCATGCGACCGATGCGCTCGCCGAGCTGGGCGTGGTGCCCAGGAGCGCGGCCAAGGCCCTGTGGGACTGGTGGGCGACCGATCCGGCGATCGACGTCGCCGCCATCGATGCGATCGAGGCGGTCACCAGGCATGATGTCATCGCCTTCCTCACCTGGGTCGCGCAGAATGTCGGCGAGGATGCGCGCTTCATGC
>Ga0180222_1002433_pt1 | contig 14948 bp, 13 predicted proteins | sample eDN5th37CKraftOP_FD_151336 | JGI IMG/M metagenome (GOLD analysis project Ga0180222, IMG submission 151336) | Enriched Organic Plus compost microbial communities from Emeryville, California, USA - eDNA 5th pass 37_C Kraft OP (version 2) (version 2) ... | reverse complement strand
AGGACGGTGGCGTTGTGCGCGAGCCGATAGTGCTCGAGTCTCTGCCGCACCCAGTCCGCGGTGTCGGGGTCGAGCGAGGCGGTGGGCTCGTCGAGCAGCAGCACTTCCGGTTCGTTGAGCAGCGCCTTGGCGAGCGACACCCGTGTCTTCTGGCCGGCCGAAAGCTTGCCGGTGTGCCGATCGAGAAATTCATTGAGGTCGAGATCGGCGGCGAGGCTTTCGATACGCGCATCGATATCGGGCACCGCGTAGAGTTGCGCGAAGACCGACAGGTTCTGCCGCACGGTGAGCCGCATCGGCATGTCGACGTAAGGGCTCTCGAAATTCATCCGGTGCAGCACCTGATAGCGCTCGTCCGGCATGCGCGCGCCGAGCACGGTGACGGTGCCGGCGCTGGGGGTGACGAGGCCCATGATCATGGCGATGGTGGTGGTCTTGCCGGCGCCGTTCCCGCCGAGCAGGCCGGTGATCGACCCCGCCGGCAGGCTGAAGGAGATGCCATCGACCGCGGTCGCGGATTTGTAGCGCTTGACCAGGCGGTCGACGGCGATGGCCGGGGTTTTCTGCACTTCCATGGCGTCCCGAGATGTGACGCCCCCGCGCCGGAAGCGCAAGTCCCGCGCCGCGGCCGGCGATTGGTGTATTCGGCGCGAGCCACTACATTGCGTCCATGGCCGCCCCCGACCTCGCCCCCGATCGCCCCCGCCGCAATGTGCGTCTCAACACGCTGGTGCGCCTGCGCTGGCTCGCCATCGCCGGCCAGACCACGGCCGTGCTGGCGGTCTATTTCGGGCTCGAATTCGAGCTGCCGATCTGGGCCTGTCTGGCGGTGATCGCGCTGTCGGCCTGGCTCAATGTGGCGCTGCGGCTGCGTTTCCATATGACACAGCGGCTGGAGCCCGACCGCGCGGCCTGGCTGCTCGCCTTCGATATCGCCGAACTGGCGGTGCTGCTGTTCCTCACCGGCGGATTGCAGAATCCGTTCGCTTTCCTGTTCCTGGCGCCGGTCCTCTTGTCGGCGACGGCCCTGCCGCCGCGCTTCACCCTGATGCTGGGCGGCCTCGCGATCGCCTGCGCGACCGTGCTCGTCTTCGTGCATTACCCGCTGCCCTGGGACAGCGAGGATCCGCTGCGGCTGCCGCCGATCTACATGATGGGGGTCTGGCTCTCGATCCTGCTCTCGATCGGCTTCATCGGCGTCTATGCCTGGCAGATCACCGAAGAGGCGCGCCAGTTGTCCGATGCGCTCGCCGCCACCGAACTGGTGCTGGCGCGCGAGCAGCACCTGTCCCAACTCGACGGTCTGGCCGCCGCTGCCGCGCACGAGCTCGGCACGCCCCTGTCCACCATATCGGTCATCGCCAAGGAGCTGGAGAACGCCATTTCGGCCGACGCGCCGCATGGCGACGATGTGCGGCTCTTGCGCGAACAGGCCAAGCGCTGCCGCGATATTCTCGCCAAGCTGACGGAACTGTCCTCGAGCGGCGAACCGTTCGACCATATGCCGTTGACCGCGCTGATCGAGGAAGTGGTGGCGCCGCATCGCAATTTCGGCGTCGCCATCGAGGTGGGCGTGCCCACCGACCGCGGTCCGGCGCCGGTGGGCGCGCGCAATCCGGCGATCGTCTATGGTCTCGGCAACCTGCTTGAAAACGCGGTCGATTTCGCGCGCGAATGCGTCACGGTCGCGATGCAGTGGGACGACGAACACATCGACGTGACCATCAGCGACGATGGGCCCGGCTTCGCGTCGGAGATCGTGGGTCGTATCGGAGAACCCTATGTTACCACCCGCCGCCACCAGACGGCCGGAAATGACGAGCCGACCGGGCTCGGGCTCGGCTTTTTCATCGCCAAAACCCTGCTCGAGCGCTCCGGGGCGACGATTTCCTTCGCCAATCGCGCGCTGCCCGATCATGGGGCCATTGTCCGGTTGCGCTGGCGGCGCATCGATTTCGAGCATCCGGTAATCCTGTCGGCCGCTTGATGCCCGCCCGCCGGATGACTATTTGTTACAAATTCAGGGGTGTGCCCGCGCGCCTGCGCAAGCAAGGCGGCGTGGGCTTATGATCGGATACGGATAAGAACGTGGACGCGATCAACGATATAGCGGCAGTACCGGTGACGGAAGAAATTCAGGGCGAACGCACGGTCCTGATCGTCGAGGATGACCGTTCGTTTCTGCAACGGCTCGCCAAGGCGATGGAACAGCGCGGTTTTTCCGTAACCACCGCGGAATCGGTGGCGGACGGCCTGCTGCAGGTGGAAAAAGCGGCGCCCGCTTATGCGGTGGTGGACATGCGGCTCGGCGACGGTAACGGGCTCGACGTGATTTCGGCCTTGAAGCGCCGGCGTCCCGAAGCGCGCGGCATCATCCTCACCGGCTACGGCAATATCGCCACCGCGGTCAATGCGGTGAAGCTCGGCGCGGTCGATTATCTGGCCAAGCCGGTCGACGCCGACGACGTGTTGGCGGCTCTGCTCGCGCAGGACAATGCCAAGATCGAGCCGCCGGAAAACCCGATGTCGGCCGACCGCGTGCGCTGGGAGCACATCCAGCGCATCTACGAATTGTGCGGCCGCAACGTCTCGGAGACCGCGCGCCGGCTCAACATGCACCGGCGCACGCTGCAGCGCATTCTCGCGAAACGCGCGCCGCGGTAGCTGTCTCGTACTTCTGTCTCGCACCTCTGTCATCGCCCGCGAAAGCGGGCGATCCAGTAATCACGACCGCAAAGGAAAATCTCGATCGCTGCGGTATGCTGGATGCCCCGCTTTCGCGGGGCATGACAGCAAAGGCTAATTCCTCTCCCCGTAAGGCCCCTCCGGATCGGCGAGGCAGGAGAGCCGGCGCGCGGCCGCGCGCGCGAACAGCAGCATCATGGCTTTGCGGGTGGCGGCGGGCAGTTTGTGCTCCGGCGCCTCGTTTCTGAATTCGGCGCCGTAGGCATCGGCCACGATCAGTCCGGCGTCGGGCGGGAAAATCTCGTGCGGCACCTCGAGCGCGGTGGCGAAGAACAGCCGGTCGCAATGCGCGCGGTATTCCGGCCATTTTTGATCGGCGCGGAAATCGGCGATCGAAGACTTGACCTCGACGATCCAGATTTCGCCGCGCGCGTCGAGCGCGACCAGGTCGGCACGGCGGCCGGAGGGGAGCGGCAACTCGCTCACCACGCAATACCCGTAGGCATGCAGCAGCCGCGCGGTGCCGCGCGCCACCTTGAGCGCGGTTTCCGACTGGCGGCCGTCGACGGGGGGCCGGACCGGCATCGTTTGCATGAATCCAAGATGCCATTCCGTGCCGGGAAGGCCAAGCGGTGTGTTCTCGGGAGGCGTGGCGGGCTAAACCCGCGGGGGCTATACTTTGCGGTGACGCGCAATCGAGACGGTCCGGGTCCAATGCCGAACGCAAGGTTCTTCGCCGCGATACTCGTTTTGTCGGTTCTTGCGGGCCCCGCGCAAAGTCAGATGAGGGGCGGTGACGAGAGGCGCGCGCTCCTTGTTCCCGCGGGCAGCCCGGTCGCGCTCAATGGGCGGCTGCACGTATGCGGCACCATGTTGTGCAACAAGTACAACAAGCCGATCCAATTGCGCGGCATGAGCACGCACGGGCTGCAATGGTTCAGCCAGTGCGTGAACCCCGGTTCGCTCGACGCGCTGGCGAGCGATTGGAAAGCCGACGTCCTGCGCGTGGCGATGTATGTGCAGGAGGGCGGCTACCAGACCAACCCGACCAAATTCACGAATCTCGTCGACGCGATCATCAAGCGGGCCACGGTGCGCGGGCTCTATGTCATCGTCGACTGGCACATCCTCAGTCCCGGCGACCCTTATTACAATCTCTCGCGCGCCAAGACTTTCTTCACCGAAATCACGAGCCGACACAAGGACGCGGTGAATGTTCTGTACGAAGTCGCCAACGAGCCGAACGGCGTGAATTGGGGGCGGATCAAAAACTATCACGAGCAGATTATTCCGGTGATCCGCAGCCAGAGTCCCCATGCGGTCATCCTGCTCGGCACGCGCGGGTGGTCGTCGCTCGGCATTTCAGACGGCGCCAACGAAAATCAGATCGTCAATAACCCGGTCAACGCCAAGAACGTAATGTATACGTTCCACTTCTACGCGGCGTCGCACCACGAGCCCTATCTAAACGCGCTTGCGCGCGCGGCCGCCAAGCTGCCGATATTCGTCACCGAGTTCGGCACGCAAAAGGCGTCCGGCGACGGCGCCAATGATTTCGTGTGGGCGCAGAAGTATCTCGATTTGATGGCGACCCACAAGATCAGTTGGGTCAACTGGAATTATTCCGATGATTTCCGGTCGGGTGCGGTGTTCAAGCTGGGCACCTGTCCCAACGGGCCCTTCGCCGGTACCGACGCGCTCAAACAGGCGGGCCGGTGGGTCCGCAACCGTGTGCGCAGCCCGGATAATTTCACCGGGCGTTGAGGGGCCTAAGGCCGGGACGCCGCGCGCTCCGGAAACGCCGCGGCGAGTTGCGCGCGGCTAGCCCCGATTATCCCGCGCTCGGTGATGAGCCCGGTGACGAGGCGGGCCGGCGTCACGTCGAAGGCATAGTTGGCGACCGGCGAGCCGTCCGGCACCACCTGCACGGTCGCGATGCCGCCGTCCTGGGTCTTGCCCGTCATGGTCGCGACTTCCTCCGCCCCGCGCTGCTCGATCGGGATTTCGGCGACCCCGTCGCTGACCGTGAAGTCGATGGTCGGCGAGGGCAGCGCCACATAGAAGGGCACGTTGTTGTCGCGGGCCGCGAGCGCTTTGAGATAGGTGCCGATCTTGTTGCAGACGTCGCCCTGCGCGGTGACGCGGTCGGTGCCGACGATGACGAGATCGACCAGGCCGTGCTGCATCAGATGCCCGCCGGTATTGTCGGGGATCACGGTATGCGGCACGCCGTGTTTGTTGAGCTCCCAGGCCGTGAGCGAGGCTCCCTGATTGCGTGGCCGGGTTTCGTCGGCGAAAACGTGCACGGGCAGGCCCTTGTCGTGCGCCATGTAGACCGGCGCGGTCGCCGTGCCCCAATCCACGGTCGCCAGCCAGCCGGCATTGCAATGGGTGAGCACGTTGACGCGCTCGCCCTTCTTGCGGGCGGCGATTTCCTCGATGAGCTTCAGGCCGTGGCGGCCGATCGCCTGGTTGATGGCGACGTCCTCCTCGGCGATCGCGCCGGCGCGGGCGAGCGCCGCCGTGGCGCGCTCGCCGCGCGGCCGGTTGCGCACCGCCGCCATTACCTCGTCGAGCGCCCATTTCAGATTGATCGCGGTCGGCCGCGTTTCGATCAGCGTCGCGTAGGCGCGCTCCAGGCTGTCGTCGGAGGCATCGGCGCGGAGCGCCAGCCATAGTCCGTAGGCCGCCGCTGCGCCGATCAGCGGCGCCCCGCGCACCTGCATGGATTTGATCGCGTGCGCGGCATCCTCAAGCGTCGCGAGCCGCGCCGTGACGAAGCGGTGCGGGAGCTGGGTCTGGTCGATGATGCCGACCGAGCTGCCGTCCTGTTCCAGCCAGATCGTGCGTGTCGGTTTTCCGTCGATTTTCATGGGCCCTGTCTAGCGTTTTTTCTCGGCACTGTCGTCCCCGCGCTCACCGTTATCGTCCGCGCGAAGACGGGGATCCGGTACGCCGCAGCGCATCGAGAGGACACGGAGTACTGGATCGCGGCCCTCGCTTCGCTCGGCCGGGACGACGGTCTTGCATGCGGCGTCTCCTTGTCCCACTCTCGCGGCCCCTCAGGGAGTCCTCAATGTCCGCCATCAATTACGAAGTCGAATACGACAACCGCGGCCGCGTGCCCGAGCATCCGCAAATCTTCGCGCGCTGGGAGCGCGAAGCGGCGGCCTATCGAGCGGCCGCGCGCGGTGCTGAACTCGGCCTGAAATACGGTCCCTCGCCGCGTCAGACCATCGAACTGTTTCCGGCCCAGAGCGACAGCGGCAAGGCGCCGCTCGCGATGTTCATCCACGGCGGCTGGTGGCGCTCGCTCGAGCCGGCGAAGTTCAGTCAGGTCGCGGCGGGCGCCAATGCGCAGGGCGTGACGGTCGCGGTCGCCGGCTACGATCTATGCCCGGGCGTGTCGATCGCCACCATCGTCGATCAGATGCGCGCAGCCTGCCTTTATCTGTGGCGCCAGCGGCGCCAGCGCGTGTTTGTGTATGGCCATTCCGCCGGCGGCCATCTCGCCGCCTGCATGGCGGCGACCGACTGGACCGCGCTCGCTTCCGACGCGCCCGCCGACCTGGTGCCGGCGGCCTATGCGATTTCCGGCGTGTTCGATCTGGCGCCGCTCACGCAAATTTCCGTCAACCAGGATCTCAAGCTCGACGACAAGGCCGCGCACGACCTGTCGCCGATCCATTGGAAAGTGCCGGCGGGCCGCAGCCTCGACGCCGTGGTGGGCGCGATCGAATCGAGCGAATTCCTGCGCCAGAGCCTGATGATCTCGGAAGCCTGGCGCAAAGCCGGGGCCACGACGCGTTACGAGGCCGTGCCCGGCGCCAACCATTTCACCGTGGTCGATCCCTTGAGCGATCCCGGCAGCGCCATGACGGCGCGCGTGGTGGAACTGGCGCGGCAGGTTGCCGGCAGGCCGCTCTAGAACCAGTAGCGCCACGCGAAAAAGACGGTGAGCAGCGCGCCGACCGCGATGACGGCAACGCGCGTCGCCTGGCGCGGCAGCACGCGCGCGAGCGAGGCGCCGGCGAGGCCGCCGGCGATGCTCCCGGCCATCAGCGCCAGCGTCTGCGGCCAGATCACGGTGCCTTGCAGGATGAAGATCGCCGCCGCGGTGCCGCTGTTGAGGCTGGTGACGAAGTTCTTCACCACATTGGCCGAGCGGTAGTCGCCGCCGGTGGCGACCGACATCACGCCGAGCAGCAGCACGCCGACGCCGGCGCCGAAATAGCCGCCATAGAACGACACCGGCAGCAGCATCTTCAGATTGGTGACGCTGAAGTCGATGTCGCGGCCGCGCTTGCGCGCGCGTGCGCGCAGCCATTCGCCCGCCTGCTGCGAAAAGGCGAACAGCACGGTGGCGAAGGCGAGCAGCACCGGCACCAGCAGCGCGAACACGCGCTGCGGCGTCGCCAGCAGCAGGCCGGCGCCGAGGCCGGCCCCGATCATGGAAGCGACCACCATGCCGATGAAGGCACGGTTGAAGGCCGGCAACTGCTTGCGGTCGCTCATGGCGGCGAAGAACGTGCCGGGGAACGAGGCGGTGAGATTGCAGGTGGTGGCGGGCAGCGGCGGGATGCCGGCCGCGATCAGCGCCGGATAGGTGACGACCGCGGCGCCGCCGACCATGGACGACAGCATGCCGCCGCCGATGCCGGCGAGGAAAAGCATGAGGATGGTGTGGAGGGTCATGCGTGGAGAACCGTGCGGTGGATCGCAGTGCTGTCGTCCCGGGCGAGCGCCAGCGAGACCCGGGACCCAGTACTCCGCGGCCTATCGATAGGCTTCGGAGTACTGGGTCCCCGCTTGCGCGGGGACGACCGCACGTTGTCAGAAAAACGCCTGGATCCCGGTCTGCGCGCGGCCGAGGATGAGCGCGTGGATATCGTGCGTGCCCTCGTAGGTATTCACGGTCTCCAGGTTCGAAAGCACCCGCATGACGTGATATTCCTCCGAGATGCCGTTGCCGCCGTGCATGTCGCGGGCGGTGCGCGCGATCTCGAGCGCCTTGCCGCAATTGTTGCGCTTCATGAGCGAGATCGACGGCGGCGCCGCCTTGCCCTGCTCCAACATGCGCCCGAGCCGCAGCGCGCCCGCCAGCCCGAGCGCGATCTCGGTCTGCATGTCGGCGAGCTTCTTCTGCACGAGCTGGTTGGCGGCGAGCGGACGTCCGAACTGCTTGCGGTCGAGCGTATATTGCCGCGCCGCGTGCCAGCAGAATTCGGCGGCGCCCATGGCGCCCCAGGCGATGCCGTAGCGCGCATTGTTGAGGCAGCCGAAGGGACCGGCGAGGCCCTTGGCGTTCGGCAACAGATTCTCCTCCGGCACCACGCAATCGGTGAGCACGATCTCGCCGGTGATGGAGGCGCGCAAGGACAGCTTGCCTTCGATCTTCGGCGTGGCGAAGCCCGGCGTGCCGCGCTCGACGATGAAACCGCGGATGACGCCGTCGAGCTTGGCCCAGACCACGGCGATGTCGGCGACCGGCGCGTTGGAGATCCAGGTCTTGGCGCCGTTGAGCCGGTAGCCGCCCTCGACCTTCTCGGCGCGGGTGACCATGGAACCCGGGTCGGAGCCGTGGTCGGGCTCGGTCAGGCCGAAGCAGCCGATCATCGTGCCGGCGGCGAGCTTGGGCAGATAATTCATCCGCTGCGCTTCGGTGCCGTAGGCGTAGATCGGGTACATCACCAGCGAGGACTGCACCGACATGGCCGAGCGGTAGCCCGAATCCACGCGCTCGATTTCTCGCGCGATCACGCCATAGGCGACGTAGCCGAGCCCGGCCCCGCCATATTCCTCGGGAATGGTGGGCCCGAGCAGGCCGAGCTTGCCCATTTCGGGCAGCATGTCGGGATCGTATTTTTCCTGCGCGTAGGCTTCCTTGACGCGCGGCATCAGGTAGTCCTGCGCGAAGCCGCGCGCGGTGTCGCGCACCATGCGCTCCTCTTCGGAGAGCTCGTCTTCCAGGCCGAGCGGGTCCTCCCAGACGAAGGCCGTATCCTTGAGTAGCGCGGGCTTGCCCGGGCGCTTCTCGGCCGCTTGCGACATTGGAACCTCCTCGAACGGAATACTGCCGTTCCTTATCGCCGCCGGCGGAGGGCGGCAAGGGTGGCTCTTGTCATCCCTCCCCTGCTTGCGAGGGAGGGTGGAGGCGAGCGCAGCGAGCGGCCGGGTGGCGGTGGGCGTTCGCGATCGACAATAAACTCCACCCGTCGCCGCGCTTGGCGGGAAGCCACCCTCCTTTTGCGGGGGAGGGATGGGCGAGATCGCGGCGCGCGCGTCCAAAATCAAAACCCCGCCGGAGAACCGGCGGGGTTTGCAACGCAACGAAAACGCAACCGGAAGGGCGATCAGATCGCTTCCTTCAGGTCCTTGGCGGCGCGGAACGCGACCTTCTTCGAAGCCTTGATCTTGATCGCTTCGCCGGTGGCCGGATTGCGGCCCATGCGGGCGGCCCGCTTGCGCACCTGCAGGATGCCGAGACCGGCGATCTTCACCCGCTCGCCCTTCTTGAGGTGCTTCGTGATCATGCCGACCAGGTTTTCCATCATCTCCAGCCCCTGCTTCTTGGTGAGCTGGTGCTGTTCGGAAAGGGCGGCGGCCAATTGCCGGGTCGTCACCGGCTTCGAAGCCTTGGGCTTGGACGCGGCGGCTGCTTTTGCCATCGAGGTAACTCCTTGTGCGCACCATGCGCGAAGGCCAAGCACTACGAGATTCGCGCGGTCGTGCAAGCATTCCGGCGCATGGCAATTGGGATTAACCACAGAAAGAAGCCAAAAAGGCCCTTCCGGCGGGCATTTTTTGCGTCACCGCCGGGATGATTCGTACATCGGCATTCATTTGGCCCGCCGCAAGCGGGCTTTTCTTCGGTAAAATACCTATCCCCGCAGCCGGACGAGCGAATCATCCCCGGCAAACACACTCTCGAAATGCGCGAGCGAGCCCTTCGACGGCTGCCGGGCATCGTCGTTCGGTCCCGCCTTCCAGGGCGTGCCGGGCAAGTGCTGGGTCGCGGCGTACCAGTCGGCCGGGCTCGTGCCGAGCGCGCGCGCGAAGTCGCAGGGCTGCGGCGCTCTGGCGATGAGGCCGAGCCAGAGGATCATCAATTCCCGCGCGGCATGCTTCGGCGTCCGCGTCTCCGCGACATGCGCGGAGGCCTTGCGCGACAAGCGCGCGCGCAGGTCGGGCGAAGCGAGCAGCGTTTCCAAGAGCGAGGCCGCCTCCTCGATCGAATGCGCGACGATGCCGGTCTCGCCGTCGCGCACGATGGCGCGCTCCGCCGCATTGTCGAGCACGACGGGGACGAGGCCGAGCGACATCGCCTCGACGAGCGAATTTTCAGCGGTGCCGTAATGGTCGCGCTGCAGCGGATAAAAGAAGATATCGGCCTCGCAAAGCGCCCGCGCGGGCTGCGCGGTCTGTCCGCGAAAGACGATGCGCTCGGGATGGCGCATCGCGCGGGCGCGCGCCGCCACTTCGCCGGCGGGATCGACCGCGCCCCAGACCGACACGCGGATATCCGCGCCGGCGAGCCGGTCGATGGCGTCGAAAAACCCCGGATGCATTTTCACGAAGTCGACGGTGCCGAGATAGGCAATCACCGGCTTGTCCCGCTGCGCGCGCGGTAGCAGATCGCCGTCGGAAAATCCGAAGCCGCTGTTGACGACGGCGGTGCGCGCACGCGCGTCCTCGGACACGAACGAAAGCGACGGACTGCCGCGCGAAGCCTCGGTGGTGAAGACGAAGCGCATGGCCTCGTCGATGAGGCCGGGCGGAATGAAGGGCCGGCCGAGGCCGGAGATATGCGACCAGAACACGCTGCGCATGGCCGGGAACGGGCAGCGCGCGAGGCATTCGAACAGGCGCGGATGGTTCCAGAACTCGAACTGGACGATGTGCGCCTTGCAGGCGAGCCGCATCACGTAATCGAGGCTGTCGGCGACGACCACGCGCGCGCCGCCGCGCGTCAGCGCGTCCGCGTAGCGGCGGTCGCGCGGCGCCTCGAGCAATACGAATGTCTGGTTGATTTCGGGAGGCAGCGCGCTGCGCAATGCCGCATGCGCCTTGCCGACGCCGCCGCCGAGATGCGGCGCGATGTGCAGGATGTTCATTCCGCCGCGATGGCCGTGAAGGTCCGGTTGCTGCCGCCGGGGGGCTCGAGATCGGGGTCGACGTCAACGAGCCGCTTGAACCGCTCGAGCAGCATCGTGCGGTGCGCGTCGATATTGTCGGGCAGGCAATGGCTGAGCTGGCCGCAATTGCCGCAGACGCCGTTCTGGCGGCGGCGGCCTTCGAGATGCTGGAGCCGGAGCGCGTTCATGCGCTCGGAATTCCAGATCTCCTTCATCGACTGCGTGCGCACGTCGCCGATGACGAGCTTGCGGCCCCAGTCGAGGAAGCAGGACGAGACCAGCCCGTCCGAATTCACCGAATAGCCGTAGAAGATATAGGGGCAGGTGTCGGTGTCGCCGACTTCCTGCTGATAGATGCCCTTCTCGATGGCGATGCCGGTATGCGCGGCGATGTCGAATTCCGGCCAGCAGGGCGCGAAATTCTCCACGAAAATGCGGTCGCAGTGATCGCCGAAAGTGTCGAAGAATTGCTGGCGCTCGGCCTCGGTGACCAATTCGCCGGGGATCTTCACGGCGATTTCGCAATTGCCCTTGTTGGCGTAGAGCCAGCGCACGTTCTCGACGAATTTCGGGAAGTCGAATTTGAAGCCGGTGAAACGCCGGTAGGTTTCCTCGCTCATGCCGTCGACCGAGATGTTGATCTTGTCGATGCCGGCTTCGAGCACGGGCGCGAGGCGCTCGGGCGTAATGAGGGTGCCGTTGGTGGTGGTGTCGATATAGTCGACATGGCCGGAGCGCTTGGCATAGGCCACCATGTCGGCGAAACGCTTGTTGAGGAACGGCTCGCCGTCCTTGTACAGGCGCAGCACCTTGATCGGCTTGTCGAAGGCGCCCAGGTCGTCGACGATTTTCTGGAACAGCTCGTATTTCATCGCGCCCTGGAAGCGGCCGGTCTCCGCGATCAGGTCGCGATGGCCGGTCGGACAGAACGTGCATTTGAAATTGCAGGAGCTCGCCGGATCGACGAAGACGATGAAGGGGGTCGCCAGCGGGATAACGGTCTCGAGCGGTGTGCGTCCTTCGAGATTGATTCGCGGCTGCAAGCGGGCTTTCACGCGCGTCGTCCTTGCGAAGGAGGCGAGGGGGATCCGTTGAAATACGTAAAAAATCTAGGAGGTAATGGTTAACCAAGCCTTTGCGGTGGGGGCTTACCGGGCGCGCAAAATGTCGGCGCGCGGACTCTATCCGTCATCCTGAGGTGCGAGCCGCTTGAGCGGCGAGGCTCGAAGGATGGCGGCCGCTGAGTCAGTGCCCGTCATCCTTCGAGGCTCCCCCGGCACAGGGCCGGGGTCGCACCTCAGGATGACGGATTGAGATCTTCGCAGATCCCTATGGAAACCCGTACAGCCGGGCCGGATTGTCGGAGAGAATCGCCTGGCGGTCGGCGAGCTTGGGCGTCCAGGCGCAGAACAGGTCCAACAGGTGCTTGGCGTCCGGCACCGGGCCTTCGGGCCGCGGATGCGGCCAGTCGCTGCCCCATACGAGGTTCGCCGGGTTGGCGGCCAGCAGCGCATCGTGGAACGGCTTGGCTTCCAGGTAGTCCGGCGCCGAGGCGCCCAGCCGGTAGGTGCCCGACACTTTCGACCACAGCCGTCCTTCGCCGACGCCGCGCACCAGCGCCTGGAAGCCGGGATGCCCGGTGCCGTGACGGTGCTCCATGCGGCCCATGTGATCGACCACGACCGGTATCGGGACGCGCGCGAGCGCCGGCAACAGGTCGGGCAGATCGCGCGTGTCGATCCACAATTGCAGGTGCCAGCCGAGATCGGCCATCGCGCCGTAGAGCGGCTCGATGTCCTTGAGGCCGACGCCGTTCTGGTAATAGGGCTTGCCGTCGCGGCGGAACTCGTTGGCGCGCAGGCCGCGCACGCCGTTGGCGTGCCACTGCTTGAGGGTCGCCGGCGTCAGTTCGGCGCCGCCGACGGCGATCCCGCGCAAGCGCTCGGGCGCCGCGCTCAGCGCGTCCAGCATCGCGGCATTGTCGCGGCCATAGGCGCTCGGCTGCACCAGAACGCCACGCTCACAGCCGAGCCGGTCGAGATGGGCCATATAGGCCTCGAACGGCGCGTCATCGGGCGTGTAGCTGCGCGGTTCCGCATAGGGGAACCGCGCGGCCGGGCCGAACACGTGACAGTGACAGTCGCAGGCGCCGCGCGGCAGTCCCTCACTCATTTCGGCGTGATTCCGGCGAGTTTGGCGGCCTCGCGCATGTTTTCGTAGTCGGTCTTGATGAAGGCGGCGAAGCCGGCCGAGGTCATCTGCTCGGGCGTGGCGAGTTCGGCGCCGAGGCTGACCAGCCGATCGGCCGCCGGGCTGCCCTCCTTCAGGCCGTCCGCGATCGCCTTCTGCAGCTGCGCGATGATGGCGGGCGGCGTCTTCGCCGGCGCCATGATGCCGATATAGCTCTGGGCGGTGAAGTCCTTCACGCCGCTCTCGATGAAGGTCGCGATGTCGGGCGCGAGCTTGGAGCGCTTCGCCGAGGCGACCGCGATGATGTGGGCCTTGCCGCCCTTGTGCAGCTGCAGCGCGGTGGAGAATTCGGTCATCGCGCCGGTGACGTTGCCGGCGATGAGGTCCGGCATCATGGCGCCGCCGCCGCGGTAAGGCACGTGCGTGATCTTGGCGCCGGTGGCGTGCTTGAAGCGCTCGAGCGTCATGTGCGTCGCGCTGCCGACGCCGCTGGTGGCGATGGTCACCGGGCCCTTCTTCGAGGCTTCGACCAGTTCCGCGATGTTCTTGATCTTGGCGTTGTTGCTCAGGATCAGGGCGTGCGGCACGTAGCTCGAGAGCGCCACCGCGACGAAGTCCGTGAGCGGGTCGTAGCCGAGATTGGCATGCACGAAGGGGTTCACGGTCAGCGGGCCGTTCGAGCCGACCAGGAGCGTGTAGCCGTCGGGCGCCGCGCGCGCGACCGCCGCGGCACCGATGCCGCCGCCGCCGCCGCGATTTTCCACCACGACCGTCTGCTTGAGACCCTTGGAAATCTGGTCGCCGACCAGGCGGCCGACGATGTCGGCATTGCCGCCGGCGGCGAACGGCACGATGAGATGAATGGCCCGGTCCGGATAGGCGGCGAAGGCGGCGCGCGGCAGCAAGGCCGCCGCGGGCGCGGCGCCGAGACCGGCGATCAGAGTGCGGCGTGAAATGGTCATGGTGTGCTCCTCCCGTGGTTGACCCAGTGCTGGCCCGGCGTTGGCTCGTCGAACCGGTTTTCCAGGCGCCGTCGACGGCACCCCTTCCTAAGCCAGACTAGAAAAGCCGTCGATATTTTCAAAATAGATAATCGCAATGTAGGGTATTCGTTCGGCGAATACCGGCGGGCGCAGGCCACCATGAATCTCAGCAATATCGACTTCAATCTGCTCAAGGTGCTGGACGCGCTGGTGAGCGAACGCAACGTCACACGGGCCGGTCAGCGGCTCGGCCGCTCGCAACCGGCGGTCAGCAATGCCCTGCAGCGGCTGCGCCAGATGCTCGGCGACGATCTCCTGGTGCGCGGCCCCAACGGCTTCGTGCTCACCCCGCGCGCCGAGGCGATCCGGCAGCCGCTGCGCGAGGCGATCGCGCTCATGGAGAGCTGTCTGTCCGAGGCGCCGCAATTCGATCCGGCCAAGGCGACCGGCGTGTTCCGGCTGAGCACGCCCGACCGGCTGAGCATCGCGCTGCTGCCGCCCCTGTTCGCGCGCTTGCAGCGGCTGGCGCCGAACATGGCATTGCAGGTCCTGACCGCCGACCGCAAGCAGGCGCTCGATCTTCTCGACGCGGACCGGACCGATCTGGCGCTCGGCTGGTTCGACGAGATGCCGGCCCACCTGCACGCGGAAGCCATGCTCGAGGACCGGCTGTATTGTGTGTTCCGGCGCGACCATCCGATCCTCAAGCGCGGCACGCGCTTCGACATCGCGGCGATCCTGTCCTATCCGCATCTCGTGGTGAGCGCGACCGGACAGCGCACCGCCATCTTCGACGATCTCCTGTTGCGCCACGGTTTCAAGCGCCGGCCGCTGGTGACGGTGACGAATTTCACCGCGGTGCCGCACCTGTTGAGCGGCAGCAACATGATCGGCGTCTTCACCAAGCTGGCGGCGGATGTGTTTCAGCAATCCTTCCGCCTGGCCAAGCGTCCGG
>Ga0180222_1002431_pt1 | contig 14960 bp, 20 predicted proteins | sample eDN5th37CKraftOP_FD_151336 | JGI IMG/M metagenome (GOLD analysis project Ga0180222, IMG submission 151336) | Enriched Organic Plus compost microbial communities from Emeryville, California, USA - eDNA 5th pass 37_C Kraft OP (version 2) (version 2) ... | reverse complement strand
AGGTGGAGACGGTCGATCCGGCGGTCAGCCTGACCCCGCCGCCGTCGCATGGCGGAGTTTCCGTCATGCGATGACACGCACCGTGCGTCGCGCGGCGCGTGTCATGAGCCGGAGGGCGATGGCCCGATGAGCCGTACCCTATCGGGCTGAGTTGTTGGTGCTCGAGCCGCTCATGCCGGAGCCCGACGAACCTGCCGGCGGCGGCGCCGAGCCTGCCGTCCCTGCCGTCGAGGGCTGCGTGGCCGGGGCGGTCGCGGTGGTCGGTCCCTCGGGGCCGCTCAGGCTCCAGGCGATCGCGACGACCACGATGATGAGGGCGGCAATTCCAGCAATCCATCCCCAGGCAAAACCATTGCTGCCGCGGGTGGGGTCTCGATAATCGGTCATTTGATATCCTCGCGTGACGCCGAAGGAACGCGCGGTCGGACCGGCGGTTCCGAACGCGCGCCAGTCGAGGGCGGGGGCGAGTGCGGCGGCGGAGGATGGCGGTATTGGGCGCCGGTCGCCCTGGCCGGAGGACGGCGCACCGTTCCGGCGGGAGCGTCTCCGGCTTACCGCAGGGCGGAGACCTCGGTGTCGCGGCAGGGCCGCACCACGTTGTTGAGCTCCCGGCCCTGCAGGAAGATCATGTTGGCCTTCAGCCCGCCGTTGCGCGCGATCCAACCGCGCAGCGCGGCAGGGTAGATCTTGAGCATGCGCTTGGTCTGCGAGGGCACGATCGCCCGGCCGCCGTTGGCGGTCGGTGTCCACGCGGCGTGGAAGCCGAGCAGCGCCTTCTTGGTGGCGCAGACGCGGTTCGGCGGCAGCAGTCCGACCACGAGCGTGCAGGCCGAGAGACACGGCCCGTCGATGAGCACGTGATCGCCGCGGCCGCGCAGGGCGACATAGCGGTCGACGTAGTTGTCGATGAGGCCCCCGACGTCGCGGGTAATTCGCACCTGGGCCGAAGCCGACGAGGTCCAGAGCGCGGCAATGGCGGCACACAGAAGAGCGCTGAAACGCATATCTCCCCCCACCCCGTGTGAGCTCGGCCGCGCATCGCGCGTCTTGAATGTACGCGCTGACCGCGAGCCGGTGGCCTGAATCCTTATCAGTGAATCTTTGGATAGGGCGGTAGCTCGTTATTCAACCAAATTAACTTCAAAGCCTCCTGCGCTTCGCCGGGATACCGCCGCACGTTAACCTCATGCGGCGCGGAACGACACCGGCCTGCATCGGTTAGCTCATGCGATGCAGGCTTCGCGCGTACGGGGAGGTCGCATGGCGCATGAGCACGACGTCTGGAACAAGACATTCTATCATCGCCTCATTCAGACGTCCGTCGGAAGCGGGCTGCGCGCGCTCTACGACCTGTCCGAGCCGGTGCCCGACCGGCTGACGCGGCTGCTGCATGAGCTCGAAGACCTCGAGCGCGACGAGCCCCAGGGCGGCGGGGTCGGCGAGGATCCTCCGCAAAACCCTGGCTCCGGTGCATTGGATCGCGACAAGGATCAGCAATAATAGGGGCTGAAAATGATTCCCCCAGGCGCGGGCTGCGGTCCGCGCAAGGCTCTCCATGACCGTCTTCGATCAGATCCTCAGGCTCCTCGACCACTACAACGTCAGCCTCACGACCGTGACCTCGACGGTCGTGCTTCTGCTGGCGGCCTCCTTCGTCGTGGTGCTGATCAACCGCGTGATCCGCGGCTGGCTGCGGCTGCTCGAAGGCCGCATCAGCCTGCCGTATCAAACCGTGCTCGCGGTCACCCGCGCGATCTCGACTTTGCTGTGGGTGATCACGGTGCTGATCCTCCTCGACATCTGGGGCGTTGGGCTGACCGGCATCTGGACCTTGCTGGTGAGCGCGGCGACCGTCGTCGGCGTCGGCTTCCTCGCCACGTGGGCGATGGTGAGCAACTTCACCGCCAGCTTCTTCATCACGCTATGGCGGCCGTTCCAGCTCGGGGACATGGTGCAGGTGCTGCCGGAGGCGATGCGAGGCCGCGTCATCGACCGCAACCTGATGTTCACGACGCTGCGCGAGGACGACGGCTCGATTCTGCAGATCCCGAACAATCTGTTCTTCCAGAAGATCTTCCGCGTGCTCGACCGCAACGACCGCTTCCTGTTCGAAGAGCTCGGCGCGCTCGATCGCGCGCGCAATAACGTCGTCCCGCCTCCGAAATGAGCGCCCTAGCGGCGGCGCGGCACCAGGCGGAATCCGTTGGTCCACAGCGCGCGCCACAGCTCCTCGAGGTATGGGAGCGCCTCCAGCAGCGCGGCGCCGGCCAGCACCGCCACCACGTACATGGGCGGCAGCGGTTCGCGCTTTAATTCCAGCACGAAGCGGGACGGCTCGTCGCCGAGGCCGAACAGCGCCAGGAACTGCGGCCAGTGCAGCGTCGCCAGCAGCAGGCCCGCGGCAAACGGGATCAGCTCCAGGAAGCTGTGGACGTGCTGCTCGATCGGCGAGATGTCGCGGCGCGTCTTGGCGTAGCTGACGTCCCAGAGCGCCGTGACCTCATGGGCGAGGAACGCGACGATCATGATGGCGAAGACGAGGGCGTTGATCTCGAGCAGCAGGGCCGCCAGCAGGGGAACGGCCATTTCCGCGAACATCAGCAGGTGGATCAGCGATTCCTTGGCGCCGGAGGTATGCGCGAGGTCCGAGCGCCGGTGGCACAGGTAGTCCGCCATGCCGGCGCAGAACCACAGCGGCACGACCACGTACATCAGAAGGATCTGGGCGGGCTGCATGACCAACCGGAGTTGCCCTCGACGCTCCCAAGGCTCGAACGGATCGCGCGGTAGAAAGTTCCGCTCCTCGGGCGGAACGCTGGTTGGCGTCCGCAGGTTGATCGCGGCGAGGGGCAATGCGTGCCCTCGCTCGCGGCGAGAGGTGGCGGGAGAGACATGGCAGGAGAGACATGACAGGAGAAACATGGCGCGGGTGATCGTTGGGACGTCGGGCTGGACTTATGACGGGTGGCGCGGCCCGTTCTACCCGAAGGACGTCCGCAAGAAGGACTGGCTGCGCTGGTACGCCACGCAGTTTCGCACCGCCGAGATCAACGGCTCGTTCTATCGCACGCCCTCGCTGGACGCGGTGCAGTCCTGGCACGATCAGACGCCTGACGATTTCGTCTTTGCCTGGAAGGCCTCGAAGTTCATCACCCATTGGAAGCGGCTGACGGAGAAGTGCGACAACAGCATTGCCCTGATGGAAACCCGTCTGGACCGCCTCGGGAAAAAGCTGGGGCCGGTGCTGTTTCAGCTTCCGCCGCAGTTCCGGGCCAACAGGGAGCGGCTGGCCGCATTCCTCAAGATGCTGCCGCGCAAGCGTCGCTACGCGTTCGAATTCCGCCATCCCAGCTGGTACGCCGCCGATATCCTGCGCCTGCTGTCGGACCACGACGTGGCCCTGTGCCTGTCCGATCACCGCGATGCTCCTGCTCCTTGGGAGGTCACTGCCGGCCACGTCTATCTGCGCGGCCACGGTCCCACCGGCGCCTACAGGGATCGCTACCCGGAGGCGACGCTGCGCCGCTGGGTGCAGGAGGTGCGGCGGTGGCAGCGCGGCAGGCGCGATGTGTTCGTCTACTTCGACAACGATCAAAAGAGCGCGGCGCCGAAGGATGCGCGGCGGCTGATCGAGCTGCTCAGGGAACGGAGCGTCGCGCGTGCGGCGTGAAATCGCCCGTCGCGCGGAACCGGCCTTCGCATCCCGCGTTCATGAGCACCGGTTACCCATTTCCCCAGGGAGACATCGATGCCCACGAAGAACAAGACACTCGACGACCTGTTCCATGACACGCTCAAGGACATCTACTACGCGGAGAAGAAGATACTGGGCGCGCTGCCGAAGATGAGCAAGGCCGCGCAGTCCGACGAGCTCAAGGCGGCGTTCGAGAAGCACGAGACCGAGACCGAAGGCCAGATCGAGCGGCTGGAGAAGATCTTCGAGATGATCGACCAGACCGCTCGCGGCAAGACCTGCGAGGCGATCAACGGCATCATCGACGAAGGCAAGGAGATCATGCAGGAGTTCAAGGGTACTTCCGCCCTCGACGCCGGCCTGCTCTCGGCGGCCCAGTCGGTCGAGCACTACGAGATCTCCCGCTACGGCACGCTCCGGACCTGGGCGCGCGAGCTGGGTCTCAACGACGCCGCCAAGCTGATCGAGCAGACGCTCGAGGAGGAGAAGAAGACAGACATGGCACTGAGCAAGCTGGCGGAGTCGCTCGTCAACCAGCAGGCCGAGGCCGCCGAATAGGCTCTCTGCCCAGGCAACGGACTGGACGCGGCCGGGCTCACGCCCGGCCGTTTCATTTGCCGTTTCATTTTTTTTGGGAGCGGCCCCCACGGGACCCGCCGGTCCGCTTGCACCGGCGCTGCACCACACGCCAGGATTTTCACCCATGCTTGCGGCGCGGGGCTGACGGGGGCGACCGCCCGCGGATTTATATTGCCAGGGCGGCAGGCACCGCCTTATCTGCGTGGGACCAATGCGTCCGCGGCCGCTCGTCCGAGCGTCCGCTTCTTCAGAAACCACACCGGAGCGCCCAAAGCGATGTGGGACTTAGACAATCTGATCGCGATCGACATCCACACCCACGCGCATACGCCGCCCGAGTTTGCCGACGCGGAGGAACTGCGCCAGCGCGAGGCGATGAAGGTCTATTTCGGCCAGAAGGGCGAAGACCTCACCATGCAGCAGATCGCGCAGTACTACCGCGAGCGCAAGATCGGCTGCGTCATCTTCCCGGTTGATTCCGAGAGCCGCAGCGGCTTTCGGCGCTTCCCCAACGAGGAAGTCGCCAAGATCGCCGCCGAGAACAGCGACATCATGATTCCCTTCGCCAGCATCGACCCCGCCAAGGGCGTTGCCGGCGCCAAGGAGGCGCGCCGGCTGGTGCGCGAGTTCGGGGTCAAGGGCTTCAAGTTCCATCCCTCGACGCAAGCGTTCTTCCCCAACGACCGCATGGCCTACACGCTCTACGAGGCGATCGCGGAGGAGGGGGCCATCGCGCTGTTCCACTCGGGCCAGACCGGCGTCGGCTCCGGCCGCCCGGGCGGCGGCGGCATCCGGCTCAAGTACTCCGACCCGATGCACCTCGACGACGTCGCCGTCGACTTCCCCGACATGAAGATCATCATCGCGCATCCGTCCTTCCCCTGGCAGGAGGAGGCGCTCGCGGTGTGCCAGCACAAGACGAACGTCTACATCGACCTGTCGGGCTGGTCGCCGAAGTACTTCCCGCCGATCCTCGTGCATTACGCCAACACGCTGCTGCGCAAGAAGATGCTGTTCGGCTCGGACTACCCGGTGCTCACGCCCGAGCGCTGGATGGCCGACTTCGAGAAGATCGACATCCGTCCCGAGGTGCGCCCGCTGATCCTCAAGGAGAACGCGATCGACCTGCTCGGGCTGCGCAAGAAGTAGCGCGAGGCCGGACCGGCCGGATGGAGTTGCCATGCGCGGGCCCGGCCCGCGCATCCATCGTCGAATCAGGCACGGCTGCCCGGCGCTGGTCTGATCGGATCGCTTACCGCCAGCGGCGGTGCAGCCACAGCCACTGCTCGGGGTGTTCGCGCACCCAGCCTTCGATCACCGAGGTGATCACCTGCATCGTGCCTTGCACGTCGATGCGGCCCTGCGCATCGCGCGCGGGCGCGATCGCCTCCGTCAGCTCGGCGCGGAAGCGGCCGTCGGACAGGCGCACGACGCGCGTGCCGTGGATCGTGCATTCCGCCTCGCGCGCCAGCATGGCGATCAGCGGGTTGGCCTTGCAGGGGCGGCCGAAGAACGTCACGTCGACGCCCTTGACGTAGTGCTGATCGACCAGCATGGCGACGTGGCGGCCTTGCTCCAGTGCATTGGCGAGCCGCAGCGGCGCCGCCATCGACGTCGCCACCATCTCGCCCATGTGGCCTTCGCGCATGCGGATGACGGCGTCGGCCACCGAGCCGAGATTTGGCCGACGGTAGAGCACGACGGTGTCGAGGCCGTCGGCGGCGGCGAGGATCGCCGGCAGCTCCCAGTTGCCGAGATGGGCGGCGAAGATGAGCGCCGGCTTGCCGTCGTCGCGCAGCGCCTTGAAGCGCGCCGCGGTGCCCGGAAAGTAGTCGATGAAGGGGCGCTGCTCGGGATCGCCCACGCACAGCCGGTCGAGGTGCGCGAACTCGGTCGCGACGCGGCCGAGGTTGTCCCACACGCCGCGCAGGATGCGCTCGATCTCGGCGGGCGATTTTTCGGGAAACGCCGCCGCGAGGTTGGCGCGTCCGATCCGGTGTTCGCGCAGCCAGGGCCCGATGGTGCGCGTCACCGCGGCGGCGAGGGCGGCGATGAGGGCGCGGTTGAGCAGGCGGATGATGCGCAGGATGCTCCACACCGCGGCGCCCGCCGTCTTGTCGGCGAGACGGACGGCGAGGGCCTGCAGCTTGCGGCCCGGTCGTCGCGATGCGCGGGACATCGCCTCCGGATCCTAGAGCGTGACGATGATCTTGCCGAACACCTGCCGGCTCTCCAGCCGCGCAAGGCCGTGCTCGAGCTGGTCGAGCGGGACCTGCGTGTCGATCACCGGCGACAGGCCGGCCGCCATCTTGGCGAGGCTGTCGCGGATGTTCTTCATCGAGGCGCCGAACGAGCCGAAGATCTTGTACTGCTGCTGGAAGAGCTGCATCAGGTTGAACGTCACGGTGGGACCCGAAGTCGCGCCGCAGGTGACGAGACGCCCGCCGCGCTTGAGCGAGAGCAGGGAGCCGGGGAACGTATCCGCGCCGGTATGCTCGAACACGACGTCCACGCCCTTCTTGGCGGTGAGCTTGCGCACGACGCCTTCGAAACGGTCGGTGCGGTAGTTGATCACGTGATCCGCGCCGAGCGCCTTGGCCTTCTCCGCTTTGGCGTCGTCGCCAACCGTTGTGATCACGGTGCACCCGATGGCCTTCGCCATCTTGATGGCGACGCTGCCGATGCCCGAGCCGCCCGCGTGCACCAGCACGGTCTCGCCCGGCTGCAGCTTGGCATTGTCGAACAGCATGTGCTCGACGGTCGAGAAGGCGATCGGCGCGCAGGCGGCGTCGACGAAGCCGATGCCGGCCGGCACGGGAATGACGAGGCGCTCCGGCATGTTGACGAGCTCGCGCGCGAAGCCGTCGACATGGAAGCCCATGATCCCGGCGACGTTCTCGCACAGATTGTCGCGACCCTCGCGGCAGGCCTTGCACTGGCCGCAGGTGAGGGCGCCGTACATGACGACGCGATCGCCCGGCTTGAACGCCGTGACGCCGCTGCCGACGGCGGCGACCTCGCCCGACGCCTCGGCGCCGATCACCAGCGGCAGCTTGCGCTTGGCGAAGGCCATGCCGCGATAGCCCCACACGTCGATGTGGTTGAGACCGACGGCGCGCACGCGGATCTGCACCTCGCCCGCGGCCGGCGGCGGCGGCGCGGGCAGGTCGGCGATCTCGAGCTTGCGATCGGCGACAAGTGTGATCGCGCGCATGCGCGCCTCCGAAGGCTCGTGAACGGAACGGGAAGTCAGCGATGGATGCCTAGCGCCGCCGTAAGCCCGCCGTCAACCGGCAGCACGGCGCCCGTGACGTAGGACGCGCCGGGCGACATCAGGAACGAGATCACCGCCGCGACCTCCTCCGGCTTGGAGAAGCGCCGCGCCGGAATCTGCTCTTCCATCTGCTCGCGGAACTTGGCGTAGGGCGCCAGCATCTCGGTGTCGATGAAGCCGGGCGCGACGTAGTTCACGGTCACCCCGGTGCGGGCGATCTCGATCGCGAGCGTGCGGATGTAGCCGAGCAGGGCGGCCTTCGATGCCGCGTAGGCGGCGTTGCCCTGGTTGGCGCGCAGCGCGGTGACCGAGCCGATGACGGCGACGCGTCCGTCCTTGGCGCGCATCATCGAGCGCACGACCGTGCCGGTGATCTTGGTGAAGGACCAGTAGTTGACCTGCATGGCGGCTTCCGCCTTGGTCTGGTCCATCATCACCGCGAGCGCGTCGTAGGACTGGCCGGCGTTGTGCACGAAGCCGGAGAAGGTCTTGTCCTTGAGCGAGGCCGTGAAGGCGTCGACCGCGGCCTTGTCGGAGAGGTCGACGCGCTCGGCCGCGAAGGATTGGCCCGCGTGCGCGGACTTGAGGTCCTTGAGCAGGGCCTCCGCCTCGGCCGCCGCCGAGCGATAGGTGAAGGTCACGTCGTGGCCAGCGGCGGCGAGCGAACGGACGATGGCCGTTCCCAGTCCGCGGCCGCCGCCGGTGACGAGGATATGACGCTTGTCGGAAGAAGAGGTCACGCTGGCTCCCGTGCCATGATCAGCGAGACGTTCTGTCCGCCGAAACCGAATGAGTTGGACAGAACGTGCGTGACCTTGGCATCACGCGCGGTGTTGGGGACCACGTCGAGCGGGATGCTCGGGTCGGGGACCTTGTAGTTGATGGTCGGCGGGATGCGCTGATGCTCGAGCGTCATCAGGCTGATCACCGCCTCGACCGCGCCGGCGGCCGAGAGCGTGTGGCCGATCATCGACTTGTTGGAGGAGATCGGGATGGACTTCACGCGCTCGCCGAACACCGTCGTCGCGCACATGCCTTCCATCTTGTCGTTCTCGGGCGTGCCGGTGCCGTGCGCGTTGATGTAGTCGATGTCCTCGGGCGCGAGGCCGGCGTCGGCGATGGCGTTGCGGATGCAGCCGACGATCGGCTTGCCGTCCGGGCTCGAGCGCGTGCGGTGGAACGAGTCGGCGAGCTCGCCGCAGCCTTCCACCACGCCGAGGATTCGGGCGCCGCGCGCCTTGGCCGCGTCGTAGCTCTCGAGCACGAGCGCGCCGGCGCCTTCCGCCATCACGAAGCCGTCGCGGTTCTTGGCGAAGGGCTTGACGGCCTCGCCGGCCGGCTCGTTGGAGGTGGAGAGGGCGGAGAGCAGGGAGAAGCGGATGAGGCTCTCCGGGTTGACCGAGCTGTCGGTGGCGACGCACAGCGCCGCGTCGGTGTCGCCGCGGCGGATGGCCTCGAGGCCGAGCTGGATCGCGCTCGCGCCCGAGGCGCAGGCGGTCGACAGCGAGATCGGCGAGCCCTGCGTGCCGAACGTGTCGGCGAGGTGGTGGCCGACCGAGGCGAACACGAAGCGTTCGTGGAAGTCGCGGAAGCGGCCGGAGCCGGCTGCGCGGATGAGGTCGTCGTAGCTGACGGCGTCGTTGGCGCCGGAGGCGCGGGCGAGCGCCTCGCGCTGCGGCCATTCGAGCTCGATCGGGGCGACGGCGAGGAACAGCGGACCCGGGAAGCTGCCCTTGCCGCCGAGTCCGGATTCGGAGATCGCCTCCTCGATGGCGATCTCGGCGAAGCGCTCGCAGCGGGCGGGGCTCGACGGCGTCTCGGTCGTGACGAAATCGATGGCGCCGGCGACCTTGGTCTTGAGGCCGTCGGTGGGGAAGCGCTTGATCGTGCGGATGCCGGACTTGCCGGCGGTCAGGTTCGCCCAGTTCTCGACCTTGCCGACCCCGAGCGAGGTGACCACGCCCATGCCGGTGACGACGACGACCGGCCGGCCGCTCTTGTCGCGTGTTGCCATGTGGTCCCCCGTTCAGTCGACCGCTTCGACGAGCGCAAGGCCTTCGCCACGCCAGTGTCCGACACCCGTGACGACCGCCTGGCGCAGCGAGCCGGACATCTTCCGTTCGACGCCGCTGCCATCCGCCGGCGCGAACAGCTTGCCGTGCTTGGCCGCGACCGCGGCCAGGGCGATGTTCATCGAAAACTGCGGCTCGAGTCCATGTCCTATATGGGTACCGGTCGCGCGCACCGGTAGTCCCGGATGCGCGGCGAGAAATTTTCGCTCCTCCGAGGTCGCCGGCTCGGCGCCCGTCGCGCCGGAGATGACGGCGGCGTGGGCCTCGTCGATCGGATTGGCGCCGGCGAGCTTGCCCCACAGGCGCTCGAGCGTGCCGGTGACGTCGCCCGGCCGTCGCTTCGAGCTGTCCGCCAGCACCGCCGAGAGGCGCGCGACCGGGTTCGCGCCGCGCGCGAGCGCATGCTCGCGGCTCTCGAGCACGAGGAACGCCCCGAGCGAGGCGAGGGCGAAGCCGCCGCCGCGCGGCGCGCGCTCCCACACCGGACGGAACTCGTCCTTGAGCAGGTAGCCGCCGCTCTCGTAGAGCATCAGCAGGTCCTTGCGCTCGCCGTTGTGGGCGCCGCCCACGAGGGTGATGTCGCTCTGCCCGGCCTGGATGCGCGCCAGCGCGATGCGCACCGCGTCGACGCCGGCGGATTCCTCGCCCATGAACGTGCGCGACGAGCCGGTGACGCCGTGCACGATCGAGATGTTGCCGGCGAGCAGGTTGGAGAGCTGCGCCAGGAACAGGGTGGGGCGCAGGTCGCTCATCAGCCGTTCGTTGAGGAAGCTGTCGCGGTCCGCCGCCTTCGGCAGCCCCGAGAGCACGGCGCTGTCCACGGCGACGTCGCGCTCGCCGCCGCCGGCGGCGATGATCATGTCCATGCGCCCGGCGAGCTCGGCATTGCCCTTGGCGCCCGCGCTCTCGAGCGCGAGCCCGGCCGCGTAGGTGCCGATGCGCTGCCACGGCTCCATCTGCCGCTGGTCGCCCTTCTTGGGGATCTGCTTGTCGAAATCGATCGCCACGATCGGGTGCACGACGCAGGGCGCGAAGGTCTGCGTGTCCGCGCTCGGCTTGGCCTCGTTGAGCCTGTGCCAATGCGCCTCGGGCCCTTCGCCGAGGCACGAGACGATGCCGATGCCGGTGATCCAGACGTCGCGGCGCTGCTCAGCCATCGGCGAGGGCTCCCGTCGGGAAGCCGATGCGCTGTGCGGTCTCTTCCATGGTCGTGCGGAAATCCGGATTGGGGAACGGCATCACGCGCAGCGTGAGCTCGGCGTCGCAGATCGACTTGCCCTCGCTCGTGGCGGACGCCTTGGTCACCGCATAGCCCGAGCCGTCATGGAGCAGCGTCGCGGTGAGATCGAGCTGCGCGCCGGGACGCACGAAGGAGCGCAGCTTCGCCTCCTTGACCGCGGCGAGGAAGGGCATGCGCGCGAAACGCATGAGACCGATCACCAGCCAGCCCGAGGTCTGCGCCATGCTCTCGATCAGGAGCACGCCCGGCATCAGCGGATGGCCGGGGAAATGTCCCTCGAAGATCGTGCTCTCGGTCGGGACCTGCGCTGTGGCGCGGACGGTGCGTTGTGTCAGGTCGAGATCGACGATCCGATCGATGAGCTGGAAATACTCGAGGCGCATGAGGATCGAGCCTCACGCCCCCTTGGCGGCAACGAGACTATCGATCCGGTTGCTGAGGTTCTGGAGGACGAAGTACTGGTCGGTCGTCGCCTTGCCGTCGTTGACCTCCTGCGTCCACTGCTCGAGCGGCAGCTTGATGCCGAACGCCTTGTCGATGGCGAAGGCGATATCCAGAAAATCGAGGCTGTCGATGCCAAGGTCGTCGATCGCGTGGCTCTCCGGCTTGATCTTCTCGCGCGGGATGTCGCACGTCTCCGCGATAATGTTCGCGACGGTGTCGAATGTCGAAGACATCGGTCTGAAAAACCCCTGAATTGAGATCGCCCGCCCCCGCCCGGCGCGGGGCGCCCCAGCATCGGTCGCTCGGCTGGCCCGTATAACCAAGACGGCCGGGGAGCGCAATGGCGGGTGCCGAAAACCCCGGGAAACAGCGGGACTTCGCCGCAAACGACCGTGTCCTGCCCGCAAATCGCGAACGAAGCCCTCCGATTATCGCGCGAGCGCCGAATAGCCAGCCGACGGAGCCGCCGCAGGCAGCGCCAGTTGCGCGCAGTTGCGCCGGCCCATCAGCACGCAGTCCTGGTCCCTGCGCATCTGCGCCATCGTCTCGACGATCCACGCGCCGCCCACGCCGAGCACGACCAGCACCACAAGGGCCAGCGCGTTCATCTTCATGCGGTGGCCGTAGTCGTCCGGCTCCTGGCGGCGGCGAAGGTAATCGTCGACGTCGGGCACGGCCGGCTCGCCCGTGAGATTGGCGAAGGCTTCGGCCTTGCGCGCCGCGCGCGGCCGGAACGGCACGACGCGCCCGCGCTCCTCGGCGGCGGTGGGTGGGCTCGGGTGCGGGTGAGGGCTCATGGCTGTCCGGCGTTTCCTCTCGTGCCCAGCATATCACCAATGCGCCGGATGCCGCGACGACCGGGCGGCGCGCATTTGCCCGCGTTTGCCGCGTTCCGCCCTTGGGGGGAATGGAAGGCGGCGTTGGGATATATTGGTGTTAGCTCTCCCCGCGCGGTAGAAGGATGGATGCCGGCAAAAAGACACGCGCGCCGCTGGATCGGGCTGCTCACGGCCTATGCCATCGCCCTGCAGGCGATGCTGACGGCTGCGCTGCTGCCGGCGGTGGCGGTCGGCGTCCCGGTAGCGCTCTGCGTGGGCCTCGCCGGTCCGGATGCGCCGGCGAAGTCCGGGCAGCACGCCGCCTTCCAGTGCTGCACCGGCGGCGTCTGCCATGCCGTCGCGGGCGTGGCCCCCGACCCGGGCGTATCCGCGCCCGCGCGTGATGCACGGCCGGCTGCGCAGGCCTGCGCCAACGCGCCGTCACGTGTCGGCGCGCCGGCCGGCGGCAGCCACTGGGCGCGCGCTCCTCCGGTGTGATTGCGGCAGCCTCGCGAGGCCGCCCCGGCGCCATCGCCGGCAAGCAGACGAACACCCGCGCGCGGGCCCGTCCGCGCGCGCCATGGCGCCGTCCGGCGCCGATCATCCATCACACCGGAACAGACCATCATGAAGACCACCATCACGGCACTCGCCGCACTGGCGCTGCTCGTCACCTCGGCCATGGCGCACGACTACAAGGTCGGCAGCCTCAAGATCGATCATCCCTGGGCGCGCGCCACGCCGAAGGGAGCCTCGGTCGGCGGCGGCTACATGAAGATCACCAACACCGGCACGACGCCCGACCGCCTGGTGGGCGGCTCCTCGACTGTCTCTGGCCGCTTCGAGGTCCACGAGATGAGCATGGACAACGGCATCATGCGCATGCGCCCGCTCAAGGACGGGCTGGAGATCAAGCCGGGGCAGACGGTGGAGCTCAAGCCCGGCTCGTTCCACATCATGCTGCTCGACCTCAAGCAGCCGCTCAAGGAGAACGAGCGCGTCAAGGGCACGCTCACCTTCGAGAAGGCGGGCACCGTCGAGGTCGAATACGCCGTGGTCGCGGTCGGCGCATCGCCGCGGAGCAAGGACAGTGGCAAGGACCATGGTGGCATGGACCAGGGCGGAATGAGCCACGGCCACTGAGCATGATCCCGAAAAGTGGACCCCGGTTTTCGGAACCAGATCATGCTCGAGCAAGCATGATCCCGAAAAGTGGACCCCGGTTTTCGGACAAGATCATGCTCAACTAGCGCACGGTCTCCGCGCCGCCTGTGCGCAGGCGGCGCGGTTCACGCCTTGGGCTCGGCGAACGGAAGCGTCGCGCCTTCCGGGAGCGGCACGCGGAACGTGTTCAGCACCATGCAGGTGAGGGTGTAGGAGCCCATGATCGCCAGCAGCTCCACGATGCCGCCGTCCCCGAGCAGCTTCTGCACCCGCGCATAGGTGCGGTCGGACACGCGCCGCTTTTTATGCAGCTCCGAAATGAAGTCATGGATCGCGCGCTCGTCCCCGGGCGCTTTCGAGGGCGTCCGGCCGGCCTGCAGGTCCTTGATCGTCTGCGGCTTCACGCCCGCGCGCTCGGCCTCGGTGGCGTGCACGTGAAACTCGTACTGCGCCTTCCAGATGCGGCCAATGGCCAGGATGGCGAACTCGGACAGCCGCTTCTCCAGGCGCGTGTCGAAGCGGCAATAGGCCGCGAGCTGCTGGATGGCGTGGCCGATCTCGGGCGCGTGCATGTAGCAGCCGAACGGTCCATCGAGCTTGACCCGCGGGCCGCGCGGGCCCGAGCGCATGGCATCGAGCAGGGCGCGCTGGGCGGGGTCGAGCCTGTCCTCGGAGAGCGCGGGCAGGCGATACGTCGGCTTGGTCGGCTTGGACTTGGTCGGCTTGGCAGGCTTCTTGGCAGCCATGGGATGTCCTTGGGATGTCCTTGGGAATGAGGCGGCGGCGGGGCCGTGCGCAGACGGCGGCGCATGGTGAGGAAACCTCCGGCGGCATTCAAGCGCCGCTCGCATCGCGCCTGTGCGCGGCGCACGGTTAACGCCGTCCGCGCAATTTCAACGATCGTGGAAAACGGCCGGCAATCTCTCTGTGGCAGCTTTGCGGCAACTCGGGGGGTACTGCCGCATGCGCTTGTTCATGCTTCCGATGATTGTTGCCTTGATCGCGGGCGACCAGCCGGTCGAGCCCAGCGAGGGCGCCATGCGTGAGGCGTTCCAGAGCCGGCTCGCCGCCGACGTCCAGAACGCCGTGGCCTTCGTGGCCGAGACCGCCGGCCCCGCCGGGGTGGAGCGGGTGCGTGCCGCCGGGACCGACCGGTTCGAGATCCGCAGCTTCAAGAAGCGCGACTGCGTGCGTGGCGACGACGGTCACGTCTGCGACTTCGCGGTCGAGGTTGCGGTCGTGAACGGTACGATCCAGCAGACGCTCAAGGGCCGGTTTCTGCCCGGGCCGGGCGGCGCGCTGACCTTCGCGCACGCCATCTGATCCGGCGCGGGCGGCCGCCCGCGCATGAATCGGCCGCACAAGCCTTGTACGGGGGCCATCCATTTGTTACATGGCGCGCGCCTGCCTGCCGGCGGGCTCAACTCCACTGCGGCCGTGGCGGAATTGGTAGACGCACTAGCTTGAGGTGCTAGCGGGTAACACCGTGGAGGTTCGAGTCCTCTCGGCCGCACCATCCCCGATCGAATGACAAGCGGTCCGGGCAGCGCGATCGCGCTGTGCGGCTGCTGTGCATGGACGGGGCCAGGCCGCCGCGCCAAGGCCGGCCTCGGACATCCCAGCTTCCACGTTCCCCACAATGCACGCGCTCCGCGGCGGGGCCGCGGGGTTATAG
>Ga0180222_1002426_pt1 | contig 14976 bp, 9 predicted proteins | sample eDN5th37CKraftOP_FD_151336 | JGI IMG/M metagenome (GOLD analysis project Ga0180222, IMG submission 151336) | Enriched Organic Plus compost microbial communities from Emeryville, California, USA - eDNA 5th pass 37_C Kraft OP (version 2) (version 2) ... | reverse complement strand
GCGCGGCGTGCCGATCATCCTTCTGATTACCTTCCTGGTCGGCTGCATCATCGCGCAACAGGGTATTTTCCATTTCCGGAAGTTCGGCGCCGACATTTATGTGGTGGACATGGTCGGCATCCTGGTGCTGCGCGAGCTCGGCGTGCTGATTGTCTGCATCATGGTGGCCGGCCGCTCGGGCAGTGCCTACACCGCCGAGATCGGTTCCATGAAAATGCGCGAAGAGATCGACGCGCTGCGCACCATGGGCTTCGATCCCATCGAGGTCCTCATCCTGCCGCGCATCCTGGCGCTGATCGTCGGCGTGCCGATCCTGGCCTTTCTGGGCTCGATGGCCGCGCTTTATGGCGGCGGCCTCGTGGCCTGGCTCTACGGCGGCATCGATCCCGACATCTTCCTGTCGCGGCTGCGCGAGGCGATCAGCCTCGACACCTTCAAGGTCGGCATGATCAAGGCGCCGTTCATGGCGCTGGTGATCGGCGTCGTCGCCTCCATCGAGGGACTGGCGGTAAAGGGCAGCGCGGAATCGCTCGGCCTGCAGACCACCGCCTCGGTGGTCGAGTCGATCTTCCTGGTGATCGTGCTCGACGGCTTCTTCGCCATTTTCTTCGCTTCGATCGGGATGTGAATATGGCGCGCGGCAACGGCAAGGAAGTGGTGATCGAGGTGCGCGACGTGGTGGTCGGCTTCGGCGACCATATCGTGCTCGATCATGTCAACCTCGACGTCTATCGCGGCGAGATCCTCGGCTTCGTCGGCGGCTCGGGCGCCGGCAAGTCGGTGCTGATGCGCACGATCATCGGTCTGCTGCCGAAGCGGGGGGGCACCATCAAGGTATTCGGCTACGACATGGGCGCCGTTTCCGACAGCGATCGGAACGCGGTGGAACGGCGCTGGGGCGTGCTGTTCCAGCAGGGCGCGCTGTTCTCGTCGCTGACCGTGCGCGAAAATCTGCAGTTCCCGGTGCGCGAATATCTGAACCTCTCGCAGCGCCTGCTCGACGAACTGGCGGTGGCCAAGCTGGAAATGGTGGGGCTCGATTCGAGCGTGCTCGAGAAGTTCCCCTCGGAACTGTCCGGCGGCATGACCAAGCGCGTGGCGCTGGCGCGCGCGCTCGCGCTCGACCCGGAAATCGTCTTCCTCGACGAGCCGACCTCCGGCCTCGATCCGATCGGCGCCGGCGACTTCGACTCGCTGATTGCGACCTTGCAGCGCACTTTGGGGCTCACCGTTTTCATGGTAACCCACGATCTCGACAGCCTGCACACGGTGTGCGACCGCATCGCGGTTCTGGCCGACGGCAAGGTGATCGCCGCCGGAACCATGGAAACCATGCTGGCTTCGACCCATCCCTGGCTGCATGCCTATTTCCACGGCAAACGCTCGCGCGTGGGGCAGGCGGCGGACACCGGCGCGCACGCGCTTGCGCCGGGCTGAGCAAGGAACCTCGATGGAAACCAAGGCCAATTATGTGGTGATCGGGCTGTTCACGCTTGCGGTCGTGATCGGCGCCTTCGGCTTCGTCTACTGGTTCCAGAACATCGGCGGAACCGGTGAACGCGCTGTCTATCGTGTCGTTTTCGACGGCTCGGTGTCCGGCCTGCGCACCGGGGGTAGCGTGTTGTTCAACGGCATCCGTGTCGGCGAGGTCACCGCGCTGTCGCTCGATCCGAAGAAGCCGCAACAGGTGATCGCGACCATCTCGGTCGACAAGTCGGTCGCGGTACGCGCCGACACTGAAATCGGCATGGAATTCCAGGGGCTGACCGGCATCGCCTCGCTCTCGCTCAAGGGCGGGACACCGTCGTCCCCGATCCTGGTCGGGAGCAAGGACAATCCCCCGATGCTGACGGCGCCGCCCGGCGCCACCGCCGACGTGACGCAGACCGCGCGCGAGGTGATGCGGCGGCTCGACGATTTCCTGGCCGAGAACCAGAAGGCGTTTCACAGCGCGATCGAAAGTATCGACAAATTCGCGGCCACGCTCGCGAAAAACTCCCAGCACGTCGACAATACGCTCGCCAGCATCGACCAGTTCGCGGCGTCGCTTGCGCGCAATTCCGAACGGATCGACAAGATTGCCGAAGGCCTGCAGAATCTGGCCGGCGGGGCCGACGGCAAGAGCGGCGAGATCAGCGAGGCGGCGCGCTCGATCAAGCAGCTTGCCGACAATCTCGACAAGCGCACCGCCGAGATCACGGTCGGCATCAACCGGCTGACCGCCAACGGCGCGCGCCAGCTCGACACCTTGTCGGCCCATGCGCAGCGGACGCTCTCGACCATCAATCGCGCGGTGGAAAACCTCGACCGCGATCCGAGCCGCCTGATCTTCGGCGGCAGCAGCAACTCATCGCTGCCGGCCTATAACGGCCGGCGCTGACCGTAATCGGGCGCGCGGCCGCAATCGCCTGCGCGAAACGGTGCGGCACGGGCGGATCTTGTTAATATGCATGGTGGCTTAAGGCGCCGGCGGGCATAAAATATTGTCGTAAGGCCCGCTGGGGGCGGGTCGTGGGTGAGGGGTCGTAACGCGTGCGGTGTCTGGGGCGTCGTTCCCGAGCGAAGCGGTTGGTCGTAGCGGCGGCGTTGGCGCTGTCGCTTGCCGGCTGCGCCAGCGTCGGCAGCTTTTTTTCGCCGGCCCCCATCGCCTATGACCTCGCCGCAGCCACGCGTTTCCCGCGTCATCCGGGCCATGCCCGGGGCCAGCTGGTCGTCGTGGAGCCGAGCGCGCTCGGGCCGCTCGACGGCACCGCGATCCTGGTGCGGCCGGCGCCCGGGGAGGCAGCCCGGCTCGCCGATGCGCAATGGGAGGATCGCCTGCCGAAGCTGATGCAGGCGCGTCTCGTTCAGTCGTTCGAGAATGCCAGCCGGTTGCGGGCGGTTGGCCGCCCGGGCGACAAGATCGCCGCCGATTTCGTGTTGCTCACCGAGCTGCGCGCCTTCGAGATTTCCGTCGCCGACGGTACCGCGGTGGTGGAAATCGCCGCCAAGATCGTGGCCGAGGGCACGGGCCGCATCACGGCGGCGCGCGTGTTTCGCGTCGTCGTGCCGGCCGGGACGACGCAGGGGCCGGCCGCGGTCGCCGCCCTCAACGAAGCCTTCGTGAGGGCGGCAACCGAACTGGTGCTGTGGGCGGCGCGCCTGGTGTAGCGCCGCCGGCGGTTCAGCTCATTCTGCCGAGCGGGGCATTTTCGATCGGCGCGGTCGCCAGCGCCGGATTCATCTCGACCGCTCCCGGGTCGGCAGCCATCACTTTCTTGCGGCGATACACCAGCCAATAGGCGATCACCCCGAGCACCACGAACGACAGCAGGGTCGACGCGATGTCGTTGAAGGAAAACAGGATGTAGAGCGCCATCGCCGCAAGCACCAGCCGCACCGCGCGATCGACCGTGCGCGTCTCGGAATAAGTGGCCTGCAAGCTGAACGTGATGCCGAGGGTCGAGACGAGCACCAGATACGCCGCCCCCAACTGGTCCCAGCCCGGCTTGACGACGAGTTCGGGATGCACGAAGACGGCCACCATCAAGGTGAAGAGCGAGACGCAGATTTGCACCGACCGCCACAGCGTCACGTAGAACGACGCATTGGCGATCTTCGAGGTTATGGCCGCGGTGATCGAGGTCGGCGGCGTCAGTTCCCCGAAGACGCCGATGAAGAAGGCGAAGAAGTGCACGACCCACGGATTGACGCCGACCTTCATGAAGGCGGGCGCGATCACGATCGCCACCAGGATGTAGACGGGCGCCGGCGGCAGGCCCATGCCGAGAATGGCGCCGAAGACGAACGCCATCGCGACCATGGCCGCGAGATTGACGCCGGCCGCGTCCACCAGCAGGGCGCCGAGCTTGGTCGGCACGCCGGTGATGACCAGCGCCCCGGTCATGATCGACAGCGTCGCCAGGAGCAACGTGATGTCGCTGATCATGTCGATGTAGGAATCGATGAAGCGCTGCAGCGGCGCGATGAATTCGCGCCAGGTCAGTTCGCCGTTCTTGATAAGGCCACCGATATGGATGGCGACCAGTCCGGCGCCGGCGGCGCAGAACATGTAGAGCGCGGCGAACATCGGCGCCAGGAAGATGGTCGACATCAGCGTGACCAGGCCGCCGACCACGAAGATGAAGGCGCCGAGATTGACCCGGTCGCGCCAGTTCAGTCCCTTGGCGTTGCGGTCGATAACCATATGCGTGTGGTAGAAGGTCGCCAGCAGATACACCGAGACCGCTACCGTGATGTAATAGATGAGCGCCGGCACCCAGCCGCGCGCCACCACGTCGAAATAGTCCACGCCGAGGAACTCGGCCATCAGAAAGGCCGCGATTCCCATCACCGGCGGCATCAGCTGGCCGCCCATGGACGAGGCGTTTTCGATCGCGGCCGCGGTCGCCGGCGGCAGGCCGGCATTGATCATGGCCGGGATGGTGGCGGAGCCGACCGTGATCGAATTGGCGGCACCCGAGCCGCTGACGGTGCCGATCGCCATCGAGCCGAACACCGCCGACTGCGGGATCGCGTGCGGCGAGCGCAGCGCCACGCGCTTGGTCGCGCGCAGCAGCGAATCGACGCAGCCGAAGCCGCGCAGCAGGCTCAGCACCAGAAGGAAGGAGCCGATCACGGTGAGCGCGATCTGCGGGAGGCGGGAGAAGATGCCGGTTTCCATCTCCACGCTGCTGGCGCTGATCACGCGGGTCCAGGTCAGGCCGGCGTGATAGAACATGCCGGGCACCAGGTAGCCGTAGACCGCGTAGAGCACGAGCACGATGTTGAGGATGAACAGCGGCGTGTGGCGCTTGCGCGCGTATTCGATGATGAGTAGGGCCATCAGGCCGCCGACGATGAGGTCTTCCGTATTGGGCGCGCCCGCGCGCTCCTCGCCGAGCGCGATGTAGTTGGTGTTCATGTACCAGGCGCAATACAGCGAAAACAGGCAATAGGCCGCCGCGATCAGGTAATTCGCGGTCATCGGAAGCCGCGGGTAGAAGTCGTTCATCCGCAGCGATTGCAGCGTGAATAGGCAGAAGGTGACGGGCACCACGCCCATGGCGAGCAGCGTGGGTCCGCCGATGCCCGTCCAATAATAATAGAACATATAGAGAAAGAAGCCGATTGCCGCGGCGTAAAAGATGGCGTTAAGCGCGAGCGGCGGCCGGTAAGTTGACGTTGTAGCGTCGGTCATGGCGGATCCATCGGATGATGACAGCGTAAGCGAGGCGGGCGCCATTCGGCGCTCGCCCCGCGCTGCACGAGAAGCAGTCGGTCAGGTCCTCACATCGCCGCCTTGGCGATGTTGGAATCCCACTTGCTGTCCCACATGTTCTTGGCCTTCAGATATTTCGCGAGGCCAGGATGGATGGGGACGAGATCCCAGGTCGATTCCAACGCCTGCTTCTGGAATGCGGCCATCTGGCCGCCGCCGATCTGCTTGAAGCTCGGGTCGAGCTTGGCGAGTTCGTCGGCGTGCTTCTCGATCACCGTCAGCACTTTGTACATTTCGTCGGCGGAGATATCCATGCCGAGGTCGAATCCCCAGTAGAACGGCAGCAGCGTGATGTTCTTTACGTGGCCGCCCTTCTGGTGGAAATTCGTGGCGGGGACCTGCTCGGAAGCAAAGCCCTTCGCCTTCAGTTCGGTGAGTTCCGCCGCGGTCGGATTGAGCGCGGCCCAATCGACGGCGAGCGAAGCTTCCGAGATCCACGGCGCCGGGGTCTTGCCGCCGGCCGCGTAAATGATCATGCCCTTGATCGAGCCGGCGTTGAGCTGCGAACCAGCGGTCGACAGGTCGACCTGCTTATAGACGTGCTTGACGCCGATCGCCGCCATCGCATTTTCGAGATGCTTGCGGGTGTCGAACGGCAGGGGGCCGGTATACACATCTTTGCCGGTCAGGTCGTGCCAGCTCTTGATGCTGTCCATGTCGCTCGCCTTGATCGCGAGGCCGACATCGAGCGTGTAGCACCAGAAGCTCTGCACCGGTTGCACTTTGATGTGCGACTTGAAGCCCTTGAAGCGGCCATTGTCCGCCTTGAGCTCTTTGAGTGCCACGTCGGAGCCGTAGTAGCCGTTGATTTCACCGGTCGAGAAAGCCTTCACGGTGCCGACCGCGCCCGGGTAGGGCAGTACGCTGATGCGGAGTTCCGGCAATTCTTTGTTGAGCAGTTCGCCGAGAACGACGAGCGCCTTGTGGCCGGACGATCCAACCGGGCCGGTGCCCCACTTGATGTCTTTCGGCGCCGACCAAGCGGTCGTGCTCGACAACCCGATCAGTGAAAATGTCGCCGCTGCGAATGCGGCCGTCGCAAGACTGCCTGCGAGAAACGTACGTTTAGATTTTACACGCATAAGCATAGCTATCCTCCCAGTTTGCTTAGTCGTCATTGGTGCGCTTCGTGCGCGCCGATTTTGCCTCCACCTCCGCTTCTTATTGTTTTTCTGGCGGAGAAACGTCGAATGTATGCGTTTAATCTCAGATGCCGACGTCGCCCCCATAGCGGTGCCGACAACGGGACGTACTATCGGTCACTTGGCCGCCGGTGGCAAATCGAAATTTTATGCTTTCGGCCGCATCGTGAAAAAAAAGCGGGCTCGTTCGACGAGCCCGCCTCATTCTTAGTCAGTTTGTGATCTCTACCGTCAGTCGAAGCGGCCGGCTGCGTGCGCCAGCATGGTGTAAACCTTGCCGGTTTCGGACGTGAGGTAGGTGCGGGCGACCACCTGACCGCGATCGTCGCGCGAGACTTCTTCGAGCAGCCGCTCGAACTCGGCGATGTAGCGGTCCACCGTCTGTTTGAATTCGCGGTCGGTGCGATACTTGCGGCGGATTTCGTCGAACGCCTGCTGACCCTGCAGCGTGTAGAGCCGGCGCGTGAATACGTTGCGTTCGCCGCGCTTGTAGCGGTCCCACAGATCGACCGCGGCATCGTGGTCGATCATGCGCGCGATATCGACCGACAGCGAATCGAGCGACTCGATCGAATGGCGCGGTGAGCGCTCCTCGCCGGCATTGCCGCGCACCGACGGCTCGCGGCTGCCGTCGCGTCCATTGTCGCGCGGGTACTCGCGCGGCATCGGCGGCTCGCTCTCGTCGCGCGAGGCGCGGTTCAGCAGGTCGGTGAGCCAGCCGCGGCCGGGAGGCGGCGGGGCGGGCGGCACGGCCTGCGTCAGCGGCGCCGGTTCGACGGGTCGCCGGGGCGCGGGCGCGAACGCGGTGGTCTCGCTCGCGCGCGGCGGCGTGCGCGGCGTCAGGTCGACGCGCGGCGGTTCCGTGCGGGCGCCGGCGACGGCGGCCGAAGTCTCTTCACGCGCGCGCCGCACCGGCTCGACGGCGTCGAGATTGCGGCCGTGGCGGGCGACGATGCGGTTGAGTTCGGCGAGCGCCTCGATCTGATCGACGATGACACGGCGCATCTGGGCGGCGCTCTCGGCGGTCTCCTGCGGCAGCTCGAACACGCCGCGCCGCAGCTCGGCGCGCGTCTCCTCGAGCTCGCGCTGCATTTCGCCCGCCATCTGCTTCATGCCGCGCACCGCCTCGGCGAAGCGCTCGGTGGCGTCCTTGAACAGCGACTGGGTGTCCCCGACGCTCTGATCGAAGATGTCGCGCATGGCGGCGGCGGCGCGGCGGCGTTCGGTCTCCGCCTCTTCGCGAATGCGCTGATATTGTTCGGCCACGGTGCGCGCGCTTTCGGCGCCGCTGTCCGAAACGATGCGCACGATGTCTTCCGTCTGCTCGCGGATGCGTTGGTAATGGCTGTCGAGGGCGCGGGCGCCTTCGGCGCTCGATTCCATCACCAGGCGCGCGATGTCCTCGGCCTGTTGGTGGGCGCGGTCGACCTGCTCGGTGATGGCGCGGGCGCCTTCGGTGCTCGATTCCGCCACCACGCGGGCCACTTCGCGGGCGCGGCCGGCGGCGGCTTCCAGCGTTTCGTCGAGCATGTGCTCGAAGCGCTTGAGCCGCTGCTCGAGATCTTCGCTGCGGGCGGTGAGCGTGGAGACGAGCGAGTCGAGCTGCGCGCGGCGCTCGTTGACGCTGTTCTCGGCGCGCTGGTTGCTGCGTTCGACCAGATCGGCGGCCTGGGCGAGCGTGCGCCCATGCGCGTCGAACTGCTGGGCGATCTGGCCGAGATCGGCGAGGACCTGGCCGGTGATCTCGCGGAAGTTGCCGATATTGGCCTCGACCCGGTCGGTGGCCGCCCCGGTGGAGGCGGTGACGTCATGCATGGCGCTGACGAATTCGGACACGCGCAGCATCAGCGTGTTCTCGAGCGCGCTCATGTTCTCGTGCGAGCCCGAGAGCACTTCCTGCAGCATGACATTGGCTTCGCGCAGGCGCGAGAACAGGGCGGTCGCGTCGGAGCGCAGCATGTTGTGCGTCTCCATCATCTCGCTCACGGCGGCGTTCGCGGTTTCCTTCGATTCCGCGATGGCCTGCTGGGCGCTGTCGCGCAACTCGCCGAGGGTGCGCGCGACCGAACCGGCGGCGTTTTCGCCGGCCGCGTTGATCAGACGGGAGATCTCCGTCGAGTTCTCGATCATCGAGCGGGTGAAGGCGAGGCTCTTCTCCTCGATCGCCGTCATCGCCTGTTCGGTGGCCTTGCCGATTTCGCTCGCGAAGGTCTTGCCCTTCTCGGCGATGGAGGCGAGCACGCTGCCGCTCTTCTCGGACAGCAGGGTTTCCAGTTCGCGGGTGTGCTGGCCGACCGTGGTGGCGATCTCGCCGGCCTTGGCGGTGAGCCCGCGGGCGACCTCGTCGCCGGTTGCGAGCAGGGTGCGTTCCGCTTCGGTCGCGCTGGCGCGGATCGTCTCGCCGGTGGAGGCCGCGAGCGCACCGAGCGAGCGTTCGGCTTCGTCCGAATGGACCTTGATGACGTGGCTGAGCTGCTCCATGCGGGCATGCACGGCGTCCGCCGCCGCCTGGGTGCGGCTCGTGACGTGCTCGCTGACGGCTTCGGTGCGGCCGATCAGCAGTTCCTCGAAACGGCCGATGCGGTTGTCGAGCGTATCGGCGATTTCGGCGGCCCGTCCGGCCAGGACGCGGTCGATTTCGGTGGCCTTGGCGGCGATCGTTTCGGCCGCCTCGGCGCTGCGATCGTTGATGGTGCCGGTGACCTCGCCGACCCGCTGGTCGAGCGTACCGACGATCTCCTTGCCGCCCTCGCCGAGGGTACGGGCGATGTCGTCCACACGCTTGCGGAGCAAGTCTTCGAACAGGGTAAGGCGGCGTTCGAGCGTGCCGGAGAGTTCCTCGGTGCGGCCGGTGACGCGGGTGTCGAAAGTATCGAGATAGAGGCGCATGGCCTCGGAGACGTCGTGGGTGCGGGCCGCGAGCCGCTCGACCAGTTCGCCGCCGTAGGTCTTCACGATGTTGTCGAATTCGGCGACGTGGCGAACGATCAGGTTGCCCAGCGTGGTGGCGTCGCGCGCGACCTTTTCGGAGAGTTCGGTGCCGTTGCGATTGAAGATTTCCTCGAACACCGCGACGCGGGCGCCGAGCATTTCCTTGAGCGCGTCGCTGCGGTCCTCGATGGTCGCAACCAGATGGTCGGCGCGGTCGCGGAAGGTCTCGGCCACGCTATTGCCGCGGGTGACGATCGCATCGGCGACGCGCGATCCGGTCTGTTCGATATTGGCCACGACATCGCCGCCGCGCTGGCCGAGATCCTGGACCAGGGCGTCGCCGGTGGCGCGCAGGGTGGTGTTGGCTTCCGCGCCGCGGGTGACGATCGCGTCGGCGATGCGCGATCCGGTCTGTTCGATATTGGCCACGACATCGCCGCCGCGCTGGCCGAGATTCTGGACCAGGGCGTCGCCGGTGGCGCGCAGCGCGGCGTTGGCTTCCTCGCCGCGCGCGGCGATGACGTCGGCCATGTGCTTGCCGGTCTGCTCCAGCTTGGCGACGACGTCGCCGCCGCGCAGGGCGAGATCTTCGACCAGCGAACTGCCGGTCGAACGCAGCGTGGCGTTGGCCTCCTCGGCGCGGACGGTGATGGTCTCGGCGAGCTGGGCGGTGGTGTCGTTGAAGGCGGCGGTGAATTCCTGCGAACGGGCGGCCATCGCTTCGATGGTGGCGGAGGCGCGCGCATCGAAATTCTGGGTGATCTGGTCGAGGCGCGTGGCGAGCGTTTGCTGCAGGCTGTCCGCGAGCTGCGCGAATTCCTCGTGCACGGTGTCGGTTTTGAAACGGAGGCTTTCGGTGAGGCGCTCGCTCGCCGCCGTGATGGCCGTGGTGGCCTGATCGCTGGTGTGGTCGAGCCGCCCGAGCAAGTCGGAGCCGCGGTCGCCCAGGGCCACGATCATGGAGTCGCCGGCATGGCCGAGCGCGAGCGTGATGTGTTCGCCCTTTTCGGTCAGCGTGCGGGCCACGCGCTGCGCCACCTCGTTGACCTTGTCGGCGACGAGGTCGCCGACCGAGGTGATGTCGTGCGACAGATCGAGGTGCACGCTGGCGATCGCGTTGCGCACCTGCTCGGCCTGGCTGACCAGGGTTTCGCGCTGATGCGTGAGCGCGTTGAGCATGTCGCGGATGCGCACCTCGTTGTCGTTATAGGCGCGTTCGAGCGCCGAGACCTCGTTGTGCACCAGCGCTTCCAGCTCGGCCGCACGGGCGAGCGCGCGCTCGACGCCGTCGCCCATCGCGGCGACTTCGCGGCGGATCGCCTGGCCGACCGTCACGATCGCTTCACTCGCGGTGTTCTCGGGCTGGCCGAGGCGGAGGGCAGCCGCGGCCATGGACTCGGCGACGATGCGCATATCGCGCGCGCGGGTGAAGAGATGCGCGAGCGCATAGAAGAACATTACGGGCACGCCGATGCCGGCGAGCAGAACCGCGCCGGCCAGGACGCCGGTGTGCGGGTTCGCGAACAAGCCCACGAGGTCGGGATTGTAGAGATAGGTGCCGGCGAGCGCCGCCGCGGTCCAGGCCAGTGTCGCGATGGTGGCGGCGGTATACGGCGCGCGCGAGGGACGGCGGCCGAGCGGCTGCAGGATCTGGCCGATGGCCGCGCGGTCGTCGTTGGCGGCGCGGCGCGGAATGGCGTCTTCGGCCGCCGTTGTGTCCTGCGGTCCGGGGTGGAAAAGGTCGGCGGAAACCGGCGGCGCGGCCGGGCCGGCGTCGCGTTCCGAGGCCGGGGGAGCCGGCGGACCGGCAACTGGGGCAGGGCGGGCTTCGGCCGCGCCGACGTTCAGCGCCGCCTCGATGGCTGAGAGAGCGTTTTCTGTCGGGTCCGTCGATTTCTGCGGGATGTTCGCCATTTCGGTCGTTGCCTCGTCTCACTGCCGGACTTCTTGCCGCGCCACGGACCTGGCAGCCTAGTCGATTTGCAACCAAAGAGAGCGATAGAGACGCGTTGCTCGCAAACGCTTCTACCGGCCGCTTTCGCCGCAGTCACCAGCCCCAGATACCGCCGCCTGCCATCCTATTGTCTTGACTATGCGAAAGAAACTACGGAGGTAAGCAGATTTTAATCATCGTTAACGCTTATTAACCAACCATAGGTTACTCGGGTGGCTGGGTTTGCCGGTGGTAGGGGCATCATGGCCGCCGAAATACGGCCGCGTTGCGGCCATCGACCGGCCACGAGAGCGGGTTTTGCCGCCGCAGTTACGGGCGCCTTAACCAGCTTCGCAGACGGCCGGCCGCCCAAGGGAGGGATCCGGCCCGTCATTTACCCGGGTTTGGCGGCAACGACGCCAAGCTGCCTCACATCATTAATGGGGCAGGGGGCGAGCCATGACGCCAGCCGCAGCGAAAATGATTTACACCGGGCCGGCGCCGCACGATGTGGCGGCAAGCGCCTTGGACCGCGCGCATCTCGCGCGGATGACCTTCGGTGACCGCAGCCTCGAGCGCGAGCTTCTGCAATTGTTCGACCGCCAGGCGGAGATGCTGCTCGGGCGGATGGGGAATGGCGACCCGGCGGCCGTCGGAGCGCTCGCTCATACGCTCAAGGGTTCGGCGGTCGGGGTCGGAGCATTCGGCGTGGCGCAAGCCGCGGCCGCGGTCGAACAGGCGCAGAGCGGAACGGAGCGGCGCGCCGCAATCGACGCGCTCGCGCAGGCGGTGACCGTCGCGCGTGCCGAGATCGCGGTCATGCTGGCCGGCTAGTCGCGGCCAGGCGGCCGCAGGGTAGCGCGCGCCTATGAATGGCTATATAGAAACGCGCGTCCCGCGCCAATTCCGGCGCGGCTCTTCCGTCACTTCACCCGCGACCGCACCTGCCTATGCCGAAAATCACCTTTATCGACTCCGGCGGAACCGCCCGAACGGTGGAAGCCGAAATCGGCTCCACCGTGATGGAGACGGCGATCCGCAACAACATTCCGGGCATCGAGGCGGAATGCGGCGGCGCCTGCGCCTGCGCCACCTGCCACGTCTATGTCGACGAGGCCTGGCGCGAAAAGACCGGCGAGCCGTCGCCGATGGAAGAGGACATGCTCGATTTCGGCTATGACGTGCGGTCGAACTCGCGGCTGTCGTGCCAGATCAAGGTCACCGAAGACCTCGATGGCCTCGTGGTGCGCACGCCGGAGAAACAGGCCTGAGCGCCTGCCGTCGTCCTGAACGGCCCGGTGCCGAGCGCCGAGCCCCGAAGGGCCTGTGCTCTCTGTCCACCGGTCGCGGGCTTGCCCGGGATCGGTGCGTTGACTGTGCAAGCGGGCCACGCCCGGATTGCAAGGCCTGCTCTGCCGGCAGTCCGGGATGACGGATCGCGTTCCGAAGCTGGCTCCGGTTGCGGTTGGATGGTCACATGGCTGCAGCGTCGATCACCACCACCTGTTGCATCGCCGGCGGTGGGCCGGCCGGAATGATGCTCGGTTTTCTCCTGGCGCGCGCCGGGGTGCCGGTGGTTGTTCTGGAAAAGCACAAGGACTTCCTGCGCGACTTTCGCGGCGACACCATTCATCCCTCGACCCTCGACTTGATGGTCGAACTCGGGCTCATCGACGAATTCCTCAAGCTGCCGCACTCGCGCGTGGAGCGTCTGAGCGGCCAGATCGGCAAGAGCACCATCACGCTCGCGGATTTCCGCCATCTGCCGACCCATTGCAAATATATCGCGCTGATGCCGCAATGGGATTTCCTCGATTTTCTCGCCCGGCAAGGCGGGCGCTATCCTGCGTTCGATCTGCGCATGCGCACGGAGGCGACCGACCTGATCGAAGACAACGGCCGCGTCGCTGGCGTGCGCGCCAAGACGCCCGACGGCGAATTGGAAATCCGCTCCGACCTCGTCGTCGGCTGCGACGGTCGGCATTCCACCATTCGCGAACGCGCCGGCTTCCATGTCGACGACATCGGTGCGCCGATGGACATCCTCTGGTTTCGCATCTCGCGCCGCGAGGGCGATACGGCGGAAACGTTCGGGCATATGGAAGCGGGCATGATGCTCGTCATGCTCAACCGCAACGAATACTGGCAATGCGCTTACGTGATCCCGAAGGGCGGCTTTGAAAAGGTCAAGGCCAAGGGTCTGCCGGCCTTTCTCGAAAACATCGCCTTCATGTCGCCATTCCTGCGCGACCGCCTGAGCGAGGTCAGAAGCTGGGACGACGTGAAGCTGCTGACGGTAGCGGTCGATCGCCTGCCGCGATGGCACAAGCCGGGCCTGCTCTGCATCGGCGACGCGGCGCATGCCATGTCGCCGATCGGCGGCGTCGGCATCAATCTGGCGATTCAGGATGCCGTGGCGGCGGCGAATATCTTGGCGGAGCCCTTGATGGAGCGCCGCGTGACCGATCAACTGCTCGAGGCGGTGCAGCAGCGGCGTACCATGCCCATGCGCGTCATTCAGTGGTTGCAGGTCCAAATTCAGAACCGCGTGCTTTCGCCTGTGCTCGACACAAGCGAGCGGCCGAAACCGCCTTTCGTGGCGAACTTCTTCAACTGGTTTCCGCTATTGCGCCGGATTCCGGGGCGGCTCATCGGCATGGGCGTGCGCCCCGAACACGTGCGTACGCCGCAGCGGGGGCGGGCGCGGGCGTTACGGGCAGCGCCTTTCCCAGACCGCCAGGCTACGGGTCTTGAGCAGCGGCGAGAGGCCGAGCTTTTTCGCCTGCGCGCAGAACGCCGGAAACGAGATGCCGTTGTCGGTATATTCGATGGCGAAAACCGGCTTGTTGCGGACGATGAAATTCTTCGACACCGCGCACCAGCCCTGTTTGAAGCAATCCTCGGTCACCGCGAAATCGGCGACGTTCAGCAGGCTCGGCGCAATCTCGGTGGCGTTCTTCAGGCCGATGGCGAGCCCGCGCTTATGCGCCTCGCTGGCGAGAAAGCGCAGATAAGTGACGGCATCGGCCTTGGTGATCGGAAAGCCGGTGTCGGCTCCGTAACCGTCGACATTGTCGGGATCGACGGCCACAAAGCCCTTGCGTTTGCACAGGTCGAGCCGCGCGCGCATGGGCGCCGCGAGCACCGCCAATTGGCGGATGTCGAGCCAGCGCTCGCCCGGCCAGCCGGCAAGCGGTTTGCCGCGGACGGAGGGTGGGAACGCCTTCGCGTCCGGGCGCCAGTTCTCCCAGCTACCCGCGCTCATGTAGCAGATTGTGTGCTTGCCCTGTCGGTTCAGCGTCGCGATGGTCGATTTTCCGATATCGAACAGGTCGAGATCGACGGCCTGTGCCGGTGTGATGACCTTCGCCGGCGCCACCGAAAGAATGATCGAGAAGCTGGTCCCTGCGAGTGGGCGCCAATGCGCCGGCGGCGACGCACCGACGGGTTCGGCCGACAGCGGACGAACGAGCAGCAGGCCCAGGCCGAGTACGCCGAGATGTCGCCGCATGGACCTTCCTTTATCGCTTCGCAGCCGCCGGCGCCACCCGCGACGCGGTGAGGCCGATGTCGTCGGGCGTGCGGCGGCTCAGGGGCCGCGGTATTTCCACTGCGCAAGCCGTTCGATGGCGTCGTCGGTCAAGGGGCGCGGGCGGCGGGTCGCGGTGTCGACCATCACCAGCGTGGCGCGGCCGGCTGCCGCGCATTCT
>Ga0180222_1002423_pt1 | contig 14983 bp, 13 predicted proteins | sample eDN5th37CKraftOP_FD_151336 | JGI IMG/M metagenome (GOLD analysis project Ga0180222, IMG submission 151336) | Enriched Organic Plus compost microbial communities from Emeryville, California, USA - eDNA 5th pass 37_C Kraft OP (version 2) (version 2) ... | reverse complement strand
CAGCCGCGAGGAAGCCGAAGCCAATCACGAACGCATCATCGACGCCGCGAGCCGGCTGTTCCGCCAGAAGGGTTTCGACGGAATCAGCGTCGCCGAATTGATGACCGCCGCCGGGCTGACGCATGGCGGCTTCTACGGGCATTTCAAATCGAAGGACGATCTCGTGTCTCGGGCGGTGCAGCACGCGCTCGCGCGCTCCGGTGCAGCCTGGACATCGATTACCGGCGACGCCGACAAGCCCTTCGCGGCTTTGATCGACCGCTATCTCGACGAGGCAAAGCTTGCGGAGCCCGGTCCGGCCTGCATGTTCGCGGCGCTGGCCCCGGAGGGCTCACGTCGCAGCGGCGATGTGAGACGGGCTTTCGCAGACGGCTTCCGTTCGCTCACCGGCATTCTCGCAGGACTTCTCCCGGCCGCTTTGCGCAGCCGCCGCCGCGCTGCGTCCATTGCAGTCTTTTCGGAAATGGTCGGAGCGCTGGTGCTGGCGCGCTCAGTCGACGATCCGGACCTTGCGCGCGAGATTCTCCGCATTGTGAAGGCGGACCTGAAGAGCCGGTTTCCGGACAAGGCCGCGGCCTAGCCGTTGAACAGCTCCGCCCGTGCGGCGATGAAATCCAGAAAGCTGCGGGCCCGCGCCGACATCCAGTGCGTCTCCGGATAAACCACATGTAACGGCAGCGACGAGACCGTGTAATCCGGCAAGAGTGCCTTCATCTGCCCGCGCCGGATGCTCTCCGCTGCGCACCAGGCCGGCACGATAGCGATGCCGAGATGCTGCAACACCGCCTCCTTCATCGCATCGGCGTCGTCGACCATCACCGGACCGGATATCGTCACCACATGCCGGCCATCGTCGGACTCGAACGTCCATTGATTGGCCGGCGCCAGCCGCGCATAGGCGATGCATTGATGATCGTGCAGATCGTCAGGATTGCGGGGCGCGCCATGCTCTCGCAGATAAGCGGGCGTCGCCACGAGATAACGGCGCACCGTACCGATGCGCCGCGCCATCAGCGAGCTTGATTCGAGCTGGCCGATGCGCAGCGCAAGTTCGATCCCCTCCTCGACCAGATTGATCGTGCGCTCGTCGAAGCGCAGATCGAGTTTCACGTCGGGATATTGGCGCGCATAGTCGCGCACCAGGGGCATCAGGTAATGCCGTCCGAAAGACGACGGCACGCTGATGCGCAAGGTGCCGGCCGGCCGCGCCGGTGCTTCGCGGATGCTGGCGCGCGCCGCCTCAAAGGTGTCGAGCACCTGACGCGCGAGATCATAGACCCGGTGTGCCTCGCGGGTTGGCGTGAGCTTGCGCGTGGTGCGCATGAACAATTGCGATCCGAATTCCGCTTCGAGAAGCGCGATGCGCTTGCTCACCGCCGGCTGGCCAAGGCCCAATTCCTTTGCTGCCGCGGAGAAGCTGCCGCCCTCCATCGCCCTGACGAAAGCCTTCAGGCAGTCGATCCGATCCATCGCGGATAATTCCCATCCGGAATAAATCTTATTCTGTTCATTCCGTATACGGAAGGCCCGGCGCTGCCGTAAACTTGGCCACAACAATCAAAAATCTGAATATGGGAGGGTTATTGTGAAGCGCTCGATCGGAATTGTCGGCGCCGGCGTCGGCGGCCTTCATCTCGCGTTGTATCTGCAGAAGCACGGGGTCGATGCGACCATCATCACCGACCGGCCGGCGGAGGATTATCGCAATTCACGTCTGCTCAATACCGTCGCGCATCATTACGTGACCATTGCGCGCGAACACGAGCTCGGCATCCATCACTGGGACGATCCGAAGCTGTTCTATTACTACCACGACCACGTCTTCAACTTCCCGCAGCCGCTGCGTTTCCGCGGCGACTTCACCAAGCCAAGCCGCGCCGTCGATTACCGCATCTATCTGCCGACGCTGATGAACGATTTCGAACGCCGCGGCGGCAAGATCGAAATTCGCAAGATCGAGGAAGGCGACATCCCCGCCCTGGTGAACCGGTTCGACCTGCTCGTGGTCTCCACCGGCAAGGGCGCGCTCGGCGATCTGTTCTCGTACCGGCCCGAGCACTCGCCATTCACACAGCCGCAGCGCCGCCTCTGCGTCGGCCTCTACAAGGGTGTGCGGCAACCGAACCCGATGAATGTCACGCTTTCGGTTTCGCCCGGTCATGGCGAGATGATCGTGATCCCGACACTGACCTTCGACGGTATCGCCAACGCGCTGCTGATGGAGAACGTGCCGGGCGGCGATCTCGAGGAGCTCGCCACGCTGAATTACGAACAGGACCGCAAGCGCTTTCTGCAGGTGCTGCTCGGCAAGCTGGAGAAGCATCACCCCACCACCTACGACCGCATCGACACCGCAACCTTCGACCTCGCGCAGCCGCAGGATCTCCTGCAGGGGGGCGTGGTGCCGACGGTGCGCAACACCGTCGTGCAATTCGACGGCGGCAAATGCGCGATTGCGCTCGGCGATCTGCATTCGGTGGTCGACCCGATGATGGGCCAGGGCGCGAACATGGCCTCGTATGCGGCTTTCGTGCTGGGCGAGGAAATCGTCAACGCCGACGCGCTTGACGCGCGGTTCTGCGAGAAGGTCGACATGCGCCGGCAGGACCGCGTGCTCGCCGCTTCGCGCTGGACCAACCTGATGCTGCAGCCGCCATCCGAAGCGTTGGGCGCGTTGATCGGCACGATGAGCCAGAGCAAGGCGCTGGCCGATGAGTTTACCGAGAATTTCAACTATCCGGAACGCCAGTGGGATCGCATTGCGTCACCGCAGCGCATTCACGCCTGGCTCAATCGTGTATCATCGGCGCCCGCCGCGACCGCGGCGGCGTAGGACGATATTGAGCGAACGCGATTAATTCCGCGCGTCCCCGCGCAGGCGCAGCAGCCCAGGATCAAGCATTCTGGATGCCCGTCTTCGCCGCGTCAGGGGATGATCGCGAGCGCATTCAATTCGTCCGCGCTTCGGCACTGAAAGGAAAACACCCAGATGCACTGCCTCACTGTTCTCTATCCGCGTCCCGACGACGAGGCGCATTTCAAAAAATACTACAAGGAGGTTCATATCCCGCTGGCCAAGCAGCTGCCGGGGTTGAAGTCCTGCCACTACGCCTATCCCGCGGCGGTGGGTCCGGCCGAAAACGCACCGTTCTGCATCTTCCAGGCGTTCTTCGACTCGCCGCAGGCCATGGGCCAGGCGATGCAATCCGAGATGGGTCAGAAGGTGGCGGCGGACGTGCCGAATTATTCGCCCAAGGGCGCGACCATCGTCCACTTCGCGCCGGAACAATAACTCAAAAGGATAACGTCACGTGCAGGAAACGACCCGCTACAATCTCACCATCGGGGGCAAATCCGTCCCGACGCAGGATCACTTCGAGGTCCGCAACCCCTCGACCGGCGCAGTTGTCGGCCTTGCCCCCAAGGCGACGCCCGCCGATCTTGATGCCGCCGTCGATGCAGCGCAGACCGCCTTTGCATCCTGGTCGAAGACCTCGCATGACGAGCGCAAGGCGCTTTGTCACGCGGTCGCGCAGAAGCTCAGCGATCACGCCGAAGAGATCGCACGCCTGATCACGCTCGAACAGGGCAAGCCGCTGAACGGGCTTGGCTCGCGGTTCGAAATGGGCGGCGCCGGCGCCTGGGCGCATTACACCGCCGATCTCGATATTCCGGTGAAGGTGATCCAGGACAACAACGAAGGCCGCATCGAGCTGCATCGCCGGCCGATCGGCGTGGTCGGTTCGATCACGCCGTGGAACTGGCCGGTGCTGATCGCGATCTGGCACATCATCCCGGCGATCCGCGCCGGCAATACGGTGGTGAACAAGCCGTCGCCCTACACGCCCCTCTCCACCTTGCGCATGATCGAGCTGATGAACGAGGTGCTGCCGGCCGGCGTCGTCAACGGCATTGCCGGCGAGGACTCTATCGGCGCTGCGATGTCGGCCCATGACGGGATCGGCAAGATCGTGTTCACCGGCTCGGCGTCGACCGGCAGGAAGGTGATGTCGAGCGCGGCGAATACGCTCAAGCGTCTCACGCTCGAACTCGGCGGCAACGACGCGGGCGTCGTGCTGCCGGATGTCGATCCGCGTGGGATCGCGCCGGGGCTGTTCTGGGGCGGCTTCATCAATAACGGCCAGACCTGCGCGGCGCTGAAGCGGCTCTATGTGCATGACGACGTCTATGACGAAGTCTGCGCGGCGCTGGTCGATTTCGCCAAAACCATCCCGATGGGTGACGGCCTGAAGGATGACTCGCAGCTCGGCCCGGTGCAGAACCGGATGCAGTACGACAAGGTCGCGCGCCTCGTCGAAGCGGCGAAACAGGCCGGCGGCAAGGTGCTGATGGGCGGAGAGCCGCAGAAGGGCAGCCTGTTCTATCCGGTCACGCTGATCGGCGGGCTCGACAACGGCAATCCGCTGGTCGACGAGGAACAGTTTGGACCGGCGCTGCCGATCATCCGCTATTCCGACATCGACGAGGTGATCGTGCGCGCCAACGACAATCCGAACGGCCTCGGCGGCTCGGTCTGGTCGAAGAATATCGACAGGGCGCGCGAGATCGGCGCGCAGCTCCAGTGCGGTACGGTCTGGATCAACAAGCACGGCGCGATCCAGCCCAACGCACCCTTTGGCGGCGTGAAGGGCTCCGGCATCGGCGTGGAATTCGGCGAGGAAGGCCTGTTCGAAAACACCAACGTGCAGGTGATGTATAGCTGAGGCTGCTTTCCTCTCTCCGCTTGCGGGGAGAGGGAGCATCGAAGATGCGAGCCGGGTGAGGGGGCTTCGCGAAGTCTCAACCGTTGAAAGTCCCCCTCACCCGGCCTTATTCGCTTCGCTCATGCGGTCGACCTCTCCCGCAAGCGGTGAGAGGTGAAGAAACAAAATTACCCCGCCAGCCTGTCCATCGCCTGCGCCAGCGCGATGTCCTTCTCGGTGACGCCGCCTGCATCGTGCGTCGCAAGCGTCACCTCGACGGTCTTGTAGACGTTAAACCATTCCGGATGGTGATCGCGCTTCTCCGCGATCAGCGCGATCCGGGTCATGAAGCCGAAGGCTTCATTGAAGTCCTTGAATACGAATTTGCGGAAGATCGCGTCGCGCTCCATCAGCTCGGTCCAGCCGGGGATCGTTGCGAGCGCCGCCTTGCGCGCCTCGCCGGTAAGCTTTTCGGCCATTGCATATCCTCCACTTCGTCCGCTCGTCCCTGCGCAGGCGGGGGCCCCAGCGCGCAAGGTCCGGATGTCCGCCCCTGCTCGGCCATGAGCGGAGAAATCAATGCCCTTCAACAAGCCTTGATTCGATATTAGCTTCTTTCAGGGGCCGATCGAAGCGGCTGGGTCGCGAGGCAAGCATGGGCTGGTCTGTCACCATCGGATCGATCGCCGGGACCGCGGTCCGAATCCACATCACCTTCCTCCTGTTCCTGGTCTGGATTTTCGGCGCGACCTACGCATCCGGCGGGTCGAGCGCCGCCTGGACAAGCGTCATCTTCATCCTTCTCGTCTTTCTCTGCGTGTTGCTGCACGAATTCGGGCACATCTTCACGGCCCGCATCTTCGGCGTGGTCACGCCTGACGTGGTGCTGCTGCCGATCGGCGGCGTGGCTCGGCTCGAGCGCATTCCGGAAAAACCGATGGAGGAATTCCTGATCGCGATCGCAGGTCCGCTGGTCAATATCGTGATCGCAGGGCTCCTCCTCACCATCGGCGGCGCCGATGTCAGTTCCAACGCCGCCTTCGCCGGACTCGACAACACCAAGATCCCGATGGTGGACAAGCTCGCGGCTGTGAACCTGTTCCTCGCCATCTTCAATTTGATCCCGGCCTTTCCGATGGATGGCGGCCGCGTGCTGCGCGCGGCCTTGAGCGCGCGGCTCGGCTTCGTGCGCGCAACCGAGATTGCCGCCTCGATCGGACAATTTGCGGCGTTTCTGCTCGGCTTTCTCGGGCTGTTCTACAATCCGATCCTGATCTTCATTGCGATCTTCGTTTATCTCGCAGCGTCCTCCGAGGCGCATATGGTTGCGTTGCGTGCGGTCTCGCGCGGCGTGCCGGTGGTCACCGCGACCATGACACAGCTCGCGACGCTGCGGCCGGATTCGCTGATCGAGGACGCGGTGCAGGTGCTGCTGCAAACCAGCCAGAGCGAATTTCCGGTGGTGGATGGCGCAAGCCGGCCGGCGGGCCTCCTCACGCGCTCCGATATCATTCGCGCTCTCAAGGAGTTCGGCCCGGAGGCCCGCGTCAGCGAAGCGATGACCACCGATGTGGTTTCCATCGATCGCCGCCGCCCGCTCGAGGAAGCGGTGAAGCTCTTGCAGGAGCGCTCGGTGCCTGCGGTGGCGGTGATCGAGCCGGATGGCCGCCTTGTCGGGCTGATTACCACCGAAACGCTCGGCGAATTGATGATGGTCAGCCAGGCGATGCCGAAGGGCTTCAGTCTGGGCGGCAACGCAGCCCCGCGCGGACCCTGGAGCCGCCCGGCCGGTACGGCGTAACGCGGAACTGATCGGTTCTGCCCGCCTTCAGGCGCGATTCGCTGGGTTGCCGTCCATCCTGCCCAATCTCGATACCGCCGGAATCGTCGGTTGCCTCGCGAGCGTTCCTGACTATATTGCGCCGCAATAAGCGGGCCCGGCGGAGCGCTCCGATAAGCGTCCTTTGGCCCGCGTTTTTGATTCTGGACACCATTGCATGAAACTCCGCAACGTCGCGATCATCGCGCATGTCGACCATGGCAAGACCACGCTGGTCGACCGCCTGCTGCAGCAATCCGGGACGTTCCGGGACAATCAGCGCGTCGCCGAACGCGCGATGGATTCCAACGACCTGGAAAAGGAACGCGGCATCACGATCCTCGCCAAGGCCACGTCCATCGTCTGGAACGACGTCCGCATCAACATCGTCGACACGCCGGGCCACGCCGATTTCGGCGGCGAGGTCGAACGCATTCTGAACATGGTCGATGGCGCGATCGTTCTTGTCGATGCCGCTGAAGGCCCCCTGCCGCAAACGAAGTTCGTTGTCGGCAAGGCGCTGAAGATGGGCCTCAAGCCGATCGTCGCCATCAACAAGGTCGATCGTCCGGACGCACGCGCGAACCAGGTCATCAACGAGGTTTTCGATCTGTTCGCGGCGCTGGATGCAACCGACGAGCAGCTCGACTTCCCCATCCTCTACGGCTCGGCGAAGGAAGGCTGGATGAATTTCGCCGAGGACGGCCCGAAAGATGAAGGCATGAAGCCGCTCTTCGACCTCGTCCTGCGGCATGTCCCGGAGCCGAAGATCGAAGAGGGCCCGTTCCGGATGCTCGGAACGATCATGGAGTCGAACCCGTATCTCGGCCGCATCATCACCGGGCGCATCACCTCGGGTACCGTCAAGCCGAACCAGATGGCGAAGGTGCTGGATCGCGACGGGAAAGTGATCGAGGAAGGCCGCATCTCCAAGGTGCTTGCGTTCCGCGGTCTCGAACGGACACCGCTCGACGAGGCCGAGGCCGGCGACATCGTTTCGATCGCGGGCCTGCCCGAGGCGACCGTTGCCCACACCATCTGCGCTCCGGAGGTGGACACCCCCCTCCCCGCACAGCCGATCGATCCGCCGACGCTTGCGATGACGTTCCGCGTCAATGACTCGCCCCTCGCCGGCACCGAGGGCACGAAGGTCACAAGTCGCATGATCCGCGATCGCCTGCTGCGCGAAGCCGAAGGCAATGTCGCGTTGCGTGTTTCCGAATCCGACGAGAAGGACTCGATGGAGGTCGCCGGTCGCGGCGAATTGCAACTTGGCATCCTCATCGAGACGATGCGCCGCGAAGGCTTCGAGCTTTCGGTGTCGCGGCCGAAAGTGCTGCTCAAGCGCGACGAGAACGGCACGCTCACCGAGCCGATCGAGGAAGTGGTGATCGACGTCGACGAGGAGCATTCCGGCGTCGTCGTGCAGAAGATGGCCGAGCGCAAGGCCGATCTCCTGGAGATGAAGCCGTCCGGCGGCGGCCGCCTGCGGCTGGTATTCCATGCACCGACGCGCGGCCTGATCGGGTATCAGGGCGAGCTCCTCACCGATACGCGCGGCACCGCCGTGATGAACCGCCTGTTCCATTCCTACGCGCCCTACAAGGGCGAGGTCATGGGCCGCCGCAATGGCGTGCTGATCTCAAGCGAACAGGGCGAGGCGGTCGCCTACGCGATGTGGAAACTCGAGGATCGCGGCCCGATGATGATCGAGCCGGGCTGGAAGGTTTATCGCGGCATGATCGTCGGCGAGCATACGCGCGACAACGATCTTGAGATCAACGTGCTCAAGGGCAAGCAACTCACCAACATCCGCACAACCTCGAAAGACGAGGCGGTGCGGCTGACGCCTCCGATACGCATGACGCTGGAAAAGGCGCTCGCATACATCCAGGACGACGAACTGGTTGAGGTCACGCCGAAATCGATCCGCCTGCGCAAGAAGCTGCTCGATCCGAACGATCGCAAGAAGGAAGAGCGCCGCAAGGAAGCCGAAACAGTGTGACACAGTCCGTGTCCTGTGATGGGACAGGCCGGACAACACATCTAAAAACTCCAATAAAATCAGTCCTTCGTGCGCAGGGCTGGTTGGGGCCGTTCCAATTTTACGGGCCCGACCGGTGCAAAAAATCCACACCTTTACCGATCATTAATCTTGGGGCTTGAACGCCGACTCGCTGCTTGCTCATATGGCGGCATGAGTACGACCCTGATCGAGATTCGACGTGCCCGGCCGTCCGACGCTTCCGACGTCGCGGTCGCTCATGACGAGGCGTGGCGCGCGGCTTATCGGGGCGTCATTCCCGGCCCCGAACTCGAGAAGCTGATCAATCGCCGCGGCCCGGATTGGTGGCATTCGGCGATCCGCAAGGGCAGCCGCATCGCGCTGATGCAGTTCGGCGATACGATCGCCGGCTACGCCAATTACGGACGCAACCGCGCTCGCAGCCTGTATTACGAGGGCGAGATTTACGAACTTTATCTCAAGCCTGAATTTCAGGGACTGGGCTTTGGCCGCAGGCTGTTCACGGCCGCGCGCCGCGATCTTGCGCAAAGCGGACTGAAGAGCCTTGTGATCTGGGCGCTGTCCGACAACGAGCCGGCGGTGGAATTCTATCGTGCGCTTGGCGGACGCGCCGTGGCTCGCTCGTCCGAGCGGTTCGGCACCCGCGTGCTGGATAAGGTTGCGTTCGCCTGGCAGTCCTGAGCCTGCCGCGACGATTGTCGCTCATAAGGGGCGCCGGCGCGAGCCAGCGCCCCTTCGACGTTCAGAGCAGCCCATTCTCCTGGGCAAGCGCCTTCAGCGACACTGCCGGACGTGCCCCGATATGCTGGATCACCTCAGCCGCAGCGAGGGCCGCAAGCTTGCCGCAGGCGGCATGATCGCGCCCGTTCGCAAGACCGAACAGGAAGCCCGCCGCGAACAAATCTCCGGCGCCGGTGGTATCGACAAGCTTTTCGATCGGGGCCGCAGGCACCGCCAATGTGTTGTCCTTGCTCACGACCACGCAGCCCTTCTCGCTGCGGGTGACGACCGCGAGCGCCACGTCGTTCTTCAAGGCAGCAATGCCGGTATCGAAATCCGCGGTTTCGTAAAGGCTTTTCAGCTCGGCCTCATTGGCAAACACGAGATCGACGGTGCGGTCGCGCATCAGCTTCAGGAATTCATCGCGATAGCGGCCAACGCAAAAGGCGTCCGACAAGGTCAACGCCACCTTGCGCCCGGCGTCGTGCGCCGCTTTCGCCGCCTTGCGAAACGCCTCCTTGGCTTGCGGCGGATCCCACAGATAGCCTTCAAGATAGGTGATGGCGGCATCCCCGATCAGCTTCGGGTCGATATCGTCCGGCGAGAGGTTCTGGGCGGCGCCGAGATAGGTGTTCATGGTCCGCTCGCCGTCCGGCGTCACCATGATGTAGCAGCGCGCCGTGGACGGCCCGTCATTCGCACGCGGCGTATCGAAGCCAACCCCGAGCGCACGAATGTCATGCGCGAACACCGTCCCGAGCACGTCATCGCGCACCTTGCCGACGAAGGCGGCGCGCCCGCCGAAGCTCGCGACGCCGGCAATCGTGTTGGCAGCAGAGCCGCCCGAACTCTCCGTCGCCGGGCCCATGGCGTCATAGATCGCGGCCGCGCGCGCCTCGTCGATCAGGGCCATGCCCCCCTTCTGCATGTTTTGCTTGATCAGAAAATCGTCCTCGGCGCGGGCAATGACATCGACGATTGCATTGCCAATTCCAAGAACGTCATAGCGGGGAGCTGTCATTCGTGAATCCTCTGGTCGAAGGGCGGCGCACTATAGCGATGCGGTCCGGCGGGGCAAATGGAAGCGCAGGCGTGACCGCACGCGAGTTCGGCCGCTAGAGTGGGCATCCGAAGGGGCTGCATCCCAAGCATCATGTGACAAGCAGCATGTGACATGTCGATTGCCCGGAACATTGCCGTTGTCGGCGCGGCGACGCTGGCCTCCCGCGTGCTCGGCTTCGTGCGCGATGTCGCGATCGCGGCGCTGTTCGGCGCGAGTGCGCGCGCCGATGCATTTGTGGTTGCGTTCCAGTTCTCGAACCTCGTCAGGCGCCTTCTGACCGAAGGCGCGCTGAACGCTTCGTTCGTGCCCATGTATCTGCGCCGGCGCGACGAAGGCGGCGAGGACCTTGCCGGGGCCTTTGCAGGCCGGGTGATCGGTACGGTGAGCGCGGTGCTGCTTGCAATATCGGTCCTGCTTGCGCTCGCGATGCCGCTCCTGATGCTGACGCTCGCGCCGGGCTTCGCAGACCGTCCGGGGCCGCTCTCGCTCTCGATCGAATTGTCGCGACTGATGCTGCCCTATCTGATCCTGGCGGGTCCCGTCGCCGTGCTGATGGGTGTGCTCAACGCCAATCACCGTTTCAACATGCCGGCACTGGCGGGGCTGATCTTCAACGTCGTTGTCCTCGCCGCACTGTCGGCGATCCACTTCACGCATGCGGGAGACACTGACCTGTCCGCGCGCATTCTCGCTGCATCGATCGCCTGCGCCGGACTGTGTCAGCTTGGGCTCGTCGCCTGCGCCGTGTGGGCGGGTCCGGAAAAAGCAACGCCGCTCGGTTTCCTGCCAAGGCGGGAAGCATCGCAGTTTGCCGCACGCGCGATCCCCGGTCTGATCGCAACCGGCATTCCGCAGCTCACCATGATCGTCGCCGTGATCGTCGCATCCGATTGGCCGGGCGCGGTGGCGTGGCTCTATTACGCGAACCGCCTTGTCGAACTGCCACTCGGCATCGTCGGGATCGCGATCGGGACGGTGATGACGCCGGCGCTCACGCATGCGATGCGCGGCGACGATCACGAGCTTGCACCGCGAACCATCCGGCACGGCATCGAGATGGCGCTCGGACTGGCAATGCCGGCCGCCATCGCGCTGGCCCTGCTGGCCTGGCCCATCGTCCGCATCCTGTTCGAGCGCGGCGCATTCACGATGGCCGACAGCAGCGCGACTGCGGCGATGCTTGGCGCATTCGCGGTCGGCCTGCCCGGCCACGTCCTGGTGAAAGCATTGTCGCCGATTTTCTTCGCACGCGAGGATACCCGCACGCCGATGATTGCTGCGGCCGTCGGGCTCGTCGCCGCGCTGATTGGAAGCCTCGGCTTCATGTTCCTCGGCCGACCGACCGGCATCGCTCTTTCGGTCGGGTTGTCCGGCTGGATCAGCGCCGGCCTCCTCTGGCTGATCGCAACGCGGCGCGGACACCTGCGGTTTGGAGCCGGCGAGTGGCGTCGCCTCCTGTTGATCGGGTTGTCGGCGCTGGCCATGGGGATTTTCGCACGGCTGATGGCCGAATTCTTCCAGCTGGCCGAGCTCGAGAGAGGCCTGACGCAGGCCGCCTTGCTCATGGTCGTGAGCGGCGCCGGAATGGCCTTCTATGCGTCCTGCCTGTGGCTGACCGGGGTGGTGCGGTCCCAGGAATGGCGCACATTGTTCCGGCTGCACTGAGGGTGTTGGCCGAGGGTCTTGGCTGGGGGTCTAGGCTGAGGGTCTTGCCCACGCCGCCATTGCGTGGCATTCACCCGCGCCTCACCCAAAGAGTCGATCATGGCCTTCAAGCAACTGGTTTTTTCCGGCGTGCAGCCGACCGGAAACCTGCATCTCGGCAATTATCTCGGCGCGATCGTCAAATTCGTCGAACTGCAGAAGCATTTCGAGTGCATTTACTGCGTGGTCGATCTGCATGCCATTACCACCTGGCAGGATCCGGAAGAATTACCGCGGGCCATTCGCGAAGTCACCGCGGCCTTCATCGCCTGCGGCATCGATCCGAAGCAGCATATCGTCTTCAACCAGAGCCAGGTTGCCGAGCACGCGGAACTGGCCTGGGTGTTCAACTGCATCGCGCGGATGGGCTGGCTCAACCGCATGACGCAGTTCAAGGAGAAGGCCGGCAAGGATCGCGAGAACGTTTCGGTCGGGCTATTCGCCTATCCGACTTTGATGGCCGCCGACATTCTGGTGTACCGCGCGACCCATGTGCCGGTCGGCGAGGATCAGAAACAGCATCTCGAATTGTCCCGCGACATCGCGCAGAAATTCAACAATGATTATGGCGCATCGATCGCCAGGCATGGTTTCGGCGATGCGTTCTTCCCGTTGCCGGAGCCATTGATCCAGGGACCTGCGACGCGCGTGATGTCGCTGCGCGATGGTTCGAAGAAAATGTCGAAATCCGATCCATCCGACTATTCGCGGATCAACCTGACCGACGACGCCGACGCGATCGCGCAGAAAATCCGAAAGGCCAAGACCGATCCCGAGCCGCTGCCGAGCGAGGAGAAAGGACTTGAGCAGCGTGCCGAAGCCGACAACCTCGTCGGCATCTATGCCGCGCTGAAAGGAACCAGCAAGGCAGAGGTCTTGCGCGAATTCGGCGGCGCGCAATTCTCCAGCTTCAAGGCATCGCTGGTCGATCTCGCCGTCGCAAAACTCGGGCCGATCGGCGGCGAAATGAAACGGCTGGTCGCCGATCCGGCTTATATCGATGCGGTGCTGGCGGACGGATCGGACCGCGCACGGGTGCTTGCGGCAAAGACCATGGTCGCCGTCAAGGACATCGTTGGCCTCGTCAGGCGCTAATTCTGCGGCCTGAGCGTCTTGTGATGACGCCATTCGTCATGCCAGAGTCGTCGGCGTGGGAGGATCAACGATGAGCCGCCGACGCCGCTCCTACGAATCCGGCCACCAGCCCAAATATCTGGTCGTCGTCGACGATTCGCCCGAATGCGATCGCGCCATCTATTACGCCGCACGGCGTGTCTCGCGCATCGGTGCCGGGATGATCATGCTGCGGGTCATCGATATCGAGGACCGCAATCAGCAATGGCTTGGCGTCGCGGACATCATGCGCGCCGAGGCCTATGAGGAGGCAAACGAGGCGCTGGATCGGGCGGCCGGCAGAGCCAATGGCGTCGCCGGCATCACGCCCGAACGCGCGATCCGCGAGGGCAGCTGGATCGAGCAGCTTCTCAAGCTGATCGATGAGGATGAGGATATCGCGATCCTCGTGCTCGCGGCCGGAACTGCGAAGGAGGGGCCCGGCCCGCTGGTATCGTCAATTGCCCGGACGGCCGGCGAATTTCCTATACCGGTCGCCATCGTCCCCGGGCATTTGAGCGACGAGGAGATCGACGCCCTGTCATAGGCTGCCCGCCGTTGACCTTGGGGCATAAAAGGCCATCTATACGACAGCGGGCTCGAACACTGCCCGCGCTGGAGTTTTTCGATGTTTATCCAGACCGAAGCCACGCCCAATCCGGCCACCCTGAAGTTCCTGCCCGGCCGCAATGTGCTGGACGGTACCATGGAACTGACCAGCCGGGAGCAGGCGGCGAAATCGCCGCTGGCGGAGCGGCTGTTCGACATTCCCAATGTCAGCGGCGTTTTCTTCGGCTCTGACTTCATCACCGTGACCAAGAGCGCCGGCGAATGGCAGCAGCTCAAGCCGCTGATCCTCGGCGCGATCATGGAACACTACATGTCGGGCGCGCCGCTCCTGCGCGACGGCGAGAGCACCGGCACATCTGACGAGGGCGAATTTTTCGACGCCGCCGACGCCGAGACCGTCGCGACCATCAAGGAACTGATCGAGACGCGCGTCCGGCCGGCGGTCGCCAATGACGGCGGCGACATCACGTTCCGCGGTTTCAAGGACGGCATCGTGTTCCTGTCGATGAAGGGCGCCTGCTCCGGCTGCCCCTCATCCACCGCCACCCTCAAGCACGGCATCCAGAACCTGCTGCGGCATTTCGTGCCGGACGTGACGGAAGTTCGCCCGGTCTAGCGGCTTTCGACCCGTAAAGGCGCCTCTGCGCCAGTTTTCGGGCCCTTGCAGCCACGCTGGACGGCTATAATCGCCGCATGCTCGTCCTCGCCATCGACACCGCACTGGAGGCCTGCTCGGCGGCCGTCTTCGATTCCGAGCAGTCTGCCGTGGTCGCGGGCGATACCGAGATCATGACGCGCGGGCATGCGGAAGCGCTGATGCCCCTCGTCGATCGGGTCATGAGCGACGCGCGGGTCGACTTCTTCGGCCTCGACCGCATCGCGGTGACGGTCGGCCCCGGCAGCTTTACCGGCCTTCGGGTCGGCATCGCGGCCGCGCGCGGCATCGGGCTTGCGGCGCGCAAGCCGGTCGTCGGAATTACCACCCTCGCCGCCCTCGCGGCCCCCTATATCGCCGCCGATCCGAATACGCCCGTTGCCGCGGCCATCGACGGCCGTCACCGCCACGTGTATTTCCAGCTTTTCGGGGCGCAGGGCCGCGTACTGGTCCCGCCCCGCATCATTCCCGTCGAAGACGCCGTGCATTTGGCCGATGGCGCCTCGGCCCGCCTGGTGGGTTCCGGTGCCGGGATGATGACGCAGATCTGGCCCGATCCGATGAACCTGCCGCCGATCGACGAACGCGGCGCTCCGGACATCGTCTCGGT
>Ga0180222_1002418_pt1 | contig 14999 bp, 16 predicted proteins | sample eDN5th37CKraftOP_FD_151336 | JGI IMG/M metagenome (GOLD analysis project Ga0180222, IMG submission 151336) | Enriched Organic Plus compost microbial communities from Emeryville, California, USA - eDNA 5th pass 37_C Kraft OP (version 2) (version 2) ... | reverse complement strand
GAAAAGGCAGTCGGATGAGCGGTCAGGCAAGCGGTCAGGCACGGGCGAAGGACGAGGATCAGGCGCTGGATTTCGCGGCCCTGCTCTGCTCCCGCCTCTGTCACGATCTGCTCAGCCCCGTGGGCGCGTTCAACAACGGCCTGGAGCTGATGGCCGACGAGACCGATCCCGACATGCGGGAAAGGTGCCTCGACCTCTTGGCCGAAAGCGCGCGCACATCGGCCAACAAGCTCAAATTCTTCCGCCTCGCCTTCGGGTCGGCGGGCGGCTTCGGCGAGGAGGTGCCCGCCAATGAGGTGCGGCAGGCGATAGAGGGCATGTTCGCGGCGTCCGGCCGGGTCCGCATCGGCTGGCTGGTGGGCACGGAGATGCTGCCCAAGGGCGCGGTCAAGATCTTGCTCAACCTCGCGCTCGTCGCGGGCGATGCGCTGGTGCGCGGCGGGCAGCTCGACATCGGCGCGGAGGCGCATGAAGGCGGCCTCGAAATCGCCGTGCGCGCGCAGGGGCAGAAGATCGTGCTCGACGAGGAGTTGCGCGCCGCGCTCGCGGGCACGCTGCGCGAGGAGGCGCTGTCCTCCCGCAACGCCGCCGCATGGATGACGCGCCGCCTTGCCGAGCGGGCGGCCGGGCAGATCATGCTGTCGCCGCCGGGGGAGCCGGCGCTGGTGTTCGGCGCGCTGCTGCCGGCCTAAGTGACGAAATCGACACGTTTTTAACCGCGAATTAACCACGCCCGGCCGATCTTGCGCCCCATTCGGGTACGCGGGCACATTGATGGACGAGCTATTATCGGAATTCGTGGCGGAAACGCAGGAGTCGCTGGAGGCGCTGACCAATGTGGTCGTCGCGCTCGAAGCCGACCCCTCCGACCGCGCGCGCCTCGACCAGCTTTTCCGCTTTTTCCATACGGTGAAGGGCAGTTGCGGCTTCCTCAACCTGCCCCGCTTCGAACGGCTGAGCCATGCGGCGGAGGATGTGCTGTCCGATTACCGCACCGGCGGCGCCGTGCCGGATCCGGCGACGATCAGCGCGGTGCTGGCCGTGATGGACCGCATCGGGGAGCTGTGCGTGGCCGTCGATTCGGGCGATTCGCTGCCCGACCGCAATGACGAGCATCTGATCGCGACGCTGCGCCATTGCCATGAAGTGGCGCGCGCGACCCGCGAGGAAGGCAAGGCGCGGGCGGACATGTCGCCCGCTGGCGGCGACGCGGCCTCTCGCGCGGCGCCCGCGTCGCGCACGGTGCGCCTGCCGCTGGTGCTGATCGACCAGTTGATGAACGGCGTGTCCGACATGGTGCTCGCCCGCAACGAGCTGGCCCGCAAATTGCGGGCGCAGGGTCGCCAGCCGGAAACCGACGCCGCGTTCGAGCGCCTGTCCGCCTGCATCGCCGACATGCGCGACACCATTTCCAAGACGCGGATGCAGCGGGTGGACCGCCTGTTCATGGCGATCCCGCGCATGGTGCGCGACCTCAGCCGCGAGCTGGGCAAGACGATCGCGCTCGGCATTGAGGGCGGCGATGTCGAGATGGACCGCGAGATGGTCGAGATGGTCATCGACCCGTTGACCCATATCGTGCGCAACAGCATCGACCACGGCATCGAAACCCCGGCGGAGCGGCGGGCGGCGGGCAAGCCGGAGGCGGGCAGTCTGCGCCTTTCCGCCTATCAGTCCGGCAGCCAGATCGTGATCGAGGTGGTGGACGACGGGCGCGGCATCGATGTCGACGCGGTGGTCGCCAAGGCGCTCGCCGCCGGGGCGGTGAGCGAACGGGACGTCGCCCGGCTGAGCGAGCAGGAAAGGCTCGACCTGGTCTTCGCCCCCGGCATCACCACCGCCCGGCAGGTGACCGCCGTGTCCGGCCGGGGCGTGGGGATGGATATCGTCCGCGCCAATATCGAGCGGATCGGCGGGGTCATCTCGCTGACGAGCGAGCCGGGGCGCGGGCTGGCGATCTCGATCCGCGTGCCGCTGACCCTCACCATCATTCCGGGGCTGGTGCTCAATGCGGGCGGCCTCAATTTCGCGATCCCCCGCTCGGCGGTGATCGAGATACTGCATGACAGCAACCCCGCCGTCTCCGTCGCCCGCCTCGGCGGCGCGCTGACCGCGACGATCCGCGACACGCGCTATTCGATGATCGATCTGGAAGAGGTGATCGGCGTGCCGATGGCGCAGCGGCCGGGTCCGCGATCGCTGATGCTGGTCCGTTCCGCGTCGGGCATTCCCTATATCCTCGCCGTCTCGCAGGTCGAAAATCACGAGGAGCTGGTGATCCGCCCCGCCGCGCCCGTGGTGATGGCGGCGGGCATCTATGCGGGCATGACCCTGCCCGACAATGGCCAGCCGATGCTGCTGCTCGACGCGGGCGGCATCGCGCAGGTCGCCCGGCTGCCGCTGGTCGCCGAGACGGTCGATGCAGGCGCGGCACGCGAGGACGCGGCCGACCGGCGGGCGGCGAGCTATCCGGCGCTGCGCTTCATCGAGCTGACCGGCGAGGAACGGGCGATCCGCCTGTCGCTGGTCGAGCGGGTCGAGGACGTTCCGGTGGAGCAGGTGCTCACCAGCGGCGGCCATTGCCGGGTGCGCATCGGCGACCGGCTGGTCCCCAGCCCGCATCCGGTCCGCGCCGACCAGGTGCCGCCGGGCGCGCGGGTGGTGACCTGCCTGCGCATCCGCGACGGCGTGCGCGAGCTGTGCTACCCGGTCCACGCGGTGGTCGACATCAGCGAGGTGCCGGTCGAGATGGACCTGTCCGCGCGCTACGGCATCGTCGCCGGGCTGGTGCTGATCGACGGCAGGCAGGTGGAGGTGGTGGACGGCTTCGCGCTGATGGCGGCGGTCGATGGAGCGGCGGCGGAGGAAGCGGCAAGGCCGGTGCGCTGCGTGATCGCCGATGCCGACGATATGTGGAACCGCGAGATACTGGCCCCGCTGCTGATGCAGGCGGGCTATGACGTGCGCTGGCGGCGGCAGGACGAACCGGCGGACGAGGGCGACGTGCTTCTCGTCACGGCCGGGGAGCAGGATGCCGTGGCCGCGCCTGACGGAAACGGGCCGGACGGGGAAAAGGCGGTTATCCGCCTGCGCGCCCATGCCGCGCCCGCCGGGCCTGCCGATACCAGCATCTACCGCTATGACCGGGAAGCCCTGCTCGGCGCGCTCTCCTCGTTCGACGGGGAAAGGAGGCGGGCATGAGCACGCTTTATCTGTTTGCGCGTATCGCCGGGACGGCCGTTGCCCTGCGCACCGACGAGATCGAGGCGGTGGTGCGCCTGAAGGAAGTGTCGCCGGTGCCCGGCGTGCCACCCCATGTCGCGGGCCTTTCCGCGCTGCGCAGCCGGGTGCTGACGGTGGTGGACGCCGCGACGCTCATCATGGGCGCTGCCTCCGCCGCGCCGCCATGGCCCGATACCGGGCGCTATGCGGTCATGTGCGACGTGGGCGGGCACAGCTATGGCCTGCTGGTCGACGGCGTGGACGATATCGCCGCGATCGCGACGCCGCCGCTGCCGCTGTGCGGGCGCGTCGACCGGGCGTGGGAGCCGCATGCGCAGGGGGTGGTGGAAAATGACGGACGCTCGCACTTCATCCTGTCGATCGCCCGCCTGCTCGACCAGTGCGGATCGGCGCAGGCAGCGTGAACGGTTCGTTTACGATTCCATCAGTTTTTTGAGTCCATAATGGACCGGCATGCAGAACGGGACCAGGGAAGCCAATATGAAAAACTGTCTGGTGGTTGACGATTCCAAGGTGATACGGAAGGTCGCGCGCCATATTCTGGAATCGCTCAATATCCGGGTGAGCGAGGCTTGCGACGGCCGCGATGCGCTGAACCAGTGCCAGAATGCCGAACATGATGTCGTGCTGCTCGACTGGAACATGCCGGTGATGAGCGGCATGGAATTCCTCCAGCAGCTTTCCAGCATCAACGTGGCGCGTCCCAAGGTGATTTTCTGCACGACCGAAAACGGGCTGGGCCATATTCGCGCGGCGCTCGACGCCGGGGCGGACGAATATGTGATGAAGCCGTTCGACCGCGACATATTGGAAAGCAAGTTGCAGCAGGTCGGGGTGATCTGATCCGGGCGATCGCCTGTCTGCTGGCTTTTCCATCGGGGGGCGGCATGTCGAAAGCATATTCTGGCGGCGGATCGGACGGACGGGCGCGCGGCCCCCGGCACCGGGCGCCATGCTAGAGGCCGGCCTCACCCCCGCGATGCGCGTGCTGGCGGACCTGCTGGAAAGCCGCACCGGCCAGAAATTGTCCGAAGCGCGGCGCTGGCGCATCGAAACCTCGCTGAAACCGGTGCTGAAGGCGCATCGCCTCTCCAGCCTCGACAGCCTCGCCGCCGCGATCATCGCCGATGCCGGGGGCGCGCTGGCGCAGGCGGCGGTCGATGCGCTGCTCAACAACGAAACCTGCTTCTTCCGCGATGCGCAGCTGTTCCGCATGGTGGCCGACGATCTGTTCCCCGCGCTGATGGCGGCCGATGGCCGGGGGCGGCGCGAGCGGACGCTGCATCTCTGGTGCGCGGGCTGCTCCACCGGGCAGGAGGCCTATTCGCTGGCGATGCTGTTCCGCACCCATCAGGACCGCTGGCCGGACTGGCGCCTGCGCATAACGGCCACCGATATTTCCGCCGAGGCGGTCGGCCGGGCGCGGCAGGGCCTGTTCTCGCAGAACGAGGTGCAGCGCGGCCTGCCGATCAACGAGCTGCTGCGCTGGTTCGAGCCGAGCGGCGACCAGTGGCGGATCGACCCGTCGCTGCGCGAGATGATCGATTTCCGCGCCGCGAACCTGTTCGACGAGAGGCCGCCGGCCCACCCCTATGCCGCTGTTTTCTGCCGCAACGTTCTGCTGTATTTCTCCGGCGAACGGAAAAGCCGCTTGCTGGATATCCTCTCGCGCGCGCTGGATTCGGGCGGCTATCTGCTGCTCGGCGCGGGGGAAACGGTGATCGGCCAGCGGAGCCAGTTCGTTGCCAGTCACCAGTTTCGCGGCGTCTATGAACGGATCGGGGCGCTGCTGTTCGATCCCGTCATCTGAGGCGCGCGGGCGCGGTTTGCGTCCATTTCCGCGGGAGCGCGGCGGGCGCACCGCCATTCCCCGCTTGATCGCGCCCCTTTTGTTCGCCATGCTTTTCGCCTGCGCCGACGGGACCGGAGGATTTGCTTCCGGTCGGGGGGCGGGAAGGCAGATACAGGGAATTCCGGTGATAGAAAGGCTGTCGCCCAATTTTGACGAACGCAGGCTGCCGGTCACCATGCTGGTGCTCCATTATACCGGGATGCCGGATGCGCAGAGCGCGATCGACTGGCTGGCCAATCCCGAATCGAGGGTTTCCGCCCATTATGTCGTGACCGAGGACGGGCAGGTCGTCCACATGGTGCCGGAGGACAAGCGCGCCTGGCATGCGGGGCAGAGCTATTGGCGCGGCATCAGCGACGTCAACAGCGCCAGCATCGGCATAGAGATCGTCAACCCCGGCCATGAATGGGGCTATCGTCCTTTCCCGCAGGCGCAGATCGACGCGCTGATCCCGCTGGTGCACGATATCGTCACCCGCTACGGCATCACGCGTGGCAATATCGTCGGCCACAGCGACGTCGCGCCCGACCGCAAGCAGGACCCCGGCGAGCTCTTCCCCTGGACGAAGCTCGCCCGGCTGCGGCTCGCCCTGCCGCGCCCGACCAAATATCTGATGGACCCGCTGTGGAGCGACGGCGCCTTCCTGCTGGCGCTGGAGCGCTTCGGCTATGACATCAAGGAACCGGAGGCGGCGGTGCGCGCCTTCCAGCGGCGCTTCCGCCCGGAAATGATCGACGGCATCATCGACGGCGAATGCCGCGCGATATTGCTGGCGCTGCTCCTCCCCAAACCGCAGGGGGACTGAGCGGGGCGTCAGTCCGCTCAGGGTTTCCAAGCGGGGGACGACACGCTATATGAGGGGCGCCAGAGGGTCGGGCGGCCGCGGCCCGCATGCGTGCGGGGCGAGGAAAGTCCGGGCTTCACGAAACGACGGTGCCGGATAACGTCCGGCGGACCGTGGCGTTCTCTTTCGGGGGTTCGCCCATGGTTCAGGGACAGTGCAACAGAAAGCAGGTCGCCAAAGGCTTCAGGCCCTAAAGCTTCGGCGAGGCGACAGTGAAAGGGTGCGGTAAGAGCGCACCGCGCCCCCGGCAACGGCGGGCGGCTTGGTAAACCCCACCGGAAGCAAGACCGAATAGGGACGGCATTGCCTGTCTTCGGGCAGGCAGGGGCGGTTTCGGCCCCGATCGTCCGGGTTGGTCGCTTGAGGCCGGAAGCAATTCCGGCCCTAGAGGAATGGTCGCCCATCCGCCGGCGCGTCCCCCCTGGGGATACGGTTGGTGGTGGACAGAACCCGGCTTACAGACCCTCTGGCACGGATTGTCTGTATTCGGCTCATGCGGGGCTGCGGCGCACGCTTTCCTGCGCTTCGGTGCTCACGGACCTGTAAGTCCGCTGCGCTCCGATGCTCGGAAATCCCGCGCCTCGCCTCCACCTGAACCGAATACAGACAATCCTTCGGTCGGGAAGCAAGCGCCGCCTTTCCATGGGCGGCGGCTTTTAGTAGATTGGTCGGATGGCTAGAGCAGGGCGTAGAAATGACTGGGGCTTTCCCCGCTGGGGCGGCTATGGCGCGGAGCGGCAGGCGCAGCAGGTGCGCATGTGCGACCGGCACGGCTGCGACCAGCCCGGCGATTGCCCCGCGCCCAAATCCCCCAACAGCCGCGAGCGCTGGTATTTCTGTCAGGCGCACGCCGCCGAATATAACAAGGGCTGGGATTATTTTCAGGGGCTCGACGAGGAGGAGCGCACCCGGCGGGAGCGGGAGGAACAGGCCACCGCCAGCGGCTTTGCTGGCGGGGCGTTCTACGGCTGGGGCCGCCCCGGCGACGGCACCCGCACCCGCGACGAGATGCGCGCGCTGGAGATATTGGAGCTGGAAGCCGACGCCGATTTCGAGATGGTCCGCAAGAGTTGGCGCCGCCTCGCCAAGGAATATCACCCGGACGTGAAGCCGGATGACAAGGACGCGGCGATGCGCTTTCAGGCGATACAGGCGGCCTATGACGTGCTGAAGGTCGCGGAGGAGCGGCGGACCGGCAAGATGGGCTAAACGGCGGGTTTGGGGTGGCTTTGCGACATTAGCCCCTCCCCTTCAGGGGAGGGGAGGATCGATGTCAGCTATCGGCGGGAAACCGCCACCCAAATCCCTTCACGCCAGCAACTCCACATCCCAATAAAGCCAGTCGTGCCAGCTCTCATGCAGATGGTTGGGCGGGAAGGCGCGGCCGTTTTCCTGCAAGTGCCATGTCGTCGGGCGGATCGGCTGCACGCGCAGGCGCATGCCCGCCTCGCGCGGAGTGCGGCCGCCTTTCCTGAGGTTGCAGGGCGAGCAGGCGGTCGCCACATTCTCCCATGTCGTGCGCCCGCCCGCGCGGCGCGGCACCACATGGTCGAAGGTCAGCTCATGCGGCGATCCGCAATATTGGCAGGAGAATTTGTCGCGCAGGAACAGGTTGAACCGGGTGAAGGCGGGATATTGGCTGGGCCGCACATATTGCTTCAGCGCGATGACCGAGGGGATCTTCATCTCGAAGCTGGGCGAGTGCACCTCCCGCTCATAGGAGGAGATGATGGTCACCCGATCCAAAAAAACCGCCTTGATGGCGGTTTGCCAGGGCCAGAGGCTCAACGGATAATAACTGAGCGGCGTATAGTCCGCATTCAGCACCAGCGCCGGACAATTGTCGACATGGCGCGTCTCGTCTGTTCTGATCAGATCGGGATGATACATATACTGTCTCTCTCCCCCTTGTGGCGCCCCGCCTATCGCCGATATGCGTGACAGCGGCATGACACCATCATTAACCCCTCGCCGTCAAGAGTCTGTATGATCGGCTCCCCGCACCCACAGCATATGGTGACGCGCTTCGCGCCGAGCCCCACCGGGCGGCTGCATATCGGCCATGGCTGGTCCGCGCTGCTGGCGATGGACATGGCGCGCGGGGCCGGTGGCGAACTGCGCCTGCGGATCGAGGACATAGACGGCACGCGCAGCAGGCCGGAACATGTCGAAGGGATAATCGAGGATCTGCGCTGGCTGGGGATCGAGTGGCGGGGCGAGATCGTGTTCCAGTCGCGGCGCCTGTCGCTCTACGACGCGGCGCTGGAGACGCTGAAGGGCCAGGGGCTGGCCTATCCCTGCTTCTGCACGCGGGCGGAGATCGCCGCCGAGATCGCGGCGAGCGGCTCGGCCCCGCATGGCGGCGACGGTCCGGTCTACCCCGGCACCTGCCGCGCCCTCGATGCCGCTCGCCGCGCGGAGAGGATCGCGCGGGGGGACGCGCATTGCTGGCGGCTGGACATGGAGCGGGCGGTCGCCGCCGCCGGTCCCCTCGTCTGGCTGGACATGGAGGGGCATGGCGTCGCGGCCGACCCCCTGCGCGCGGGCGACGTGGTATTGGCGCGCAAGGATGCGCCGACCAGCTATCACCTCGCCGCCACGGTGGACGACGCCGCGATGGGCATCACCCATGTGCTGCGCGGCGAGGATTTGCGCGCCGCGACCGATATCCACCGGCTGTTGCAGGCGCTGCTCGACCTGCCGACGCCGCTCTACCGCCATCATCCGCTGCTGGTCGACGCCTCGGACCGGCGGCTCGCCAAGCGCACGCAGGGGCTGGCGCTGGCCGAATTGCGGGACGCGGGCATGGACCCGGCCCGGCTGCGCGAGGACCTGCGCGCGATGCGCTTTCCGGTTGGCATCCATGTGGCAAAGGCCTAGACTTCGCCCCGCTTATATCGACCGGGCAGGAGTCCGGCGTCTTCATTATCCGTGGTCCGGCCGGGGCTGGCATATTTTTCGGGATGGAATCCATGAATGTCTTTCTGACGATCCTGCTGTTGCTGGCGATGGCCGCGACGCTCTTCATGCTCATCAAGGGTATCGTCACCTTCCTGCGGACGAGCGAGGCCGACCTCAAGTCGGGCGCCGCCGGGCCGAGCGCGTCCAGCCTGAAGCAGAACAAGGCGATGTTCGGGCGCATCCTGTTCCAGGGGCTGGCGATCCTCATCATCGCGCTGCTGCTGATGGCCAAGGGCAACTGAGCGGGGCGCATCGATGGTCAAGCTGAACAAGATCTACACCCGCACGGGCGATGCGGGCACGACCGGGCTTGTCGACGGGTCGCGGGTGTCGAAACATGATGCGGTGATGCAGGCCGTCGGCGATGTGGACGAGGCGAACAGCGCGCTCGGGCTGGCGATCGTCGCGCTGGGGGAAAGCGGGCATGCGGCGGCGCTGTGCCGTATCCAGAACGACCTGTTCGATCTGGGCGCGGATATCGCGACGCCGGTGGGCGATACGGAGCCGGAATGGGCGCTGCGCATCGTCGCGGAGCAGGTGGCGCGGCTGGAGCGCGAAATCGACGCGCTGAACGCCGATCTGGCGCCGCTGGACAGCTTCATCCTGCCCGGCGGATCGGCAGCGGCCGCCGCCGTGCATCTGGCCCGCGCCGTCACCCGCCGGGCCGAGCGCAGCCTCGTCGCCGCCGCGCAGGACCGGGCAATCAATCCGCAGGCGCAGGCCTATCTCAACCGCCTGTCCGACCTGCTGTTCGTGCTCGCCCGCGTGGTCAACGCCGATCCCGCGCTGGGCGGCACCGGTGACGTCAAATGGGTGCCGGGAGCATCGCGGCAGGGGTGACGGGTTTGGATGCTGGCGGTCATTCCTCCCCCTTGGGGGAGGGGGACCATGCGAAGCATGGTGGAGGGGAACAGGCCGCCGGATGTGAGGTTTGACAGACAGGGCGTTACGCTTGATGGATGGTGCCCCTCCACCACCCTGCGGGCGGTCCCCCTCCCCGTGCCGGGGAGGAACGTGCCGCTTCTGGTCCCAATCCACCGCCCTATTTCTTCCCCGTCGCCACCACCGGCCGGGCGCGCCAGAGCGTGATCCATTCCCAGGCGCCCCGGCACTGGTCCATCCGGCGCAGCTCGACCAGGCGGAAGACGGAGCCGTCCCACACATAGCTTTCCGCCGATCCGCAATCGCCGAGGCCGCGCCCCTTGGCGAAGCTGCTGAGCGTCGCGAGCGTCGCGTCCCACCCTGCATTGACGAGCATCGGCGGGCCGCCCGGCTCGCTCCAGCCCGGCTGGCTGTCGAACCGTGCCAGCCGGAAGGCGCGGCGCCCGGCCTGCCCGGTGGCGATCAGCGGCACGCTGCTGAAATTATAGGCCCCCGCGCCGCAGGGAATCAGCACCAGCTCCTCCTTTTCGGAAAGGCGGGCTATCTGCGCTTCCTGCGTGGGCCCCTGCTCGGCGCCGCATCCGCTCAGCGCCAGCGCGCGGCCGCGCTCCTCGCGCCAGAGCGCGGAGGGCTGCGGCAGGCCCTGCGGCACCGGCAGATGGGAAACCGACGGCAGGCTGCCTGCCGCGCGGACGGCGTCGGCGCGCAGCCTGCCCTTCGCGACGAGGCCCGTCACCGTGCCCGCCCGACCCTGCTGCGCATCCATGTAGCGCAGCGCCGCCGATGCGCCGGACAGCGACGCCGCGCCCAGCGTCCGGCCCCTGGCCGAGGCGGAAAGGACCATGCCGCGCACCATGCCCTTCACCAGCTCGGCGCTCGCCGCCGGGGCGACCGGCGCGCTGTTGCCCTGGGCCTGCGCGCTGGCGAATTTGACGCCGTCGACCAACAGGTCCACCGGTCCGTCATGCTCCTCCGGCAGCAGCAGCTCGATCCGCGGGTCCGCCGCCGGTCCCGCGTCGCGGCGGACATAGACGGTCATCCCGCCTTGCGCGCCGCTTTCCTTTTCCGGGAACAGCGAGGCGGCCGTGCAGCTGCCGATATTGTCGCAGCCCACCACCCAGTCGCGATAGCTTTCGATCGGCCCCGGCACGGGCGCTGCCGCCTGCGCCGGGACGGCGATCGCCATCCCGATCCCTGCCGCCGTCATCGTCGATACAGCCCTGAACATCCCCCCGAATGTCATGCGTCTTCCCCCAATTTGCCGGACGATCCCCCGATCCCGGTCCCGTTCCTGTCATAGGAATTTCGCGCGGCGATGCAATTAGAGCTTGGCCTTGCGGGCGGAGCGCCTAGATAGGACGCCGGATTTTCGGCGCATGAAAAGGGGCATGGCATGGAAGCGATAGGCGTGATCGGCGCGGGGCAGATGGGGGCGGGCATCGCCCAGGTCGCGGCGCAGGCGGGGCTGCGGGTGCTCCTCGCCGATATCGACATCGCGCGGGCGCAGGCGGGCCGGGACGGCATCGCCCGCATCCTCGGCAGGCAGGTCGAGAAGGGCAAGATCGCGCAAGGCGACGCCGATGCGGCCGTCGCCCGCATCGAGCCGGTGGCCGATTATGCGCCGATGGCCGGTGCGCAACTCATCATCGAGGCCGCGACCGAGCGCGAGGAAATCAAGCTGCGCATCTTCGAGGCGGCGGGCAAGGTGCTGGCGGCCGACGCGGTGCTGGCCAGCAACACCTCGTCCATCTCGATCACCCGGCTGGCCGGGGCCTCGCCCGATCCGGCGCGGTTCATCGGCCTGCATTTCTTCAACCCGGTGCCGCTGATGCAGCTGCTGGAGGTCATCCGCGGCTTCGCCACCAGCGACGCCACGGCGGACAAGGCGCGCGCCTTCGGCGAAAAACTGGGCAAGCAGGTCATCATGGCGTCGGACAGCCCCGGCTTCGCGGTCAACCGCGTGCTGCTGCCCCTGCTGAACGAGGCCTTCTTCGCGGTGGGCGAGCGAGTCGCCTCCATTCCCGACATCGATACCGGGGCGAGGCTGGGGCTGGGCCATCCGATGGGGCCGCTGGCGCTGGCGGACCTGATCGGCCTCGACACCTGCCTGGAGATTCTGCGGGTGCTGGTGGACGATACAGGCGATCCCAAATATCGCCCCGCCCCGGTGCTGAAGAAGCTGGTCGAGGCGGGCTGGCTGGGCCGCAAGACGGGCAAGGGCTTCTACGATTATTCCGGCGCCGAGCCGGTTCCCAGCTTCTGATCCCGCGCCGCCCATGGGCATAGTCCGCGCAACGCGCTTGCCTTTTGCGCGGACTTGCCTTTAGGGGCGACTCATGACCCAGAATTACGCACCCGATCCCGCCCTGCTCGCCAAAGCCGAAACGCTGGTCGAGGCGCTGCCCTATATGCAGCGCTATGCGGGCAAGACCTTCGTGGTCAAATATGGCGGCCATGCGATGGGCGACCCCGAAGCCGCGCGCGACTTCGCCGAGGATGTGGTGCTGATGAAGGCGGTCGGCATCAACGTCATCGTCGTCCATGGCGGCGGGCCGCAGATCGGCGCGATGCTGAAGCGGCTGGGCGTGGAATCGCAGTTCGTCGGCGGCCTGCGCGTTACCGACAAGGAAACCGCGCAGATCGCGGAGATGGTGCTGGCCGGGTCGATCAACAAGGAAATCGTCAGCTGGATTTCCGGCGCGGGCGGCCGCGCGGTCGGCATTTCCGGCAAGGACGGCGGGCTGGTGCTGTGCGAGAAGGTCGGCGGCAAGCGGGAGCCCGACCCCAATTCGGGCATAGAGCGCCATGTCGACCTGGGCTTCGTCGGCGATCCGGTCGCGGTCGACCGCAGCATCCTCGACAGCCTGTCGAAGGACGGCATCATCCCGGTGGTTGCGCCCGTGGGCATCGGTGCGGACGGGCACACCTACAACATCAACGCCGACACCATGGCGGGCGCGATCGCGGCGGAGGTGAAGGCGTCGCGCTTCTTCCTGCTGACCGACGTGCCGGGCGTGCTCGACAAGGACAAGCAACTGCTGACCGATCTCGACCCCGCGCGGATCAACGCATTGCAACAGGACGGCACGATCACCGGCGGCATGATCCCGAAGCTGGAAACCTGCATCCACGCGGTGGAGAACGGCGTCGACGCCGCCGTCATCCTCGACGGACGGGTTCCGCATGCGATGCTGCTGGAAATTTTCACCCGCCGGGGCGCGGGCACGCTGGTCCGCGCCGCCGCTGCCTGATCCGCAACGCCTTGTTGCGATCCGGCGGGGTTGTGCGGAGCCGACAGGCTGGTCTAAGGCGTTTCGCGATACGGGTGCCCGCCGCCCCGCCTGATTGTCACGCACGGAGAGTTCATGGTTTTCGCTTTGTACCAGATCATTTCCATCCTGCTGAACGTGCTGTGGTGGATCATCATCGTTCAGGCGATCATGAGCTGGCTGATCGCGTTCAACGTCATCAACACCTATAATGACATTGTCCGCTCGATCTGGATCGCGCTCGACCGGCTGACCCAGCCGCTCTATCGCCCGATCCGCCGCATCATGCCGGATCTGGGCGCGCTCGACCTGTCGCCGATGGTGGTGCTGCTGATCATCATCATCCTGCAACAGGCGGTGCTGCCGCCGCTGTTCGGGGCGATGATGTGACGAATCGCTGAAGGGGCAGGGCGCGGTGGAGGAGGCTTCCTTCTGGCGCACCGACGGCGATGATCTGATGCTCGCCATCCGCCTGACCCCGCGCAGCGCGAAGGAAGGGACGGGCGGCGTCTGGCGGGACGAAAAGGGCGCGGCCTGGTTGCAGGCGCAGGTGCGCGCGGTGCCCGAAAAGGGCAGGGCCAATGATGCGTTGATCCGGCTGCTTGCCAAAAGGCTCCGCATCCCGGCAAAAGACATACTATTGGATTCCGGCGATAGCAGTCGGCTAAAGCGGTTGCGGCTCAAGGGACAGGCGCGGAACGCCGCAGCCATCATGAAGGACTGGATTGAGGAATGACCATCGGGAAACTGATAGACGGAAAGGCGTTCGCGTCGGGGCTGCGCGAGCAGGTGGCCGAAGGGGTGGCGGCCTTCGCCGCCGCGCAGGGGCGCAAGCCCGGACTTGCGGTGGTGCTGGTGGGCGAGGACCCGGCCAGCTCCGTCTATGTGCGCAACAAGGGCAAGATGACGCTCGCCGTCGGCATGGAAAGCTTCGAATACAAGCGCCCGGCGACCATCGGCCAGGACGAGCTGCTGGAACTGATCGAGGAGCTGAACGGCGACCCGCGCGTCGACGGCATCCTCGTGCAGCTGCCTCTCCCGAAGCATCTGGACGAGCAGGCGGTGATCGCCGCGATCAACCCGGAAAAGGATGTGGACGGCTTCCATGTCGTCAACAGCGGCCGCCTCGCCGTCGGCCTGCCCGCGCTGGTGCCGTGCACGCCGCTGGGCTGCCTGATGCTGCTGAAGGACGAGCTGGGCGACCTGTCGGGGCTGGAGGCGGTGGTGATCGGCCGCTCCAACATCGTCGGCAAGCCGATGGCGCAGCTGCTGCTGGCGGAAAACTGCACCGTCACCCTGGCGCACAGCCGCACCCGCGACCTCGCCTCGGTCGTCCACCGGGCCGATATCGTGGTGGCGGCGGTCGGGCGGCCGGAGATGGTGAAGGGCGAATGGATCAGGCCCGGCGCGACGGTGATCGACGTGGGCATCAACCGCGTTCCCTCCACCGACGAGGAAGGCAAGAGCCGCATCGTCGGCGACGTCGCGACGTCCGAGGCGATCAGCCATGTGAACGCGATCACCCCGGTGCCGGGCGGCGTCGGGCCGATGACGATCGCGGTGCTGCTGCGCAACACGCTGGTCGCGGCCTGCGCGCGCGCCGGGATCGAGGTGCCCGAAGGGCTGTGAGGGCGCGGCTGGCCCTGACGCTGGCCCCGATCCTGACCGGGCTGCTGCTGGCTGGCACCGCCCCGGCGGCGGCGCGCCAGCCGGGCCCCGCCCGCTTCTTCCCCGACCCCAGCAGCGTTTTTTCCGCCGACATCGCCTTCAACCGCCTCGCCGCCGAAAAGGGGTTGTGGGCCGCCTATCGCGCGACGGCGGCCGAGGATGCGGTGTTGCTGGTGCCGAAGGCGGAGAGCGCGAAAAGCTGGCTGAAGGGCCGCAAGGACGATCCGGCGCTGGCGATGAGCTGGCAGGCCTACAGGGCCTTCGTTTCCTGCGACGGCCG
>Ga0180222_1002412_pt1 | contig 15031 bp, 9 predicted proteins | sample eDN5th37CKraftOP_FD_151336 | JGI IMG/M metagenome (GOLD analysis project Ga0180222, IMG submission 151336) | Enriched Organic Plus compost microbial communities from Emeryville, California, USA - eDNA 5th pass 37_C Kraft OP (version 2) (version 2) ... | reverse complement strand
GCGCCGGATTCGAGGATCAGGAAGCATTCGCCGTTGGTATGCGGCTTCACCTGCCGCACCTGTGACAGGTTGACGATGGTGGAGCGGTCTTTTCGAGGTCCTTCATCGTTTCGCGCAGGATCAGCGAATTGTCGGCGGTGTAGATGCACATATAGTCGCCCGCCGCGTCGATCCGCTCGATGCTGTCGACATCGACGCGGAAGATCTGGCCGCGATCCTTGATGTTGATCAGCTTCTCATAGCGGCTGGCGGACGGCGCGCTCTCGTCCTCGTCCGTGTCGAAGCTCGACATCGCCTCCGGCGCGACCTCGGCCAGCACCTCGCGCAGGCGCTCGGCCTCCTGCGCCTGGCGTTTGTCGGCAAGGCGCTGGCGCACCCGTTCCAGCGCGTCGGCGAGCCGCTGCTCGTCCACCGGCTTCATCAGATAATCGACCGCCTGCGCCTCGAACGCGCGGATCGCGTGGTCGGAATAGGCGGTGACGAACACGAACAGCGGCGGCTCTATGTCCATCGTGCCTGCGACGACCGAAAAGCCGTCGAAGCCGGGCATCTGAATGTCGAGAAAGACGAGGTCGGGCTTGTGGGTCTTGATCGCGCGGATCGCCTCCCGCCCGTTCTGGCAGGTTTCCACTATTTCAACGTCGGGATGGGCCTCCAGACGCAGGCTCAGCCCCTGAATGGCGAGGCTTTCATCGTCGACGAGAATGGTGCGGATTGTCATCTTGGGAAATCTCTCATGCTGGCTTCGTTACCAGGGGCAGCTCGATCGTGACGACGAAACCACCCCCCGGAGCAAAACGCGTTTCGAAGCTATGTCGTTCCCCGAACGCCTGCGTCAGCCGGTCGCGAATATTGACCAGTCCAACCCCTGTAGACAGATTTGGGCGTTTATGCTCGTCATTCAACCCCGGACCGGTATCGGAAACCACGATGCGCACATTTTCCCCTGCCGGATGGGCGCTGACGCCGATTTCCGCCCCTTCCTCCTTGGGCGTCACCGCATATTTGATCGCATTCTCGACCAGCGGCTGGAGCAGCAGCGAGGGCAGATGGGCGTCGGCGACGCGCGGGTCGATGTCGAACACCGGGCGCAGCCGGTCCTCGAACCGCATCTTCTCTATCTCCAGATAGAGCTTCAGCGTCTCGATCTCCTGATGCAGCGGCACCATCGCGGTCGGCTCGTTGATGAGGGTGTAGCGCAGGAAGGAGGACAGGCGGGAGAGCATCGCATTGGCCCTGTCCGTCTGCTTCAGCAGCACCAGCGTCGATATGCTGTTGAGCGTGTTGAACAGGAAATGCGGGTTGAGCTGATAGCGCAGCATCGCCAGCTGCGCGCTCGACGCCTGGTTTTCCAGGCGCAGCAGCTGGTCCGCCTGCTCCTCCACCGTCAGGTAGAAGTTGATCGCATAATAGAGCGCGGCCCAGGCGAACAGCAATGTGACGGTGAGATAATAGGCGCCGAGCAGCAGTTGCAGGCCGACCGCGCTGCTGCCCCGGTTCTGCGTCGCGAACACCCAGGCGTCGATGAAAGCACCGATCCCGGCGGCGATCAGCACCACGAGGATCGAGACGGTCCACGTCACGAACGGCCGCTGCTTCAGCAGCATGCGGAAGATCACCGCCATCAGCAGCGTCAGCGAATAGCCGGTGATGGTCGAAATGAGGACCGGGATCAGGAAGGAAAAGGGCTGGCCGTTGGCGAGGCCGGAAATGCCGCGCAGCATGAAGGCGCCGGCCCAGCCGACGGATTGCAGGTTCCAGAACGCCCGGTTCTTGTCCTGAAAAAAAGGTTTGGCCTGAAACGGATTAACGGACATGCGCTGTCCGTCTTACCGCATGGCTCCGGCAAACGGGAACCGCTTTTTTGCAAAAAACATATGCGATGACCGAAGGCGGCGGAACCGGGCCGGATCGTCCCTCGCGGCGGTTGCGAGGGAGGCGAACAGCGGAAAAAGGCGCGCATGAATGATTTTTTTGTTGCGCCCGCGCGCATTTAACCCAAATCGTCAGGGATAATGTTGCGTCAATATGAACTTGTCGAACGCGTAAAACGCTACGATCCCGATGCGGACGAGGCGATGATCAATCGCGCCTACGTCTTTTCCGTGCAGAAGCATGGCAGCCAGAAAAGGGCGAGCGGCGACCCCTATTTCAGCCACCCGATCGAGGTGGCGGGCATCCTGACCGATTTCTACATGGACGACAAGACGATCGTCACCGCGCTGCTGCACGACACGCTGGAGGACACGCTCACCACCTATGAGGAGATAGAGGAGCTGTTCGGCCCCGACGTCGCCCGGCTGGTCGACGGCGTCACCAAGCTTTCGAAGATCGAGGCGCAGTCGGAAAACGAGCGCGCGGCGGAAAATCTGCGCAAGTTCCTGCTGGCGATGTCGGACGATATCCGCGTACTGCTGGTGAAGCTGGCCGACCGGCTGCACAACATGCGCACGCTGCACTTCATCGGCAAGGAAGAGAAGCGCCGCCGCATCGCGCGCGAGACGATGGAGATCTACGCGCCGCTGGCCGAGCGCATCGGCATGTACGACTTCATGCGGGAAATGCAGCTGCTCGCCTTCCAGCAGCTGGAGCCGGAAGCGCATGACAGCATCACCCGGCGGCTCGACCAGCTGAAGGAAGGCGGGGTCGACAAGGTCGCGCGCATCTCCTCCGGCCTGCAACTGCTGCTGGGGCAGGCGGGAATGAAGGTAACGGTGTCGGGGCGGGAGAAGCATCCCTATTCGATCTGGCGCAAGATGCAGGAACGGCACATCAGCTTTGAGCAGCTGACCGACGTGATGGCCTTCCGCATCATCACCGCGACGACCGAGGATTGCTATCGCGCGCTGGGCATCATCCACGGCCGCTACAAGATGGTTCCGGGCCGCTTCAAGGATTATATCTCGACCCCCAAGCGCAACGGCTATCGCTCGCTGCACACGACGGTGATCCATGCCGAGAATGCGCGCATCGAGATTCAGATACGCAGCGCCGAGATGCACCGGGAGAATGAGTTCGGCCTCGCCGCCCACTGGGCCTACAAGCAGGGCAAGGGGCCGGACGGGCAGGCGGGCTGGCTGCGCGACCTGATCGAGATCCTCGACCAGAGCCACGATGCCGACGAACTGCTCGAAAACACGCGGCTCGCCATGTATCAGGACCGCATCTTCGCCTTCAGCCCGAAGGGGGAGCTGTACCAGCTGCCCAAGGGCGCGACGCCGGTGGACTTCGCCTACGCGGTGCACACGAGCCTCGGCGGGCAGACGGTCGGCGCCAAGGTCAACGGCCGGGTGGTGCCGCTGCGCACCGTGCTGGAAAATGGCGATCAGGTCGAGATATTGAAGAGCGAGGGGCAGGAGCCGCAGCCCGGCTGGCTGACCTTTGCGATCACCGCCAAGGCGCGCGCGGCGATCCGCCGCTATATCCGCCACAAGCAGCGCGACGAGACGATCCGGCTGGGCGAGAACCTGTTCGAGGAGATCGTCGACCGGCTGCCGGTGGAGATCGGCGACAAGGCGGTCGCGGCGGCGTTGAAGCGCCTGAAGATGGAGGATCGCGCCGCGCTGATGATCGCCATCGCCACCCATCGCGTCACCGACATGGAGGTGATGGAGGCGCTGATCCCCGGTTCCACCAGCGGCGAGGACGGCGACCATCACGCCCCGGCGCAGCATCATCCGGTCTCGATCCGCGGCCTGACGCCGGGCATAGCCTATAGCCTGGGCGAATGCTGCCACCCGGTGCCGGGCGACCGCATCGTCGGCATCCGCCGCACCGGCGAGCCGATCGAGGTGCACACCATCGACTGCATGGCGCTGGAGGACGGGCAGGACGCGGACTGGGTGGACCTTGCGTGGGACAGCAAGTCGAAGGGCGGCACCGCGCGGTTGCAGGTGATCGTCAAGAACCAGCCGGGCGCGCTGGCCGCCGTCGCCAATATCTTCGGCGTCAACAAGGCGAACATCCTGAACCTGCAACTGGTGAACCGCGAGGGGCCGTTCCACACCGACATCATCGATCTGGAGGTGACCGACGCCCCGCACCTGATGCGCATCGTCTCCGCCCTGCGCGCGCTCGATTGCGTGGCGCAGGCGGACCGGGTGTAGCGCGATCACCCCTTAAAACGGGTTCTGGGGACTCGGCCGAAACCGGACTTTACCTCTATCGTCACCCTGAACTTGGTTAGCTGCGCTGGCCTTCGGCTCAGGGTCCATCGCGCCGGATCGGCCATCGGTCTGTGGGGCTGGATGGATGCTGAAACAAGTTCAGCATGACGGTTGGGCTATGTCAGTTCCACCCCAACCCTGTTTTCCATACCATGTCTGCAAAGGCTATACGCAAAAAAAAAGGAGACGGGCCAATAGCCGCGCCTCCCCTTTCCCTTGATTGGGCTACCCCCGCGCTCAGCCCGCGATGCCGCTCGCCGCCAGCACCGCCAGCGTCATCAGGTCGCTCGCGGTGGAGGCCATGGGCGCGACCTGCACCGGCTTTTCCATGCCGACGAGGATCGGGCCGATCACCGAATCGCCGCCCAGTTCGCGCAGCAGCTTGGCGGAGAGGTTGGCCGATTGCATGCCCGGCATGATCAGGCAGTTGGCCGGGCCGGACAGGCGGCTGAACGGATATTTCTTCATCACCGCCGGGTTGAGCGCGACGTCGGGCGCCATCTCGCCCTCATATTCGAAATCGACGCCGCGCTGGTCGAGGATCGACACCGCCGAGCGCAGATTTTCCAGCCAGTTGCCGGTCGGGTTGCCGAAGGTCGAATAGGACAGGAAGGCGACGCGCGGCTGGTGGCCCATGCGGCGGGCGACGGCTGCCGTCCCTTCCGCGATATTGGCCAGCTCTTCCGCGCTGGGGCGTTCGTTGACCATCGTGTCGGCCATGAACACCGTGTGCGTCTGGCCGACCAGCACATGCACCGCGAAGTTGGTCTGCCCCTGCACCGGATCGACCACGCGGCGCACCTGCCGCATGGTTTCGGGGAAGGTGCGGGTGATGCCGGTGATCATCGCGTCGGCCTCGCCCATCTGCATCAGCAGCGAGGCGAAGATGTTGCGGTCCCGGTTGACCATGCGCTGGCAGTCGCGCAGCAGATAGCCGCGCCGTTGCAGGCGGCCGTAGAGCTTTTCCACCATCGCGGGCACCAGCGGCGAGTTGACGCTGTTGTGCACCTCGAAGCTGTGCGGGTCGGAAACGCCCAGATCGCGCAGCCGGTCGTAAACGTCCTGCCGCCCGACCAGCACCGGGATGCCGTAGCCGCCGTCGCGGAACTGGATCGCCGCGCGCAGCACGACCTCTTCCTCGGCCTCGGCGAAGACGACGCGCTTCGGGTTGGCCTTCGCATTTTCATAGGCGAGGGTCAGCACCGAGGTGGTCGGGTTGAGGCGGCCCTTCAGCGACCGGGCATAGGCGTCCATGTCCTCGATCGGCTTCTGCGCGACGCCGCTTTCCATCGCCGCGCGGGCGACGGCGACCGGCACGACCTCCATCAGGCGCGGATCGAACGGGGCGGGGATGATATAGTCCGGCCCGAACTGGTGCGCCTGGCCATAGGCGGCGGCGACTTCCTCCGGCACCTGCTGGCGGGCGAGCTCGGCGATCGCGGTGGCGGCGGCGATCTTCATCGCCTCGTTGATCGCGGTCGCCCGCACGTCGAGCGCGCCGCGGAAGATGAACGGGAAGCCGAGGACGTTGTTCACCTGATTGGGATAGTCCGACCGGCCGGTCGCGACGATGGCGTCCGGGCGCGCGGCCTTGGCGGCGGGCGGCGAGATTTCGGGATCCGGGTTCGCCATCGCGAAGATGATCGGCTGCTCCGCCATGTCCTTGACCATGTGCGGCTTGAGCGCATCGGCGGCGGACAGGCCGAGGAACACGTCGGCGCCCTTCAGCGCCTCTTCCAGCGTGCGCGCCTCGGTCTTGACCGCATGGGCGGATTTCCACTGGTCCATGCCGCTGGAGCGGCCCTGATAGATGACGCCCTGACGGTCGCACATGATGACGCGGTCGGCGGGCGCGCCCATCGCCTTGATCAGTTCCGTGCAGGCGATGGCCGCCGCGCCCGCGCCGTTGACGACGACGTTGATGTCCTTGATGTCGCGGCCGGTGATGTGCAGCGCGTTGATGAGGCCCGCCGCGCAGATGATCGCGGTGCCGTGCTGGTCGTCATGCATCACCGGAATGTTCATCCGCTCTTTCAGAGCCTGCTCGATGATGAAGCATTCGGGCGCCTTGATGTCTTCGAGGTTGATGCCGCCGAAGCTCGGTTCGAGCAGCGCGACCGCATCGATGAAGGCCTGCGGATCTTCGGTGGCGACCTCGATGTCGATCGAGTCCACGTCGGCGAAGCGCTTGAACAGCACCGCCTTGCCTTCCATCACCGGCTTGGAGGCGAGCGCGCCCAGATTGCCGAGGCCGAGGATGGCCGTGCCGTTGGAGATGACCGCAACCAGATTGCCCTTCGCGGTATAGTCATAGGCGGTGCCGGGATCGTCGGCGATCGCCTTCACCGGGACGGCGACGCCGGGGGAATAGGCGAGAGAAAGGTCGCGCTGGGTAGCCATCGGCTTGGAGGCAATGATCTCGATTTTGCCTGGCCGTCCCTGCGAATGGAAATACAGGGCCTCGCGTTCGGAAAATTCGACACTTGCTCTCTCGGTCATTGTATCTCCTTCATTCGCACTGCACCTGACGGGGACGATCCGCATCGCCGTGCAAAAGGCCCTAGACCCATTTACGTTACGGCCACAAGTGCGATGAAGCCCGCGGCGGCATAAATTGTTTTCACCGGGGCGGGGGCTTCCGCTTCGCCGCGTCACCGGCTATCGCTGCGCGGTGATGGCCAATCCCGCTTCCAAGACCGGCTCCGTTTCCTCCGCCCCCGCTTCGGCCCAGACGCCGATGATGGCCCAGTATATGGAGCTGAAGGCGCAGGCCGCCGATTGCCTGCTCTTCTACCGCATGGGCGACTTTTTCGAGATGTTCTTCGACGATGCGAAGGCCGCCGCGGCGACGCTCGACATCGCGCTGACCTCGCGCGGGGAGCATGACGGCGTCCCCATCCCGATGTGCGGCGTGCCGGTGCATAGCGCGGAGGCCTATCTGGCGCGTCTGATCCGCGCCGGGCACCGCGTCGCCATCGCCGAGCAGACCGAAACCCCGGTGGAGGCCAAGGCGCGGGGCGGGTCCAAGGCGCTCGTGGCGCGGGGTATCATCCGCTATGTGACGCCGGGCACGCTGACCGAGGACACGCTGCTCGATTCCCGCGCCGACAACATGCTGGTCGCGGTCGGCGAGGCGGGCGGGGAGATCGGCATCGCCGCCGCCGACATCTCGACCGGCCGGTTCGAGACGATGACGGTGGACGCCGCCGCATTGCAGGCCGAGATCGCCCGGCTGGGCGCGAGCGAGATCGTGATCGCGAACGGCTCTGCGCTCGACGTTGCGGGCAGGCAGGGGGCGGGCGCGCATGGCTTCGACAGGGGCGCCTTCTCCTCGCAGCGGGCCGAGGCGCGGCTGAAGGCGATGTTCGGCGTGGCGACGCTCGATGGCTTCGGCAGCTTCGGCCGGGCGGAACTCGCGGCGATCGGCGGCCTGCTCTCCTATCTCGACCATGCCGGGCAGGGGACGCTGCCCCATCTCGCGCCGCCGGTGCATATCGCGCCGGGCAGCCATATGGCGATCGACGCCGCGACGCGCGAGAGCCTTGAGATCGTCGCCACCATGGCCGGGGCGCGGCAGGGCAGCCTGCTGCACGCGGTCGATCGCACCGTCACCGGCGCGGGCGCGCGCCTGCTCGCCGCCGATCTGGCCGCGCCGCTGCTCGACGGCGCGGCGATAGAGGCGCGGCTCGATCTGGTGCACTGGCTGCACGATCATGGCGGCCAGCGCGATGCGTTGCGCGCGGTGCTGCGGGCGCTGCCGGATATCGGCCGCGCGCTGGGCCGCGTGGCGATGGGGCGCGGTTCCCCGCGCGACCTCGGCCAGATACGCGACGGCCTGGGCGAGGCGCGGATGCTGCGCGAGCGGCTGGCGAGGGCGCCGGATCGCCCGCCGCTGCTCGACCGGCTGCTGCCCGCGCTCGACGGCCATGGCGATCTGGTCGATGAACTGACCCGCGCGCTCGTCCCCACCCCGCCCACCGAGACGACGAACGGCGGCTATATCGCCGAGGGCTATGACGCCGCGCTCGACGATCTGCGGCGGCTGGGCAGCGACGGGCGGCGCGCGATCGCGCTGCTGGAGGCGCGCTATCGCGACGAGACGGGCATATCGGCGCTCAAGATCCGCCATAATGCGGTGCTAGGCTATCATGTCGAGGTGCCCGCCCGCCATGGCGACACTCTGATGAAGGAAGGGTCGGGCTTCACCCATCGCCAGACGCTGGCCGGGGTGGTGCGCTTCAATTCGGTCGATCTGCACGAACAGGCGAGCCGGGTGATGCAGGCGGGCGCCCATGCGCTCGCCGCCGAGGCCGCGCATCTCGAAGCGCTGATCGAGCAGGTGCTTTCCCGCAAGGAAGCGATCACCCGCGCCGCGCAGGCGATCGCGCGGCTCGACGTGGCGGCGAGCCATGCCGAGCGCGCGGCCGAGGGCGGCTGGGCGCGCCCGCGCTTCGTGCCGGACCAACGGCTGGAGATCGTCGGCGGGCGGCATCCGGTGGTCGAGGAGGCGCTGCGGCGCGAGGGCCAGCCCTTCGTCGCCAATGATTGCGTGCTGTCGGGCGCGGACCGGCTCTGGCTTGTCACCGGCCCCAATATGGGCGGCAAGTCGACCTTCCTGCGCCAGAACGCGCTGATCGTGCTGCTGGCGCAGGCGGGCGCCTTCGTGCCCGCGCAATCTGCGACGCTGAGCCTTGTCGACCGCCTGTTCAGCCGCGTCGGCGCATCGGACAATCTGGCGCGCGGCCGCTCCACCTTCATGGTCGAGATGGTCGAGACGGCGGCGATCCTCTCCCAGGCGACAGAGCGCAGCTTCGTCATATTGGATGAGGTCGGGCGCGGCACCTCCACCTATGACGGCCTCGCGCTCGCCTGGGCGGTGGTCGAGGCGGTGCATGAGGTCAACCGCTGCCGCTGCCTGTTCGCGACCCATTATCATGAGCTGAGCTGACGCGCCTGGCCGAAAGTTTGAAAGCCTTGTCGCTGCACAATGTCCGCGCGCGTGAATGGAAGGGCGATCTGGTGCTGCTGCACGAGGTCGCCGACGGCCCTGCCGACCGCAGCTACGGCATAGCGGTGGCGCGGCTCGCGGGCCTGCCGCCTGCCGTGCTGGCGCGGGCGAAGGACGTGCTGTCCCGGCTGGAGGCGGGCAAGGCCAGGACCGGTGGCATAGCGGCGGGCCTCGATGACCTGCCGCTCTTCGCCGCGAGTCTGGCCGCGCAGGAGGAAGCGGCCGCCGACCCGCTGCGCGAGGCGCTGTCCGCGCTCGATGTGGACGCGCTGTCCCCGCGCGAGGCACTGGATCATCTCTATCGCCTCAAAGCGCTGGCGAATGAGGGGGCGGAGCACTAGATATCCTCTTATGACCGATCTTTTCGCCAGCCTGCCCAACCGGCGCTCCATCATCAATCGCCGGATCATCGCCGACAGGATCGAGGCGCTGGCGGCGGAAAGCAGCGGCGATGTGGGCCATTTGCGGCAGAAGATCGTCGCCGTGCTGGCCGAGGCGCTGAAGGAAGGGCGGGCGGAGGCCAAGCGGCGGCTGGAATATCGCCCCACCAACGGGCGCGAGGCGGTGCAGGCGCTCGCTTTCCTGACCGACCAGATCGTGCGCATCCTGTTCGACGCGACCACCCACTATCTCTATTCGCCGGGCAACCGCACCGCAGGCGAGCAGCTCGCGCTGCTGGCGGTGGGCGGCTATGGCCGGGGCGAGATGGCGCCGCACAGCGACGTCGATATCGCCTTCGTCACCCCCTACAAGCCGACGAGCTGGACCGAGCAGGTCATCGAATCCATGCTCTATTCCCTTTGGGACCTGGGCCTGAAGGTCGGACATTCGAGCCGCTCGATCGACGAGATGATCCGCATGTCGAACGCCGACCTCACGGTGCGCACCGCGATGCTGGAGGCGCGCTATGTCTGGGGCGACCGCGCCGTCTACGACGAAGCGCTGGCCCGGTTCGACGCGGAGGTGGTGCGCGACAGCGCCCGCGCCTTCGTCGCCGAGAAGCTGGCCGAGCGGGAAGAGCGGCACAAGCGGATGGGCGACAGCCGCTATGTGGTCGAGCCCAATGTGAAGGAAGGCAAGGGCGGCCTGCGCGACCTGCACACGCTGTTCTGGATCGGCAAATATGTGAACCGCGTGCGCTCCGTTTCCGGGCTGGTCGAGGCCGGGCTGCTCACCCCGCATGAGCTGCGCCAGTTCCAGAAGGCGGAGAATTTCCTGTGGGCGGTGCGCTGTCACCTCCATTATCTGACCGGCCGGGCGGAGGACCGGCTGACCTTCGACATGCAGCTGGAGGTCGCCCAGCATATGAGCTTCACCGCGCGCTCCGGTCGGGCGGGGGTGGAGCGGTTCATGCATTATTATTTCCTCACCGCGAAGAAGGTGGGGGATCTGACGGCGGTGTTCCTCGCCCATCTCGACGACCAGTGGGCCAGCAAGGGGCGCCGTTTCGTGCCCTCGATATTCCGCCGCCCGCGCAAGCTGGAAGGCTATGTGCTGGAACGCGGGCGGCTGGCGCTGCCCAGCGACGATTTCTTCCAGAAGGACCCGGTGCGCCTGCTGGAGATTTTCGCCGTGGCCGACCAGCATGAGCTGGAGATCCACCCCAGCGCGCTGATCGCCGCCAGCCGCGACGCGCAGCTGATCGACAATGCGATCCGCCGCGACGCGCGTGCCAACGCCTTCTTCCTCGACGTGCTGACCTCTCCGCGCGATCCGGAGCGGGTGCTGCGCTGGATGAACGATGCCGGGGTGTTCGGCCGCTTCGTGCCGGATTTCGGCCGCGTCGTCGCGCAGATGCAGTTCGACATGTACCATCATTACACCGTCGACGAGCATACGATCCGCGCGATCGGCCTGCTGTCGCGGATCGAGCGCGGCGAGCTGATCGAGGATCATCCGCTGGCGGCGGAACTGATGAGCAAGCTGATTTCCCGCCGTGCGCTCTATGTCGCGGTGCTGATGCACGACATCGCCAAGGGGCGCGGCGGCGACCACAGCATATTGGGTGCGGAGGTCGCGGAAAAGCTGTGCCCGCGCCTTGGTCTGTCGGCGGCGGAGACGGAAACCGTCTCCTGGCTGGTGCGCCATCATCTGCTGATGAGCGCGACCGCGTTCAAGCGCGACCTTTCCGACTACAAGACGATCATGGACTTCGCCGAGATCGTGCAGAGCGCGGAGCGGCTGCGCCTGCTGCTGGTGCTGACGGTGGTGGATATCCGCGCGGTCGGCCCCGGCGTCTGGAACAGCTGGAAACGGCAGTTGTTGTCCGACCTCTACATCGCGGCGGAGGAGGTGTTGCGCCTCGGCCACAAGTCGACGGGACGCAAGGAACGGATCGCCGCGAAGAAGCAGGCGCTGCGCGAGGCGCTGGACGTTCCCGCCGCCGAGTTCGACCGCTATGCCAGGCGCCTGCCCGACAGCTATCTGATCGCCGAATCGGTCGAGATACTGGCGCAGAATGCGCGGCAGATACTGGCTGCGGGCAAGGAGCCGCTGTCGATCGTCGCGGAGGTCTACCCGGAGCGCGGCGCGACGCTGGTGACGGTCTATGCGTCCGACCATCCGGGCCTGTTCTACCGCATCGCGGGGGCGATCCACCTTGCGGGCGGCAGCATCATCGACGCGCGCATCCATACGCTGCGCGACGGACGGGCGATCGACAATTTCCTGGTGCAGGATCCGCTCGGCCGGCCGTTCGACCATCCCGACCAGTTGGCGCGCATCCGCCGGGCGATCGCCGACGCGCTCGCCAACAAGCAGAAGCTGCAACCCAAGCTGGAAGCCAAGCCGTTGCCGCGCACCCGCGCCGAGGCGTTCCAGATCGTGCCCAATGTGCTGATCGACAATATGGCGTCGAACCGCTTCACGGTGATCGAAATCCACGCGCGGGACAAGCCGGCGCTGCTCTTCAACCTCGCCTATGCGCTGTTCCAGTCGAAGGTGACGGTGCACAGCGCCCATATTTCCACCTATGGCGAGCGGGCGGTCGATACCTTCTACATCACCGACCTGCTGGGCGGAAAGATAGAGAGCAAGTCGCGGCTCCAGACGCTGGAAAAGCGCCTGCTGGCGGCCAGCGAGGCGCGGGTTATCGAGGAACTGGCGGCGGTGGAGTAGGGCGGACCGAAATCAGGCCCATGCGCGCCTGCGAGCCGCGCTATTCTGCGCTTCGGTGCTCACGACCGTTCGAAGCATCGCTTATGCAAAAAAGCGGGAACCGGTTTTTGCATAAGCGATGCGACCACAAATAAAGTCTGCTGCGTTCCGATAATCGGATAGCATGGTTTTGGCCTCCGGCCGTCTTCGACTCGGCTCCACCTGAACCTGATTTCCTACCCGTGGCGCTCTGCCCGGTCGTGCTGAGCCTGTCGAAGCTGAAACGGCTTCAGCCTATCTCCATCGCCATTCCGGGGCGCAGCTTCGGCAGGATGCGGTCCATCTCCTCACGGGCGATGGCGATGCAGCCTTCGGTCGGCCGGGGCGCGCCGTCCTCGCCCGGCACCCAGATATGCCAGAAGATCGCGCTGCCCGCGCCCGGTACCGGCGGCGCGTCGTTATGGCCGAGTATGACGATGATGTCATAGGCGGCGTCGTCCCGTTGCAGCCGCTCGTGCGAGAAGGGATGGGGCAGGTAGACGGGGCGATTATAGGCCGGGTCGTCCGCGCCGTCGGACCAGCCGTCGCCCTCGCGCGTCCAGCGCCACGGGAGGAGCAGCGTGTTTCGCACCTCCACCCGGCCGGGCCGCAGCAGCACGCCCCGGATCGGCCATGTGCCGAGCGGCGTGCACCCGTCGCCCTCCCGCTTCTCCTCCGCCGGGCAGGCGCCGCCCTTGCCGATGGCGCAGGGGATCGCGTGCCCGTCGAAGAGCAGCCTGCGACCGGCGGTGCTGACGCGGACCGCCGCCGTCATAGCTGGTGGCCGGTACGGTCGCGCTTGGTGTCGAGATAGCGGGCGTTGTGCGGGTTGGCGGCGATGGCGAGCGGCAGGCGCTCCGTCACGCCGATGCCCTCGGCCTCCAGCCCGGCGACCTTGGCGGGATTGTTGGTCAGCAGCCGCACCTGAGGGATGGCAAGCAGCTTCAGCATCTGCGCCGCCACCGAAAAATCGCGCGCATCGATGGAAAAGCCCAGCCGCACATTGGCGTCCACCGTGTCGAAGCCCTGATCCTGCAACGCATAGGCGCGCAGCTTGTTGATCAGGCCGATGCCGCGCCCTTCCTGCCGCAGGTAAAGCAGCACGCCCCAGCCGTCTTCGGCGATCCGGTGCATCGCGGCGTGGAGTTGCGGCCCGCAATCGCATTTCAGCGATCCCAGCACGTCGCCGGTCAGGCATTCGCTGTGCAGCCGTACCACTGGCACGCTGCCGTCGCGATCGCCGATGATCAGCGCGATATGCTCGCGCGGGTCGCCCGGCGTGCGGAAGGCGACGATCTCGCTGTTCTCCGCCGTCGACACCGGCAGGCGCGCCCGCGTCGCGATATGGAGGCGCGCGCCGCCGTCATAGGTCTGGATCGCGTCGGCGGCGACGCTGGCCTCGCAGGCCGGTTCTCCGCGCGCGACGAAATAGGCGGGAAGGATGCCCGCCTGCCGCGCGAGGCGCAGCGCGGCGCGGGCGGCTTCGGGCCGGGGCAGGGGCAGCGCGCGATACGGTCCCTTGAGCGGCGTCGCAAGGTCCTGCACCGGATCGGCCAGCGCCATCGCGCCCGCCGCGTCGATCCAGCGTTCGCGCTGGACCAGCACCGGCGCTTCCGGCTCGGCGGCCTCGCGCTGGTTGGCGAGGTGCAGCGTCTGCGCGCGGGCGGCGGATATCAGCAGATCGGCATCCGAGTCGGGATCGAACGCGGCGAGATTGTGCGCATCCGCGCCTTCGACCGCCAGCAGGCGCAGGCGTCCGTCGGACGCGATCACCTCCACCGCCCAGCCCCGGCGCAGGGCGTCGATAGCGCGGGCGACGGAGCGGTCGGAGGCGGCGGGATCGCTCATCAGAACTCGAATTCCGTGATGAGCGGCGCGTGGTCCGACGGCCGCATCCAGCTGCGGCAGGGTTCGCAGACCTTGTGGCTCAGCGCCTTGTCGGCCAGTTCCGGGCTGACCCACATATGGTCGAGGCGGCGCCCCCGGTCGGACGCCTGCCAGTCGCGCGCGCGATAGCTCCACCAGGTGTAGAGACGCTGTGGCGCGGGGTAGAAGCGGCGGCCCAGATCGACCCAGTTGTGCGCCGCCTGAAGGCGCGAGAGCACCTCGCATTCGATCGGCGTATGGCTGACCACGTCGATCAACTGCTTGTGGCTCCACACGTCGCATTCCAGCGGCGCGATGTTGAAGTCGCCGACCAGGATGGTCGGCTTGTCGAGCTTGCCCGCCCACTCGACCATGCGCTCGAGAAAATCGAGCTTCTGCCCGAATTTCGGGTTGAGCGTCCGGTCCGGCACGTCGCCGCCCGCGGGCACATAGACATTTTCCAGCCGCACCCCGTTGTCGAGCCGGATGCCGACATGGCGCGCCTCGCCATTGGCCTGCCAGTCGAGCCGGTCGTCCTCGCGGATGGGCACCCGGCTGAGGATGGCGACGCCGTGATGCATGGGCTGGCCGTGCAGCACCTGATGATTATAGCCCAGCTGGCGGAACACGCCGCCGGGGAAGGTGTCGTTAACGACCTTGGTTTCCTGCAGGCACAATATGTCCGGCGCTTCCTCGTTCAGGAAGCGGGTGACGATGTCGATGCGGGCCCGGACGCTGTTGATGTTCCACGAAGCGATCTTGAGTTTCTGAGACATGGCTTTCCCCTAAGGGGCATGGCGCGGGGACGCAAGCGTGCTGGCGCCATGGCGCGGCAGGAAGACGGGAAATGGCGGAA
>Ga0180222_1002409_pt1 | contig 15050 bp, 15 predicted proteins | sample eDN5th37CKraftOP_FD_151336 | JGI IMG/M metagenome (GOLD analysis project Ga0180222, IMG submission 151336) | Enriched Organic Plus compost microbial communities from Emeryville, California, USA - eDNA 5th pass 37_C Kraft OP (version 2) (version 2) ... | reverse complement strand
CCAGCCGGTTGAGCGCCCGGTTGGCGCCGTCGCGTACCCCGTTGTAATTGCCGGAGAAAAGAGAAATGCGCAGCGGCCTTCCGGCGATCTGCAACGATGGCGGGCCGGCATCCGGCGGCGAAACGGCTGGCGGGGATTGAAGAGCGAGGGCTTGCTGTACCATGCGCGGTATACGCGCGCCCGATCCGGTTTATTCCCGGCGGGCGGCGATGGTTCCCTGTTGGCGCGGCGTCCCGATTATGGGATGGCTTTGCGCACCGGCCCCCGCACGGGGGGCGCCGGGGAAAGGACAGGCCATGCCGCGCGCGCAGAAGCTCAAGGTCTACCGCACGCCGATCGGCTTTCACGATGCCTATGTCGCGGCGACGAGCCGGAAGGCGGCGTTGAAGGCGTGGGGCAGCGATGCCGATCTGTTCGCGCGCGGCATCGCCGAGCAGGTCGAGGACCCCGAACTGATGCGCGAGCCGCTGGCGCGGCCGGGCACGGTCGTCCGCCGCCTGCGCGCCACCCGCGAGGAACAGCTCGCCGCGCTGCCGGAGCGGAAACCGGCGCGTCGGGCGGCGCGCGGGCCGGTTGAAGCCGATGCCTCACCGGTCCGGCGGGCGGAGGCGCCGCCAGTGCCGCGCAAGGCGCCCCGGCCCAAACCCCGGCCCAAGCCTAAACCCCGGCCGGATCGCGGCGCGCTCGACAAGGCGGAGGAGGCGCTCGCCGCCGCCGGGGCGAGGCACGCCGCCGAACAGGCGGAGATCGCCCGGCGGCAGGCCGCGCTCGACCGCGAGCGGCAGCAACTGGAAAGGCGGCAGGACAAGGAGCGCGCGACGCTGGAACGGCGGGCCGAAACCGCCCGCGCCCGCTATGAACGCGCGATGCGCGACTGGCGAAGGTAGGGCAGGGCGACATCACGCTCGCCGGCGGACGCCATCCTCCCCTCCCCTGAAGGGAAGGGGCTTTCATCCGAGCCACACCCCGTCATGCCAGCGCGGGCTGGCATCTCAGGAGGCGGCGCGCGACAGGGCCACAGACCCCGGCCTGCGCCGGGGTGACGGTAGAGGCCAGGATTCGCAAACCCCGCCGGACCTTATGCGGCGCGCCTCCCTTCAGCGCGAGACGGCCTTGCAGGTCGCCCTATGCCGCTACCGACCTGCCCTAGGACGATCCGCCGCGATCGGTCCTCGCCAGCCGCCGTCCGGTGACCAGCGTCTGGATGACGAACAGCAGGATCAGGATCATCCCCGCCACGCCGACGAACAGGTCGAAGCCCGACAGCTTGCCGAACACCCCCGGCCCGGAGCCGAGCATCATCATCATCAGCGTCAGCGCGATCAGCATCAGCCGCAATTCGGTCGGCCCCGCCGCGAGGTAGGACAGCTTGAATTCCCCCAGCACGCGGGCGGAGAGATAGGCGTGGATCGACAGCAGCAGATAGCCCGCCAGCGCCACCAGCGCGACGTCCATCGTCACAAAGGGGCTGAGGCCGATGCCTGCGAGGATCAGCAGCGTCGCGAGGCCATCGCAGCTATGGTCGATGAAATAGCCGTAGGACGGGCGCTCGATCCGGCGATAGCGGGCGAGGCTGCCGTCCATCGAATCCCCGAACCATTGCACGACATAACCGGCGATGGCGAGCAGCAGCCACGACGCCGCGAGATTGCTGGCGACATAGCCCGCGAAGGTCATGAACGCCCCCACCATGCCGAGCGAGGTCAGCTTGTCGGGCGTGACCCAGGCGGGCATCCGGGCGCACAGCCAGTTGAGCAGCCGCCTTTCCCTGGCGGCGAGCCAGTTCTGCTGGATGCGGGAGAGCGAGGGCGCGGTCTTCGGTTGCACTGTCATGGCTCTTATTGGGCCCTCGCGTTCCGATGAGCAATGGCTGAATGTCTTTCCGCCCCGAAACAGGGTTGGCCTGAACCGGGGCAGGGCGCATCAGATAGCAGGCGGAAATCGCGCAATGCAAGCGTCATGCAGCCTCTCGCGCCGCCCCATGCGCCGTGCCGCTTCGGGCGGGCGGCGATCCGCATTGCCGCGCGCGCGGCGCGGCTCTATTGCGGAAGTCCGTTTCCACGCCCTTGCCGAAGAGGACAGCATGCCGACAGACCGCTTCCCCCCGCTGCGGACGGACAACGACCGGATCGCCCTGATCGACGGCGACCGGCGCGTCAGCTATGGCGCGCTCCATGGCGCGGTGGAACGGCTCGCCACCGGATTGCTGGGGAACAAGGCGGATCTGGAGGAGGAACGCATCGCCTTCTTCCTGCCCGCGGGCACGGATTACGTCACCCTGCTGCACGGCGTCTGGCGCGCGGGCGGGATCGCGGTGCCGCTGAATGTCGGCGCGACGCTTGATGAACTCGACCATTATCTCGGCTGCGCGCGGGTGACGCGGCTGGTCGCCCATGCCGGGGATCATGCGATGCTGGGCGAGCTGTGCGCGCGGCTGGGCATCGACCTGCTGCGGCCGGACGAGCTGATGGCGGCGCAAGCGGGCGCGTTGCCGGAGATCGCCGAGGACCGGCGCGCGATGATGGTCTTCACCAGCGGCACCACCAGCAAGCCCAAGGGAGTGGTGACGACCCATGGCAATATCCGCGCGCAGATCACCGTGCTGCTGGACGCCTGGGGCTGGTCGGGCGAGGATCGCATTCCGCTGTTCCTGCCGCTGCACCATGTCCATGGCATCATCAACATATTGAGCTGCGCGCTGTGGGCAGGCGCGAGCGTGCATCTCTTCCCCCGCTTCGACGCCGCCGCCGTTGCGGCCCGCGTCTCGGCCGGGGACTATACGGTCTTCATGGCGGTGCCGACCGTCTATGTGAAGCTGCTCGATCATCTCGACGGGCTGGACGAGGGGGCCGCGCGCGCGATGTGCGAGGGCTTCGCCGCGATGCGCCTCACCGTGTCGGGCTCCGCGGCCTGCCCGGTGCCGCTGTTCGAGCAATGGCGCGCGCGCACCGGGCAGGTGCTGCTGGAGCGCTACGGCATGACCGAGATCGGCATGGCGCTGTCCAACCCCTATCGCGGCGAGCGGCGGGCGGGCCATGTCGGCCAGCCGCTGCCCGGCGTCGAGGTGCGCCTCTACGGCGAGGACGACCGGCCGATCGCGGAGGAAGGCCAGCCGGGCGAGATCCGCGTCAAGGGGCCGAACGTGTTCCTCGAATATTGGGACAATGAGGAAGCGACGCGGGCGAGCTTTCGCGACGGCTGGTTCTGCACCGGCGACATGGCGGTGGTCGAGCAGGGCTATTACCGCATCATGGGGCGGACCTCGATCGATATCATCAAGTCGGGCGGCTACAAGCTGTCGGCGCTGGAGATAGAGGCGGTGCTGCTCGCCCATCCCGCCATCGCCGAGGCGGCGGTGATCGGCGTCGAGGACGCCACCTGGGGCGAGGTGGTGGCGGCGTTCCTCGTGGCGCGGCCGGGCGCGGCGGTGTCGGCGGAGGAGATTGCGGCCTGGTGCGGGGAGCGGCTGTCCTCCTACAAGGTGCCGCGACAGGTCCGCTTCGTCGACAGCCTGCCCCGCAACGCGATGGGCAAGGTCACCAAGCCGGATCTGAAGGCGCTTCTGACCGGCGCCTGAGCGGGAAGGGCGCGCGCGCTTACGCGCCTTCGAGCGGCCAGACCTCCACGACGCCATGGGCGACCGCGCAGGGGGAGCGGGAGACGAGTTCGACCGCCTCTTCAAGGTCGGCCGCCTCGATGATCGCGAAGCCGGCGACCGGCAGCGCGGCGGAGAGATAGGCGCCCTCCTGCGTCCGCACGCCCGCCGCATCCGGGTTGCGGACCTGAACCGGCGGCCCGGCAATGCCCATGATCGCGCCGCGCTGCTTCAACGCCTCGTCCTGCGCATGCGCGGCGGCCCGGACATCCGGCGCCGTCCGGTCATAGCCCGCCCGGTCGCCATATCCGATCGTCACATATTTCGGCATATCGACTCTCCTTCCGTTGGGGGAGAAACCGACCCTTTGCCTTTACGTCACCCTGAACTTGTTTAGCTGCGCTGGCATGACGAAGAAGCTCAAACCATCCTCCCCCACAAAACCCGCCAGCCGCGCGCGATGTTCCCTCAATAGTGCGGCACGAGGAAAGGGTGGAAATCCTCCATGTCGGGGTCGGGGTGCCGCAACTGCTCCTGAAACCGTTCGTAGCTCCACGGCCACAGCGCGATCTGGCCGTTCCTGTCCATGTACGAGCTTTTGCAGCCGGTCGCGCAGATGGTCCCCGGCATGCGCCGGGCGATGGCGTCGTAGAGCCGGTCCATCGCCTCGACGCGCGAGGGTTATATGCCGCTCGGTGATTTCATCGACGAGGTGATGGCGCTGTTCGCCCGGCCGGAAACCCCCGCCGAAATAGCGGTCGAGCGCGCCCGCGCGCTGCGCTGGGCAGAGCGGGAAGGGCGGTTCGACCAGACGGTCGCGATGCTGAGCGAGCATGATCCGCCCGATTGAGGCGGAAGGCGATACCCTAGCTGGTGACGCGCAGCGGTTCGGGCGCCACGCTTTCCGGCGGCTGCGGAATGCCGCCCGCTTCCTCGCGGATCAGCCTGGCGAGCAGGCGTCGCGCCCGCACCGCCGCGCCGTCGCCCACCAGGATCGCCGGGCGCATCGACCAGAAGTCCCGGCCCGCCATGTTCGCGGCGACCTGCGCGATCATCGGCTCGTCCTCGGTTTCGAACGCCTGCTTGATGCCGCCATGGATGATCCGGCCCAACTCCTCGTTTTCGGGTTGCCGGTTGCGGCCGACCATCCAGAAATAATGGGTCGACGTCTCGGTTTCCGGCGTCAGCAGATGGGCGCTGGGCAGCCACGGCCCGTCCGCCGGATCGCCGCCCACATCGGTCACCCCGACGTCGAGCAGCAGGTTCGACGGCGCGGTCCAGCGCATGTGGGAGCGCATGTCGCCGCGCCCGGCCGCCTTGTCCCACACCAGCCGGAACAGCGGGGTTATCTCCTCGTCGTCGTTCCACAGATAGGAATAGACGGTCTGCCCCTCCTGCTCGACCCTGGTGCGCGAGCGCGCGGCGAAGCTTTCCGGCGCGAGGAACGGGTGCAGGAATGCCGCATGGCTGAGGTCGAGCAGATTGTCGTTGATCAACTCGTAATTCGCCCCGACATGCAGATAGTCGCGCGAGCTGACGATATCCGGCCGGTCGTAGACGGAAAAGTCGGGGATCAGCGCGGGGTCGGCCCGTTCCGGGTCGCCCGGCCAGATCCACAGCGCATGATGCCGCTCCACGACCGGATAGCTCTTGACCAGCGCGCCGGGCGGGACGGTGCCGTCGCCATGCGGATTGTGCACGCATTTCCCGGCGGGGTCGAAGCGCAGCCCATGATAGGGGCAGCGGATCGTGTCGCCGAAGACCTTGCCCTGGCTGAGCGAGGCGAAGCGGTGCGGGCAGATGTCGCCCAGCGCGATCGCGCGCCCGTCCTCCGCGCGGTAGATCGCCACCGGCTCGCCCAATATCGTGATGCGCACCGGCGTTTCGCCGAGCGTTTCCGACCATCCGGCCACGTACCAGGCGTCGAACAGAAACGGCATGCTGCTTTCCCTCTCGCTGATGCCGTCGATCCTGTCGCGGCTTGTTCTCCCTCTCCTTTTACCATCGCCGGCGGGCGCGTCCAATCGGTTCGCTTTATCCGATGCATAGGCAGCGCCGATGCCCGCTTCCTAACATAGGTTTAGTCCGGGAACCGGTTCGCCGCCGTCGGGTTCGGGATTCACCCCAGAATTCGAACGATGGAGGATGCCATGGCTACCCAACAGACGGGCCAAGCCCGGACAGGAACGCACGACCAGACCTATGATGTCGTTTCCGTGGTCTATCACGCGCTTCAGGGCGCGGAGAACTGCCAGACCTATTGCGACGATGCCGAGACCGACGAGGCGCGCCGCTTTTTCGAGCAGGCCGCGCAGGCGCAGCGCGATCTGGCCGATCGCGGCAAGCAGGTGCTGAAGCAGTGCCTGAAGAGCGAGGCAGGCGACGGCGCGGCGGACAGCGAGGAAGAAGGCGAGGCCGTCCGGTTCGAGCCCGACCCCATACTCGATGACGAGCTGGCCGCAAGCCGGTCGCATTGAGCGGCGAGCGCTGAACGGACATCACCGGGCAGGCCGCGCACGCATCCGCAGCCGGAAGGCCGGTTGAACCGCGTCGCCCGGCCCGGCCAGAGAGGCTGGAGGCCGAATGTCGATCACGACCGACCCGGAATGGCAGCAGCTGGCGCTCTACGCCGCGGGCGGGGCGTTGCTGCTGATCCTGATCTTCAACATTCCCCATGTCGGGCGGATCATCCGCTGGCTCTTCTCGTTCGCGCTGCTCGCCTTCTGCCTGTTCCTGCTGCTCCAGCAGGCGCCGTTCGACCCCAATCTCTCGCGCCTGGTGACGCGGCTCGGCCTCGACAGTCAGGAGGTGGTCGGCGAGGAAGTGCGCATCGCCATGGCGCGCGACGGGCATTTCTGGGCGCAGGTGTCGGTCAACGGCGTCGAGCGGCGGATGCTGGTGGACAGCGGCGCGACGGTGACCGCGCTGTCCCGGCAGACGGCGGAGCTGGCGTCGGTGGAGCGCGGCGCGGGCCTGCTGCCGGTGGCGATCCGCACCGCCAACGGCACGATCCCGGCCGAAACCGGCACGGTCGGGCGGCTGCGGCTGGGCAGCATCGAGGCGCGCGACCTCAAGGTCGTGATATCGCCCGCGCTCGGCACCATCGACATATTGGGCATGAACTTCCTGTCGCAGCTGGCCTCGTGGCGGGTCGAGGACCGGACGCTGATCCTCGTGCCCCGCGCCGCCGGGGAGGAGGCCCGCTAGAGCGTTTCAAGTCAGATGGAACATCTGACGGCTCTGAAAACGCGGCAGCCTGGCGGCGCGCACGCCTCATTCGTCGGCGGTGCCCGGCGCGGCCATCTTGCGATGCTGCTCGGCCAGCAGCGCGGCGGGCGTCACATGGGCGGCGGCGGCCTGCAGCTTGTTGCGCCAGCCCGAAACGATATGCGCCTTGCCCGCCATCAGCGCGTCCCACCCGTCCTGCGCGACCTTGCCGGCGTCGTCCTTCTCCTGCTCGCCGACCTTGGTGTCGAGCATGTCGGCGCGGTCGAAGAACTCCGTCTCGGTCGGACCGGGCATCAGCGTGGTGATGGTGACGCCCTTCGCGTCCTTCAGCTCGTTGCGGATCGCGTCGGCGAAGCTGTCGATGAACGCCTTGCTGCCGTTGTAGACCGCCTGAAAGCTGCCGGGGATGAACCCCGCGATCGAGCCGGTGATCAGCACCTTGCCCCGGTCGCGCTCCACCATCGGCTTCAATATCCGGTGCAGCAGATAGACGGTGCCGGTCACATTGGTGTCGATCACCCGGCGCCAGTCGGCGACCTGCTGGTCGAGGAACGCATGCCCCAGCCCGCGCCCGGCATTGGCGCAGAGCAGGTCGACCGGGCGGCCGTCGGCGGCGTCGAGCAGCCGGTCCACCCCCTCCAGCGTCGCCAGATCGGCCTCGACCGCGCGCACCGGCGTGCCGTGCTTGCGGAAATCGGCGGCCGCTGCCTCGATCTGCGGCTCGTCCGCCGCGACCAGCAGGTCATAGCCGTCTTTTGCTGCGAGATGGGCCAGCTCGAAGCCGATGCCGGTCGAGGCGCCGGTGATGATCGCCAGTTTGTCAGCCATGATTCTCTCCTCATGCGGCGGCGGCCATGCCGGGCTTCAGCACGACCTTGGTCACCTCGTTCTGATGATCGTGGAACATCTTGTAGCCTTCGGCCGCCTGTTCGAGCGGCAGGCGGTGGCTGATCAGGAAGGTGGTGTCGATCTTGCCCTCGACGATCGCATTGAGCAGCGCGGGCATGTAATGCTGCACATGGGTCTGCCCGGTGCGCAGCGTCAGCCCCTTTTCCATGAACGCGCCGAGCGGGAACTTGTCGACCAGCCCGCCATAGACGGCGGGCATCGACACCCGCCCGCCCTTGCGGCAGGCGATGATCGCCTGGCGGATCGAATGGATGCGATCGGTGCCGAGGAAGGTGGACGCCTTGATCTGGTCGATCACATTGTCGAGGAAAAAGCCGTGCGCCTCCAGCCCCACCGCGTCGATGCAGGCGTCGGGGCCGATGCCGCCGGTCATTTCCATCAGCGCCTCATAGGTGTCGCTCTCCTCGAAGTTGATCGTCTCCGCGCCGAAGCGCCTCGCCAGCTCCAGCCGATGCGGGAAATGGTCGATCGCGATCACCCGCTCCGCCCCCATCAGCAAGGCCGATTGCACCGCGAACAGCCCGACCGGGCCGCAGCCCCACACCGCGACGGTATCGCCCGGCTCGATCTGCGCATATTCGGCCGCCTGCCAGCCGGTCGGCAGGATGTCGGAGAGGAACAGCACCTGCTCGTCCTCCAGCCCGTCCGGCACGACGATCGGGCCGACATCGCTGAACGGCACGCGCACATATTCGGCCTGCCCGCCCGCATAGCCGCCGGTCATGTGGCTGTAGCCGAACAGGCCGGACATGGGCTGGCCGTAGAGGAATTGGGCGATATCCTGGTTGTCGGCCGGGTTGCCGTTGTCGCAGGCGGAATATTGATGCTTGCCGCAATGATAGCAGCTGCCGCAGGCGATGGTGAAGGGCACGACGACGCGCTGCCCCTTTTCCAGCGTCGATCCGGGCCCGGTCTCGACCACCTCGCCCATGAACTCGTGGCCCAATATGTCGCCGACCTGCATCGTCGGGATATAGCCGTCATAGAGATGCAGGTCGGAGCCGCAGATCGCGGTGGAGGTGATCCTGATGATCGCGTCGCGCGGGTTGAGGATTTCCGGGTCGTCCACCGTCTCGACGCGGACGTCGTGCTTGCCGTGCCAGGTGAGCGCGCGCATCAGCCTTCCTCCTCTTCTTCCAGTTCCCGGCGGTTGCGGGCCGCCGTCGCGATCTCGCCGGTTTCCATCAGCTGTTTGAAGCGGCGCAGGTCGCGGCGCGCCTGAATCGCGGGCTCGCGCTGGAACATCCTGGCGATCAGCTTGCCGAGCAGGCCCGCGGGCGGATCGTAGAGGATGGTCGCGGTGACGACCGTGCCGCGCTCGCCCGCGTCGCGGAAATCGATGCGCCCGCTATTGGGGACGTCCGCGCCCTCGGTCGAGGCCCAGGCGATCAGCTCGCCGGGCCGGTCCTCGGTGATGACCGCATCCCATTCCACCGTCCTGCCGCCGGGCGCCTTGACGACCCAATGGCTGGTGCGCTCGTCGAGCATGTCGACCCGCTCCACATTCTCCATGAAGGCGGGCAGGCGGGCGAAGTCGCGCCAGAAGGCGTACAGCTCCGCGCGCGGGCGGTTGATCGTGACGGAGCGGCCGACGAGGCTGTCGCCCCTGTCCTCGACCAGGGCGGCCTTGGCCTCGTCCAGCGCGTCGCCGTGCTTGGCGGTGGTCAGTGGCGCGTCGTCGCGGATGTCGTCGCGGGTATCGGGCATGGGGCGGCCTCCTCTCCAGACTGCGATAGTGCGGGAAACGGCATCGGGCGGGCATGCTGCCTCGTCCTTTCCCCGCTGAACGCACAGGCGCGCGGATCGGTCCGCCGGGATGCGACGAATGCAGGGGGAATCTGCTTCGTTTCGTCGTATTTAGGCCGGCGCCCCGGTCACAGCATCTGCGCGACCAGCCTGCACCCCAGCGCGACCATCAGCAGGTAGATGATCGTATAGAAACGTTGCGCATCGACCCGGCGCACCAGCGCGACGCCCCCGGCGGTGGCCGCCAGCGCGACCGGCAGCAGCAGTGCGCTCGCCCGCAGATTGGCGGGCGTGAACTGCCCCAGCGCCGCATAGGTGGGGATCTTCATCCAGTTCATCGCGGCGAAGGCGATGGCGGTGGTGCCGACCAGCACGTCGCGCGGCAGCTGGCGCGGGATCACCCACATCTGGAACGGCGGCGCGCCCGCATGCGCGATCTGGCTGGCGAAGCCGGAGCCGACGCCGAAGAGCGAGCCGACCCAATAAGGCGAATTGGACGGCATCGGCACCTTGCCGCCGCGCTCGATCCACAGCCGGTACAGCCCGAACAGCAGCGAGAGCAGGCCGATGATGCCGGTCACGACCCGCGCATCGACCAGCGCCGCCAGCGCATAGCCCAGCCCGACCCCGACGGCCATGCCCGGCAGCATCGCGGCGAGGATCGCCCCGTCCCATGTCCGGCGGAACGCCCAGACGCCGACCGCATCCTGCACGACGAGGATGGGGAGGAGCACCGCCGCCCCCTCTATCGGGTTCACGGCCTGCGCCATGATCGGCATGGACAGCATCCCCAGCCCGGCAAAACCGCCCTTGCCGAGGCCGGAGAAGGTGACGGCAAGGATCGCGCAGAGGAGGACGAGCGGATCGGTGAGGGTCATGGACAGGGTCTTTGCAGCGGGTTCGTCAGGAAGCGGCCGTCCGCCCGCGCCGTCCGGCTTTCCCCGGCAGGGCAGGCCGTCCCGTCAGCGGCCGTCGCGGGGATAGTCCCTGTAGCATTCGCAGCACTGGCTTTCCAGCGTGTCGCGGTCGGTGATGGTCATCGTGCCGCGCCCATGGTCGATCGCGCCCGCGGCGTGCAGCCGGGCGCAGGCGTCGCTGATCGTCGCCAGCCGCAGCCCGAAGATATTGGCGAGCGTGCGCTGGGTGATGTCGAAATGGTTGCTGTCGTTGCGGTCGAGCGCGCGCAGCAGCCAGGTGGCGACGCGCTGGCTCGCGGAATGGACGCTGGCGCACACCACGCCGCGCATCAGGTCGCGCAGCAGCCCGCGCGAGGCGCCGCGCATGATGTCCTGCAACGGTTCGCAGGCGGTCAGCGCCGCCGCGAAATCATTGGCCGACAGCCAGGACGCCCGCCCGGAAATCGCCACCACCGCATGATAGGAGGTGACCCTTTCCCCCAGCAGATAATCGACGCCGATGAAGCTGTCGCGGCCGATCGACATGTTCTCCACCGTCCGCCCGTCCTGCAACACCACCTGCAACGATATGATCCCGCTGTGCGGGAAGATCATGTGAATCAGCGGATTGTCGGGTTCGTACAGCACCTCGCCGGTCTGCACCGGCTTCGTGACCAGGCGGTCGTACACCAGCTCCGGCACCTCCGTATAAAGCGCCTTCAATATTGTATTTTCGAGAGGTTCAGCGGTCATCGTCACCAAGGCCAATGGCAAAGTCCAGTAAGCTTAATAAATTAGTAACCATTCATATATACGGTACCGTATCTACAGAGTTAGAAAATCGATAATTATAATATTCGGTAGCCGAGGAGTAGTAAAAGCCGGAAGCGGCATTGTTAACTTTTTCCCCATTTGGTTCTCCCTCGGCCGGCGGAATTACCGTGCAACGCAAAATGTTTATTTTTGTCAACGCAAATATATCGGAAGCTTGCCATGAAGATAAACGTAAATGAAGATTTTTCTTCGCAGGCCGCCTCTCCCCTGCCTTCGCTGGCGGTGGTGATTGGGGCGCAATCTCATGGACCGGAAGCACGACTTGAGCAGGCCGAACTGCATGCCTATCGCGAGGCGCTCGACCATGTGGCGATCGTCGCCACCACCGACCGGGCGGGCCGCATCACCGACGTCAACCGGCTGTTCTGCGAGATCAGCGGCTATGCGCGGGAAGAGCTGATCGGCGGGGATCACCGGCTGCTGAACAGCGGGCACCACCCGTCGCATTTCTTCCGCCAGATGTGGCAGACCATCGCGCAAGGCAATGTCTGGCGCGCCGACATCTGCAACCGCGACAAGAAGGGGCGGCTCTACTGGGTCGACACCACGATCGCGCCCCGGCGCGACGGGGACGGGCGGCTGGTGGGCTATGTCTCGATCCGCTTCGACATCACCAGCCGCAAGATCGCCGAGGCGGAAGTGCTCGCCGAGCTGCGGCGGCGCGAGGTGACCGAGAACCTGCTGGTCGACATCATCGAAACCATTCCCAACGGCCTTGTCGCCTATGATTCCCAAGGGCAGCTCCTCTTCTGCAACAATGCCCACCGAAAGCTTTACGATCTGGCGTCCTGCTCCCCCGCGCGCTCGCCGATGATGCAGTCGGGCGGCCGCCAGCCGCCGGCGTCCGGCCCCTTCGCGCCCGCCGACCTGCCCACGCACCTGTCCATCGGGCTGGAGGGCGAGGGCATGTCCAGGCCCTATATCCAGCAGCTGGATTCGGAGCGGTGGATACAAATCCATAACCGCCGGTCCGAATCCGGCAATCTGGTTTCGATACAAACCGATATATCGGCGCTGAAGCGAGCGCAGATGCAGATCAAGCACCAGGCCGAGCGCGATGCGCTGACCGGCATCGGCAACCGCACCATCCTGATGCGGCGCCTGTCCAACCTGTTCCGGTCGCGGGCGCGGGAGGACCGGGGCATGGCGATGCTGATGATCGTCGACCTCGACGACTTCAAGCTGATCAACGACCGCTTCGGCCATGACGGCGGCGACACGCTGTTGCAGCATATCGCCGAGCGGTTGCGCGCCTCGGTGCGGCGCAACGATACGGTGGTGCGGCTGGGTGGCGACGAATTCGCGGTGCTGATGCGCGACATTCCCGACCGGCCGGCGGTCGAGCGCATCGCCGGGACCATGCTGGGCAAGATGCAGCAGCCGGTGAAGGTCGGCCAGCAGACGATCATCCCGTCGGCCAGCATCGGCATCGCGCTGTTCCCCAAGGACGCGAAGACGCCGGGGGAACTGATGAAGAACGCGGACCTCGCGCTGTATCAGGCGAAGCTCAACGGGCGGCGCGGCTACAGCGTCTATGACAGCATGATCCGGCGGGACCGCAAGCGCCGGGCGGTGCTGATCGAGAAATTGCGCGTGTCGCTCTCCCGCGACGAGGTGGGCGTCGCCTTGCAGCCGCAAAGCAACCTGCGGTCCGGCCGCCACGAAGGGTTCGAGGCGCTGGCGCGGTGGAAGGTCGGCGGCGCCGCCGTGCCGCCGCTGGAGCTGATCTCCGTCGCCGAGGAGGCCGGGCTGATCACGCAGCTCAGCTACAGGCTGATCGACAAGGCGCTGGCGGCGATGGCCGGGTTCCGGCGCGACGGGCTTTCCCCCGGCACCATCGCCTTCAACGTCGTCGCCGCGCAGCTTCAGGAGCCGGATTTCATCGAGCGCCTGTGCGCGATGGTGGAGGCGCACGGCCTCTCGCCGCAGGACATAGAGATAGAGGTGACGGAGAATGTCATCCTCGACCGGGCGGCGGGCAACATCGCCGCCGCGCTGAAGCAGCTGCACAAGAAAGGCATGTCGATCGCGCTCGACGATTTCGGCACCGGCTATGCCTCGCTCACCCATCTCAAGCAGTTTCCGATCGACATCCTCAAGATCGACCGGTCGTTCATTTCGGGCATATTGAACGAGAAGGACGACGAGATCATCGTGCGGACGATCATATCGCTCGCCCATAATCTCGGCTTCGAAGTCATCGCGGAAGGGGTCGAGACGATCGACCAGTACAAGCAGCTGTCGAACTTCGGCTGCGACCTGGTGCAGGGCTATCTGCTCGCCCGGCCGATGAGCGAGGAGGAAAGCCGCGCCTATCTGGACTCCGTCCGCAGGCCCGGCTTCCGCGACCTGCCCCTGCCGCGCTCCCTTCCGCCGGATGCCCGTTCCGCCGAAGGTCCGGGATAATCCTCAGCGTCCGAAATTCATCCACGATAGCGGGTTAACTGAAGACAGATGAACAGGGCCATGAATTTTCGATCATATCAGGAAATATTGGAGCATTTCGATGGCAAACTCAGCAGAATTAATCGGAAAGAGACTGGAATTTTATGAAATAGGACCGAAAAACGCCTATGAATTCCGCAAAATACACGGCCTCATCCGCAAACATGTTCCCCGGTCGATATCGGCCTTCTACGACAAGGTGACGCGCACGCCCGAGGCCGCGCGCTTCTTCGGGTCGCGGGCGATGATGGATCATGCGGGCGAGAAGCAGTTCAACCATTGGTGCGCGATCTTCGAGAATTCGCTGGACGACGACTATTACCGGCGGGCCGAAACCATCGGCAAGGTGCATGCGCGCATCGGGCTGGACGCCAGCCTCTATTTCGGCGCCTATGCGACCATATTGGGCGGGCTGGTCGAAAAATCGGTCATGGGCACATGGTTGCGCTGGGTGCCCGGCGCACGGCGCATGGCCGGCACGCTCAAGACGCTGATCAAGGTCGCGCTGCTCGACATGGATATCGCGGTGACGACCATCTTCCTGACCAAGGAGAATGAGCAGCGCCAGGTCATCCGGCAGGTCGGCGAGGCGCTGACGGAGGTGGCGAAGGGCGACCTTGCCGCCACCATCGGCGACCTGCCCAGGGATTATGAGGATCTGGGCCGGGATTTCGGGCAGGCGATGGATTCGCTGAGCGAGATGCTGGGCGGCATTTCGAACATCTTCGACATGATCCGCAGCGCGGCCGCCGAAATCAGCGCCGCGTCGGACGATCTGGCGCGGCGGACCGAGCATCAGGCGGCCTCGCTGGAGGAGACGGTGGCGACCATCGGCACGCTGACCGCATCGGTGCGCGACACCGCGCTCAACGCCGAGGAGGCGTCCGCCGCCGCGCTGGAGGCCAATGGCGACGCGACCGAGGGCGGCCGCATCGTCAAGAGCGCGGTCGAGGCGATGACCAGCATCGACAGAAGCTCCGGCGAGATCGAGCAGATCATCAACGTGATCGACGGCATCGCCTTCCAGACCAACCTGCTGGCGCTCAACGCCGGGGTGGAGGCGGCGCGCGCCGGGGACGCGGGCAAGGGCTTCGCGGTCGTCGCCAGCGAGGTGCGGGCGCTCGCCCAGCGCAGCGCCGACGCCGCGAAGGACATCAAGGAGCTGATCGGCCAGAGCGCCGGCCATGTCGGCAGCGGCGTGCAGTTGGTCGGCAAGGCCGGGTCCGCGCTCGACGCCATTGTCGGCCGGGTGGAGGACGTGACCGGCCGCGTGCAGCGGATCGCCCTGATGTCGCAGGAGCAGGCCGCGAGCATCGAGCAGGTGAACGCCGCCATATCCGACATGGACCACACGACCCAGCGCAACGCGGCGATGGTCGAGCAATCGACCGCGGCGG
>Ga0180222_1002407_pt1 | contig 15073 bp, 13 predicted proteins | sample eDN5th37CKraftOP_FD_151336 | JGI IMG/M metagenome (GOLD analysis project Ga0180222, IMG submission 151336) | Enriched Organic Plus compost microbial communities from Emeryville, California, USA - eDNA 5th pass 37_C Kraft OP (version 2) (version 2) ... | reverse complement strand
GACCAGCTGACCGACAGGGATGTCGTGCTCGCCTATCTGCCGCTGGCCTGGGTCGGCGACCATTATCTGAACTATGCGCAAGGGCTGGTCGCCGGGTTCTGCACCGCCTGCCCGGAATCGCCGGATACCGCGCAGCAGGACCTGCGCGAGATCGGCCCGACCTTCTATTTCGCGCCGCCGCGGGTGTTCGAGAATCTGCTGACCCGGGTGATGATCCGCATGGAAGATGCGGGTTACCTGAAGCGTCGGATGTTTCATTACTTCATCGACGTGGCGCGCCGTTATGGCGAGAAAATTCTCAACAAGCGGCCCGTTCCGCTCGGCGGACGGCTGCTCTACGCGCTCGGCGAAATCCTGGTTTACGGTCCGCTGAAGAACGTGCTCGGCTTCTCGCGCGTGCGCGTTGCCTATACCGCGGGCGAGGCGATCGGTCCCGAGCTGTTCTCCTTCTATCGCTCGCTCGGCTTGAACCTCAAGCAGCTCTACGGGCAGACCGAGGCATTCCTCTACGTGACCTGCCAGGCCAACGGCGACATCCGTCCCGATACGGTTGGTCCCGCCGCGCCGAACGTGGACATCAAGATTTCCGAGACCGGCGAAGTGATGTTCAAGTCGCCCGGCATGTTCCTCGGCTATTTCAAGGAAGACGACAAGACCGGCGAGGTGATGACGCCGGATGGCTATGTGAAAACCGGCGATGCCGGCTTCTTCGACCAGACCGGCCACCTGAAGATCATCGATCGCGCCAAGGACGTCGGCAAGCTCGCGAACGGCGCGCTGTTCGCGCCGAAATACATCGAGAACAAGCTGAAATTCTATCCCAACATCCGCGAGGTCGTGGCTTATGGCGACGGGCGCGATTTCGTCACCTGCTTCATCAACATCGACATGACCGCGGTCGGCAACTGGGCCGAGCGCAACAATGTGGTCTATGGTTCGTACCAGGAGCTGGCCGGCAATCCCCGCGTCTATGAGCTGATAGAGCAGCATGTCGCCGAGGTGAATCGCTCGCTTGCGAGCGAGGATGTGATGGCGGGAGCGCAGATCAAACGCTTCCTGATCCTGCCCAAGGAACTCGATGCAGACGATGGCGAGGTGACGCGCACCCAGAAGGTGCGGCGGGGCTTTGTCGCCGAGCGCTACAAGCCGCTGATCGACGCGCTCTACGACGGTTCGAAGGAAGCGGACATTGCGACCGAGGTGACCTTCGAGGACGGCCGCAAGGGCATGATCCGAGCCCGCGTCAGGATCGTCGATATGAAGACCGAGCCGGTCCCCGTGCGAACGGAGAAAGCGGCGTAATGGTGCTGACCTGTTTCAATGCTCGCGCTTCTTCTTTTCCCTCCCCCCGCGAAACGGTGGGGAGGGTCGGTTCGCGTCGCGCGAGCGAGGCCAACCGGGGTGGGGGGATTTCTTGGTGTCACGGCGCTTTTGTTAATTGCCCCTTACCCCCGACCGCTCCCCACCACTCGCTGCACTCGTGGGGGGAGGGGAGCGGCGATCGCGCTAGCGCGCCGCGTTGTTGTGGGGAACGGCGATGAGAGCGCCGTCGCAATCCGACATCGCTGCCGGTGAGGTGCTGCTCGCAGTCGAGCACGTGTCGCTGTCCTTCGGCGGCGTGAAGGCGATCCGCGACGTCTCCTTCGACATCAGGAAGGGGGAGATCCGCGCCATCATAGGTCCGAACGGCGCCGGCAAGACCTCCATGCTGAACGTCATCAACGGCTTCTACACGCCGCAGCAGGGCAGGATCACCTTCAAGGGCAAGACCCGCGCGAAGATGCGCCCCTATGACGCCGCACGCGGTGGCATCGCCCGCACCTTCCAGAACGTTGCGCTGTTTCGCGGCATGACCGCGCTCGACAACATCATGGCCGGGCGCACGCTGAAAATGCATCGCGGCCTGTTCTGGCAGATCATCCGTTTCGGACCCGCTCTGGCCGAGGAAGTGGAGCACCGGAAGCGCGTCGAGGAAATCATCGATTTCCTCCACATCGAGCATATCCGCAAGGTTCCGGTCGGCCGGCTGCCCTACGGGTTGCAGAAGCGCGTCGAGCTCGGACGCGCGCTGGCGATGGAGCCGGACCTTCTTTTGCTCGACGAGCCGATGGCCGGAATGAATCTCGAGGAAAAGGAAGATATGTCGCGCTTCATCCTCGATGTGAACCAGTATTTCGGCACCACGATCGCGCTGATCGAGCACGACATGGGCGTGGTGATGGATCTGTCGGATCGGGTGATCGTGCTCGATTACGGCCAGAAGATTGCCGACGGCACGCCGGACGAGGTGAAGGCGAACCCCGCGGTGATCGACGCCTATCTCGGCGTGGCGCATTGAGGGCGGGCGGGATGATCGCGAAGCTCGACATCGCCTCCTGCACCTCCCGGACTCGCTCCCCCCTTGCGGGCGGAGGTGAAGAGCAGCATGCGTGGAGGGGCTTCGCCTGATGGACCTCCTCTACAAGATCTTCATCGATCCGTTCATACAGATGGGGGGAGCGCCCGATCTCTTGCTCCAGACCCTGTGGGAAGGGCTCGTCTCCGGTGTCCTCTATGCGCTTATCGCGCTTGGCTTCGTGCTGATCTTCAAGGCGTCGGGCGTCTTCAATTTCGCGCAGGGCATCATGGTGGTGTTCGCGGCCCTGACGCTGGTCGGGCTCCATGCCAAGGGTGTGCCGGCCTTTCTCGCGCTCGCGCTCACCATTCTCGTGATGCTGGTCCTCGCCATCGGCGTCGAGCGGCTGATGCTGCGCCCGCTCGTCAACCAGCCGGACATCATCCTTTTCATGGCAACCTTCGGGCTGACCTATTTCCTGATCGGCCTTGGCGAAATCATCTTTGGCGGCGAACCCAAGGTGATGATCACCAACGAATTGTTCCTGCCCAAGGGTGCGGTCGAGTGGAAGGTGTTCGGCGGCTTCGTCTCGTTCCAGAAGATCGACATCGCCGCCGCCATCATCGCCTCGATCATGGTGGCCGTGCTTGCGGTGTTCTTCCAGAAGACGCGGATTGGACGCGCCCTGCGCGCGGTCGCCGACAGCCACAAGGCCGCGCTCTCGGTCGGCATTTCGCTCGAGCAGATCTGGGTCATCGTCTGGTTCGCGGCCGGCATCGTCGCGCTCGCCACCGGCATCATGTGGGGCGCGCGCTCCGACGTGTCCTTCGCATTGCAGATTCTCGCGCTGAAGGCGCTGCCGGTGCTGATCCTCGGCGGCTTCACCTCGATCCCCGGCGCGATCGTGGGCGGCATCATCATCGGCGTCGGTGAGAAGCTCGGCGAATTCTATTGGGGCCCGCTGCTCGGCTCCGGCATCGAGAGCTGGCTCGCCTACATGATCGCGCTGGTCTTCCTCCTGTTCCGGCCGCAGGGCCTGTTCGGCGAGCGCATCATCGAGCGGATTTGAGGGCAGTCAGATGTTCTACCGCGAGACCGGCCAGTACAAGACGGACTACGCCGCCGACATGGCGCTGTTCCCGATCCGGCAGGACCGGATCGGGATTATGCTGATCCTGTTCGTCGCCTTCGTCGTCATCCCGCTGACGATGTCGAGCTTCGTCCTGTCGGCGGTGATGATCCCGATCCTGGTCTTCTCGCTCGCCTCGATCGGGCTCAATCTCCTGACCGGATATACCGGACTGATCTCGCTCGGCACGGCCGGCTTCATGGGCGTCGGCGCCTACGCGACCTACAAGCTCACGACCTGGCTTCCCGACGTCAATATCGTGGTGCTGATCCTGCTGTCCGGATTCGTGTCGGCGGCAGTCGGCGCGCTGTTCGGCCTGCCGTCGCTCCGCATCAAGGGCTTCTATCTCGCGGTTGCGACGCTGGCCGCCCAGTTCTTTCTGTCGTGGTGCTTCGTGCGCGTGCCCTGGCTCGTGAACTACAACGTGTCGAATGCGATCGAGGTCCCGACCCGCACAATCTTCGACATCCCGGTCACCGGACCCAATGCGTCTCCGGTGGTGCGCTATCTCGTGGTGTTGACCATTGTCGTGGCGATGACCTGGGCCGCCTCCAATATCGTGCGCGGCCGGATCGGACGAAGCTGGATGGCGGTGCGCGACATGGACATCGCGGCGGAATTGATCGGCATCCGGCTCTATCGCACCAAGCTGCTCGCCTTCGCGATTTCGTCTTTCTATTGCGGCGTAGCCGGCGCGCTGATGGTGTTCCTGTGGCTCGGCGCGGCGGAAGCTGACTCCTTCAACATCAACCAGTCTTTCATCATCCTTTTCATGGTGATCATCGGCGGACTTGGAAGCCTGATCGGATCATTCTTTGGCGCCACGTTCATCTGGGGCCTGCCGATCGTGTTGCGTGCGGCGCCGGAATTCTTCGGCGTTGCGGTCAAGTCGGCGACCGTCGAACACATTCAGTTCATGGTGGTCGGGGCGCTCATCATTTTCTTCCTCGTGGTGGAGCCGCACGGGTTGGCGCGGCTCTGGCAGATCGGAAAGCAGAAATTACGGGTGTGGCCTTTCCCCTACTGACAGGGCACACTCGGTCCAATTCCCCGGCTCCATGGGTGCTCGGGGACATAACACGACCGGCCTTAGCGCCGGCGCTTAAAGGGAGAAACACAATGAGTCTCAAATACCTTGCCCTCGGCGCGGCGGTTGCCGGCGTCCTTGGCGGCGCCGCGATTTCGACCGCGGCGGTTGCACAGGAGACAGTCTATATTCCGCTTCTCACGTACAGGACCGGTCCTTTCGCGGGTTCAGGCATCCCGATCGCGAACGGCATGAACGATTATCTGCAAATGCTCAACGAGCGCGACGGCGGCATCGGTGGCGTCAAGATTGCGATCGAGGAATGCGAGACCGGCTACGACACCAAGAAAGGCGTCGAATGCTACGAGCAGGTCAAATCGAAGAAGCCCGTCATCATGAATCCGTGGTCGACCGGTATCACGCTTCAGGTCATCCCGAAGGCGTCGGTCGACAAGATCCCGGTGCTGTCGATGGCCTATGGTTTGTCGGCGGGCGCGGTCGGCGACCAGTTTCCCTGGGTGTTCAATCCGCCCGCGACCTATTGGGACGGCCTGTCCATGATCTTCCGCTATATCGGCGCCAAGGAGGGCGGCCTCGACAAGCTGAAGGGCAAGACCATCGGCTATATCTTCTTTGACGGCGGTTATGGCCGCGAGCCGATTCCGCTGCTCGAACAGCTCGCCAAGGATTACGGTTTCAACGTGAAGCTCTATCCGGTGCCGGCGACCGAGATGCAGAACCAGTCGGCGCAGTGGCTCAACGTGCGGCGCGACCGTCCGGCGTGGATGATCATGTGGGGCTGGGGCGCGATGAATCCGACGGCGGTGCGTGAAGCGACCCGCATCAACTATCCGATGGACAAGTTCGTCGGCGTCTGGTGGTCGGGTGGCGAGGACGATGCGCGCGGCGGCGGCGAAGCGGCCAAGGGCTATCTGACGCTGAACTTCAACGGCGTCGGCACCAATTACCCGGCGCTGCAGGACATCAAGAAATACGTGGTCGACAAGGGCAAGAGTCAGGTCGCGGCGGACAAGTTCGGTGAAAATCTCTACAACCGCGGCGTCTACAATTCCGTTCTGATGGCAGAGGCGGTCCGCAACGCGCAGAAGATCACCGGCAAGAAGGTGGTGACCGGCGAGGACGTGCGGCGCGGTCTCGAAACCCTCAACATCAGCGCGGCACGGTGGAAGGAACTGGGGCTGCCCGAGTTCGCTTCGCCTGTTGCGGTGTCGTGCACGGATCACAGCGGGCACCAGGCTGCCTATATGCAGCAATGGGACGGCGCCAAGTGGGTGAAGGTGTCCGACTGGATTGCGCCGATGAAGGAGAAGGTTCGCCCGATGTTGGAAGAGGCGGCCAAGGACTATGTCGCCAAGAACCAGCCCTGGCCGAAGCGCACTGAGCCTTGCGACAAGGCGTCGTGATGTAACTTAGCTCCCTCTCCCCTCCGGGGGAGAGGGGGCGCGCGTGGAGATGTGGATGACCGTCACTTCTTTGCGGAGCGAGACAACACCCGCACCCGCCACGGACAAGATTCTCTCCGTGAACAATATCGAGGTGCTCTACGATCACGTCATTCTCGTTCTGAAAGGCGTCTCGCTCGAGGTCGAGCGGGGCGGCATCGTGGCGCTGCTCGGGGCCAACGGCGCCGGCAAGACGACGACGCTCAAGGCGATCTCCAACCTTCTGCATTCCGAGCGCGGCGAAGTGACCAAGGGCTCGATCGTGTTCGACGGTGCCGAGGTGCAGTCGCTGTCGCCGAACGAACTCGTGCGCCGCGGTTGCATCCAGGTGATGGAAGGCCGGCATTGCTTCGGCCATCTCACCATCGAGGAAAATCTGCTCACCGGTGCCTTCACCCGCAAGGACGGGCGCGCCGCCGTCAACCGCGACCTCGAAATGGTCTACGGCTATTTCAAGCGGCTGCGGGAGCGGAAGAATTCGATGGCGGGCTATACGTCCGGCGGCGAGCAGCAGATGTGCGCGATCGGCCGCGCGCTGATGTCGCGTCCCAAGATGATCCTGCTTGACGAGCCGTCGATGGGACTTGCGCCGCAGGTCGTGGAAGAGATTTTCGAGATCGTGAACGATCTCAACATGAAGGAAAATGTGTCCTTCCTGCTGGCCGAGCAGAATACCAACATGGCGCTGAAATACGCGCGCTACGGCTACATTCTGGAGAACGGCCGCGTGGTGATGGATGGCGACGCGAAGTCGCTTGCCGAGAACGAGGACGTGAAGGAATTCTATCTCGGCATTGCCGAGGGCAAGCGCAAATCGTTCCGCGAAGGCAAGCATTACAAGCGCCGCAAGAGGTGGCTCGCGTGATGTCTTCTCCCTCCTTCCTTGAGGGGGAGGGACGGAGAGGGGGTAACGATATTTTTTCTGGAGTGGTTCGTCGGGCTTGCCCCCTCCCGGCTCACTTCGTTCGCCGGCCTCCCCCGCAAGGGGGGAGGCGAACGGAGTAGGTGGATGAAGCGCGATCACTATGACTCACTTGAAACCCGCGATCCGGCGCAGCGTGAGCGTGACATCGTCGCGCAAATACCTGGACTGATCTCGCGCGCAAAGTCAGCTCCCGGCTGGGCGAAGCACCTTGGCGGCGTCGATCCGAAATTCGTCACCTCACGTTCGGCGCTCGCCAAACTGCCGCTCCTTCGCAAATCCGATCTGCCGCGCTTGCAAGCGGAGACCCCGCCGTTCGGCGGCTTCAATGTCACGCCGCCCTCAAAGGCGAAGCGGCTTCTGATGTCACCGGGACCGATCTTCGAGCCGGAGGGGCACGGGACGGACTTTGCCGGCGTCGCGCGCGCGATGTTCGCGGCCGGCTTTCGCGAGGGGCAGATTGTCCTGAACTGCTTTTCGTATCACCTGACGCCCGGCGCCTGGATGTTCGAATCCGCCGCCGAAGCGCTCGGCTGCCCGGTCATCCCGGGCGGTGTCGGCAATACCGAGCAGCAGGTCGAGGCGATCGCGCGGCTTCGGCCGGATGGCTATACCGGCACGCCCGATTTCCTGAAGGTCCTGCTCGATACAGCGGAGAAATCCGGCAAGGATGCGTCCTCCATCAAGCGCGGCCTTGTCTCCGGGGCGGCGCTCCCGGCCTCGCTGCGGCAGGACCTGTCCGCGCGCGGCGTCGACGTCCTGCAATGCTACGCCATCGCCGAGACCGGGGTGATCGCCTACGAGACGCCGGCCCGCGAAGGGCTGGTCGTGAACGAGAACATCATCGTCGAGATCGTGCGGCCCGGCACCGGCGACCCGGTGCCCGAAGGCGAGGTCGGCGAGGTCGTCGTGACCTCGTTCAATCCCGATTACCCGATGATCCGGCTCGCCACCGGCGACCTGTCGGCCGTCTTGCCCGGCCAGTCGCCCTGCGGCCGGACCAATACGCGCATCAAGGGCTGGATGGGCCGCGCCGACCAGACCACGAAGGTCAAGGGCATGTTCGTGCGGCCCGAGCAGATCGCCGAGATCGCGAAGCGCCACCCGGAGCTGGGACGCTTGCGGCTCGTGGTCACGCGCGAGGGCGAGCAGGACGTCATGACGCTGCATGCCGAGGCTTCCGGTGGCGAAAGTCTCGCCGATGCGGTCGCCGGCACGATGCAGTCGGTCACCAAGCTCAAGGGAATGGTGAAGCTGGTGCCGCCCGGCAGTTTGCCGAACGACGGCAAGATCATCTCCGACGAGCGGCCGGTCTCTTGATGGTCTGCCGCAATTCTCTTGATGGTCTGCTGCATTCTCTTGATCGTCTGTCGCATTCTCTTGACCCTCTCGGCATTTGCGGGAAGAGGGTGGCTGGCATCCCTTGGATGCGAGCCGGGTGAGAGGCCGTGCCTGACAGATTGAAACCCCGCGACGCGAAGGACGTCGAAGACGCCGTCGGCTGGGCGCTGGCCGAAGGCAAGACGCTCGAGATCGTGGGGCAGGGCTCCAAGCGCGGCATCGGCCGCCCGAGTCAGTCCGACGTCACACTGGATCTGTCCGCGCTTGCCGGCGTCACGCTGTATGAGCCGGAGGAATTGGTGCTCTCGGCGCGCGCCGGGACCGCGATGAACGAGATCGAGCGGCTGGTCGCGCAAGCGAACCAGGAACTCGCTTTCGAGCCGGCCGATTACGGCTTGCTGCTCAACGGCACGCTTGGTCACGGCACCATCGGCGGCGTCCTCGCCAGCAATCTCTCCGGCCCGCGCCGGATCAAGGCGGGTGCCGCGCGCGACCATTTCCTCGGCATGAGCGCGGTGTCGGGGCGCAGCGAAACCTTCAAATCCGGCGGGCGCGTGGTCAAGAACGTGACCGGTTACGACCTCTGCAAGTTGATGGCCGGATCCTTCGGCACGCTGTCCGTCATGACCGAGGTCACCATCAAGACCTTGCCGCGTGCGGAAACGGAAACCACCGTCCTCCTCACCGGCCTCGACGACCAGCGTGCGACGCGCGCCATGACCGACGCGATGGGGTCCTCGTGCGACGTCTCCGGCGCCGCTCATTTTCCGGCAGCGGTTGCGGCGCGCATGGCCGAGCTCGCGGGCGAGCGGCCCGTGACCATGTTTCGTCTGGAGGGGGTGGCGCCCTCGGTCGCGCACCGCTCGCGTGCCCTGACGGCCCTTTTGAAAGGTTACGGTGCGGCCGAGACCATCGATGCCGAGATGTCGAAAGGGCTGTGGCGAACGATCCGCGATGTGCGTCTGTTCGCCGGCGACAGCGGTCCGGTCTGGCGGGTGTCGACAGCGCCAACGAACGGTTTCGCGGTGGCGTCCGCGGCCGCGCAGGCCGGCGGGACTTACTTCTTCGATTGGGCCGGCGGACTGATCTGGATCGCGATGCCGCCATCGGACGACGCCGGTAACGCGGTGCTTCGGCCGGCGGTGGCCGAAGCGGGAGGGCACGCGACGCTGATCCGCGCGCCTGCCGCCATCCGGGCTGCGGTGCCGGTATTCGATCCGCAGGATGCCGGCGTTGCCGCCTTGACGCAGCGGGTGAAGACCAGCTTCGATCCCAAAGGCATTCTCAATCCCGGCCGCATGTGGCCGGGGGTTTAGTCATGCAGACCCGCTTTTCCCTCGCGCAGCTCGCCGATCCGGACACCGCCGAATCCAACAAGATCCTGCGGGCCTGTGTGCATTGCGGATTCTGCACCGCAACCTGTCCGACCTATGTGCTGCTGGGCGATGAACTCGATTCACCGCGCGGCCGCATCTACCTGATCAAGGACATGCTTGAGCAGGGGCGGCCGGCAACCGCTGACGTGGTGAAGCATATCGACCGCTGCCTGTCCTGCCTGTCCTGCATGACCACCTGTCCATCCGGGGTGCATTACATGCATCTCGTCGACCACGCCCGCGCGCATATCGAAAAGACCTATCGGCGGCCATGGCGCGACCGGCTGATGCGATCACTGCTCGCGACGGTGCTGCCCTATCCGGGCCGGCTGCGCGTTGCGCTGACGCTCGCGCCCCTGGCGCGACCCTTTGCCGGTCTTCTTTCGGCAATCGGACTGAAGCCGCTTTCGGCGATGTTGCGGCTGGCCCCGACCACCGCCATTTCGGCAACGCCGCCGACGACGCGCATTCATCCGGCCGAGGGGACCAGAAGAGGTCGGGTGGCGCTGCTGCAGGGCTGCGCCAACCAGGTGCTCGGCGAGCATGTCAACGCGGCGACGATCCGGGTGCTGAACCGCCTCGGCATTGAGGTGGTGACGCCGGAGGAGGAGTCGTGCTGCGGGGCGCTCGTCCATCACATGGGGCGCGAGCGCCAGTCGCACGCCCAGGCACGGGCCAACATCGACCTATGGATGCGGGAGATCGAGGGTGCCGGCCTCGATGCGATCGTGATCAACGTTTCGGGTTGCGGCACGACCGTGAAGGACTACGGCTTCATGCTGCGGACCGATCCGGCCTATGCCGAAAAGGCTGCGCGGGTCTCGAGCCTTGCCAAGGACATCAGCGAATATCTGGTCACCCTGCCGGCGTCCGGCCCGGTCCGACAGACGGGTCTGACGGTCGCCTACCACGCCGCCTGTTCACTGCAGCATGGTCAGCGTGTCATTCGTCAGCCCAAGGAGCTTCTGACCCGTCACGGCTTCATCGTGAGGGACATTCCGGAAGGGCATTTGTGCTGTGGCTCGGCCGGGACTTACAATATCTTGCAAAGCGACATTGCGCAGACGCTCCGGGACCGTAAGATCGCAAACATCGCTCAACTGAGTCCCGACGTGATCGCGGCAGGCAATATCGGATGTATGACGCAGATCGCATCGGGCACGGCGATCCCGGTGGTTCACCCGGTCGAGTTGATCGATTGGGCCACGGGAGGCCCGAAGCCGACGGGATTGTCCGGCGGCGCGCAAGCAATGCCGGGCGAAGGGGATCTGGTGACCGTCGCAAAGACTCAAGCACCAGCCTAGCGGCAGCCTAGCGCAAACTTTCGGAGAGAAGTCATGGCGAAGAAGGCAAAGAAGGGGAAGAAGGCCAAGAAGGCCAAGAAGGGCAAAAAAGCCAAGAAAGTGAGCATGCCCAAGAAGAAAAAAGGCGCAAAGAAAAGCGCGAAAAAAGGCGCGAAGAAAAGCGCAAAGAAGGGCGTGAAGAAAGGCAAAAAGGCCAAGAAAACCAAGGCCAAGAAGGCCGCTGCGTCCAGAAAGACCGCAGCACCGAAGAAGAAAAAGAGAGCAAGGAAGGCCGCGTCCAGGGCGGCTGCGCCTGCGTCTGAACCCGAAGCCGCTCCGGAATCGTCGAGCGACACGGGGTATCGGCCGTTCGGCGACTCCAGTTCGACCTGAAGAGGCTTCCAGACGTCAGATCAGTTCGGCCCGGCCTGCACAGCAGCCGGGCCGTTCGCTTTTTGGAAAGGGTCGCAATCCGTCACGGATGGTGTAGCCTTCTTGGGTCCGCATATGGAGAAGTGCTGTTGACCGAGATTTTCGTGACAAAAGCATCCGACCTGCCGGATGGCGAGCGGCGTATCGTGTCGCATAACGGCGTCGAGATCGGCGTCTTTCACTGGGAGGGCGCCTTCTATGCCTACCAGAACCTGTGCGTCCATCAGGGCGGCCCCGCTTGCGAGGGCCTGATCATGCATAAGGTCGAGGACGTCCTGGCGCCCGACCGCACCTGGCACGGCCAGCGCTTTTCCGCCGATCAGGTGCATTTCGTCTGCCCCTGGCATGGCTACGAATACGATCTGCGGACCGGTGAATGCGCGGCCGATCGGCGTCTCAAGCTGAAGACCTACGAGGTGGTGCGGCGTGGTGAGGACGTCTATGTCCGCGCCGACTGACGCCGCGGCGACGGCGGCCTTGCTCGCGGGTCTGCCGCACATGCGCGACGACGAGCTTCAGTCGCTGCTTGCGGCAACCATCCGCGAATATGCCGCGCGGGCCGAAACCTCTGACGATCCGCTGGCCGCGCTGCCGCCAGAGAGCGATGTCAGCGCTACCGAGGCCATGCTTGTGGTCTCCGCGATCCTGAAGGCCGTGAACATCCAGGTGTTCGAACTCGGGATGTGGCAATCCTGGTCGGGACGGTGAACGAGGCGAATATGGAACTTCCGCTCAGCGATTATCGCAAGATGGCCGTGGCCGAATTCGACACGACCAAGCTGCTCGCCCATGCCGCCCAGCAGGCCAAGGATCGGGGCTACGACCGCTTCCCGATTGTGGATGTGGACTCCCATCACTACGAGTCCGAATCCATGTCCGAGATCCTCGAATATCTGGACGATCCGGTTCTGCGCCAACTCATGCTCAGCGCGGGTCAGGCCAATGCCAAGAACAACGGCGTGTTGCCAACCGGCGTCGGCTATCAGGACATGGGCGGACGGGTTACCCGGTATCCGCTGCGCAAGATGGAGAAGGCCGACGGCCCCCAGCATCGCGACATCACGCTGACCAAGCGGTGGATGGATTGCATGGGTGTCGACATCGCGATCCTCTTTCCGACGCCGATGCTTCAACTCGGTGTGCATCCGCAGGTCGAAGTCGAAGTCGCACTGGCGCGCGCCTATAATCGATGGCTCTGCGAGAAAGTACTAGCGAAGGAGCCTCGCCTTCGCTCCATGCTCTATTTGCCCTTCAACGACGCCGAAGCCAGCTTCCGCATGGTGCAGGAATTCGGCCGGCACGAGGGCGTCTGCGGCTTCATGGTCACGGCGGCGCGCTACCGGCCGGTGCACCACAATTCCTATATGAAGACCTATGCGCTTCTGGAGGATCTCGGGCTGCCGCTCGGCTTCCATGCCGCCTATAACTGGAACGACCAGTCGATGTCGATGCTGAACCGGTTCATCTCGGTGCATGCGCTCGGCTTCACGGTTCACAACATGATCCACATGGCGAACTGGATCGTGAACGGGCTGCCGGAGCGCTTCCCCAAGCTCAAGGTCGTGTGGATCGAAAGCGGCCTTGCATGGATCCCGTTCATGATGCAGCGCTTCGACAACGAATACATGATGCGCTCGTCCGAGGCGCCGGCGCTGAAGCGGCCGCCGAGCGACTACATGCGCGAGATGTTCTACACGACGCAGCCGATGGAAATGACCGACATGGGCGCGCTGGAAACCACGATGCGCATGATCAACGCCGAGACCCAGCTGATGTATTCGTCGGACTATCCGACTGGGATTTTGATTTGCCGTCGACGATCTACGATCTGCCGTTTCTCTCGGAGACCGCAAAGCGCAACATTCTCGGCGGCAACGCCATCAGGCTGTTCAATCTGAAGCTGCCCGAGAAGAAGCTGGCGCAGGTGGCGTGATGACCTGATCGGATACCGGCGTCATTGCGAGCGCAGCGAAGCAATCCATAAGCGATTGCACGGTATCGTGGATTGCGTCGTCGCTTCGCTCGTCGCGATGACGACTTTGTCGAAATAGACCGGACACGAAAGAAGATCCGGCCATAAACCACGGGAGGACGTCATGCTGAGGCTTATCTTGGCCGCACTTGCCCTTGCGCTCTCGCCGCTTGCGGCGGCCGCGCAGACCGACACGCTGAAGGTTGCGATCTCGCAGCGGTTTTTCTGGGACTCGTCCTTTGTCGAATTCGCCGAGAAAGCCGGATTCTTCAAGGAAGCCGGCCTTACGGTGGAGCCGTTCTATACCGATGGCGGCGCGGCGACCCTGACCACGGTACTCTCGGGCAGCACCGATATCGGGCTCTCCAACGGACTGCTGGGCGTGATCGGAGCCTATGTGAAGGGCGCGCCGGTGCGCGTGATTTCCGCGCAGATGACCGGCGCCGGCGAGCTCTATTGGTACGTGAAGTCCGACAGCCCGATCAAATCGTTCAAGGACCCGGCGATCAAGACCGTGGCGTTTTCCTCGCCTGGCTCTTCGTCGAACCTGATCCTGCTCGCGCTGCTCAAGCAGGCCGGCTCCGGCGCGAAGACGGTGGCGACCGGCGGTGCGCCCGCGACACTGACGCAAGTGATGACCGGACAGATCGATGTCGGCTGGGCGGCAGCGCCGTTCGGTCTGAAACAGCTCAACGAGCAGCAGATCCGCGTGGTTGCCCGCACCCTCGACGTGCCGCAGCTCGCCAACCAGACGATCCGAGTGAACATCGCCAACGAGAATGCGCTGAAGACCAAGCGCGCCGCGATCGAGAAATTCATGCGCGTCTATGCACGCGCGATCGACTGGGCCTACGGGAATCCCCGCGCCATCGAGATCTTCGCCGAGAACATGAAGCTGCCGCCCGACATCGCGAAGAAAGCCGTCAGCGAATTCTATCCGAAGGCGGGGCTGCAGATCGGCGAGATCAAGGGCCTCGACCTCACGCTGCAGGATGCGCTGGACTACAAATACATCCCTGCGGCGAAGACGGCGCAGGATATCGCGCCGCTTTTCGATATCGTCTACAAGCCCGGAAAATGAGGAACCCTGCGCAAGCAGCGGGTCTCCATTTCCTGATTTGAAACACCCATCGGCCGACGGATTTGCCCCGGCATGCGAGCATTGCATCGCATGCGCGGGGGCTGGTAGCATTGATCCGTGGCGGCCTTATCGGCACGCCGAACAAATCCACAAAACCGACCGGAGGGTTCGCCTATGGCGTACAACATTCTCATTCTGGGCGCAGCTTACGGTTCGCTGCTCGCCTCGAAGATGCTGTTCGGCGGACACAAGATCCATCACGTGTGTCTGCCCGCCGAAGCGGACCTCATCAATTCGCAAGGCTTCCTCATTCGCCTGCCGGTGAAGGGCCGCAAGGACCCCGTCATCCTGGATTCGCGCAAGCTTCCGGGGCAGGTGACCGCGAGCGGTGCGGCCGGTGTCGATCCCTCGAAATACGATCTGGTCGGCCTTGCCATGCAGGAGCCGCAATATCGCTCGCCGGGGGTGCGCGAGCTCCTGGATGCCGTGGCGAAATCGCGCGTGCCCTGCATGTCGATCATGAACATGCCTCCGCTTGCCTATATGCGGCGTATTCCCGGGCTGAACGCGGACTCGCTGAAGCCCGCCTATACCGATCCCAGCGTCTGGGACAATTTCGATCCCGGAAAGATCACGCTGTGCAGCCCCGACCCGCAGGCGATTCGTCCCCCGGACGAGCCGGCCAATGTGCTGCAGGTGACGCTGCCGACCA
>Ga0180222_1002406_pt1 | contig 15075 bp, 7 predicted proteins | sample eDN5th37CKraftOP_FD_151336 | JGI IMG/M metagenome (GOLD analysis project Ga0180222, IMG submission 151336) | Enriched Organic Plus compost microbial communities from Emeryville, California, USA - eDNA 5th pass 37_C Kraft OP (version 2) (version 2) ... | reverse complement strand
CGGCTTGACGCCGGCCAGCAGCACCCAGGGACGCTCGTGATGCTCGGACCCGATGCTGAAGACGACCTCGCCTGGCCGCGGACGTGTGATGCTCAGGCTGATGTGCTCGAACACCGAGCGCTGGCCGTTGCGCTGGTCGTCGACGACCACGCGCCCGTTCTTGAGGCCGATCTCGTTGAGATCGTAACCGTCGAGGCCGAGCGCGCTCAGACTGTCGATCCAGGCGAGGAAGCCGGAGAAGTTCCGCGGCGAGTCGCGCAGGAAGGTCTTCGAGGGCTGCGCGATGATCTCGGTGACCGCGGTGGGCGTGGAAGGCACCACCTTGGCCCCGGACGGCGTGGCGTCGTTGGCGAGCAGCGTGAACTGACCATCGGCGCTGATGCGCACTGAAATCTCCGCCCCGACGAGGTTGAGGCTCTCGGCGCGCGGAGAGCCGGTCAGGAGGCTGGAATGCGACAGCCCGACCTCGGCGCGCGGCGCGCTGGCGACCACCTTGCCGTCCGGCTCGCGCACCACGATGTCGCGGATGCGCACCGCAGTGCGTCCCTGCTCGTCACGCTCGATGACCGTGCCGCCGACCTCCACCTTGTGGCGCATGCCGAAGTTCTGCTCGATCGCGGCGGTGATCCAGGGCGTGGCGATGTCGAGCGAGATGGGACCCGAGGAGAGCCGCCACCAGAGTACGCCGAGGCCGAGCGCCACGACGATCACGGTCGCTCCGAGCACCATGCCCGCGCGCCGCAGGTGCGGCCATATCATCGCGAGGCGATAGCGGGTGCCGGCTCCCCCGAGGCGGTCGAGGTGACGGAACCGATTGAACGGGCGCAGCAGGTGAACGAGCGGACCGAAGGAGTAGCGCCGTGACGACGCGCCCGCGCGCGCGGACCGCTGCACGCGGGGCGCATGGTGCGCGCGGATGTCCGGGTGCGCATCGAAATCGGCGTCGAACCGATGTGCGGGTGCGGGCTTGCGGCGCCGGGGCGCGAAGTGGAGGTGCCGCAGACGATTGAGCGGCCGCAGCAGATGAAGCAGCGGACCGAAGACGTAGCTCCGGTGTGCGGACGTCTGCCCGCAGCGCGCACGCTCGCGGCGATGCTCGTCCAGACTCGCCTCGAGTCCCCGCAGCGCGTCGAGCTTATGCCTGTTGTCGGCCATTCCCCGGCGGATGTCCCCTCTGCGCCGATCCGTCGGCAATCAGCGCATCTGTCGGCGCCAGCCCCGGCCGGCACCAGACCTTAACCCCACGATTCGCACCCCGCAGGCTCGACTTGAGCACGCGACCCCAGGCCCCCACAATGGCCGTGCGAAAGCGACGAAAGGAAGGCATATGGCCGCAAAACTGGTCCCGGGCAGCCCCGCCCCCGACTTCGAGCTGCCCACGGACGATGGCGAGACCGTCCGCCTGCGGGACTTCAAGGGCAAGAAGCTGGTCATCTTCTTCTACCCGCGCGCCGACACGCCCGGCTGCACCCGCGAATCGATCGCCTTTTCGGAGCTCAAGAACGCATTCGCGAAGGCCGGCACGGCGGTCCTCGGCGTCTCGGCAGACGAAGTGGAGGCGCAGGAGGCATTCAAGAAGAAGCACCGCCTCAAGGTGCCGCTCGGCTCCGACACAACCCGCAAGATGCTCAAGGACTACGGCGCCTGGGGCGAACGCTCGCTCTACGGCCGCAAGTTCATGGGCATCATCCGCTCGACCGTCCTGATCGATGCGAAGGGCCGCGTCGCGCAGGTGTGGCCCAAGGTGCGGGTCGACGGGCACGCCGAGGCCGTGCTCGAGGCCGCGCGCGCTCTGACAGTTTGAGGAAAATTAACCACGAGCGGCTCTAATCGCGTGAACGCAGGTCGGGCGAAGTGGCAACCGGTTCGCCTTCCGCCTGCGTCACGTCAATACTTGCGCGCGTCCGCACGCAAAACCGGTGACCACTTTTGCGAGATGGCGCGCCGCTGGCGGCGGTTGCGGGCGATTCACCCGCCTCGACCGCGGCCGGCGCGGGAACATCGATGTCGTACAGGTCCTCCACCGTCCGCCGGCCGGGCGAGCATGTCGCACGCGCCGCCGAATTTTCCGCGCACGCGCCGGAGCATCGTGATCACGGACATCGTCCCGCGCACGTGCGCCATGCGCACGCGCGGCCGGCGGCCTCCGACTACACGTTCACGCATGGCAAGCGCCGGGTCCGCATCGGTCCCGTGGCGTTCTGGATCTGCGTTGGCACGCTGGTCGTGATGGCGGGCTGGACCATGGTCACGGCCACCTATTTCGCGTTCAAGGACGACGTGCTCAAGCGGCTGATCGCCCGCCAGAGCGAGATGCAGCACGCCTACGAGGACCGCATCGCGGAGATGCGCACGCAGATCGACCGCGTCACCAGCCGGCAGCTGCTCGATCAGGAACAGTTCGAGCAGAAGCTCGACCAGATCGCGCGGCGGCAGGCGGCGCTCGAGTCTCGCACGACCACCCTGAGCACGCTCGCCGATCCGACGATCACCGGCTCGATCAAGGGCTCGGTGCCGCCGGCTTCGCACAAGCCCATCCCGCTGTCCGATCGCGGCGCCAAAGTCGAACGCGGGCTGGCGGGAATCGTCGCGCGCTTCACCGGGCGCAACAATTCCGGCGGGCTCACCGGAACGCTGGCGCGTTTGCAGGACTCGCTCGACCGCGTCGAGACGCGGCAGGCCTCGGCGCTCGCCAACATCGAGGAAGGCTTCAACGGCAAGGCGCGGCGCATCCGCGGTGTACTGGTCGAGCTCGGCGTGGAAGCCGGCAAACCGCTGCCGGCCGCGGCGGGCGGACCGTTCGTGCCGCTCAAGACGTCGTCCGAGCGCAACGCATTCGACCGCTACATCGAGCGCGTGAACGTCGCCCGTTCGCACGTCGACCGCCTCACCCACAAGCTGATGAGCGTACCCCTGCGGCGGCCGCTGGCGGGCGAGCTCGATCAGAGCTCCGGCTTCGGCGTGCGCGTGGATCCCTTCCTGGGACGGCCCGCCATGCATACGGGCGTCGACTTCCGCGGCGACACCGGCGATCCGGTGCGCGCGACCGCGACCGGCACCGTCACGCAGGCCGGCTGGAGCGGCGGCTACGGCAAGATGGTCGAAATCCGGCACGGCAACGGGCTGTCGACGCGCTACGGACACCTGTCGGAGATCCTCGTGCGCGAGGGCCAGAGCGTGAGGATCGGGCAGATCGTCGGACGCGTCGGCTCGACCGGGCGTTCGACCGGGCCGCATCTGCACTATGAAACCCGCCGCGACGGCGACGCCGTCGACCCGACGAGGTTCCTGCGCGCCGGCGCGAAGCTGGGGCTGGCCTTCTAGAGGCGCTCTAGTTGACGCGTGCGCCCGACGCCTTCACCACCTTGGCCCACTTCTCGGTTTCGTCGGCGTTGATCTTCGCGAAGTCCTCGGGCGATCCGACGATCGGCATGCCGCCGAGCTCGGCCATCTTGGCCTGGATCTTCGGGTCCGCCATCGCGAGGTTCACTTCCTTGTTCAGCTTGTCGACGATCGCACGTGGCGTTCCGCTGGGAACGCCGAGCCCGAACCAGGCGCTCGCCTCATAGCCCGGCACGCTCTCCGCCACCGTCGGCACGTCCGGCAATGCCTCCGAGCGCCTGGCGGTGGTGACCGCCAGCGGCCGCAGCTTGCCCGCCCGGATATGCTCGATCGAGGACGGCATGTTGTCGAACATCACGTGCGTCTGCCCGCCGAGAAGGTCGGTCAGCGCGGGAGCCGAGCCGCGGTACGGCACGTGCACGAGCTTGACCCCGGTCATCAGCATGAAGAGCTCGCCCGAGAGATGAATCGACGTTCCGTTTCCGGACGAGGCCATGTTGACCTTGCCGGGATTGGACGTCGCGTACTTCACGAACTCCGACACGGTCTTCACCGGCACGGACGGATTGACCTCCATGACGTTGGGAACGCGGATGAAACCGGCGACCGACGCGATGTCGTGCAGGAAGTTGAACTTCAGATTCTGGTAGAGCGTAGCATTGATCGCGTTGGCCGGATTGACGAGCAGCAGCGTGTAGCCGTCCGGCGGCGCATGCGCGACGGCCTCGGTCGCGATGTTGTTGCCCGCGCCGGGGCGGTTTTCGACGATGAACTGCTGGCCGAGCCGGTCCGAGAGCCGTTGCGCGAAGATGCGCGCGAGAATGTCGGTCGAGCCGCCGGCCGGATAGCCGACCAGCCATTTCACCGGACGATTGGGATAATCGCTCTGCGCGTTGGCCGCGCACGAGAACAGGAACAGCAGTCCCAGGGCAGGCATCATCGATCGCAGAGCGCGCATACGTCCTCCCTTTGTGCTGGGGCGTACGCGAGTCGAGCCCGGCCGCCCGCTGTTGTGCGGGCCAAGCATGACTGAGCCTGCGCGTCACGCCAAGCCCGGCCGTGACGGATCGAACAGTCTGGATGTAGCTGATCTGAATCCGGATGCGGGCCGAGGCGGAGCTACATCTGCTCCACGTCCTCTGTTCGCCGTCCTCCGTTGGCCGTCCTCTGCCCGCGGCCCCTACTCGACGTCCTCGATTTCCTTCGGCCCCTCGCCGAAGGCGCGCTGCGCCAGCGTCGCCTCCATGAATTGGTCGAGGTCGCCATCGAGCACGGCGGCGGTGTTGGAGGTCTGCACGCCCGTGCGCAGATCTTTCACCATCTGATAGGGCTGCAGCACGTAGGAGCGGATCTGATGGCCCCAGCCGATGTCGGTCTTGGCGGCCTGATCGGCGACCGCCTGCTCCTCGCGACGCTTGAGCTCGCGCTCATAGAGCCGCGCCCGCAGCATGTCCCAGGCCTGCGCGCGGTTGCGGTGCTGCGAGCGATCGTTCTGACACACCACCGCGATGCCGGTCGGGATGTGCGTCAGGCGCACCGCGGACTCGGTCTTGTTGACGTGCTGGCCGCCCGCCCCGCCCGCCCGCATCGTGTCGACGCGCACGTCCGCTTCCTTGATGTCGATGACGATGCGGTCGTCGACCACGGGATACACCGTCACGCCTGCGAAGGACGTGTGGCGGCGCGCGTTGGAATCGAACGGCGAGATGCGCACGAGCCGGTGCACGCCGTTCTCGGTCTTGAGCCAGCCGTAGGCATTGCGGCCCTTGACCTGGATCGTCGCCGACTTGATGCCGGCCTCCTCGCCCGCGGTCTCTTCCAGATACTCGATCTTGAAGCCGTGCTTCTCGGCCCAGCGCGTGTACATGCGCAGCAGCATGTTCGCCCAGTCCTGGCTCTCGGTGCCGCCCGAGCCGGCGTGGACCTCGAGGTAAGTGTCGTTCGTGTCGGCTTCGCCCGACAGCAGCGCCTCGAGCTCGCGGCGGCCGACTTCCGCGCGCAGCTCGCGCAGCGCCTCCTCGGCCTCCGCCACCACCGATTGATCCTTCTCGGCCTCGCCAAGCTCGATCATGCCGACATGGTCGTCGAGCTCGCGCTCGACCTTCTGGATCACGTCGAGCTGGCCCTCCAGCGCCGTGCGCTCCTGCATCAGGCGCTGCGCGCGCTGGGTGTCGTTCCAGAGACTGGGGTCCTCGGCGAGCTTGTTCAGCTCGTCCAGGCGTTCGCGGGCCTTGGGGACGTCAAAGATGCCTCCTCAGCAGCCCGACCGACCGCTTGATGTCTTCGACGAGGTTTTCGGTTTCCGCGCGCATCTGTCTTTCGAATCCGGAACGAAGTGGGGATGTAGCGACTGCGCGGCGCGGGCGCAACAGGCGCGCCCGCCCCTCTGCGGGCCGCCGCTAGTACAGGCCGCTGCCGGTGCGCACCGCGCGGTCGACGTCAGGGGTCACAGCGACAGGCGAGCCGTCGGATTGCACCACCCCGATGATCGAGTTGCTGTCCGGCGGCGCCGTACCCGGCTTGAAAGCCTCCAGGATGGCGTTCTGGCCCGGTCCTGCCCGGAGGCCGCTCTTGGGATCGATGCGGATCAGCTTGATGCCCGGAGGCACGCGGAACGGCACCGCCGGGCGATCGGCGAGCGCCACCTGCAGGAAGTCGCGCACGATCGGCGCGGCAAGATGGCCGCCGGTCGCGCCACGCCGGATGTGACGCGGCTTGTCGTAGCCGAGATAGACGCCGACGGCGAGTTCGGGCGTGAAGCCGATGAACCACACGTCCTTCTCGTCGTTGGTGGTGCCGGTCTTGCCGGCCACCGGCTTGCCGACCGCGCGCACCACCGTGCCGGTGCCGCGCTGGACGACGCCCTCCATCATCGAGGTGATCTGATAGGCGGTCATCGGATCGAGCACCTGCTCGCGCCGATCGATCAGCGCCGGCTCGGGCTGATTCTTCCAACCTTCGGCCTCGCAGCCGCGGCATTCGCGCTGGTCATGCTTGAAGATCGTATGGCCGTAACGGTCCTGGATGCGGTCGATGAATGTCGGAATGACCCGGCGGCCGCCATTGGCGAACATCGAGTAGGCCGTGGTCATGCGCATGACCGTGGTCTCGCCGGCGCCGAGCGCGAACGACAAGTAGTTCGGGAGGTTGTCGTAGACGCCGAAGCGGCGCGCGTATTCGCCGATCATCGGCATGCCGATGTCCTGCGCGAGGCGCACCGTCATGACGTTGCGCGAGTGCTCGATGCCGAAGCGCAGCGTCTGAGGGCCGTAGTATTTGCCGGTCGCATAGTTCTCCGGGCGCCAGGGCGGCAGCCCCGGCCCCTGGTCGATCTCCACCGGCGCGTCGATCACCACGGTCGACGGCGTGTATCCGTTGTCCAGCGCCGCGGCGTAGACGAACGGCTTGAACGAGGAGCCGGGCTGACGCATGGCCTGCGTCGCCCGGTCGAACTGGCTCTGATCGAATGAGAAACCGCCGACGATCGCCAGCACGCGACCGGTGTTCGGATCCATCACCACCATGGCGCCGGAGATCTCCGGCACCTGGCGCAGACGGTACTGCGAGTGATCATTGGCAAGCGGCTCGACGTAGATCACGTCGCCGGGACTGAGCACCTGACCGACCTTGGTGATTCCGCCCTTTGGCGTCGGACCGCTCGCCGGCTTCGCCCATTTCACGCCTTCGAGCGGAATGTTGCCGACCTCCCGCTCGCGCACGACCGCACCGCCCGGCTCGCGCGAGGGCTGAAACCCGATGCGCGCGGCCTGATCGCTGACGTCGAGCACGACGGCCATCCGCCACGGCGAGATGTCCGACAGAGCCCTCACGTCGGCGAGCTTGACGCCCCAGTCGCCGGAGACGTCGATGCGCGTGACCGCCCCGCGGTAGCCCTGCGTCTCGTCGAACTTCACCACGCCGTCGACGAAAGCCTTGCGCGCCACGGCCTGGATCTTCGGATCGAGCGTGGTGCGCACGGAGAGGCCGCCCTCGTAGAGCTTCTTCTCACCGTACTTCTCGAGCACGACGCGCCGCACTTCCTCGGCGAAGTATTCAGCGGCATGGATATGCGCGCCGCGCGTGCGGTTGGCGACGTTGAGCGGAGCCTTCTTGGCCTTTTCCGCGTCGGCGGCACTGATGTAGCCGTCGTCGCGCATGCGGTCGATGACGTAGTTGCGCCGTTCGATCGCGCGCTCGCGGTTGCGGAACGGATGCAGCTCGCTCGGGGCCTTGGGCAGCGCCGCAAGATAGGCCGCCTCGGGAATGGTCAGCTCGTGCACCGACTTGTCGAAATAGAGCAGCGAGGCGGCGGCCACGCCGTAGGCGGAGAAGCCGAGATAGATCTCGTTGAGATAGAGCTCGAGGATCTTGTCCTTGGGATAGGTGCGCTCGATCTTGAGCGCCAGCAGCGCCTCCTTGATCTTGCGCTCGAAGGAGACCTCGTTGGTGAGCAGGAAGTTCTTGGCGACCTGCTGGGTGATGGTCGAGGCGCCCTGCGGCCGCCGGTTGGTGCCGAGGTTCTGCAGATAGAGAACGCCGGCGCGTAGAATGCCCTGGAAGTCGAGCCCGCCGTGCTCGTAGAAATTCTTGTCCTCCGCCGCGACGAAGGCGTTGGTGACCAGCTTGGGCACCGCCTGGATCGGCAGGTAAAGCCGCCGCTCGGTGGCGTATTCGGCGAGCAGCGAGCCGTCCGATGCGTGCACGCGCGTCATCACCGGCGGCTCGTAGTCCTTGAGCTGGGAATAGTCCGGCAGGTCCTTGGAGAAATGCCAAAGCAGGCCGGCGACGGCCCCGACCCCGACGATGAACAGCGTCGTCCCGGCTGCGAACAGGAAGCCGAGGAAGCGAAGGACGAGCTTCATGCGTTGTTCCTGCCCACCGACCTCAATCCGGACGGCCGAGAAGCCGTCCACCCCCAACACATGATCTGCGCGCGGGTAGCGCGACGCACAGAATATAACGGATACGGCAACTTACTCGCCCCGGTTTATGTTGAAACTTGGGCCGGCGGGCCCTGCTCACTCTTGTTGCGCGCCGGTCAGGCCGGCCGCTCCGGCCCCGGCGACCCGCGTGCTGAAATAATTGCCGACCGCATCCACGATCGCGTCGCCTGTGCGGCGGCGCCACGTGTCGGACGTGAGCTGCTTGAGGTCGCTGGCGTTCGACACGTAGCCGAGTTCCAACAGGACCGATGGCACGTCCGGAGCCTTGAGCACGCGGAAACCCGCCGACTTGAGTGGATTCTTATGCAGGCGGGCGGCCGACTTCAGCTCTCCGACCAGCACCCGCGAGAACTGCGCCGAGAATGCCTTGGTTTCGCGTTGCGCCAGATCGATCAGGATATCCGCGATGTCATTGGGCTCCGACGTCAGGTCGACGCCCGCGATGACGTCGGCGCGATTCTCGGCGTCCGCCAGCCGGGCTGCCTCCGAGTCCGAGGCGCGCTCCGACAGAGTATAGACCGTCGCCCCACGGGCGTCGCCGTCGCCGCGCGCCAGCGCGTCGCAATGGATGGAGATGAAAAGCTGCGCGTTGCGGTTGCGCGCCAGCTTCACCCGGTCAGCCAGGGTAATGAAGCTGTCGTCGGTGCGCGTCATCACCACGCGGTACTTGCCTGTGCGCTCGAGCTTGTCGCGCAACATCAGGGCGAATTCCAGCACCAGGTTCTTCTCGTGCACGCCGTTCGAGGCCCGGGTCCCGGTATCGATCCCACCATGGCCGGGGTCGAGAACGATGATCGGACGCGGATCGCCGGTGCTCACGGGATCGCGCTCCACCCGGCGCGAGGTTTCCGTTGCGCGCGGCAGGCGATTGTCGATTGCGCTGGCGCGCAGGAAGGTGGCCCGGTCCACCGCTGCAAGATCGAGCACCAGGCGAGCGGGCTGCCCCTCCGACCTGTCCAGCACGAAGGCCTTCTCCACCCGCACCGGTCCGGCCAGGTCGAGCACGATCCGCGAGCCGCCCGGCATGACCAGTCCATAGCGGAAAGCCTTGATCAACCCGCGGCCGGACTCCCCGGCCCGCGGCGGCAGTTGGAACGTCACCTGCGGCAGGTCGACGACCACCCGATAGGGATCGGCCAGGGTGAATGCGCGCAGATCGATCTTATGGGTCAGATCGACCACGAAACGGGTCCGCTTGGCATCCCCTCCCAGACGGTAATCGGTGGCGACCGGGAATGGAGCGGACGCATGGGCGGGCTCCGTCGCCCCGGCGCGCCCGTCCGCCAGCGCGGACGTGAGCACCGCCAGGACAAGCGCAACGGCAAGCCGGCCGGGACTGCGCCGCCGCCCGGACCTCGGGTCGCCGTTCCGCTGGGCCGCGCTCGATTGCATCCCCGCCAGAGCCCCCACCTTTTTTGCTGGAACGCGCTCCGCCTCTTACTGCATTAGGCGCCCATGGTTAATCCTGATTTAAGGATTCACCCGCGGTAATCCCCGTCCGGTTGTGAACAGCCCCGGCCCAGCGTGCATTTCGCCACAAATCACGGGTTTTCCCGGCTCGAATCAAGCGCTTGCCAACCCCCTGCGCTCGGCCCTATGTAAGAGTCCTGACGGTTCCCGATTCCGGTCTTGCCACGCTCGGGCATCCGGCACGCCGGCAGCCTAGCGCTCAGATCGAGGCCGAGGAGCCGATTGAGCCGCAAGCTGGCGCCCCGCTGCCCCATTCGAAGGACGACCGGTCTGCGCGCGGTGCTCCCGTTCGCTCGGGACAGTCAGAACAGACCCATAGGCAGCGCCCGCGCTGCCGCCCTGTCGAGGGCTGAAAGTCATGCCGCCACTTTACGCAATGGTCGCCGTTGCTGCCGCCTCAGGCAGCGGACGCGTGGCCGCGTGCGCAGGCGCGTACAGTGACTGGACGCCCGTATCTCTGCGTTCAACCTCACATTCGGCGGACCTTACCTCGCGCGACATCCGGCGGCGATCGCCCCGGGCCCTCGTCGACGCGCGGCGTCGCGCCGCAAAGAGAATATTCAATGGCCAACAAAATGCTCATCGACGCGGCCCACCCGGAGGAAACTCGGGTCGTGGTGCTGCGTGGAAATCGCGTCGAGGAATTCGACTTCGAATCCGCCAACCGGCGCCAGCTGCGCGGTAACATCTATCTCGCCAAAGTCACCCGCGTCGAACCGTCCCTGCAAGCCGCCTTCGTTGATTACGGCGGCAATCGCCACGGATTCCTGGCGTTCAGCGAAATCCATCCCGACTACTACCAGATCCCCGTCGCGGATCGGCAGGCTCTGATCGCCGAGGAAGAACGCGCGCACCGCGCCGCCGAGGCCGAGCACGAAAGCCGCGCCGAACGTTCACGTGGCCGCGGTCGCGGACGGGGCGCACGCCGCGCCCAGGAGGTGGTGCGTAGCGCGCCGGTCGAAGCTCCCGTCGAGGAGGCCCAGGCCGGAGAGGACATCTCCGACGCCCGGCTCGTCGAAGCGCAGGCCGAAGAGGTCGCAACCGAAGTCCTCATCAGTCCCTCCGCAGGAGAACTGGCCCTCGGCGAAAATCCCGCGAGCGAATCCGCGCCGGCCGACTCCGGTCTGTCCTCGATCGAGGACGACCATTCCGACCATGAGGCCGCCGGCGACGACGAGCACGAGCCTGGCGACGAACAGCACGAGCCTGGCGACGAACAGCACGAGCTCGGCGACGAGCAGCATGACGAGCAGCACGAGGCGTCCGCCGAAGATGCCGCCGCCCATGAGGTGGACGAGGCGCACGACGACGGCGAAGCCGCCGACGAGGCATCGGACGGCGAAGGCGAGCCCGCCGCCGAAGAGGAAGACGTCGTCGAATCCGTCGGTGGCGCCGACGCCATGGAAGAGGTGGCCGAGCGCGCCCCGCGCCTGCGCCGCCAGTACAAGATCCAGGAAGTCATCAAGCGCCGGCAGATCATGCTGGTGCAGGTGGTGAAGGAGGAGCGCGGCACCAAGGGCGCGGCGCTCACGACCTACCTCTCGCTCGCCGGCCGCTATTCGGTGCTCATGCCGAACACCGCGCGCGGCGGCGGCATCTCGCGCAAGATCACCAGCGCGCAGGACCGATCGCGACTCAAGGAGGTCGCCTCCGCGCTCGAGGTCCCGGAAGGCATGGGCGTCATCCTGCGCACCGCCGGCGCCGCGCGCACGCCGACCGAGATCAAGCGCGATTTCGAATACCTGCTGCGGGTGTGGGAGAACGTCCGCGACCTGACGCTCAAATCGACGGCCCCGACGCTCGTCTACGAGGAAGGCTCGCTGGTCAAGCGCGCCATCCGCGATCTCTACAACAAGGACATCGACGAGGTGCTCGTGGCGGGCGAAGCCGCCTACCGCGAGGCCAAGGACTTCATGCGCATGCTGATGCCCACGCATGCCAAGAACGTGAAGCTCTACCACGAGACCACGCCGATGTTCTCGCGCTTCGGCATCGAGAGCCAGCTCGACGCGATGTTCTCCCCCGTCGTGACCCTGCGGTCCGGCGGCTATATCGTGCTCAACCAGACCGAGGCGCTGGTCTCCATCGACGTGAACTCGGGCCGCGCCACGCGCGAGCACCACATCGAGGACACCGCGCTCAAGACCAATATCGAGGCAGCCGAGGAGATCGCCCGCCAGTTGCGCCTGCGCGATCTCGCGGGCCTCGTCGTGATCGACTTCATCGACATGGACGAGAACCGCAACAACCGCGCCGTGGAACGGCGGCTCAAGGACGCGCTCAAGAACGATCGCGCCCGGATCCAGGTCGGCCGCATCTCGCACTTCGGCCTGCTCGAAATGTCGCGCCAGCGCATCCGCACCAGCGTGCTGGAAAGCTCGACCGACAAGTGCCCGCATTGCGGCGGCAGCGGGCACGTGCGCTCGGTGGCCTCGCTCTCGCTGCAGCTCCTGCGCGTCATCGAGGAGACGCTGTTGCGCGGCGCGACGCACGACCTGATCGTGCGCACCAACAACGAAGTCGCGCTCTACATCCTCAACCACAAGCGCGGCCATCTGCGCGATCTCGAGAGCCGCTTCCGCATCACCATCACCGTGACCGCGGATGCGACAATGGGCGGGCAGCAGCCGTTCCTGGTCGAGAAGGGCGAGCAGGTCCACTCCCCCGAGCAGGCGCGCGCCATCGCGGCCGAGCCGTTCGGCGTGGCACCGGCCATCGCGGAAGAAGAGGAACCCGAGGGCGAAGCTCTCGAGGAGCCGTTGGAAGGCGAAGAGCCCGTCGAAGGCGAAGCGGCGCTGGAGGCCGACGAGGAAACCGCAGAGGAGCCGCGCGAGGGCGGCCGGCGGCGGCGCCGGCGGCGCCGGCGCGGTGGCGTCCGCCAGGGCGAACAGGCAGCGCCTGCGGAGCATGAGGCCGCCGAAGAGGCCGCGGGCGAAGCCGAGGAGACCGGCGCCGAAACCGAAGGCGAGGAACACCCGGAACAGTCCGGCGGCCCTGAAGGCGCGGAGGCGCCCCGGCGCCGCCGGCGGCGCGGGCGCCGCGGCGGACGGCGCAACCGGCGGGGCGAAGAGCAGGCCACCACCTCCGACGAGGAGTCGGAGGGCTCCGAGGCAAACGGCTACGCCGACGAATCGGGCGCCGCGGCTGAACCGGCCCGCGCGGACGAGATCGAGGAAGCTCATGACCATGAAGCGGGCGTCGAGCCGGAAGTCGCCACGGCCGTCGCCGACTTTGGCGGCCCGCCGCGCGAACTGACGGAAAGTCCTGCCCAGGACACCCCCACGCCGAGCGCGGCCTCGCGGCGACGCTCGACGGTGCGCGAGCGCGTCTCGCTCGAGAACCTCACCAGCGCGCCGAGCCCCGCCCCCTCGCCCGTTTCGTCGGCCGAAAGACCTGTTGCCGCCGCACCGGATGGCGAATCCGAGGCTGCCGGCGAACAGACGGACAGGCCTCGCCGCACGGGCTGGTGGGCGAAGCGGCTGCTGGGCGATCGTGGCTAACGCCTGCCGTTCGAGGCCTGCATCGGCGATGCAGGCCTCGGAATTCAGCGCGACGGCCGCAGCATGTCATCCGCGTGTGGCTTTCGGCCTCGAAGGTTCTGCCTGAACGGGCCGACCGCAGACCCGCAAGCCGCCACACCAGCCAGCCGAGAGCGCGATGCAAAGCCGTTTCCACGAGCACGACGCCAAGGCCGCCGTGGAGACCTACGCCGCGGCCGGCATCAATGAGGATATCGCCCTGCGCGTCTATACGACGCGTCTGCTGGGCCAGGATCCCAAGCTCGTCCTCCACGGCGGCGGCAACACGTCGGTGAAGACGCGCGTGCGCGACCTGATGGGCGACGACACCGACGTGCTGTGCGTCAAGGGCTCGGGCTGGGACATGGCGGTGATCGAGCCGGCCGGTCTGCCCGCCGTTCGGCTCGCGCCGCTGCGCCGCCTGCGCGAGCGCGACGCGCTCGGCGATGAAGAGATGGTGGCGGCCCAGCGCGCCAACCTGATCGACCCCGGCGCGCCGACACCGTCCGTCGAGACCTTGCTGCACGCCTTCGTGCCGCACAAGTTCGTGGACCACACGCACGCGACGGCGGTGCTCAGCCTCGTCGACCAGCCTGACGGCGAAGCGATCTGCGCCGACGTCTACGAGGGCCGCATGGGCATCGTGCCCTACATCATGCCCGGCTTCGCGCTCGCCAAGCGCGCGGCGGAAGTCTACGAGGCCAGCCCGCAGGCGATCGGGCTGATCCTGCACAAGCACGGCATCTTCACCTTCGGCGCAACCGCGCGCGAAGCGTACGAGCGCATGATCGAGATGGTGTCGCTCGCCGAAGCGCGGCTCACGCGCGCACGCAAGGCCGTGTTCGCGACGGCGCAACTGCCCCAGCGCAGCGCGCCGCTCGCCGAGGTCGCCCCGGTGGTGCGCGGCGCCTGCGCGCTCACGGATCCCACCAACGAAGGCGCCTGGCGCCGCTTCGTCCTCGAGTTCCGCACCAGCCCCGCCGTCCTCAACTACGTCAACGGCGCCGAGGTTGAGCGTTACAGCCAGGCCGGCGTCATCACCCCCGACCACACGATCCGCACCAAGAACTGGCCCCTGGTCGCGCCGGCGCCCGATCACGCCAAGCCCGAAGCGTTCCGCGACGCGATGCGTAATGCCGTCGCCGCCTTCGTCGAGCGCTACCGCGCCTATTTCGAGCGGCACAATGCCCGCTTTGGCGGCGCGCGGCGGATGCTCGATCCCGCTCCGCGCGTGGTGCTGGTGCCCGGGCTCGGCCTGTTCGGGCTCGGCCGCAGCCGCAAGGACGCGCGCATCGCCGCCGACCTCGCGGAAGCCGCGGTCGAGGGCATCACCGACGCCGAGGCGATCGGCCGGTTCGAGTCGATCTCGGAAGCCGACATGTTCGATGTCGAGTACTGGTCGCTCGAGCAGGCCAAGCTCGGCAAGCAGCCGGAGGCTCCCCTCGCCGGCCAGGTCGCCGTTATCACCGGCGCCGCCGGCGCCATCGGCTCTGCGACGGCGAAGGCGTTCGCAGCGGCCGGCGCGCAGGTGGCGCTGCTCGACCGCGACGAAGCCGCGACCCAGGCGGCGGCCAAATCGCTCGGTGCGATCGCGATCCGCTGCGACGTGACGGACCCCGCCTCCGTGCGCGCGGCGTTCGATGCCGTGGTCGCGACCTATGGCGGCGTCGACATCCTCGTCTCGAATGCGGGGGCGGCCTGGCAGGGCCGCATCGGCGAGGTCGACGAGGCCGTGCTGCGCCAGAGTTTCGAGCTCAATTTCTACGGCCACCAGCGCGCCGCACAGGCGGCCGTGGGGATCA
>Ga0180222_1002403_pt1 | contig 15104 bp, 12 predicted proteins | sample eDN5th37CKraftOP_FD_151336 | JGI IMG/M metagenome (GOLD analysis project Ga0180222, IMG submission 151336) | Enriched Organic Plus compost microbial communities from Emeryville, California, USA - eDNA 5th pass 37_C Kraft OP (version 2) (version 2) ... | reverse complement strand
GGTTCGAGGCAATGCCTTCGAGCAGGCGGGTCGAGACGTCGCCGCTGAGGAAGGCGGGCGCGCGCACCACGTCGCGCAGCCAGCGCAGGTTGGTCTCGATACCGTCCACCCGGCTCCCATCGAGCGCGGCCTGCATCGCGGCGATGGCTCCAGCGCGCGTCGGGGCGTGGACGATCAGCTTGGCCAGCATCGGATCATACCAGATGCTGACCGTGGTGCCGGCCATGACCCATGTCTCGGCGCGGATATCGGCGGGAAATTCGACCGCCGTCAGCATGCCCGAGGTAGGGCGATAGTCGAGCGCCGGGTCTTCGGCATAGAGCCGAACCTGCACCGCATGACCATCGGGCCGGGGCGGCTCGGCGTCGAGGAAGGTGAAATCGCCGGCGCCGCCGCGGATCATCCACTCGACGAGGTCGATCCCCATGACCTCCTCGGTCACGCCATGCTCGACCTGGAGACGGGTGTTCATCTCCAGGAAGAAGAATTGCTCGCGCTCGGCATCGTAGAGGAACTCGACCGTCCCCGCCGAGCGATAGCGGGCGGCCCGGCCCAGGCGGACGGCGGCGGCGATCAGCGCCTCGCGCACGGGCTGGGGCAGCCGGGGCGCCGGCGCTTCCTCGACGACCTTCTGGTTGCGGCGCTGGAGCGAGCAGTCGCGCTCGCCGAGCGGCATGATGCGGCCCTGGCCATCGCCGAACAACTGCACCTCGATGTGGCGCGCGTGGCGGATATAGCGTTCGAGGAAGATGCCGGCGTCGCCGAAATTGCTCTGCCCCTGACGGGCGACGGCGGCGAAGCCTTCGCGGACGGCCTGCTCGTCCTCGCAGATGCGCATGCCGATGCCGCCGCCGCCCGCCGTCGCCTTCAGGATCACCGGGAAGCCGATCTCGCGAGCGGCGCGGACGGCTTCGGCTTCGTCGGTGAGCAATGCGGTGCCGGGCGCCAGCGGCACGTCATGCGCGGCGGCAAGGGCGCGGGCGCTGTGCTTGAGGCCGAAGGTGCGGATATTGTCGGGCGTGGGGCCGATGAAGACAATGCCGGCCTCGGCGCAGGCTTCGGCGAAGTCCGCATTCTCGGCCAGGAAGCCGTAACCCGGATGGATCGCGCCGGCGCCGGTCCGGCGGGCCGCGTCGAGGATGGCGGGGATGTCGAGATAGCTTTCCGAAGCGCGCGCCGGGCCGATGCAGACGGCCTCGTCCGCTTGCGAGACGTGGAGCGAGCCTTCGTCGACTTCGGAATAGACCGCCACCGAGCGCAGGCCCATCCGCCGCAGCGTGCGGATGATCCGCGTGGCGATCGCGCCACGGTTGGCGATGAGGACGGTGTCGAAGCTCATGCGGTGACGATCATCCTGACCGGCGTGGGGTTGAAGCCGTTGCAGGGATTGTTGATCTGCGGGCAGTTGGAGACGACGACGATCACGTCCATCTCGGCGCGCAGGTCCACGGTCAGCCCCGGCGCGGAGATGCCGTCGACGATGCCGAGCGATCCGTCAGCCTCCACCGGCACGTTCATGAAGAAGTTGATGTTGGAGACGATGTCCCGCTTGCCACGGCCTTCCAGCAGGTTCGCTTCCAGGAAGTTCTCGACGCAGGCATGCTCGGCCTTGGTGTGGTGGCCGTAGCGCAGCGTGTTGGACTCGCACGAGCAGGCGCCGCCGATGGTGTCGTGATAGTCGACCGAGGTTTCGGTGATGGTCATCATCGGCCGGCCCTCGTTCGACCTCAGCACCGTGCCCTTGCGCAGGAACAGGTTGCCCTGCGCCGCGACGGTATCCTGCGCGCTGTAACGCTCGGCATCGTCGGCTGCGGAATAGAGGAGGAAATCGACGGCCTGGTTGCCCTCCAGGTCGACGATGCGCAGCGTCTGGCCGGCGGCGACATGGTGCAGCCACGGTGCGCGTGCCGGCACGACCACGTCATGGACGATAGTGCCGGAAAGACCGGACAGATGGGGATCGGGATTCATGCGGGCTGTTCCTTTTCACCGGCGGAAATAGTCTTCGACATTCTCGAAGGCGCGCTGGCCTTCCGGCGTCGCATTGCGGACGGGATCGTCCGCAGGCGTGACGGGGCCGCGCCAGGCGGTCGCGCGCAGCGGCGTCACGGTCCAGTCCTTGCGGGGGTCGAGCACATGGGGGCAGTTGGCGATCACCAGGATCACGTCCATCTCGGCGCGCAGCACCAGCTTGCGGCCCGGCGCGAAGGGACCGACCTGCGGCGTGATCGTGCCATCGGCCTCGATCCTGGCGCCCTTGAACAGCGTCACGCAGGGATGGACGTCTCGGCGCTGCAGCCCATGCTTGGCCGCGCCGAGCAGGAAGCGGTCACGGCCGTTGGGACAGGGGCCGCTATTGGCGCCGCTGCCGTATTTCGCCGCATTGGTCGCGGCGTTCGAGGCGCCGCAGAACGCGTCGTGCGTGCCCGCATCGTCCTCCAGGAAGCTCATCAGCACGCGGCCCATGTCCGACAGCAGCAGCTTGCCCGCGCCGAGATAGGCGTTCCACTGCACCTTCACCGTATCGGCGACATTGAGCCGCTCGGTGGGCATCTCGGCATTGAACAGCAGCAGCGAGGCGCAGGCGTCGCCCTTGAGATCGATCAGCCGCAGCCGCGAACCGCGCGTCAGCCGCCGCGTGGCGTAGCCGCCGGCCGCGATCGTCTCTTCCCAGAGCAGGTCGTCCGCCACGACGCCGGCCGGCAGATCGTCGGCGACCGGCGGCAGCACCGGCATGGCTTCGACCACGGTGCCCGCCATGCCACGGGCATGATCGCGGGCGGCCAAGGGATTGGCGAGGACTTCGGTCATTTGGCGGCTCCCTTGCTCTCCTCCTGCTCGTAGAGCGGCGGCAGGAGGGCGGTGGTGGTGACGAGTTCGAGTTGATGCACGCCACGCACCCGGCGCAGCGCGTCGCACAGCTCCTTGAGCAGGAAGGCCGGCCCCTGGACGAGCAGCACCTCGAGCGACTGGTCGTCCTCGAGGAAGACGTGCTGCGAGGAGATGACCTCCTTGAGATAGTCGGCCTGGGTCTGGGCGAGCTGGTGCCGCACCCGGCCGCGATCGCCGCGATAGACGATGGTGATGGTGCCGGCGAGCATCTCGTCGGGGCGGGTCAGGGCCTCGTGCTCGGCCAGGGCATGGCGGATCAGCTCGGCGATCAGCTGCGATCGCGACGGCAGGCCGCGTTCCTCCACCATCATGTCGAGCTGCCGGAACAGGTCTCCGGGCAAGCTCATGCTCAACCTGGCCAGGCTGGCGGTTTCGCTACCCATGTCCAATTCTCTCCTCGTTGTTCTGGTCAATTGCGGCGGCGGCGGCGGGGTCCTCGTCCTCCACCGGGTCGGTCCGGCTCCGCAGGTGCAGGTCGTAGACCGCGGTCGCCCCGAAGCGGTGCGGGGCGTGCGGATCGTGGCGGCGCTTGTCGAGCGCCAGCACGCGCGTGCCCAGCGTGAAGGCCTCGCGGATATCGTGGGTCACCATGACGATCGTCAGAGAGTAGTCGCGCCACAACCGCGTGATCAGCGCGTGCATGTCCGCGCGGATGCCGGGATCGAGCGCGCCGAACGGCTCGTCCAGCAACAGGATGCGCGGGCGCTTGACCAGCGCCTGGGCGATGGCAAGCCGCTGCTGCATGCCGCCCGACATCTGGGCGGGATAGAGGTGCATGGCGTCGCCCAGCCCGACGGCATCCAGCATCTCGGCAGCCTCGGCCTCGGCCGCCCGGCGCGCTCCGCCGAACAGCCGCGCGAGCAGGGGCGCCTGTTCGCACTCAAGGCCGAACAGCGTGTTGCGCAGCGCTGACAGGTGGGGGAAGACGGAATAGCGCTGGAACACGACGCCGCGATCGGGACCGCATTCCGGCGTCAGCGGCGCGCCGTCGAGCAGGATGGTCCCGCGCGTGGGCACTTCCTGCCCGAGCACGACGCGCAGCAGGCTGCTCTTGCCCGCGCCGGACGGACCGATGATCGACACGAAGGAGCCAGCCTCGATATCGAGGTTCACCTTCTCGAGCACGATCTTGTCGCCATATTCGACCCAGACGTCGCGGAGGCTGAGGAGCGCGCTCAATGCTTGGCTCCATGCGCCCAGGGGAACAGCTTGCGGCTGAGGAACACCAGCGCCAGGTCCATCAGGATCGCCAGCAGGGCGATCCAGGCGACATAGGGAATGATGACGTCCATCGAGAGATAGCGGCGGACGAGGAATATCCGGTAGCCGAGGCCGACATCCGAAGCGATCGCCTCCGCCGAGATCAGGAACACCCAGGCGGGGCCGAGCGATAGGCGCATCGCGTGCAGCAGCCGCGGCATGGCCTGCGGCAGCGCGACCCGGATCATGATCTGCCACGAGCTGGCGCCCAGCGTCTGCGCCTTGATGATCTGTTCGCGCGGCAGCTCGGCGACATAGGCGGCGATGTCACGCACCATGACCGGGGCGATGCCGATGACGATCAGCGCGACCTTGGCCGTCTCGCCCAGCCCCAGCGCCACGAAGAGGATGGGCAGCAGGGCGATCGGCGGGATCACCGCGATGGCCGTCACAAGCGGGCCGAACGTCGCCCGCACCGGCGGCAGCACGCCGAGCACCAGCCCGATCAGCAGCGCCGAGAGCGTCGCGATGCCCAGGCCCAGGCCCAGACGCTGCAGGCTCGCCAGCGTATCCGCCCAGAACAGGAGCTGCCCGGTGAGCTGATCGGGCCGGAACCACAGCGCGGCCATCCCTTCCGCCATGCCCTTGGGCAGCGGCAGGATCTTGTCCATCGGATTGGCCGCATGACGCTCCGCCGCCAGGAACAGGTAGAGCAGCGCCAGCAGCAGGATCGGCAGCGCGCCGAGCATGATCCGGTTGCTCCGGGAGACTTGGCGGTTCACCCAACGCATGTCTTCATACCTTCGATAGGGTCGGGCAGGCGAGGACGGCCGGCTTGGATCGCGATCAGAGCTTTCCGTCGGCGGCCAGCTTCATGAAGCTTTCGTCGAACCGCAGCGTCACGCGCGCGGCATCGCCCAGCGTCCTGCCGCCGGGGAAGGCCATGCCCACCGCGTCGGCGGACGAAGCGCCCTTGAACAACCCGTTGGCGAAGCTGAAATCGCGCACCAGCGTCATCGTCTGCACCAGCGCCGGCGCCGTGGTCGCCGCAACAGCCGCCTTGGGATCGGTGTAGAGGAAAGTGGTCGAAAGCTGGCTGTCGAAGCCCTCCGGTGTCGCCCCGGCGAGTCTGGCCATGGCGGCGCGCGCTTCCTTGCCCTGCGCATCCTGGCGCTGCATCAGGGCGACGGTCTCGTACCAGATGCCGGCAAGCGCCTTGCCCAGGTCGGGATTGGCCTTCAGCGTCGCGGTGTCGACCACCAGAAGATCCAGTATCTCTCCCGGGATCTGGGAGGAATCGAACACCTCATGGACGCCGGCCTGCGCCTTCATCACCGAAAGCTGCGGATTCCAGGCGACGGCCGCGGTCGCATCCGGGCTGGAGAAAGCGCCGACGATATCCGCGTCGGACGTGTTCACGGTCTTGATGTCGGTCGGCTTCAGGCCTGCTTTCTCGAGCGCCCGGGCGAGCAGATAATGCGAGACCGAAAGCTCGACGAGGTAAACGTTCCGGCCTTTGATCGCGGCCAGCTCATCGGCGGCCTTGAGCAGAATGCCGTCATTGCCGTTCGAATAATCGCCGACGATGATCGCGCTGGTGTCCTTGCCGCCCGCGGCTGGTATGGTGAGGGCGTCCATGTTGGTGACGGTCACGCCGTCGAACTTGCCGGCCGTGTACTGGTTGATCGATTCGACATAGTCGTTCACTTGGACGACGTTGATCTTGATCCCATATTTGTCGGCCCATTTCTTCACGATCCCGGCCTGCTGCGCGTAGGGCCAGGGCATCCAGCCGGCATAGATCGACCAGCCGATGCTGAACTCCTTGCGCTGTTCCGACGTGGGTTCCGAATTCTGCGAACAGGAAGCAAGGATGAGCGCTCCGGCGATCATGACGATCCTGCCAAGCAATGTGATCATGATTCGATCCCCTTTCGTGGTGCAACATCGCCACCATCGGGCGCCTTGTCCATTAAAAATATTACGTCCGTCAAGAAAGGTAATAACAACCGGTAGAGGTCGATCGGGAGATATGCGCCCACCTGCGCGCGACTCGGGTAACACCAGGGAATGGTGGTCCAGACGGAATTGTACGGCAACCCTGAGCGGATTGCGGGGAGCCGCATCAGAAACGGCGCTGGAGAACGTCGCTATCGGCGAGTCGCAACCTCTCGTCCGGCGCGACGGCAGCATGGACGCCGCGTAGTGTTGCGTACGCTGGAGGGGGGCGGCGCGCCTTCGGTCGATACGGCTACCTTGTGCGTCGCAGCACAGTTTCCGTTCATACTGAGCAAGTGCAAAAATATTACGCTTGACGCATTCCGTAATATTCATACCGTATCAGTGGCCGCTCATCGAAGCGGTGGAACGGAAGGGTGAAAGCGCCGCGCATTGTCGGCTCAGAATTGAGGGTTCGTGGATCGAAATCTGGCCAGCCATACAGCTCTGTCGGGCGACGTGCCGCTGGCTTTGCCTGCCTCGCGGCATTTTCGAGCCGTCACGCGGCCTGTGGAAGGTCGACAACCGGCCAGCACAGCATCGCTTCGCCGCGACAGCCCCGCCACGACCGGTGGCGGGACCATGACATACCGAGGACGTCCAGCCGCGATCCGGCCGGCGATCCAGCAGACAAGGCGCCGGCACAGCCAGAGCGTCGATGGGAGGGATGTCACTTAAGGCCCAATGACAAAAGGGGCACAGTGACCATGAGATTATTTCGCGATACATTGCTTGGCACGACCATTCTAATGGGTGTCGGGACCACTGCGGCATTCGCGCAGGATGCCGCGCCGGCCGGCGAGGAAAACACCGGCGAGATCGTGGTGACGGCCACGCGCCGCGCGACCTCGATCCAGGAAGTTCCGATCAACATCAGCGCGGTGGGCGCGGAGCAACTCGCCAGGGATCGGATCGACGACGTGCGCGATCTCGCCGACTTCACGCCTGGCATGACCATTTCGGACACGGGACCCGGCTCGACCGGAACGATCGTGCTGCGCGGTCTCAACGCCTCGGACTCAAATTCTTCCGGCGCCTCCTATGACGACGCGCTCGGCATGTATCTGGGCGAGGTCCCTCTCTATTACGACTTCAAGCTGCTCGACATCGAACGGGTTGAAACGCTGCTCGGGCCGCAGGGCACGCTATACGGCCTCGGCACTCTGGCCGGCGCGATCCGCAATATCCCCAACCGCCCCAACACGGGCGCCTTTGAAGGCGAAGCGCATGGCCGCCTCTACGGCAAGAGCCATAGCGGCAAGGTCGGTTATCAGATCGATGGCGTCATCAATATCCCGATCATCAGGGACCATGTCGCGTTCCGCTCGGCGACGGGCTATTTCTACGATCCCGGTTTCATCGACTATCCGCTGCTGCTTCAGGAGCCGGGCGTATCGCTTCCGCAACCAAGCGGTCCCGACGGCGTGTCGGACGCGGATTATGCCGCGAACCTGACCCGCCGCAACGATCTCAATTTCGAGAAGACCTTCACCACGCGCAACCAGCTGCTCGTCCAGTTCAGCGAAGACCTGAAGGTGAACTTCACCTACGCATATCAGCAAACCAAGACCGATGGCGGCCAGTACAACAGCAACGGCGTGCTGGGGACGGGCAGATATGAAAGCGCCAGCCGCTACATCGAGCCGGTGGACCGTCACGCGCATCTCGGCAGCATGGAAATCAATGCGAATATCGCCGACATCGCGGATCTCGTGGCGACGACCGCCTATACCAACGTCAAGAGCAGCTCCCAGTCCGACAATACCGATCTGCTCCTCGATCTCGATTATGGGTATGAGACATTCCCGGCCTTTTCGAGCTGGAACGAGAGCGAGTCCACGCGCAAGCAATTCAATCAGGAAATCCGCTTCGTCTCACGCCATGGCGGGCCCTTCAACTGGGTGATCGGCGGCTTCTACAACGAGCAGAAGCTGCAGCGCGACTATCGCGAGCATGTGCCCAACCACCCATGGGTCGAGTTCGGAACCCAGCCCAATCCCGACGAGGTCGAATATGCGTCCTACACGAGGTCGAAAGTAACGGAGAAGGCGATCTTCGGCGAAGGCACGTTCCGGGTGACGCCTGAATGGCAGGTCACGGCCGGCGCGCGCTATTTCGGATATACATCGGACATTGCGGGCCTCTCGGTGCTTCCGCTGCTTGGCGATCCGATCAGTCCCTATGATCTGGACCCTGCCGGCGGGTCCACGAAGAAGAGCGGCTGGGTGTGGAAGTTCAACAGCTCCTATAATTTCACGCCCGATCTCATGATCTATGCGACCTACAGCAAGGGCTACCGCATCGGCGGCCCGAACACTGTCGCGCCGTGCGTCCTGCCGCTGGACCCCACCCAGCAGAATGTGTGCGCTCTGCCGAACGAGATCCAATATGGCCCGGATACCACCAAGAATGCGGAGATCGGCATCCGCACCCAGCTTTTCGATCGCAAGCTGACCTTCAACTTCAACATTTTCCAGATCAAATGGGACGGCATCCAGGTCCGTTCCGCCACGCTCAACGGCATCGTCGGCATCACGGTGAATGGCGGCAAGGCGAAGTCGGAGGGCTTCGAAACATCGTTCCAGCTGCGCCCACTCGACGGATTGTCGATCCAGGGGACCTATTCCTATGTCGACGCCAAGCTGACCGAGGATGTGCCCGCCATCATCGCTGTCAACGACCCGGCGGGGATCTATCCCAGCACGCCCATCCAGCTGGACGCCCTTGCCGGCGACCGCCTGCCCGGTTCCGCAAAGCATAGCGGCAGCCTGGGCGCGACCTATGCTCATCCGTTCATGGACGGGGACATCGTCGCGAACTGGACGGCCACCTATCGCGGGTCCGTCGTAACGCGGCTCGGCTGGGATCGCGCCTATGGCGACAGGCTCCCCAGCTATGTGCTGCACCGCGCATCGCTGACCTATGAAACCGAGCGATACAGTCTCGGCCTGTTTGCGAACAATATTTTCGACAAATATGCGGTGGTCTCGGTCGCCAACGATCGCTCGCGGGTCGGTCTCAATGATGGCGTGGTGTTGCGCTACTATCAGCAGGCCGTGCTCAATCCACGTTCCGTCGGCATCGAGATGCGGCTCAAATATTGATCTGAAGAAATGGATGGGGCGCTGTTCGGGGAAGGATAGCGCCTCAATCCGGCAAAGACCGGTAGAGCCGAGGATGCTTCCATTCGTGCTGGCCGATCAAGGCAGGCAGGGGCGCGGTGCGTCCAGGCCGTTGAGCGAAGCATCGGCCCACGCGGCGCTCGGCGCGCACGTCGAGATAAGGCGCACACCCAGCCGCGACTGTCCCCACGAAGCGCTTATGCCTCCCGGCAAGCATCCGCTCGTGGGATGCGCGACCGGTCTCCATGTGGTCAGCGTCAAGCTGCGCGGCGCTACCATGAAGGCCGAGCCGGGCTATTGGGCCGAGCTATTGGTCGAGCAGTTTCTTTTTGAACAGTGACTTGATCAGCCTGTCTTCCAGGATACGCCCAACGACATAGAGAATGGCGAAGAAGCCCGCAAAGACATAGGCAGGGGTGGGGGAATATTTCTTTTTTTGCTCTTCGGATTTATCTTTGTCATCTTTTTTTGGTTTTTCAGGCGCAGGGGCACCAAGGAACCTGTCGATCGGGTTCAGCGGCACCACCGCTTTCTCCTTTTTCTTGTCCTTCTTTGCCGCGGCGGCCTCAATGGACGGCTTTTCGAGTATGCCGATACCGATGGTCAGCCCGGCGAAGCTCAGGAACAGCAGAGGCGCCAGAAAGCAGAACAGCAAGGCCCGGCTGATCAGATGATAGCGCAGCACGGCCCCCGCGGCGCCTGTCTCGATCTGCAGGACGCCGCCGTCGAAGACGGACATCTTGTCCTGCGCCGCCTGGTCCTTCTTGCGGAATGTCAGGGTGTCGCGGCTCCGCTCGTGGCTGGTGCCGGCCTCGCGGAACAGCGGGTCGAGCTTGTCGAAGGCTTCATCGCTCGATTGCCCGGGGGCCAGCGCCAGGCTGCCCCTGATATGCCAGATCCAGTCGATGAAGCGCGTGTTCACAGCATCTCCTCTTGAGAGAGATTTCAAGACCTCTGGCGGCGGGGAGAAAGCGCATGCGGCCGGGGTGCGTCCCTCACTCGGCGGGGACCACCACCGGCCGGTCGGACCGCACATAGCGTTCCTTGAACGCCTTCCAGCCCTCAGTGAACGGATAGACCATCGCCTCGCGGATCGACATCCGGCGCCCACCTTCCATCCCGAGCAGTTCCGCCTCGCCATCGACGCATGTGCCGAACATGCGATCGATGATGATCCAGGTTCCGGAATAGTTGCTGCGGCTGGCTTCATAATCCTGCGAATGGTGCAGGCTGTGATGTTCGGTGGTGTTGAACAGGAACCGCCACCAGCGCGGCGTGTTGAAGCGAACATTGATGTGCTGATAAGTGCCGACCGCCAGGCGGAGCGTGCCGGCGAGCAGGACCGCGCGCGGCAGGAAATCGAAGAAGCCGCCGACGCCAAGCCCGATCAGGAACAGCTCGACCGGATTGCCGACCGCGCCCTTGTTGATGTTCAGCTGGGTGATGTAGTGATGGGGCGCGTGGGTCAGCCACAGCGGATGCCAGTTGTGCATTCCGCGATGCATCCAATATTGGCCGAAATCGAAGATGAACGAGATCAGGAAGGCCTGCAGCAGGAGCGGCAAGCCGATGAACCACGCGAATTTTTCCCAGTCGAAAGCGTTCTGGATGGCTTCGATGATGGCTCCGTCGCCGATATAGATGTCGACCGTCTTGAGCACCGTATAGCCCAGCCCGACATAGAATAGATCGGTGGTAAATTCCTTCCAGGTCAGGCGCCAGCTGCCATGGCGCGGATTGACCCATTCGAGCATCAGCAGCAATATCTTGAAGCCAATGCCGATGCCGATGGCGGTCGACGCCTTGGCGATGGAATTGGGCGCGTAATACCAGAAGGCGAGCAGCGCAAACAGCATCGTCGGCTGGAACCAGGTGAAGATGAACCGCTTCACCGGGCCGCCTTCCACCTTGGGCATGTTTTCCCATCCCACGATGACTGGCGCCTGGGCGCCGATCACTCTTTTACCTACGCGAACTCCATCCATACCGCCCTCGTATCGCTTGCCCGTCTCCTGGGGGTTTGTCTGGCACGCCGAGGGACGAGGACGGTGTCCGTGGTCCATCGCGCGTCATCTCGTTCCCAGCATTGCGATAGTGCCCCCATCACGCCAGATGCCGCTGTGCTATGTATCCCATAGATGCTGTCTATGCCGCGGTACGGCGGAGGCACTTGATGCCGCATAACGGTCTTCAGATTATTCGCTGAAGGCGGTTCCCTGGGGGAGAGTTCCGCGAGCTTGGCCGTACCAGCCTTGACAAGGCTAGACGAGATGGGGCGCAATAGCCCCTTTGCGACACCTGCGGCATCCGTTCTCACGGTAGTGCCGTGGCGATCGTACGGCCCTTCTCGGTTGCGCCTGGAATCGTTCTACGCGGAGCTATGAGCCGTCGTGCGGATGATCGAGATCGTCGTCGAGATCGACAGCTCCTGCGCCTGGATCGTCCGGTTGATCGCCGTTGGAAGGATCGAAGGGCTGGTCCGCATCCGTCTCTTCTCCGGTTTCCGTCAGGAGCTGGTCGGTCGGCGGCATATCCGGTGTTTCGTCCACGGACACGGTATCCGCGGCCAATTGCGAATAATCGTCATCGCTGGCCGTGCCCTCCTCCGATGGGCTGGATGGCGATGACTGATCGGGATCGGCGAGCGCCATATAGTCGTCCGGCGTGTCGGAGTCTGCCGCGTGATCGGAGACGGCAGACTCCGGGGCGTTTCCAGCGGAGGAATCCGACGCATCCGGCAAGGACGGGGCGCTGGAGGCACTTTCCGCATCGTCGGGCGAGGCAGCGAGATCCTGATAAGGCTGAAGGGGATCCGAATCCGGCGCCGTATCCTGATCATCCATCCCGGTCTCATCGCTTTCCTGCGAGGGACTGACGCTTGTGTCCTGATCCGCCGAGGCGACGTCCGATGTCGCGGTGGCGTCAGTCGTCTGGGAGGACGGGGATCCATCGGCGGAATCGGCGGTCTGGTCGCTGTCATTCGCGGCCAGGTGGGTCTCTCCCGCGCCCCACTCATGGACGCCGGCTGCGGCCACCGTCACGCTGTCGCCATCCAGCGCATCACCGCCTCCGGTCGATACCTCCTCGTCCGGCACGGTCGCTTCGGTCTCCGCGCCGCCGCCTTGCGCCAGCCCATCGGCCCCGGGGTCAATGTTTCGGAAGGAGAAGGAGAAGTCCTCGATGTTGAAACCGATGTTCTGCACCTGAACCGAAAAGAGAATCGTGTCCCCGGCATGCAGTTCAGGCTGATAATCCTGTCCCGCGTTGGTGAACAGGCCAGTCGACGGATCGAAAGAGACCGTCCCGTTGAAGCCATCGAGCCAGCCAGTCGAGATGGTGGCATTCGCATTGCTGATACCGACCTGCAGGCTCCATCCCTCGACACTGCCACCTTTCAGCATGTCGTCGGTCAGCGTCAGCTGGAACGTTGCATTATAGCCGCCGCCCCAATCCGGATTGTACCAGTCGTTGACGCTGACCAGCGTGATCTCCCCGCCCGCATCGACCACCCCGCCACCGGTCATTGAGCTCCCGTTATCGAGGTCGGTGTCGCTGTCGCCATCTGCATCGGCATCACCATCACCATCAGCGTCGCCGTCGGCATCACCATCACCATCGGCGTCGGCGTCGCCATCGGCGTCACCATCGCTGTCGGCGTCAGCATCGGCGTCCGCATCGCCATCAGCATCGGCGTCGCCATCAGCATCCGCGTCAGCGTCGCCGTCCGCGTCCGCGTCCGCGTCCGCATCACCGTCCGCATCGCCATCGCCATCAGCATCGGCATCGGCATCGCCATCAGCATCAGCATCAGCATCAGCATCAGCATCAGCATCGGCATCGGCGTCGGCGTCGCTGTCGCCATCGGCGTCACCATCGCCGTCGGCGTCAACATCACCGTCGACATCGCCATCAGCATCGGCATCGGCATCGCCGTCGGCGTCCGCATCAGCGTCGCTGTCGCCATCACCGTCGCCATCGGCGTCGCCGTCACCATCGCCGTCGGCATCGCCATCACCGTCAGCATCAGCATCAGCATCGCCGTCCGCGTCGGTGTCGCTGTCGCTATCACTGTCGGCATCGCCGTCGGCGTCGGCATCGCTGTCGCCATCGGCATCAGCGTCGCCGTCCGCATCGCCGTCCGCGTCAGCGTCGGCATCAGCGTCGCTGTCGCTATCACCGTCGGCATCGCCATCGGCGTCCGCGTCAGCGTCGGCATCGCCATCGGCGTCCGCGTCAGCGTCGCCATCGGCATCAGCATCGGCATCGGCATCAGCATCGGCGTCGCTGTCGCCATCGGCGTCACCATCGCTGTCGGCGTCAGCGTCCGCATCGCCATCCGCGTCAGCGTCACCATCACCATCAGCGTCGCCGTCACCATCGCCGTCGGCGTCAGCGTCCGCATCGCCATCCGCGTCGGCATCGCCATCAGCATCGGCGTCGCCATCAGCGTCGCCATCACCGTCAGCGTCGCCGTCCGCATCACCGTCCGCATCGCCATCGCCGTCGGCATCGCCATCACCGTCGCCATCGGCGTCGCCGTCACCATCGGCATCGACGTCAGCGTCAGCATCAGCATCAGCATCAGCATCGCCGTCCGCGTCGGTGTCGCTGTCGCTGTCGCTGTCGCTATCACTGTCGGCATCGCCATCGGCGTCACCATCGCTGTCGCCATCGGCATCGGCATCGGCATCGCCATCGGCATCAGCGTCGGCATCGGCATCGGCATCGCCATCAGCATCGGCATCAGCATCAGCATCGGCATCAGCATCAGCATCGGCATCAGCATCAGCATCGGCATCAGCATCAGCATCAGCATCGCCGTCGGCGTCCGCATCGCCATTGCCATCAGCATCGGCATCAGCATCGGCGTCGCTGTCGCCATCGCTGTCGGCGTCAGCGTCCGCATCGCCATCCGCGTCGGCATCGCCATCACCGTCGCCATCGGCGTCGCCGTCACCATCGCCGTCGCCATCGGCATCGACGTCAGCGTCAGCATCAGCATCGCCGTCCGCGTCAGCGTCGCTGTCGCTATCACCGTCGGCATCGCCATCGGCGTCCGCGTCAGCGTCGGCATCACCGTCCGCATCGCCATCGGCGTCGCCATCGCCATCGGCATCAGCATCAGCATCAGCATCGCCATCCGCGTCAGCGTCACCATCACCATCAGCGTCGCCGTCACCATCGCCGTCGGCGTCAGCATCGGCGTCCGCATCGCCATCGGCGTCGGCATCAGCATCAGCATCGGCGTCGCCATCAGCGTCAGCGTCGCCGTCGCCATCGGCGTCACCATCACCATCAGCGTCGCCGTCACCATCGCCGTCGGCATCGCCATCAGCGTCGCCATCACCGTCAGCATCAGCATCGGCGTCCGCGTCGGTGTCGCTGTCGCTATCACTGTCGGCATCGCCGTCGGCGTCGGCATCGCCATCGGCGTCAGCATCGCTGTCGCCATCGGCATCGCTGTCGCCATCGGCATCAGCGTCGCTGTCGCTATCACCGTCGGCATCGCCATCGGCGTCCGCGTCAGCGTCGGCATCACCGTCCGCATCACCGTCGCCATCGGCGTCGCCATCGCCATCGGCATCAGCATCGGCATCAGCATCGGCGTCGCTGTCGCCATCGGCGTCACCATCGCTGTCGGCGTCAGCGTCCGCATCGCCATCCGCGTCGGCATCGCCATCACCATCAGCGTCGCCATCAGCGTCGCCGTCACCATCACCGTCGGCATCGCCATCAGCGTCGCCATCACCGTCAGCATCAGCATCTGTCCGCCGTCAGCACCAATGGCACAGATTTGAGGTTGTGATTTAAGGAGGATTTGGGCTTCGTCGTAGTGACGAAGGAACGAAGATGAAGCCCAAATCCTCCTATTCAAAATCGCCGTCGAAGGCC
>Ga0180222_1002398_pt1 | contig 15123 bp, 10 predicted proteins | sample eDN5th37CKraftOP_FD_151336 | JGI IMG/M metagenome (GOLD analysis project Ga0180222, IMG submission 151336) | Enriched Organic Plus compost microbial communities from Emeryville, California, USA - eDNA 5th pass 37_C Kraft OP (version 2) (version 2) ... | reverse complement strand
GATCGGCAAGTACCGGTAGGAGCCCGCTGCCCGGCGGACTACCCTTGGCCGTCGTGACCACGGATCTCTCCTCGACGCCCCGCGAGCAGCTGCTCGACCTCATCCGCGAGCTCGCCGTCGTGCACGGCCGCGTGACGCTCTCCTCGGGCAAGGAGGCCGACTACTACGTCGACCTCCGGCGCGTGACGCTGCACCACCGCGCGGCGCCGCTCATCGGTCACCAGCTCCTCGACCTTCTCGAGGAGCGCGGGCTCGGCACCGCGGAGATCGACGCCGTCGGCGGGCTGACGCTCGGCGCCGACCCGATCGCGACCGCCCTCCTGCACGCCGCGGCCTCGCGCGGGCAGGACCTCGACGCGTTCGTCGTGCGCAAGGCGGCGAAGGCGCACGGGATGCAGCGGCAGATCGAGGGCCCGGACGTCGCGGGCCGGACGGTCGTGGTCGTCGAGGACACGACGACGACGGGCGGGTCGCCCATCACGGCGATCGAGGCCGTGCGCGCCGCGGGCGGGACCGTCGCCGGGGTCGCGACGATCGTGGACCGCGCGACGGGCGCCGGCGAGAAGATCGAGGCGCTCGGCGTGCCGTACCACTACCTCTTCAGCCTCGAGGACCTCGGTCTCGCCTGACCGGCGCGCGGTGGGCCCGGCGGACGAGGCGCGCGTCACAGTCGAATAGGTCAGGCTTACCTTGCTTTGGTGAGGCGAGCCTTATATCGTCCGGCACGACGAGCGTCGTCATACTCCTCGTCGCGGTCCCGCTCCCGCCGGGACCCGCCCGGACCAGCACGGGAGACCTAGTGCGCACTTCCCCGCAGGGGCGCGTCCGCCGCGCCCTCGCCTCGTTCCTCGCCGCGGCCCTCGCCGCCGGCGTCACCGTCGCGGGGGCAGGCGCCCCCGCGCAGGCCGCCACGGCCGACGTCCAGAGCGGCTCGGCCACCTGGAACTTCGTCGACTCGTGGACCTCGTACGTCACGGGCCCGATCGCCCAGGGCACGGTCACGCCGGCCCTCCAGGACGGGCGGTCCGTGTACGGGCCGGCCTCCGGCAGCTACGACGACGCGTCGGGCACCGGGTCCGTGCGCCTCGGGGGGTCCACGCGCTACGAGGGTCACCACGGCGCGCTCGACGTGACGCTGTCCGACGTCCGCCTCGAGCTCACCGGTCCCGGGACGGGCGCCGTGTACGCGGACTTCTCGGGCACCGTGAACGCGGGCGCCGGGGACGACGTCAAGGTCGCCGACGTCACCGTCGCGGCCACGCGCGCCGGCGACGAGGTCACGCTCGTCGCGGACGGGACCGTCGTCCCCACGCTCGGCGACGTCTCCTCGTACTTCGCGTCGTACGCGGGCAGGCCGATCTCGACGCTCACCGCGCGCGTCGTCGCGCCCGAGCCGGTCGCCCCGGCCGTCGCGACCTCGACGTCGCTCGCGATCGCGCCGTCCGGCACGTCGGTGGCCGGCACCGCGGTGACGCTCACCGCGACCGTCGCCCCGGCGGCGGCCGGCACGGTCGAGTTCCGCGACGGCGGCACCGCGCTCGGCACGGCCACCGTCTCCGGCGGCGTCGCGAGCCTGGTCACGACGGCCCTCGCCCCGGGCGCGCACGGGCTGACCGCGGCGTTCGCGCCCGTGGACCCGGCGGCGTTCCTCGCCTCGGCGTCGGCGCCCGTCACGCACACCGTGACCGCGGTCGAGCCCGAGCCCGAGCCCGGGCCGGTCGCGGACCCGCGGGTGACGGTGTCGCCGTCGGGCGCGCTGGACCCGGCGGTGGAGAACGTGCTGACGGTGTCCGGCTCCGGGTTCGTGGGGGCGGGTGCGGCGAGCGGTGCGTACGTGCTGGTCGGTGAGAAGTCGCTGTGGGACGGCAGCGGCCCGCTGGTGTCCAGCGGGTGGCTGGCGCAGGCGTGGGTGACGGCGCCGCAGATCGTGGACGGGTCGTTCACGACGACGGTGACGGTCCCGGCGGGCTCGTTCGAGCCGGGCACGGAGTACGTGGTCGCGACGTCCGCGGCGCACCGGCTGTCCGCGACGGACCGGAGCCTGGACACGTTCACCCCGGTCGTGGTGCAGCAGCCCGAGCCGCAGGAGCCGGTCAGCGCGCCGTTCCCGGACCTCGCCGCACCGGGCACGACGCACGGCACGGTCTCGTGGAAGGTCTCGGACCGCGTCTTCGCCTACTACAACGACAAGCAGGTCACCGGCGGGGTCACCGCCGACGGCACCTTCGCCTTCCCCGTGACCGAGGTCGAGCGCTCCGCCGGCGGCACCGACCTGGCCCTCTCCGGCGCCGTCCGCCTCACGTGGAGGAACACGTACGCGGGCAACGTGCCGTTCTACTGGCTCCAGCTCGCGGACGTCGCCGTGCGCGTCGACGCGAGCGGCCGCGGTGTGCTCTCGGCCGACGTGTCGTGGGACAACCTGTCCGACGCCGCGGACTCGGCGCCCGCGACGCGCCTCGACGTCGCGACGTTCGAGGTCGACCCGGCGCAGCTCGGCAGCGGGCGCGTCCTCGCCACGTCCTCCGCGCAGCAGTACACCGACGCGTTCCTCGCCTACCTGGAGCCGACGGGCCAGCGCGCGCACTTCGTCGCGAGCGGCCCCAGCGACGCCCACGCCGACGCGAAGAAGGCCGCCCCGGTCACGCTCGGCTTCGGCGAGGACGAGGTGCCGGCCTGGGAGCCCGCGATCGAGGTCCTCGCCGCGGACGGCGTGACGCCGCTCGGTGACGCGGTCGTCTCGGTCGGCGACACGATCGTCGTGCGCGGCACGGGCTTCGACCCGGCGGCGAACGTCGGCGGTCGCGGCGTGCCGATCCCGGCGACGCTGCCGCAGGGCACGTACGTCGTGTTCGGGAGCTTCGCGGAGCGGTGGCAGCCCTCGACGGGGGCCGCGTCCGGGACCCGCAAGGTCGCGTCGCAGGCGTGGGTGCTCGCCGAGGGCGTGCTCGACCAGGTCCCCGCGCAGTACCAGGCGGCGGTCCGGGCGCAGTGGACCCCGCTCGCGGAGGACGGGACGTTCGAGGCGCGCCTCGTCGTGAAGAACCCCGAGGCGCTCGAGGGCGGGCGCCACGGCGTCTACACCTACGGCGCGGGCGGCGTGCCCAACGCGGCGCAGGAGCTCTTCGCCCCCGTCGCCTACGACGCGCCGGCGCCCCTCGCGGTCACGGCCGCGACGACGACCGTCGAGCCCGGCGGTGCGGTGACCCTGCACGTCGACGGCCTGGTGGACGGCGACGCGGTCAAGGGCGTGACGCTCGCCGGCAAGGCCGCGACGTACACGCGCGACGGCAGCACGCTCGTGCTCTCGGTCCCTGCGGACGCGGCCCTCGGCGCGGCGCCGGTGGTCGTCACGTCGGAGCTCGGGGTGACGGGGAGCGTCACGCTCACCGTCGCCGAGCCGGAGCCGGGGACGGACGCGCAGCCGACCACGACGCGGATCACGTCCTCGGCGGCGACGGTCGTCCAGGGCACGGCCGTGACGTTCACCGCGACCGTCGCGCCGCAGGCGGCGGGCACCGTGCGGTTCACCGCGGGCGGCGCGACCCTCGGCACGGCGGCCGTCTCCGGCGGCACCGCGACGTTCCGGGCGAGCGGGCTCGCCGTGGGGTCGCACGCCGTCACGGCCACGTTCGTCCCGGCGGACGCCGCCGCCCACCAGGGCTCGACGTCCGCGCCCGTGAGCGTCACGGTGACGGCGAGGCCGACGGCGCCGACGACGGCCGGCAGCCTGACGTGGGGCGTCAAGGAGTCGTTCCGCAGCTACATCGTGGGCCCCGTCGCGCACGGCGGTGCGACGACGTCCGGCGGCGCGAGCGTCGTCGGCGGCACGTTCCGCTTCGGCCAGGCCGACGGCGGCACGTGGAGCGCGGCGACGGGCCGCGGCACGGTGCGGTACGCAGGCACGGTCCGCTTCACCGGGCACGACGGCGCGCTCGACATCGCGCTGACGAACCCCGTCGTCGAGATCACGGGCGCGACCTCGGGCCGCCTGCTCGTGGACGCGCGCTCGACCGGCCTCGACGGCTCCGCGTTCGTCCGCGACGGCGTCGCGGTCGCGACGCTGGCGCTCGGCACGCCGTCGACCGCGGCCGACGGCTCGGTGACGTACCGGGACGCCGGCGCGACGCTCACGGCGGACGGCGCCCTCGCGTTCTCCGGCTTCTACCCGGCGGGCACCGCGCTCGACCCGGTGACCTTCACCGTCGGAGCGAAGGCCACGACGCCCGGCGGCGGCACGATCGGCACGCCGACCGACGGGACGGGCGACGGCTCGGTCGACCTGACGCGGGCGACGCTCTCGGTGTCCCAGGCGGCGCCCGGCGACGAGGTGACCATCAGCGGCGTCGGGTTCGGCGCGCGCGAGCAGGGCATCCGCACGGAGATCCGCTCCACGCCGCGGACGCTCGCGACCGGCGTGACGGCGAACGCGGGCGGTGCCGCGAGCTCGACCGTGACCGTCCCGACGGACCTCGCGCCGGGCGAGCACACGCTCCTGCTGATCGGCGCGGACCACACCGCGTCCGCCCCGATCACGATCGTCGCGTCCGGCACCACCGACGCCGGCGCGGGCTCGGCCGGGGGCGCGGCGGCGGAGCAGTGCTTCGCGCAGGGCGTCAACGGCGCGACCCTCGCGTGGGGCGTGAGCGACCGGTTCCGGGCGTACGTCACCGGCCCGATCGCGAAGGGCTCCGTCACCACGTCCGGCGTGCGCGACGACGGCTCGGCGTTCACGTGGAGCGGCGGGAGGGGCTCGTTCAACACCGACCTCGGCAAGGGGCGCACGAGCTTCGGCGGCACGGTCTCCTTCAGCGGCCACGAGGGCGTCCTCGACCTGCGCGTCAGCAACCCGCGCGTCGTGGTCGACGGCTCGCGCGGCACGCTCGTGGTCGACGTCCGGAGCAGCGACATGGAGGGCAACACGTCCTCGTCCTCGGGTGTCGCGTTCGCGAGCCTCGACCTCTCGGGCACGAAGTCCACGTCGGGCTCGACGATCACGTGGCGCGGCGCTCCCGCGACGCTCACCGCCGCCGGCGCGAAGGCCTTCGCCGGGTTCTACGAGGCGGGCACCGCGCTCTCGCCGGTGACGGTCAGCCTCCCGGTCGGCGGCGACGTCGAGTGCGACGTCTACTCGGGCGCCCTCGCGACGACCGGCTCGGACGCGGGCGGCCTGGCACTCCTCGCCGGGACGCTGCTGCTCACGGGTGCGGCCCTCCTGACGGTGCGACGCCGTCGGTCGGGTCGTGCGCCGGCGGTCGCGACCGCCTGAGCTCGCCCCGCACGACGGCGCCCGGTCACCGCGAGGTGACCGGGCGCCGTCGTGCGTGGGGTGCGGCCGTCAGACGAGGTCGACGAGGTCGGCGACCGAGTCGACGACCTGGCTCGGCCGGAACGGGTAGCGGTCGACGTCGCCCATCGTCGTGGACCCGGTCATGACGAGGTACGTGTACAGGCCCGCCTCGATGCCCGCGACGACGTCGGTGTCCATGCGGTCGCCGATCATCGCGGTCGTCTCGGAGTGCGCGTCGATGCGGTTGAGCGCGGAGCGGAACATCATCGGGTTGGGCTTGCCCACGAAGTACGGCTTGCGGCCCGTCGCGGACGTGATCATCGCCGCGACGGCGCCCGTCGCGGGCAGCGGTCCCTCCTGCGAGGGGCCGGTCGTGTCCGGGTTGGTGCAGATGAACCGCGAGCCGCCGAGGACGAGGCGGATCGCCTTGGTGATCGCCTCGAACGAGTACGTGCGCGTCTCGCCGAGCACCACGTAGTCGGGGTCGGACTCGGTGAGCGTGTACCCGGCCTCGTAGAGCGCCGTGGTGAGCCCGGCCTCGCCGACCGCGTAGGCGCTGCCGCCCGGGATCTGGTCGTGGAGGAACTGGGCCGTCGCGAGCGCGGACGTCCAGATCGACTCCTCGGGCACGTCGATGCCCGACGTCGCCAGCCGCGCGCGCAGGTCGCGCGCGGTGAAGATCGAGTTGTTCGTGAGGATGAGGAACGGACGCCCCTTGTCGCGCAGGGCGCGCACGAACTCCGGTGCGCCGGGGATGGCGTGTCCCTCGTGGACGAGCACGCCGTCCATGTCGGTCAGCCACGACGCGATGGTCCGCTCGGTCACTCTGCGCTCCTTCTCCTGGGACGGTGCCTCCGTCAGCCTACTGGGCCACCGGCTACCCTTCGCGGGTGACGAACACGCCCTCCCCGGAGCACCAGAACGTCGAGCACGAGACGCGCACGACGCGCGAGACGCACGAGGAGCACCCTGCGCACCTCGCACGCCCGCGCACCTCGTGGCGGTCGGCGCCGGTCTCGGCCGTCCGTGGCGGGCTCGTGGGCGCCGCCGAGTCGGTCCCCGGCATCTCGGGCGGCACCATCGCGCTCGTCGTCGGGCTCTACGACGACCTGATCGACGCCGCCGGCCAGGTGCTGCACGGAGGGCGCGAGCTCGTCTCCGGTCTGGTCCGCCGACGCGGGACCGCGCCCGCCGTCCGAGCGCTCCGCGCCGTGGACTGGCCGCTGCTCGTCCCCGTGCTCCTCGGCATGGCGGTGGTGCTGCTGCTGTCGCTGCGCGTCGTCGCGCCCCTGCTCGAGTCGCACCCCGTCCCCGTCCGGTCCGTGTTCTTCGGCATGATCGTCGTGTCGGTCGCGGTCCCGCTGCGGCTGATGCCCGGGCGGTTCCGCGTGCTCGACGGGGTGCTGATGGCGCTGGCGGCCGTCGCGGGGTTCCTGCTCACGAGCCTGCCGCCCGGGCAGGTGGACGACCCGTCCCTGTGGTTCGTGTTCCTCGGCGCGGCGGTCGCGATCAACGCGCTCGTGCTTCCCGGCGTCTCGGGTTCGTTCGTCCTGCTCGCCATGGGCCTCTACGTGCCCGTGCAGCAGGCGCTGTCGGACCGGGACCTCGCGTTCGTCGGGGTGTTCGTGCTGGGCGCCGCCGTCGGGCTCGGGTGCTTCGTCAAGGTGCTGCAGTGGCTCCTGCACCACCGGCGGCAGGGCACGATGGCGGTCCTCGCCGGCCTCATGGTCGGCTCCCTGCGCGCGCTGTGGCCGTGGCAGGAGGACGACGGCACCCTCCTCGCGCCGACGGGGTCCGTCGTCGTCCCGGTCCTGCTCGCGCTCGCCGGGGCGGCCGTCGTGCTCGTCGCGATGGCCTGGGAGGCGCGCGCCGCGCGGCGCACGGCCGGGCGAGCCTGACCGTGGGACGCCCCGTCGACCCCGACGGCGAGCGGGCCGAGGAGCGCGAGGTCGGGGTCGGGCCGTGGCCCGGGGGCCCCGAGGCGTGGCCGCGCGTGCCCGACCCGCAGGGCCCGCCCGGGGCGACCCGGCTCGACCCGCGGTACGACCCCGAGCTGCTCGCGCACGGCGACCGGCGCAACGTCGTCGACGCGTACCGCTACTGGACCGTCGAGGCCGTCGTGGCGGACCTCGACGCGCGCCGCGACCCCGCGCGCTCGCTGCACGTCGCGATCGAGAACTGGGCGCACGACCTCAACATCGGCTCCGTCGTCCGCACCGCGAACGCGTTCAACGCCGCGGGCGTGCACGTCGTGGGGCGCCGTCGGTGGAACCGTCGCGGGGCGATGGTCACCGACCGGTACCTGCACGTGCACCACCACGCGTCCGTCGCGGACCTCGCCGCGTGGGCCGAGAGGGAGGGGCTGCCGCTGCTCGGGGTCGACAACGTGCCCGGCTCGGTGCCCATCGAGGGGTACGCGCTGCCCGCGTCGTGCGTGCTGCTGCTCGGGCAGGAGTCGTCCGGGCTGACCCCGGACGCGCTCGCCGCGTGCCGCGACGTCCTGCACATCACGCAGCACGGCTCGACGCGCTCGATCAACGCCGGCGCCGCGGGGGCGATCGCCCTGCACGCCTGGGCGGCCCGGCACCTGGGGCCGGGACCGGCCTCGGGGTGAGCCCGTGGTCGTCCGGCGACCACAGGTCGAACGGCCCTGACGCCCGCGCTGTCATCCGTGCCAGACTTTGACCCGACAGTCCACCCCGCACGACTCCACAGGAGCTCCGCATGCCCATCGCAACCCCCGAGGTCTACGCCGAGATGATCGACCGGGCGAAGGCAGGCTCGTTCGCCTACCCGGCCGTCAACATCACCTCGTCGCAGACCATCACCGCCGCGCTCCAGGGCTTTGCCGAGGCCGAGTCCGACGGCATCATCCAGGTCTCCGTGGGCGGCGCCGAGTACGGCTCGGGTTCGACGGTCAAGGACCGCATCGCCGGTTCGCTCGCGCTCGCGGCGTACGCGCGCGAGGTCGCGAAGAACTACCCGGTGCAGATCGCGATCCACACCGACCACTGCGTCAAGAAGAACCTCGACTCCTGGGTCCGCCCGCTGCTCGCCATCGAGGCGGAGCAGGTGAAGAACGGCGGCCTGCCGACGTTCCAGTCGCACATGTACGACGGCTCGGACGTCCCGCTGGACGAGAACCTCACCATCGCCGCGGAGCTCCTCGAGCTCTCGCAGGCCGCGCGCACGATCCTCGAGATCGAGGTCGGTGTCGTCGGTGGCGAGGAGGACGGCCACGAGGCGGAGATCAACGAGAAGCTCTACACGACGGTCGAGGACGGTCTCGCGACGGTCGAGGCCCTCGGCACCGGCGAGAAGGGCCGCTACCTCACGGCCCTCACGTTCGGCAACGTGCACGGCGTGTACAAGCCGGGCGCGGTCAAGCTCCGCCCGGAGATCCTCAAGGAGATCCAGGACGCGGTCGGCGCGAAGGTCGGCAAGGCGAACCCGTTCGACCTCGTCTTCCACGGCGGCTCCGGCTCCACGGCCGAGGAGATCTCGGCCGCGGTCGACTACGGCGTCATCAAGATGAACATCGACACGGACACGCAGTACGCGTTCACGCGTCCCGTCGTGGGCCACATGTTCTCGAACTACGACGGCGTCCTGAAGATCGACGGCGAGGTCGGCAACAAGAAGGCGTACGACCCGCGCGCCTGGGGCAAGCTGGCCGAGGCCGGCATGGCCGCGCGCATCGTCGAGGCGTCGCAGCAGCTGCGCTCGGCGGGCAACAAGATCCGCTGACGTCCGCGCACGCCGAGGCGGCCGGCCGGCCGCCTCGGCCTCGCGACGCACGAAGGCCCCCGGTCCGTGCGGACCGGGGGCCTTCGTCGTGCCGTGGCCCGAGCGCGCCGGGCCCCTGGCGGTCGCGGACCGCGGACCGGGGTCGCACCGGGCGCGGCGTCAGTCGGACGTGCCCGACCCGTTGCCGGGCGTCTCGTCGAGGTCGAACCCGGGGTCGACGTCGACGATGTCGAGCAGCTCGCCGATCCGCGTGACCTCGAGGAGGAACCGTACGGTCGGCGGCGCGCGCAGCACGCGCACGCGGTGCGGGCCGCGCGACGCGAGGCGCGCGAGGAACGCGACGCCCGAGGAGTCCATGAACGTCACGTGGTGCGCGTCGATCTCGACGGGCAGGCCGGAGTCCTCCGCCGCGGCGGTCGCCTCCTGCAGGTCGGCGCCGAGGTCGGCGTCGATCTCGCCCGACAGGACGATGCGCGCGCGCGTCGTCCCGACGATGACGTGCACGCTCGCGGGGTCGCCCGCCCCGGCGGGGTCGCCGGCGACGCCGACCGGACGGTCGGCGGCCGAGGGTGTACCTTCGCGCACCGGCGCTCCTCTCCTGCGTGATCCCGACCGGTTCCGGTCTCGGGAAGCACCAATCTACGGTTGAATGTCCAGTCGGGACAGTAACGCGACCGTGGCGTCCGTATCCAGACGACCACCGCTCGGACCGCCGGAGGTGACGATGGGCAGCTCGCCGGGGCTCGGCACGGACCTGCCTGCGCACGTCCAGGAGCTGTGCACGCGTGCCATGGAGGGCGCCGGCGTCGCGATGTTCGTCACGGGTCCCCGCTCCCAGGAGATGCCGATCGTCTGGGTCAACGCCGCGTTCGAGCGGCAGACCGGGTTCGCCGCTGCCGACGTCGTGGGCCGCAGCCCCCACGTGCTCGAGTCGCTGCTCACCGAACCCGCCGAGGCGCAGGCGCTGCGCGCCGCGATCGTCGAGGAGCGCGAGATCACCCACACGGTCCGCGCCCTGCGCCGCGACGGCGCACCGGTGTGGACGCAGCTGTCGCTCGCGCCGCTGCGGGGCCCCGACGGCGCGGTCACGCACTGGGTCGGGGTGCAGGTCGACGTCTCGGAGCATCTCGAGCGCTACGCTGCCCAGGTCGCGTCGCTCGCGCTCGAACGGCGCGAGCGCGCTGTGCTCGACGTCGTGTCGCGCAGCTCCGACCTCCTCGCCGACCTCGACCAGCCGTACGCGCTGCGCGACATCACGCAGCTCCTCGCGGGCTACGTCGTCGACTGGGCGGGCTTCTACCTCAACGACGACGGCCTCCGGTTCGCCGAGGGCGTCGACACCGCCGCCCCGCCGAGCGGGCGCGGTCAGCGCCACGGCCGGTACACGCCCGGCGTGCTCCCCGCGGTGCCCGGCATGCCGACGACGGACGCGCTCGGCGACTCGGCCGCCGTCACCGGCTCGGTGCCGCGCGTGCGCCTCGTCGACGTGCCTGACCGCGTCCAGGACGTGCTCGACGGGCGCATCGAGGGACCCGTGACGCTCGACCTGTCCGCGACGTACCCGCAGTGGTCCGCCTCGGGGTGGCTCCAGCGCGACCTGCACCACCGGCTCTCGGGGCTGCCGCAGCGTCCCGGCGTCGTGACGGTCTCGGCCGTGCCGGGCCGCCGGCGCATCCTCGGCCTGCTCGTCACGGGCGACGCCCCCGACGCGCCGCCGTCGGGGCTCGGCACCGACGCGGAGGCGCGCGAGGGCGTGCACACGCTCCTGCAGGTCATCGCGCGCCGCGCGGGCACCGCGATCGACAACGTGCGGCTCTACGCGCGCGAGCACCGGCTCGCCGAGACGCTGCAGCGCGCGATGCTCCCCGAGCAGGCCGACGTCACGGGCCTCGACGTGTGGACCTACTACGCGCCGAACTCGGAGCACGCGCAGGTGGGCGGCGACTGGTACGACGTCCTGCAGATCGCGCCGGACGTCGTCGGGCTCGTCATCGGCGACGTCGTGGGCCACGACGTCGAAGCCGCGGCCGCGATGGGCCAGCTGCGGTCGGTCGTGCGGTCGTACGCGTACGAGCTGACGACGCCCGGGCCCGTGCTCGAGCGCGTCGACCAGCTCGTGCAGGGCATGCGCATCCCGCGCTCCGCGAGCCTCGTCTACGCGGCGCTCACGCAGCCGGACGCCGAACGGCCCGGCGACGCGTGGCGCATCGAATACTCGCGCGCGGGCCACCTGCCGCCGCTCCTCCTGCGCGGCGGCACGGTCACGCAGCTCGACGACGCCGGCGGGGCGCTCGTCGGCTTCGGCGGCCGCAGCCGCTCGACGGGGACGGTCTCGCTGGCGCCGGGCGACACGCTCGTGTTCTACACCGACGGCCTCATCGAGCGCCGCGACCGCGCCCTGCGTGTCGGTCTGGAGTCGCTCGTCGCGGCGTCCGAGGCGGTCACCGCGGTCGACGCCGCGGGCGTGGGCGAGGAGCTGCTGTCCCGCCTGGCCGACGCGCCCGAGGACGACGTCGCGCTCGTCGTCGTGCGCATCCCCGACCCGCAGCGCGACGCGACGGCCGTGGTGCTCAGCCCGCGCAGCCGCCGGTGGCTCCTGCCGAGCGAGCCCGCGTCGATCGGGCGCGCGCGGCACGCCGTCGTGCGCACGTGCCAGGCGTGGGGCGTGCGCGACAGCGCGAACGCGGAGCTCGTCGTGTCCGAGCTCGTGGCGAACGGCGTGCTGCACGGGTGGGGGCACCTCGCGCTGCGCCTCTTCGACACCGGCGACGGCATCCGCGTCGAGGTCGAGGACTCGAACCCGGCCCCGCCGGTGCCCACGGACGGGCACCCGAACCGCATGGGCGGGTTCGGCATGCAGATCGTCGAGCGGCTGGCCGACTGGGGCTGGCGCCCCACGACGACGGGCAAGCTCGTGTGGGCGACGCTGCGCCCGACGAGCCGGTAGCCGGGGTCAGGCGGGCGGCTCGACCTTGGCGAAGCCCGACGGCGGCGTCGCGGGCTCGCAGCGGTGGTCGGCGTCGATGCGGAAGAGCTCGAGCGCGCCGCACACCTCGAGGACGAACAGGTCGCGGTCGTCGCAGCCGCGCAGCACCGTCGCTCCGCCGCGCTTGCGGCCCGAGTCGGCGAGCGAGATGAGGAACGCGGCCCCCGTGGAGTCCATGAACGTCACGCGGCACATGTCGATCACGAGGAGCTGACGACGCAGACCGACCACCCGCGCGGCGATCTCCGGGAACTGGTCACGCTCGGCGAGATCGAGGTCTCCGGCGATGACGAGGGTCGTCGTCGCGGGGGACGTGGCGATCTCGATCATGCTGTCGACTCTAGACGTCGCCGCAGACCCCTGCATGCGGTCGCCGTCGCTCGCCGCCGGGGCGCGCGGGACGGCCCGCAGACCGCCGCGACGCCGGTCACCGCAGCGCTCGGACCTCGTCGGCCGACGTCCCGGAGTCGCGTAGGAACTGCTCGCAACGCTCGGCCTCCTCGACCTCCCCGAGGTAGGCGGCGCACTCCGCGAGGGCGAGCAGCGCACGCAGGAAGCCCTGGTTGGGCACGTGGTCGGCCGGGATCGGGCCCTGCCCGCGCCAGCCGGCGCGGCGCAGCGCGTCCAGGCCGCGGTGGTAGCCGGTGCGCGCGAACGCGTACGCCGTCACGGCGCCGCGCGAGCCGTTCTCGTGCAGGTAGTCCTCCGCGAGGTGCGCCCACGCGAGCGGGCTCGCGGGCGTGCGGGCGGCGATCTCGTACGGGTCGCCGTCGGCGGCGATCGCGTCGCGCACGTGCGCGAAGTCGTCCGGGAGCCGGACGGGGGCGGGGCCGTCGAGGAGGTTCGCGTGCGTGTCGCTCATGGGGCCATTCTGCCCGCCCCCGGGTCGCGCGGCACCGGCGCGCCGGGACCGGTCGTGGGACGGACGCGGGCGCGCCGTGGACCCCGGACGCCCCGAAGGTCAATGGCCGGTAAACTCGGCGCCGGTCCCCGGGTGACTGCCGCCCGGGTGACGCCTCGGGCCCGCGGGCCCAGCGCCGTCGGGCACGACCTGCCCGCTCCGCTCCGGACACCGGTGCGCCCACGACCATGACCGGCCCGAGGAACAGGCAGTGCGAAAGTGGGGATTCCATGCCAGGCGTGGTGCTCGTCGGTGCCCAGTGGGGCGATGAGGGCAAGGGCAAGGCGACCGACCTCCTCGGCTCCCGGGTCGACTACGTGGTCAAGTTCAACGGCGGCAACAACGCCGGCCACACGGTCGTCATCGGCGACGAGAAGTACGCGCTCCACCTGCTGCCGTCGGGCATCCTGTCGCCGGGCGTCACGCCGGTCATCGCGAACGGCGTCGTCGTGGACATCGAGGTGCTGTTCCAGGAGCTCGACGACCTGATCTCGCGCGGCGTGGACGTCTCGCGCCTCCTCGTGTCGGGGTCGGCGCACGTCATCGCCGGCTACCACCGCACGATCGACAAGGTGAGCGAGCGGTTCCTCGGCAAGCGCCGCATCGGCACCACCGGCCGCGGGATCGGGCCGGCGTACGCGGACAAGATCAACCGCGTCGGCATCCGCATCTGGGACCTGTTCGACGAGAAGATCCTCGCGGAGAAGATCGAGGGTGCGCTCGACCAGAAGAACCACCTGCTGGTGAAGGTGTACAACCGCCGCGCGATCACGGTCGACGAGACCGTGTCCGAGCTCCTGCAGTACGCGGACCGGCTCAAGCCGATGGTCGCGGACACGGCGCTCGAGCTGAACAAGGCCCTCGACGCGGGCAAGAACGTCCTGTTCGAGGGCGGCCAGGCGACGATGCTCGACGTCGACCACGGCACCTACCCGTTCGTCACGTCGTCCAACGCGACGGCGGGCGGCGCGCTCACGGGCTCCGGCGTCGGGCCGACGCGCGTCACGTCCGTCATCGGCGTCATCAAGGCGTACACGACGCGCGTGGGCGAGGGCCCGTTCCCGACCGAGCTGTTCGACGCGAACGGCGAGTACCTGCTCAAGCAGGGCGGCGAGTACGGCGTGACGACCGGCCGTGCGCGTCGCTGCGGCTGGTACGACTCCGTCATCGCGCGCTACGCGACCCGCGTCAACGGCATCACGGACATGGTGCTCACCAAGCTCGACATCCTCACGGGCTTCGAGAAGATCCCGGTCTGCGTCGCGTACGACGTCGACGGCGTCCGCTACGACGAGATGCCGCTCGACCAGACGGCGTTCCACCACGCGAAGCCGATCTACGAGGAGCTCGACGGCTGGTGGGAGGACATCTCCGGCGCCCGCACGTTCGAGGACCTGCCCGTCAACGCGCAGCGCTACGTGCTCGCGCTGGAGGAGATGTCGGGCACGCGGATGTCGGCCATCGGGGTGGGCCCGAGCCGCGACGCGATCATCCCGCGGCACGACCTCATCCACTGAGGCCCTCCCGCCGCGCGACGTCCGCGCCCCACCGGTCCCGGACCGGTGGGGCGCCGTCGCGTACGGCCCAGGCCGGTGCCCGGCCCCGGGCCGGGCCGCGGGAGCGGTGAGACGCCGACCGGCGGAGAGGGGCGCGTCGGTAGACTCGACGCCCGTGAAGATCCTCGTCGTCGGGACCGGTGCCCGCGAGCACGCCATCGTCCACGCCCTCGCGCACGAGGCCGACCGCACCGGCGCGGAGCCGCACGAGCTGCACGCCGCGCCGGGCAACCCCGGGATCGGGGAGCTCGCGACGCTCCACGCGGTCGACCAGAACGACGGCGCCGCGGTCGCCGGCCTCGCGACCGGCCTCGGCGTCGACCTCGTGGTCGTCGGCCCGGAGGCCCCGCTCGTCGCGGGCGTGGGCGACGCCGTCCGCGGGGCCGGGATCCCCGTGTTCGGCCCGAGCGCCGAGGCGGCGCGCCTCGAGGGCTCGAAGGCGTTCGCGAAGGACGTCATGGCGGCCGCGTCCGTGCCGACGGCGCTCGCGCACGTGTGCACCGACGTCGACCAGGTCGCTGCGGCGGTCGACGCGTTCGGCGCCCCCTACGTCATCAAGGACGACGGCCTCGCCGCGGGCAAGGGCGTCGTCGTCACCGAGGACCGCCAGGCCGCGCTCGAGCACGCCGCGGCGTGCTTCGCGACG